>Ga0209281_1000044_pt1 | contig 336476 bp, 338 predicted proteins | sample MedtruBG_FD_187514 | JGI IMG/M metagenome (GOLD analysis project Ga0209281, IMG submission 187514) | Root nodule microbial communities of legume samples collected from California, USA - Medicago truncatula BG (SPAdes) (version 2) | ecosystem: Host-associated > Plants > Roots > Nodule | place... | reverse complement strand
AAGATAATCTTCAACAGCTTCAAGTTTTTGACCTGGAGAAACTTTAGCTTTTCTTCCCATAAAAATATACTCCCTTCATAATGACAGTTTTATTATTTTAACTGTCTACTATAAAGGGAGCATATCATTCTTGATCGGATGGAGTGCTTTTTTTCTTTACCTTGTTTACTTGTTATCTAGAATTTTATCAAAATAATTAGTGATATTTATGGTGTAATTATCAGACTCTTACGAAGATATTTTTTTGCTTATTCATAAATGTGTAAACAAAATCCGAATTTTAAAAATAGAGCAGTATTCTTTTATTATTCGTCTGTATTTTGCAAGTAATTGGGATAAAATTATCCTATAATAGCATTATATTAATAGTAATGACATACTGTTATAAAAACCATTATAGAATTATATATTTAGATAATTGATAATTTAGGAGGATTTTTATGAATTGGCAAAGAGAATTAGTGGCTTATCAAATATATCCAAGAAGTTTTAATGACTCTAATGGAGATGGAATTGGAGATTTACAAGGTGTAATTGAAAAGCTGGATTATTTAAAAGATTTAGGAATTGATTTAATTTGGATAAGCCCTATATATAAGTCACCAAATGATGATAATGGATATGATATAAGTGATTATGAGGATATCCTTGAAGAGTTTGGAACAATGGAGGATTTTGATAAGTTACTAGAAGAAGTACATAAAAGAGGAATGCGTTTAATTATGGACTTAGTTATAAATCATACTTCAGATGAACATCCATGGTTTATTGAAGCAAAAAGTTCAAAAGATAGTCCTAAAAGAGATTGGTACATTTGGAAAAAGGGTAAAAAGATTGTAAATGGAGAGGATAGTGGAGAACCTAATAACTGGGCAAGTATATTTGGAGGTTCAGCTTGGGAATATGATTCAAATAGTGATGAATATTATTTACATTTATTTAGCAAAAAAATGCCAGATATTAATTGGGAAAATGAAGAATTAAAAAATGCACTTTATGAAATGATTAATTGGTGGTTAGATAAAGGTATAGATGGATTCCGTGTAGATGCAATTAGTCATATTAAAAAGTGTGATTATGATGATATGATAAATCCAGATAATTTAAAGTATGTTCCATCTTTTGATAAGCAAATGAAGCAGCCGGGAATAGAAAAACTATTGCAGGATTTAAAAGAGAACACTTTTGATAAACATGATACATTTACAATTGCAGAAGCAAGTGGAGTAAAAATAGAGGATTTAGAAGAATGGGCAGGAAATAAAAATGGAAAATTCTCTATGATATTTCAATTTGAACATATGCATTTATGGGATATGGATAATACTCAAAAATCTACGTTAATAGATTTTAAGAATACATTATCTAGCTGGCAAGATGCAATTTATAAGGATGGATGGATTGCATTGTTCCTAGAAAATCATGATTTGACAAGAAGTGTATCTAAACTTGGTGATGAAAATAAGTATTGGAAGGAAAGTGCAAAAGCTTTAGCTTTAATGTATTTTATGCAAATGGGTACTCCATTTATTTATCAAGGTCAGGAAATTGGAATGACTAATGCAGATTATGAGAGTATTAATGATTTTAATGATGTCGCAACAATATATCAATATAATGAAAGAGTAGAACAAGGGATGACAGGCGAAGAATCTCTTGCAATTGTAAAAGCAACTACTAGAGATAATTCAAGAACACCAATGCAATGGAATAGCAGAGAAAATGGTGGATTTACTACAGGTACTCCTTGGATGAAAGTAAATAAAAATTATAAAAAAATAAATGTAGAAGATGAATTAAAAGATAAGGATTCTATTCTTAATTTCTATAAAAAGATGATTAACGCTAGAAAAGAAAATAAATCTTTAATATATGGAAAATATGAGCTTATATTAAAAGAACATGATAAAATATATGCTTATACAAGAACTTTAAATGATGAAAGATATATTATAATTACAAATATATCAGAAGAAAAAGTTAAATTTGATGATGAAAAAGAAATATTAAAATATGAAAATTTAATCCTTTCAAATTATAAAGTTAATAGACACGAAAATATATCAAAGTTTACATTAAAGCCATATGAAGCGCGATTATACAAGTTGAATTAGAATATTTAAATATTATGTAAAGAGTAGTACTATATAGTTATTAGGATAAGTTTTATTTATAAAAATTACAACTTATCAAGATTGGAGAAAAATTATGAAATATTCATATAAACATACGTTAAGGGCATGTTATGTTGGATATATTACTCAAGCAATTGTTAATAATCTCGCACCTATACTCTTTATTATTTTTCAAAAACAATTTCATATTTCCTTTGAAGAAATAGGAAGATTAATTCTTATTAATTTTGCAACTCAAACTTTTGCTGATATTATTGCTATAAAATATGTAGATAAGTTAGGATATAGAAAATCAGCAATACTTGCACATATATTTTGTGCTTTTGGTCTCATTGGACTTTCAGTGTTACCACAATTAATGTCATCGCCTTATATTGGATTAATCATAGGAGTAATGATTTATGCTTTGGGTGGTGGAATACTTGAAGTATTAGTAAGCCCAATTGTAGACTCAATTCCAGGGGATGAAAAAGAAGCAGCTATGAGTTTATTACATTCATTTTATTGCTGGGGACAAATGGGAGTTGTATTAATAACGACAATTCTATTAAAACTAATAGGAAATGATATGTGGACAGTAATTCCTATTATATGGGCAGTTATTCCAATTTATAATGGATTTAAATTTATTAAAGTACCTCTTATGCCGACTTTACCACAAGAGGAGAAAATTCCAATAAAGACTCTATTAAAATCTAAACAGATTTTAGTTGCATTTATGCTCATGTTATGTGCTGGTGCATCTGAACTTACAATGTCTCAATGGTCATCTATCTTTGCTGAAAAGGGATTAAATGTTCCAAAGATAATTGGTGATATAGCAGGGCCTTGTATGTTTGCAATATTTATGGGAATAGGCCGTACATTATATGGTATATGGGGAAGTAAAATAAATTTAAGAAATACATTATTTAGAAGCGGTATTTTATGTATTACATGTTACGGAGTAACAGTATTTTCGCCTTGGCCAGTGCTATCCTTGATGGCCTGTGCTATAAGTGGAATTTCTGTAAGTTTAATGTGGCCAGGAACATTTAGCCTTTCAGCCAAGATGTATCCTAAAGGAGGTACAGCAATGTTTGGAATGCTTGCTATATTTGGGGATTTAGGAGCTTCATTAGGACCTTGGCTTGCAGGAGTAATATCTGATTTAGCACAAAAATCAAATAAGATCATTGAGGGTGGACAAGTATATAAGATTAATATAGAACAAATGGGACTTAAAAGTGGATTACTTATATCTATAATTTTTCCCATTATGTTAGTGATAGGAATACTATTGATCAAAGTGGAAAAAAAGCAATTTAATGAATGCGATAAAAAAACAAATTTTATTGAAATATAAAATAAAAAATAGAATTTTAATTATACCTAAAATTTAGAAGTAAATTGTTAAATAATTATTTCTAAATTCTTAGAGAAATTAAAATTCTATTTTTATTAGGTAGAAATTATAATATAGTTGATTTTACAGATAATTTCTTACATTAAAGACTTCTCCATTTTTTATATATACTCTAGGAACTCTATATTTAAGCATACAAAGTATTTCGTAATTAATTGTACCCATGATTTCTGCAATATTATCTGCGTTGAATTTTAAATTTCCTTCCGCGCCAAGAAGTATAACTTTATCTCCAACTTTTACATCTCCAACATCAGTCACATCTATCATACATTGATCCATGCAGATTCTCCCGACAATAGGAGCGAATTTTCCATTTATTATTACTTTACCATTTTTAGCAAATAATCTAGAATAACCATCTGCATAACCTATAGGAAGAGTTGCAATCAAACTCTTTCGATTAGTTTTAAAGGTTCTGCCATAACTTATATACATGCCTTCTTCCATTTCTTGAACACGAGTTATACATGCTTTTAGCGTTAAGGCTGGTTTTATATCTAGGTTATTTTTATTAACTTCATTTGATGGATAATAACCATAAAGTATAATTCCAGCTCTAACTGCATCAGAGTAAGTTTCTGGCATATCCATAATTGCACCACTATTTGATACATGTTTTAAAGGAATTTTTATTCCTAAATCAGAAAGTTTAGCAGTAAAATCTGAAAACTTTGCAAATTGTTCAGTAGTATATGTTTTATCTTTTTCATCTGAGGTTGAAAAATGAGTAAAGATTCCAATTACATCTAAACCATTTAAAGAGTAGATTTCAGAAACATCACTAAGTGCTTTTTCTGTAGTAAGGAAACCTATTCTACCCATTCCAGTATCTAATGCAATATGAACTTTAGATTTTTTATTCATCTTTAATGCTATGTCTGATAATTCTTTTGCATATTCTAAATCATAAACAGTTTGTTCTAAATCATATTTTATTAATTCTTCACCTAAATTTAGTGGAGTATACCCAAGAAGCATTATAGGAGCTTTTATATTATTATTTCTTAGTTCAATTCCTTCAGTTAAAACTGCTACAGCAAGTCTTGAAGCACCATTTTCAAGTAATGTTGGAACTACATCTAAAGCTCCATGACCATAACAATCAGCCTTAACGACTGCAATTACTTCTTTATTATTAACTAAATTTGCTATATTTCTCATATTATAAGCCATTATATCTAAGTCAATTTCTGCATATACAGGTCTAAGTATTTTTTCCATCTATCTACGCCTCACAATTAATATTTAAATTTAATAATATGCTCCAGAAAAATAATTTATATAAAAACAAATTATAATAAATTGATTTTATATAAATTAAAATTGCAACATAATAAAAATAATCATTTTAAATCATATTTATATTTTATTACATAAGTGGAAAGTAATAAAGAACCACTAGCATTGAATTTTAAAAGTTAGGTGGTTCTAAAGACAAAAATTGAGTTTGTAGAAGATATGTAGTGTTATGAAATGTTATTAGATGAGTATATTAAAATTGTGAATTTGAAACTTAGCTAAATAAATAAATAAATAAATAAATAAATAAATAGAAAGCTTACACTTAAATAATCAAAAGTGAAGCTTCTGGTATTATAGAATTTATAATATTAATTAGAATTTAAATGTTTTTGGTTCAGTGCTGCTAAAAGAATTAATAACTGCAACAGCATCTGCAAGATAAAATACTTCGAAAATTCCATCATCTAAATTGTACATATTCTTTAACATTGGTGCAGCTTCTAACATAGCAGCTTTAGCTTCTTGTCTAGAATCTACAACAGCATTTCCGCTTAAACGAATCCATTCTCCTTTTTGAGATGTAGTAGAAATTTCAACTTTAGGATTTGCAACTAATTGCTTAAAAACAGGTTTTGTATTATTTGTTGCAAAATATAATTTCCCTTCATAGTTAGCTACAGCGCCAAAAGGACGAACTCTAGCTTGATCTCCGTCAATTGTTGAAAGATAAAAAGTTGGATTGGTAGTTAAAAATTCAAATACTTCATTCATTTTAATTGCTCCTTTTATTTTATTATGATAAAATTACCTTGTACATAAATAATATTCTATTATAAATATTATTTCAAGTACGATTATTTTTAATACATAGTATCTTAAAAGATACAAAGGAGAATATAGATGGAAGAAAAATATGATATATTAGGCAAATGGCCAACTGAAGAAAAATATGATTTGTTTGGCAAATGTCCATTTGTAACAGCACAAAAAATTATTGCAGGTAAATGGGCAGTAATAATTTTACATAATTTAAGTTTAAAGACACTTCGTTTTGGTGAATTGCAAAGAGAGTTGCCAGATTTAACACAAGCAACTCTTACAAAACAGCTTAGAAGCTTAGAAGAGTACGGATTAGTAAACCGTTATGTTTATCCACAGGTTCCACCTAAAGTTGAATATTCACTAACTGATATAGGCAGGGAATTTCAATCAGTGTTAGATAGCGTTTATATTTGGGGCGAAAAATATATTGAACATATGAAAGATGGAGATATTGCTCAGAAATAGAGGAATAATCCTGAGTTTATATAAAAAATTCTATTAGTTTACGGTTAAGTTATAGCATTTTTTCTTTATTAATAATATTACATGAATTAATATTATAATAGAAATTAGTGGTTAAAAAATATAAAGAAACATGTTGATAAAAAATATTGTAATATATAGTAATGAAAACAGGAAATCTAATATATACAAGGTATGAAGTTATTAGTTATAATTTGAAGGTATATAAATATGAGAAAAAGGATGAAGTGAATAATGGAAGAAAACATAAGCTTAGAAAATTTAAGTTCAGAAGAAATATGGGAGAAGTTATATAATAAAGAATTGAATTGTAAGAAAAACATATTAGAATATATAGATATTGCTAAAATACTTAAAAAAGGAAATGTTGATCCTGAAAAGATTCAAGATACTTATAATTTTATTTATGATAATATAGATAAAATGGCGGATAAAGTTAAACCTAATACTATTATGTATTTACAAAATGAGTTAAAGGCTCAATTTGGAAAGTATGTAGTTATAAAGGAGCCTAAAGAGGAAAATACGTTTATAAGGTTTTTTAGAGAAGCATATCCAGCAAGCACTAGAAGAAAAGATTTTACATGGGTTATAATGGATATTAATAATATAGTAGAAGAACAGATTTGGACTACTTTAACTCATATTAATAGGGAATATATATGTAAGAGAATTCTATTAACCAGTGAAGAAAAAGAAGATATAATTAAAATGATAATAAAATTAATTAAAAAGAATAATATAAGATATGTGAATCAAATAAAAAGCTTAGATAAGGTGCTTAATAATTTAAATATTAAAATTGTAAGTCAAAAAGATAAATTTAAGGTTAAGAAATTATAGAATATTAAAGAGTCTAAAGTTAGATGAAATCTAGCTTTAGGCTCTTTAATATGTTGAGTTATAACTATAAAATTAACCAGTAAGTAAATAAAAAAATGAAAACGATATGGGGGATGCATGAATAGTATTAGAAAGAAGATTATTAATGAAGTAAAAGAAAAATTAGAAAAAGTAATTGAATTATATGAAATTACAAAAGGTATGATATATGAATACATACTTGTTTTATAAAAAATCAATATTGTTGTCATAAAATGTACATTTTTAGGCGTGAGAAGAATGTTGCTATAATAATGAGGCAAACATATAAATTATTTGTCTTATTATGTATTATTAATGATCTTTCACGCCATAGCTATTTACTTAGTTTAAATATAATGACAATATATTATTATAAGTAGCTGAATAGTTACTATATAAGTTAATTAGTAATATTATTCTATTAATTTATATTATAATTAAGCATATTGATAGAATGATAAAATAATTAATACTTATAATAATTACATTTTATAAAAATATAAAATTGGAGGAGCTGATTGTAGAACTAAATGTAGTTAAATTTTGATGAGGAGGATTAAATAATATGATTAAAGGTTTAGTTTTTAGAGGAAGAGTATTACTTTTGACATTAGTTTTTATGACAATTACTTTATCAGGAAATATTAACGTTTTCGCAGCTACTAACAGTAAAACTACTATGCGCAATATTACATCATTACAACTTGTTAAGGATATGAAACTTGGCTGGAATTTAGGTAATACATTAGATGCGACAGGGGGAGAAACTAATTGGGGAAATCCTAAAACAACAAAAGCAATGATTGATAAGATAAAAGCAGCAGGCTTTAATACTGTAAGAATTCCAGTAACTTGGGATGGGCATGTAGGCTCAACGCCTAATTATGCCATTGATCAAGCATGGTTAAATAGAGTCGAGGAAGTAGTAAATTATGTACTTGACAATAATATGTATGCTATTATTAATTTACATCATGAGAATTCATGGCTTAAACCAACATATGCAAGCCAGCTTCAAACAACAAATGAGATTACAAAGCTTTGGACGCAAATTGGAAATCGTTTTAAAAATTATGGTGACTATTTAATTTTTGAAACAATGAATGAGCCACGATTAATAAATACACAGTATGAATGGACAGGCGGAACACTTGAGTCTCGTGACGTAATTAACAAATATAATTTGGCTGCTGTAAATACAATCAGAAACACTGGTGGAAATAATAAAACTAGACATATTATGATACCAACATATGCAGCAACTGCACAGTCTGTTGCAGTAAATGACTTGGTTATTCCTAATAATGATAATAGAATTATTGTATCTCTTCACATGTATTCACCATATTCATTTGCAATGGATATTAAGGGTACTTCATATTGGGGAAGCGCTTCGGATAAGTCTTCACTTGATGCAGAATTAGATGCAGTTTACAATAAATTTGTGAAAAATGGTCGTGCGGTAGTAATTGGGGAATTTGGTTCAATTAATAAAAATAATGAATCATCTAGAGTAGCACTTGCAGAGTATTATGTTAAATCAGCAAGAGCAAGAGGTATTACTCCTATTTGGTGGGATAATGGAAATTCAACTCCAGGAAAAGAAGAAACATTTGGGTTATTTAACAGAAATAAATTAACTTGGGACTACCCTAATGTTGTTAAAGCACTTGTAAGAGGTGCTGGCAGTTCAAAGTAAAGATTACAAATTAATAAAAAAATAATATTAAAAAATAATAAAGAGGAATATTGTTTGAAAATAAGAAAACTAGCAGTTATGTAGAAATAAGGCTGTTAGTTTTTTTGTTGAAATTTTTTAGATAAATGTAAGTAATTATGGTAATATAACAATATACAAAGAATAATAATAGCATATATATAAATTAGCGTAATATGGAGAATTTTATGGGGAAAGATAACTATATATCAGATACTATTAATGAAATAAAAGACGTTTTAGAAAAAAATGAATATAGAAGAAAAAGATATAATAAGGACATGGAATGGTTTCAAGAACGAAAAAGGATATTTACAGGTGATATAATAAGAGTTGCTATTATGGGAATAACAAGCAGTGGAAAATCAACTTTAGTAAATGCACTTTTAGGTGAAAAGATTTTACCTATGGCAATAAGACCAAGTTCTAGTATTATAATTACAGCATCAAAAGGTGAAAAAAGACAAGCTACTATTTATTTTAAAGATAAAAACCCAGAAATAATAGAAGGAAGTAATTTAAATGAAGAAGTTATAGGAGAATATGCAGATGAAAGCAGAAATCCTAATAATAAATTAAATGTAACCCAAATTGATATTACTACGCCTGATTTTTTATTAAATGAAAATATACATATAATAGATAGTCCAGGTTTAGATGCTTGGGAGCTTGAAAGTCACGAGAAATTAACTTTAGAAATATTACTCCCAACTATAGATATCTGCATATTTTTAACTACAGTTAAGGCCAATAGTGATGAAGCAAATGCTGAAAAAATTAAAACTGTAAATGAAAAACAAAAGCAAATAATTTTAGTTCAAAATATGATAGATTCTATTGAAGAGAAGCTCGGCAAAAATGGGATAGTTGAAGAAGATAAATCTATTATTTTAAAAAAGCATAAGAGAAGAGCAGAAAATCTTTTAAGAGAAGGAACTAATAATAATGATGATTTTGAAGTTATTCAGATATCTGCACTTAATGGATTAAAAGGAATTATAAATAAAGATTATGAGCTATATAAGAATTCTAATATTGAAGGATTTATAGAAGCTGTAGAAAGCTGTACTAATAATATTTTTCCGAGTCTTAATAAACAAAGGGCAGGAAGCTTTATTGAAAGAATTAACGATATAATCAATACTGATAAGGAAATAATAAGCGGAAATGATATAGAAAGCATAGATGCATTAAACAATGTTAGAACTGGAGATATTAATAAACTTGCTGAAAACTTTCAAAATGCACAGGAAAAGACATTAGGAAAAATTAAAGAAATTGAAGAGGTTATTTCAAATACAATAAATGAAATCAGTAATTCTACTTCAGAAGAATTTGAAAGTTATTTGAAGATAGTAGAGAAAATTAATAATAAAAATTTATATATTGAAAGTGATATTTTGGATATCGTTAAAGAATGTGAAAAGAAGAAAAATGAAGTGTATCAAAAACTTAATTTAGATACACGACATAGTTATTCTTTGCCTAATATGGATAGTAACAATATATATGTTAAGCATAAGTATGAAGAAAAGACTATGCTGTTTAAAAAAGAAGGCGTACTAAATAGAGGGAAGAGATTATTATCCAATATATTTGATAAAGAATGGGGATATAAGGAAGTAGAATATGATGAAAAAGTAGTCGATAAAGAAGCTACTATAGAAATAGCCAATGATGTATGCAATCAAAATATGATGCATTATTTGAATATTTTAAAAGAATGGAGTAGTCAGTATAATAAATCCATAAACATTTTCTATGATGAAGCAAGTAAGAGAACTGAGGAGTATGAAGAAAAGAAGACTCAAAAAATTGAAATTTATGATATAGAAGATGTAAATAAGAATTTGACAATAATTAAAGATAAACTTAAAAGCTTAAGTTTTGACATAGAAAAGGAATTAAAAGCAGCAACTCATTTAGAAGAATTGGGTGAGTCATATTCTATTTCAAAAATCCAGTATAATCTTTATAAGCTAGGAAATGAAGTGTTAGAGAAAAATTATTTAATGGTAGGTAATTATATAAAAGAAATAAGCAGAGAGAAATTAAACAATGAAGCAGTTGAAATTTTTTGGACATGGGATATAGAAGCATGCCAGCAATTTGCTTCAAGAGCGTTTGGGATTCATTTAAATGAAGATGAATTAGAAGTAATAAAAAGAGAAGGGGTATATTTCATTAATAATTCCGTAATTGTTTATGAATTATGTAAAGATAAACTTAATTTTTATGCGGTTATAAAGAAAATAAAAGAAAAACCTTATAATATGTTTATTGTATTTAATGGAATTCAAATAGCAAATTCAAAGAAACAGATTTTAGAGAGTTTGATTTTAAATTATTTTATAAAAGATAATTGTAATTTGGTTATAAATTTAGTTATAGACTCATGTAAGGTATTTGTAAATGCTAATAATGTAGGTGAACTTTTAGTAGAAGTTAATAATTTAAAAGATAGTATTATGAATAAATTTAATGAAGTTAAATATGGATATATATTGATTAATTCTAAGAATCCAATATATAATATGGCATTAATAGAAGGTCAGGAAAAAGATAAATTTATAATAAGTGATTATAGGGATATAAAAGAAAAACTATTTGGAAATCCTTTATCAAGAGGTACAGAGGAAAAAGAAACTCTAGAGGAGATTTTAAGCTATTTTTTAAATAAGGAGTATTAATGATGGAAGATAAATCGATTTTAATTCAAAGTGACGAAGTTACAAAAAATATAATGAATGAAATTCAAGAAGATATGATAAATTCACTTTCTAAAGTATCTAGAAATATGTCTGAAGATGTAATAGAAAAGTTAAAGCCTATTGAAAAAAAAATTAATGATTTAAAAGGAAGTTTTCAAGAATTTCAAGAAGAAGAATTTGAGGAAAAGATTGAAAATTTAAATAGCAGTATATTGAAAATACCTAAATTTATTGAGGGCTCAATAGAGGGGGCAATTAATAATATTGTAAAAGAGCAAAATAAATTGCTTTTCCAATCTTTAGAAGAAAGATTAGCTATTTTAGGATTAAAAATAGTAAAAGATGCAACAAACACTAAAGAAGCTATCTTGAATAAAATAGATGATATTAATTTAGATAAGATTGAGACAAAAGTAGAAGCAATAGAAAAATCTGTGGAAGTAAAGGCAGCTGTATTAGAGAAATCTATGGAAGATAATAAGGATAATAGTAAGGCTATTTTAAATAAAGTTAGAAGTATTGATGATAAAATAGAAGATAAGGATGCAATGATAGAACTTATAAATAATATGCAAGAGGAACTTAGTATTAAGATGGAAATTATACAAGAGGAAGTAGAATGGGGAAATAAATCTTTATTTGCCAGACTTTTTGGAAAGAGGAGATAAAAAATCATGACATATATGGATTTAATACAAGATGAGAGATTTAATAAATTATTAGAAAAATATCTCAATAGTGAAAGTCAAGGTATAGATTATAAAGAATATTTCAAACACTTTAGTGAAAATTTAAATAAAAAAGAAATAATTGTTCCAGTACTCGGTATTCAAGGTGCAGGTAAAAGCAGCTTTTTGAATTCTATTTTAATGGAAGATAATATATTACCAACAGATGTTGATGAAACAACTTGTGTACCAGTTGAAGTGCGATATGGAGATAATGTTAATGAAGCTATAATATATTATTTAAATGATCATAAAGAAATAGTAAATGTAGAAAATTTGGAGAAGTATGTACATAATGATTATAATAGAGCAAACAATCTTCAAGTTTCAAAAATAGTATTGTATAACAAAAGTGAAGTTCTAAAGGATAATATTGTTCTTGTAGATTTGCCTGGGGTTGGGAGTTTGACGCCAGAAAATCAAAGAACTACATTAGAATATGTAAATAAATTAGTTGCTGGGATTTTTATGATAAGAACAAATCCTCCAATTACAAGAACAGAAAAAAACTTTATAAATGCTTTGTGGCCAAAGTTGTCTAATACTATATTTGTTCAAAATAAGTGGAATGACGAAAGCTCGGAAGATGCAAATGAAGCAAAAGAGCATAATGAAGGGGTATTAAGCAGTATAAGCTATGCTCATAATCAAGAAAAAGAAGTTAATGTCAATATAGTAAATGTTTATGAGGCTGTTAAAGCTAAATTTACTAAAGATACAGAGTTGTATGATAGATCAGGAATAGTTAATGTTATAAAAGATATAAAAAATATTTCAAAAAAATATAATAAAGAGTTAATTACTACTTTAAATCAAAAAGTTTATGAAGCATTAAAAAATATTAATGATAAAATAGAAACTTATAAAATTTTAGCTTTAAATGAGAGTAATGAAAATAGCTTAGAAAAAGAAGAAAAAATCAAAGAAATTAAATTAATACTTTCTGAAAACAAGAAAAAAATAAGAAGCTGCAGATCTTATGCAGAAGAGGAAATGGAAAATATCATTGAAAATTCTTCTAAAATAATAAGAGAAAATATTGAAAATTTAAAATTGGATTTAAGGAGAATTGTTAATAAAGGAATAGTAGATGGTAATAGGCTTAGTTTAATATATAAAGAAATATCAGATAAAGCAATTAATAACATAATGGATGATGTTTTAACGTTAATTAGTAATCTTATAAAAAATTTAAATAGTGAGCTTGGAGAGATAACTGTAAAAGGGTTTGATGGAACTTATGAAAACATATCATTTTTTAATAAAGAAAATTCTATTAAATTTGAAAAGTCTCTTCCAGCTGCTCTTGGATTATCAACTGGTATAGTTGGAACTATTGGAGCAATGGGAATACTTGGACCAGCAGGGATTCTTGTTGGTATGGGAATAAGTTTAGCATTCTCTTTAATAGGAGATCATATGCGAAAAAAAATAGTAGAAAATAGAGCAAGCTATACACTAAAAGATTTAGAACCAATGATAGAAGATTTTGAAAATTACTTAAAGGAAGAAATTATTGGTGATTTAAGAGCTAAGGAACAAGAATTAGATGAGTCAATAAAAGCGTTAAAAAGTAATTTAGAAAAAACTTTTAAAGAAGATATGGAAATTATAGAAAAGCAATATGAAGCATCTTATAATGAAGAGCATATTTTAGAATTTGAAGAAGATTTGAAACTTTTAAAAGAAATAATCAACGAGATAGAGGGCCAAAAGGAGATATAAAATGGATATTTTTAAAAGCTGCGTAGATAGACAAAAAAGAATTGATAAAGTTGTTAATATTCTTGGGAATGATGATATTACAGCTAAGAATTTATTGATAAAAGATAGAATAATTAATCCAGCTCATTATGTTGTTATGCTCGGAGAAACAAGCTCAGGAAAAAGTGCTTTAATAAATAGTATATTTGATAAAAAGATATTAATTGAAAGTGTTAAGCCAACTACAGGAGTCGTTACTGAAGTTGTAATAGATAGTGAAGCAGAAGAAGCATTAATTGCTATAAAAAAAGACTCAAGTGTTGAAGTTTTGGATAAGGATAAATTTGAAGCTTTAACAACAAGGCCTAATGAAGATTTACATAGATTAAAATATGTAGGAGCATGTAAAGAATCTAAATACAATGGAATGAGACTTTTTGATACTCCAGGATATGGATCGCTTATAAGTGAACATGAGGAAGTTTTAAAACAATTTATACCGGAAAGTGATTTTATTGTTTATGTTGTTTCTTACAGAGTTGGACTTGGTGATGATGATTTTCAATTTTTAAAATATGTTGGTGAAATCATAAATGACAAGGTAGAAGTAATTTTAGCAATAAATATGTGTCCAAATGATGTTCAAGAAGATAATAAGAGAATATGTGAAATTCAAAAAAGTGTTAATGAATGTATTCATAAAGAGGTAACAACATTTTTTATAGAAAGCAGCAGTGAAAAAAATCCAGAAACAAGTGAACTTTGGGATTATATTTATGAAAGAGTTAATGATTCTAATAAGAAAGAAGAACTTTCAGAAACATTAAAAAATTATCAAAATTATGTATTAGGTGAATGTGATATAAAAATCAATTCTAAAATTGCCAATATTCAATGTGAAAAAGAACATGTTGGGAAAAAAATAAATATAATTAAGGACTTTTTAGATAAAAAAGAAAATATACTTGGAACTATAGATGAAGAATTTGCAAGAATAAAAGTAAAAGCTATAAAACTTATAGATAAATCTGATATTAGCGTTAAAGAATTAATTGAAGAATATATTTATGATGAGAGTAAATGGTCTATGAAAGAAGAAACTTGCGCTCTAATGCAGCATTATTATGTTCCAAAACTTACAAATGTAGAAACAGAAAATCTACTTAATTATATTGAAGATGAAATTATTTCTCTAGATAGAATGATTGATAATATGCTAAATGCAGAAATCACTAAATTAGAAAATAATGTGAGAATAAATATTCCTTCTTATACCAAAGTTATGGAAGGAATTATAGAAAAACACATTGGAGATGCAATAAAACAAGCTATGGGAGAAATGTTTAGAAAAACTGTAAAGAAAAGGCCGGGAAAAATAAAAAAATACAACATATATAGCAGAAATTTAAAAAAGCTAACTAATGCATTTGAAAAATCATCTATTGGTGAAATCAATAATAATTTAAATAACTTATTAAAAACAGTAAAAGCTACATCTTTAAAGGGAATTACAGAGTATTTAAATGTTTTTACTGATTCAATATTTTTCTTACACGATTCTTTAACTTGGCAAAACAAAATATCAGATATATCAATGGAAGCTATAGATAATTGGGCCAATGATTTAGATAAAGCTATAAGAAAATATTTAGATGAATTAAAGGAAACTAATAAAGAAGAAATTGCGTCTTTATTTGAAGAGCTAAATGAAGAATTTAGCAATAATGAAAAGGAATTAGAAAATATAAGTTCACAGGAATTAGTTAGACTTAAAAAAGAAATAGAATTTTTAATACACAAATGTTTGCTTATAACTTTGTAAAATTTTCAATGTTGCAAATAGAAAATGATTATCAAAAGTGCAGTGAGAAATAAGTAAAGTATTAATATTATCATATTAAGAGCAGGGTAACTATTTGGCTTAATTAAAGTTAAATAGTTACTTTTTTTGTTTTAAGTTATATTGTGTAGTAAAATAGTAATAGTATTATAAATTGGATATTGATAATTAAAGTGTATAAATTTTTAGTAAGTATAAAAAGCACTAAGAAATCTAAGTATGGAAGGAATAATGAATACAGCTTTATTTTAAGATTAAGCATTATTTAGCAATGAATATAGTAAAATATATAAGAGACTTAAATAGTAATTCTTATTATATTATATAGATGATTTTTTATAATGATATTTAAAGGATTGATAAATAAACAAAGAAAATGGGAGTAAATTAAATGAATGAGAATAATGAAGCTAAAGTGATTAAAAAATCAATGAAGAACGATTTTAACAAACTAGGAATTACGTTGATAGCTCAAGGGTTAATTTCTAATGGAATTGTATTTATAGTTTTTATAGGAGCAATTATTGTTAGGATAATAAAAGATCGTGGAATTAGTGAAGCAGATTTAGATCAGATGACTAAGAATCCTAGTTCTCTTGGATTACTAAGTATATTTGCAGTTATAATTGCATTTATTCCAATTTTAATGTATAGAGGGAATAAATTTTTTCAGTATGACTTAAAAACTGAAAATAAAAAATTTACTTTAAAGACTGTAATTATAGGGTTTATTTTTGTATTAGCAGTAAATAATGCATTAGGATTGTTTGCAACGGGCTTAGAAAGTGGACTTAATTTAATTGGATTAAGTGCTGCTTCTGCCTTGGAGGATTTAGAAATATTAAATAAATCAACAGTATCTATGATTATATATACATGTTTAATAGCGCCAGTGTTTGAAGAACTTCTTTACAGAGGAGCAGTTCTAAGAAGTTTTGAGAAGTATGGAAGAAGATTTGCTATTTTGGTTTCAGCAATGTTATTTGGATTTATGCATGGTAATTTTTATCAAATATTTATGGCTGCAGGAATTGGTCTTATATTAGGTTATTTAGCTACTGAATATTCAATTAAATTGACTATTATATTACATATAATAAATAATACATTTGTTGAATTAATAACACAATTTGATTCTAATATAAGTGAAAATGTAGGAAATATCATGAATGCAAGTATGATGGGTATTTCTTTAATTATATTAATAGCTGCTTTTATTCTTAATAGAAATTCTATTAAGGAATGGCTAGAAAATAACAAAATGGAAAAGAATATTATGCTAAGATTTTTTACTTCTATTACAATAATTATAATAGTTGGATTTGATTTATTGATGGTGATAAGTGGTATTAAAGCTATTTCTTAAATTGTAGATAAACTAATATTCATTTAAAAGAAAACTACAATTATTTATGTAACTTGTAAAGTATTTATTTAAATTATTAAAGTATAAAGTAATAAGATGAACTTATTCTCTAATTATAGTGAGTAAAGAATTATTATAATCAAGTTAATATTAATATTAAATGGAAATAAAAATACATTTACATTAATTTAATAGTAGGATATAATTTCAATGAAAATATTACTAGGGGTGCCTTAAGGCATATTCAAAGAAATAACAAGTCAGCATGCTAGCCTATTTTCCTTCAAGAGGAAACTCGACTCGTATGCACTCGCTGAGTAAGTGATTCACACAAAATCATAGATTTTGGTTCTCTACTTATTAGCATGTTCACCTAATAGTCCACTATGAGATAAGCATACTTCTTCGTCTGAAGAAAAATATGCACATTAAATAAGAGCAGCTATGCTGCATATAAGATCATCTCATCGTATAATGGACTTGTTAATTTCTTTCATATGACTAAAAAGCTGAGAGAGCATTTGCTTAACCCTTTGAACTTGATGTGGTTAGAACCAACGCAGGGAAGTGAGTTTGTCTATTATACTAATTTTACATTGAAAAATAGTAAATTTATATAAGAAATAGTTCAAGCTTTCTATCTTTGCGATGGAAGGCTTTTTTGTATATCAAGAAAACTATAGAATAAAAAATGAATGGCTTATAAAATTTAAACTTAGAAAAAATTGAATTGATGATGAAATTTTCTTACAGAAGATTTCTAAAAGTTATGTTAAAGATACTTCAAAGAAATATAATCAGCAATTGGTAATTGTAAACTATTAAACAAATACGGAGGGAGATGATAAAAAATGCTTGAATTTAAAGAGGTTACTTTTAAATATCCAGAAGATGATTATACCATGTTAGAAAACTTATCATTTTCTACTAAAAAAGGTGAATTTATTTCAATTATAGGTGCTAGCGGATGCGGCAAAAGTACTATATTTAGATTAATAAATGGATTAGAAAAAATGCAGAGCGGTGAAATTTTTGTAAATAAAGCATCTATTAAAAATATGAAAAATTACAGTGCTTATATGCCTCAAAAGGATTTGCTTTTTCCATGGAGAACAATAGGTGATAATCTTTCGCTTCCATTAGAAATAAAGAAAATTTCTAAAGAGAATAGGGAAAAAAACGTAGTTAATATTCTTAAAGAAGTTGGACTTTTAGAGTATAAGGATAAGTTTCCAAAGGATTTATCTGGTGGAATGAGGCAGAGAGTATCTTTTGCAAGAACGCTTTTAACTGGATCAGAATTATTACTTTTAGATGAACCTTTTAGTGCATTAGATTCACTTACAAAAATTTCAATGCAGGAATGGCTTTTAGAAGAATGGCAAAGGTTTGATAAAACTATATTATTTATAACTCACGATGTTGAAGAAGCTATTTTCCTTTCGAAATCAATATTTGTAATTCAAGATAGGCCTATAATTCATATGGAAAGAATAGAAATTCCATTAGGTTATCCAAGAAGCAGAAGTGACCTACAAAAATCAGAAATTGTAGAATTAAAAGAAAGCCTCATCAGCAGGCTTAGACAGAAGGTGAATATATGAAGAAGAATTTACCATCAATTATGTTAATAATATTTCTAATGGGATTGTGGCAAATTATTGCTATGGTAATAAATGCCCATTATATATTACCTTCACCAACACAGATTTTAGTGAAGTTATATGAACTTCGCGTACCATTATTTATGGTACATTTGCCAGCTACAATGGGAGTCACTGCACTTGGGCTTATTATTTCAATTGTTTTTGGATTAGCCCTTGCAATATTAATGGATATGAATGAGAAAATAGAAAATGCATTATATCCAATCATAATAGCATCACAGACCATACCAACAACAGCTATTGCACCTCTATTTGTGCTTTGGTTTGGATATACTATATGGAGCAAGGTTTTGGTAACAATATTAATAACTTTTTTTCCAATAACTATATCAGTTTATGATGGTTTTAAGTCTGCAAAAAGAGAAATGGAAGAGCTTTTAATAACTTATGGTGCAAGCAAAAAGGATATTTTTATTAAACTTAAGATTCCAACTGCAATGCCACATTTCTTTTCAGCAATAAAAATGGCAGTGCCGCTTAGTATAATTGGCGCGGCAATAGCTGAATGGCTTGGGGCACAAAGTGGACTTGGATATTTTAGCAAAAGAATGATGAGTCAGCTAGATGGAGCAGGAGTATTTGCACCTATTGTATTATTGTCAGTGATGGCAATGATTGTAGTTGCAATTGTAAATATACTTGAAAAAAAAATAATTAATTGGAGAAAGGAAATTTAATTATGAATAAGAAGATTTTAGCTTTTGCAATGTCATGTTTAATGACACTTGCAATGGTAGGCTGCAGCCAAGCAGCTACTAAATCAGAAACCAATGAAAAGAAAGAACTTGAGGAGGTAAGTGTTGTTTTAGATTGGTATCCTAATGCAGTTCATGGTTTTATTTATACAGCTATTGAAAAGGGATATTATGAACAAGAAGGGATAAAGGTAAATATTCAATTCCCTGCAAATGCAAATGATGCAATTGCTCTTACTGCAGCTGGAAAGGCTGATCTTGGGATTTATTATCTACAAGATGTTGCAATGGCAAGGGGAAATGAAAATATTCCTGTAAAGGCTGTAGGTACAATTGTTCAATCACCGTTAAATGTAGTGATTTCCGCAAAGGATAAAAATATTAAGGGAGCAAAAGATCTTGTAGGTAAAAAGATAGGTTATGCTGGAACAGCACTTTCTGAATCAATTATTTCTACAATGCTGGAAAATGTAGACCAAAAGAAAGAAGCAACTCAAACAATTGATGTAGGTTTTGATATTATGAGTTCAATGACAACTGGAAATGTAGATGCAACTATAGGAGGATTTATAAATCATGAAGTTCCAGCTTTAGAATCTCAAGGATTTCAAGTAAATTACTTCTCACCAACAGAATATGGAGTTCCTAACTATTATGAACTTGTATTTGTTGCAGGTGAAAATAATCTTAATAAGAATTCAGATAAGATAAAGAGATTTTTAAACGCATCTAAAAAAGGTTTTGATGATATGAAGGCTAATTCAGATGAATCACTTAAAATATTAATGAAAAATCAAAATGCAGAAAATTTTCCACTTACTGAAAGTGTTGAAAAGAAGAGTTTTGATATTTTAATCCCAGTGATGGAAACTAAAGATGCAGAATTTTTATCACAAGATAAGAAAGTATGGCAGGATAATATAGATTGGCTTGTGAAAAAGGGATTATTAAAGAAATCTTTTGATGCATCAGAAGTTATTGAAAATTTAAAATAGATACATAAAAAATAATGAGTTAAACATATTATCCATGTTTGACTCATTATTTTTTTCTGGGTTTCTTAAGAATGGATTAAATTATTTGTTGATACAAGAAACTATGAATTTACAATTAAAAATATGAAGTCTATTAGACATGGATTAGAAGAGTGTGTAAAAAAGGGGAGTTTGTTAAACAAGTAAATGGTCACAATATTATTAGCTTAATAAAATAATAGAGTACAAATTGAGAGAAACACAAATTATTTTAAGTGGAATGATAAGAAAAGCTAAAAATATGATTTATATGTGATGGAAATCATATCTTTTAGCTTTTTATTAAAAAATGAATAAAACATCCAACAATATGCAAACAATATGGAGAAAAGTTTATTTATTAATAGACAAAAATATTAAAAGTGCTATAATTGTAGCGTGGGAATTGGAATTTATGGATATAAAATTAAAATGAGTATTTTTAGTATACAATAGGTATATAAAATAAGGAGATCTAAAATGAATAAGCAAGTTTTTAGTCAAGAAAAATTAAAGCAGCTAATTGAATATAATTATGAAATTGGTACTATAAAAGAAATAAAGCCAATATTAGAAGGGGCTTCATCTGAGTGTTTTCATATAATTACTGAAAGGGGCGAATATCTGTTTAAAGATATCGAAATGATTTTTATGAATCATCCAGATAAAGAACCAATAATTAATAATGTTTTATTAGAAAATGGAGTGCCTGTATCAAAATTTTATAAAACTAAAGAAGGAAAATATTTATTAGAGGATTTAGGGCACACATTTCATTTACAAAGTTTTATAAAGGGAAAGATTTTAGAACCTAATACAGCGCCACACTGGTTCATAGTTGAAAGCGCAGTTATGTTAGGGAAAATTCATAAGGCGTTAGAATCTATCCCTATATTAAGTCAAGGAATAGGAGAAGAATTTTTTAAATTCGTAACTCCTGAAAGTGCTAAAGTATCTTATGAAAGATCTTTGGAAATGGCTTTAAAAAACAATGAAAAGCAGAATATTATTGATATAAGATATAGAATTAAACTTTTAGAGCAGATAAAGAATATTAAGCTAGAAATGGACAAGTTTACAGTTAAAAATACCCACGGTGATTATTTTATTAGTCAGATCTTATGTGGTGAGGATTCTATTAATGGTGTAATTGATTTTACTGCTAATTGTGTCCACCCTGCTTGTTGGGAGTTAATAAGATCATATTCTTATGCAGATCCTAATTGTGTTAATGGGGAGATAGATTTTAACAATCTTAAAGAATATACTTGCAACTATATAAAATATTGCAAACTTAATGAATATGACATAAAAATGATGGCTTATTTGTATTACTATCAACTTACAGTGTGTGATTATTTTAACCAGTATTATGAGTCTGATAATTCTAATAAAAGAGTACTTTGTGATTATGCTCATTGGTCAACATTGTTATGCAGATGGTTTGAAGAAAATGTTGAAGAATTATCAAGGAGATTAGTAGAAAGTTTTCAGTAAATTTACACATATGAGATTTAGTATTAAAATAAAAATATAGACAAAATATAATGAAATTAGGAGAAAGTCTTGTGGAGAATATTGTATATAGAAAAATAACAGCTAGGGAATGTGAACAAATAAATGAAATGAATCCTTCACAATATATTGGTAAAGCATGGAGAGAAGTAGATGGAAAGCGACAATTAGTTGAAATCAATTATCAAGATTCAGATTGGCCTAATGAATATGAATACCATTATAACAATTTAAGAAACTCTATATTAAATGAGGGCGTTGCTTGGGGAGCTTTTGATAATAATGATAGATTGTTAGGCTTTGCAACTGTTAATCGTAACTTCTTTGGTAAAAAGTTTAATTATGTTTTACTAGATCAACTATTTATTACCTTAGAACATAGAGGTAAAGGGATAGGTAAAAGTTTATTTATGCTTTGTGTAGAGACAATAAAAGAATGGAATGCTCAGAAGATTTATATTTGCGCAGGTTCTGCTGAAGAAACAATTGCATTTTATTTTGCAATTGGCTGCAGGGAGGCATTAGAAATAAATAAATCGTTATATGAAAGTGATCCAAGAGATTATCAGCTAGAATTTTCAATTTAGATTTATAATAAATTCTGTTATTGCATAAGATTAATTAAAATTCTAAAAATTAAGAGAACCATATTGGTTCTCTTAAAAAATATCATTATATCAAAATATCAAAAATGCTTGAAAGTTTATTAACTACTTTTTCTAACATGTCTTGATGTTTTTATTTCTATATGGGAATCCCCGGGAATATTTTCTACAAATTTAAGGAATTTAATAATTTTGTTATCCCTCTTTAATGATTCAAGACTATAATAGTGTGTTGCTAATTCACGATTAGTAAACAGAGCGTGAATTTGTATATGACAAGTTTTACATAAAGAGAGAGTTTCGAATTTCCTTCCACCTTTCTCCAATGGGATTAAATGGTGTTTAGTTATTATAGAAACACTTCTATTGCACAATTCACATACGTGGTTTTCTGTCATAAAGTCCTCCTCTTACTCATTAGCTTTTTATAATTAAATTATATCAAATTCATAGATAAAATCAAATTTTATTACAAGTTTTAACAATGATTTTACAGGAAGTTTTTGAAATAAAATCAAAATAATAAACAAACTTTTTTATGAAATGTTTGTTTATTTATAGACAAAACAAAAATAAGTAGTATAATTACATTATGAGTTATATTTGTGTTGAAAGGATTGGATGTTATGGATATAAAATCAAATGAATTATTTTGGAGTGCAACAATAGATGAAGTTAAAAAAGGATATATAGAAACCGAAGAGGAATATAAATGTATAATTTGTGAAGAAGAATTTCAAAAGGGACGTATATATCAAATAGAATCAGAACTGTTTGAATCAAGAAAGGCAGCTGATTTTCATATTGAGAAAAAACATGTTTCTATGCTTGAATATTTACTTGGAATGAATTCTACATTTACAGGATTATCAGAGGTTCAAAGGGAGTTAATAACATTAATATCTCAAGGATTATCTGATAAGGAAATTGCAATTAAACTGGGGGTGGCAGCATCAACCATTAGAAACCATCGCTATAAATTAAGAGAAAAAGAAAAACAAGCAAAAATATTTTTGGCAATGATGGATTTGCTTTCAAAAAATACAAATAAAAAAATTAATAAGCTAGATAAAGAAGTTATATGTGATCCGCATAAAACAGCAACTACTTTAGATGACAGATATAATATAACTGATAAGGAAAAAAGTGATGCAATTAAAGCTTATATGGATGAAAACAAAGCATTAAAGAATTACCCTGCTAAAGAAAAAAAGAAAATTATTGTATTAGAAGAAATAGCTAAGAATTTTGCTAAGGGAAAAATATATTCAGAAAAAGAAATTAATATAATTCTTAGCAGTGTATATGAAGATTATGCAACTATAAGAAGGGCTTTAATAGAATATGGATTTATTGAAAGATCAAATGATTGCAGCAGTTATTGGGTAAAAGAGTAGATTCTTTAATATACAGTATAAGTGAGGGATTAGAATTGATTAAAAGATATTCAAATTTAAATGATGTAGAAGAAAATTTAGTTGGGAATTTCGTAAATAGAAAAGAAGATAATAAGAAATCACTAGATGAAATAGACAATATGTTTAATAATAAGATGTATGGCTATGGTAAAGGCTCAGTATTTTATTTTCTGGATAATAAAGTAGTAGGAAAAATAAATATTGTTTTAGAGGTAGTAAAAGAACTTGGAACTATTTATATACATTGCCTAGATGTATTAGAGGGGTTAGATAATCAAGAAGTGATTATAAAGGAACTTCTTGATTATGCAATTGCAATTGCAAAGGATCATAAACCTAATGAGATTTTATTAGGGGAAAGAAATAAAAATAGACTCAAAGTTTTAGAAAAATTTGATTTATACAGTGAATATAAATCTTTAAGAATGTATTTAGAAGATAGAAGTAAAAAAGAAAATTGCTTTGATTTAATTCCACTATCCACAGAAAATAAATTAGAGTATTTAAGTGTTTACAATGATTCTTTTAGTGATATGCCTCACGGAAGTTATATATGCATTGATGAAGTGAAAGAATATATAAAAAATTCTAATGAGGAAAATTATTATTTTATGGTTTCAATCAATGGTATTAATATAGGATTTATGAATTGTGAAATTCAAAATAGGCAAGGTTTATTTGATATTGGATTATGTAAGGATCACAGAGGTAAAGGCTATGGAAAGTGTTTACTTGAAACTGCCATAGATTTTTTAAACAGAAAAAATGCTTTGAAGATAAATCTAATTGTAATTGAAACGAATTCAATAGCTTATGACATGTATAAAAAGAGAGGCTTTAAAGAAGAATCAATAATAAGTTATTGGACAAAGATTAAGTGGGCATATTAAGATTAAATTTATAAACGAAACGGAAAGGATTTAATTATAGCATATAGGTGGAGGTTCCAGTGGCTTGGCTTGTAGACTAATGAGTGATTTAGCTTGTAGTAATATATAAATAAAAAATACAGATATATGGTTTGATTCTAACAAAAATCCTCAACAATACAGTATTGTTGAGGATTTTTTTGATTTATAGATTTTTATAGAACAGATTGATATTTTTAATGAATATTAAGAAACATATTATAATAGTGTATTTCACTATCAACAAAACAATAGCCAAGTATTTTTTGCTTTTTCTTCATAATGTATAAATCCATATTTATATTCTTATAGTTTGTCACTATCGATTATTTTATACCAAAGAGAAAAACTTTACATGAATATTAATAATAAAAAAAACAGATAATATATAAAGTAAAACTTATATTATTTGGAGGTGTTATTTGTGTTTGAACATAAAAAACAATTATTACATGAAGTAAAAGTTGAAAAAGCAAATCCACAATATGCAGTATTAATGCAAGAACAATTAGGTGGAGGTAATGGTGAACTTAAAGCAGCAATGCAATATATTTCTCAAAGCTTTAGAATAAAAGATCAAGAAATAAAAGATTTATTTCTTGATATTGGGGCAGAAGAACTTAGTCATATGGAAATGGTAGCCCAAACAATAAATTTGTTAAATGGTCATAATGTAGATAATCAAAAAGTTACTAATGGAGAAATTCAAACCCATGTTCAATGTGGATTATCACCTGTATTAATTAATTCATCTGGAGCACCATGGACAGCTGATTATGTAACTGTAACTGGTGATCTGGTTGCAGATTTATTATCTAATATAGCATCTGAACAAAGAGCTAAAGTTGTATATGAATACTTATATCGCCAAATTGAAGATAAAGAGGTTAGAGCAACAATTGACTTCTTACTTAATAGAGAAGAAGCTCATAATGCATTATTTAGAGAAGCGTTAAATAAAGTTCAAAACACTGGTTCAAATAAAGATTTTGGTGTTACACAAGATTCTAAGCTTTACTTTGATTTATCTACACCTGGACCTGCGCATGAAGCTCCAAATCCAACACCACCAGCATTTGAAAATCCACGAAAATAAAGCTTAATATAAGAAATGCTTTATCATCGATAGGAGGAAAATATTATGCAAATATCAACAGGTGAATTACATAATCTAAGTGAGTTAATTTTAAGTTGCGTAAATTCTATAACTAATATGGCAATGTTTAAAAATCAAGTTACAGATTCAGAATTAAAAGCTATTATAGAAAATCATTTTCCAGTTCATATTCAAGACTATAATATGAAAGTCAAATTTGTTAAAGACGCAACTGCGCTTACAGAAAAGTTAAATGTACCAGAGTTAAAGAAAATACTACAAGACTTTACTAAATCACCAGTTCCAACAACTCCAGTTACACCTAGAACAGATATACAACAATTAAATGATAGAGAAATAGCTACAGGTTATCTTTTAACTTTAAAGAGAGCTGGAAGAGAATATGCTTGTAGTGCTATGGAAGCAAGTAATCCAGAATTAAGAGAATTTCTAAAAGATGCATTTACTATGAGCTGTAACCATGCTTATGAAGTATGGCAATGGGTGGTTAAAAGTGGATTTTATCCTTTATTACCAGCATCGAAAACAGAAATAGAATCAATAGGTACTATTTTTAATGAAGTACAGCAATAAAAATAGAATTACGGTTTATAATTTATGAATAGCTATATATTTAAGTTTTAAAGAGTGCCTGCATTTATAGGCACTCTTTATCTTATTATGTAATTTTACGGAATTAGTATCATAGACAACATTAAAAATACCACACATATGTATAAGAATAAAAAATTATTAAAATATAGCTTAAACAAAAAGAATAAAACTAATAGCTATAATTGTCTAAAATCAAGGTAAAAGGCTTAATTGTAGTAAAGAATGTCTAATCATACAACGAAAAAGCATAAAAAATCAAAAGAGCGTGTGATAACTTTAAATGTATTCGTATACACAGAATAATTTATACCAATTTCTTTAATAATAAGAAGTTTTGGAATATTGCTTTTAAAGTCATTAATAATATACAATATCATTCGTATGATAATACGAGGGGGATAACAAATGCTTACAAAGTTTTTAGATGTTTTATTAGGGGAACCTTTAGCCAATGAACAAGGAATTCATGAAAAATATAATGTTCCTTTTGGTTTGGCAATTATGGCAAGTGATGCAGTATCATCTGTTGCCTATGCAGCACAGGAAATTCTTTTTGTTTTAATAGTTCTAGGAGCGATGGCTTATCAATGGTTAACATGGACTTCATTTATGATTATAGGATTATTAATAATATTAACAATTTCATATATACAAATTATTAGAGCTTATCCTCAAGGCGGAGGCGCTTATAAGGTAGCAAAGGAAAATATAAGTGATAAAGCAGGTTTAGTTGCAGGTGCAGGACTTATAATTGATTATATACTTACTGTTGCAGTTAGTGCTAGTGCTGGTGCCGATGCTGTTATTTCTGCATTTAGCGGATTAAGTCATTATAAAGTTATCTTTGTTGTGACGATAATAATAGTTTTAATGATTTTAAATTTAAGGGGTATAAGTGAATCTTCAAAAATTTTTGCTATACCTACATATATTTTTATTTTTAGTATGATTTTTATGATAGCTTATGGGTTATTTAAATATTTTGTATTAAATATTCATCCAGAGCCAATGTACTCTGTTCCGGCTAAAGTTGCAGAAAATGTATCTATATTTCTTGTTTTAAGAGCTTTTTCTTCTGGATGTTCTGCTTTAACTGGATTAGAATCAGTAAGTAATTCGGTTCCTAACTTTAATGAACCAAGTACAAAGAATGCAAAGATTGTTATGATATTATTAGCATTTTTAATATTTTTCATATTTGGAGGGACTTCAGTACTTGCTATATTTTATACAGCTGTACCAATTACAAATGGGCCTACAGTTGTTTCACAAATAGCTACCGCTATTTTTGGTAATGGAATAATGTATTATGTAATACAATTTAGTACTGCTATAATTTTACTTATGGCATGTAATACAGCATATACAGGGTTTCCGATGCTTATGTACATAGTTGGAAAGGATGGTTTTGCTCCTAGGCAGTTTACTATTAGAGGAAAAAGACTTAGTTTTTCTTTTGGAATTGTTGCTTTATCACTTATAGCTTGTTGCTTAGTTGTTATTTTTGGAGCAGATACACATAGATTGATTCCTTTATATGCAGTTGGTGTATTTACATCTTTTACATTAGGTCAATATGGGATGGTAAATCATTGGAGAAAAGAACAAGATAAAGGATGGAAAAAACGTGCTGTTATTAATGGAATGGGTGCTATAGTTTCATTTGTAACAACAATAATAATTTTAATTGAAAAATTTAAAGAAGGTGCCTTCATAGTTGTAATTTTAATTCCAATTATAATTTTAGTTCAATTGAGAATTAAAAAGCATTATAACAAAGTTGCATGTGGATTAAGTATTAGTCAATTAAATCTTAAAAAAGTAGACTTTAGAATAAAGTATACTCATATTGTTGTAGTTCCAATTGCCAGCTTAAATAAAGCAACTATAGGTGCTCTTCAATATGCTCAAAGCATAAGTGAGAATGTTATTGCGCTTAACATTTCAACAGATAAGGAAGCAATGGAGAAGTTAAAAACTAGGTGGAATGAACTAGATACAGATATATTACTTGTTTCAAAATATTCTCCTTTTAGAGCTGTTATTACTCCTCTTTTAAAAAATATAGAGTTAATTGCAAATTCAGCAAGTGCAGATGAGAAAATAACGGTAATCGTACCACAATTTATTACAAAGGGACGTTTAGGAGAAGTTTTACATAATCACACAAGTTTATTTATAAGAGAAACTTTATTGAAACACAATAATATAATAGTATCTACTTTCCCATACCATTTATTAGATGAAGATACTTCACCAGAGAAAATATAATTTATTAATTAAAAATAGATAATTTAGTTAATGTGCTATATTAGTTTTTGAATACTGATATAGCACATTTTTTTGAATTAGAATTCTATAGAACTTTTCAATTGAAAAAACTAATAAAATTAAGCATGTTTTATGAGATGCGATTTATATGAATTCAATAGAATATAATAAAAAGTAGAGGTACTAATGGAGGCACTGCAGGAAAATTAAAAATATTTGAGTTTTAAAATTAGACATATTGTTGTAAAATAGTAGTATTGTCAAAGTTAAAAATATTTATAAAACTTTTGAGTAAAAGAGAAAGTAAATAAAAAACGAGGTGATTTAAGTTGGGTAGGTCTAAAAGTAAGAGCAGCACTACGAAAGGTAAAAAAAATGAAAATACAATAAATCCTGATATAGTGGGGATAGTATATATTGCAACGGGAATAATACTTGGAATAGCAGTATACTCATCTTTAGCTGGAATATTATCATCTTTAGCTCAAAGGATATCATATGCGGTAATTGGAGTGGGAGCAAATGCATTACCTATTTATTTAATATATTTTGGTTTTCAGTATATAAAAACAAGAGGAAATATTAAATTTAATAAAAACTTTATTGGTATGAGCATATTAGTAATTGTTGTTATGTTAACCTTTGGAACTATAAATATCCAAAGCTTGGATATTTATAGTGATTTTTTTGAAAATATTAAGATAATAATTAGTGATAATACTAAAACTATGCATGGAGGAATACTATCATATTTTATATGCTATCCATTATATAAAGCTGTAGGTGCTTTAGGAACATATATTATACTTCTTGCTTTTTCAATAATAGCTATTATTTTAATTTTTGATATTACATTATATGATCTAGGTCTAAAGGCCTACAATAAAGGTGAAAAAATAAGAAATAATAGAAGTAAAAAGATAAAAGAAAAAGAACAGAATCAAGAAAAAAGAGAACGTGAAAACTTTATAAACATAGTAGAAAAAGATGGAAGTGGGCAAATAACTCAAAATGAAAAAGAAGCCTTTTTATCTGGAGTAAATAAAAAAATAAAGATTTTAGATTTTATGAAGGAATCAAGCGAAGAGGAAGAAGGTCTACCACAGGTAAAAGCTGAAATTTCATCAGATATTCAAATAGATGATTTTTTAGATAAAACGGTGCAAAATCATGCTCGTAAAAAAGAAAGCTTAGATAATGAAGTTAAAAATGTGGTTAATAAAGAAATACAAGAGCAAATATCAGAACACAAAGAATTAAAAGAATATAAGCATCCAAATTTAGAATTATTAAAACTAAATGCTAATACAAAATTGAATAGCACAGATAAAAAAGAATTAATAGAAAATGCAAATAAACTTGAAGAGATATTATCTAACTTTGGAGTTGATGCAAAGGTGACTCAAGTAACTAAGGGACCGTCTGTAACAAGATTTGAGCTCCAACCAAGTCCGGGGGTAAAAGTTAGTAAAATAGTAAATTTATCAGATGATATAGCACTTGGACTTGCAGCATCAGGAATAAGAATAGAAGCACCAATTCCAGGAAAGGCAGCGGTTGGTATAGAAGTCCCAAATGGAAAACAAACACCAGTATTTTTAAGAGAAGTATTAGAAAATGATGAATTTATTAATTCTAAGAAAAAATTAGCATTTGCATTAGGTAAAGATATTTCAGGTAAGTGTGTTGTAGGAGATTTAAGTAAAATGCCTCATACATTAATTGCAGGGGCAACAGGTTCGGGTAAAAGTGTATGTATAAATTCACTTATAATAAGTTTGTTATATAAATATAATCCAGATGAAGTTAAGCTTCTTATGGTGGATCCTAAGGTTGTTGAATTAAATGTTTATAATGGAATACCTCATCTTTTGATTCCAGTAGTTACAGATCCTAAAAAGGCAGCAGCAGCTTTAAATTGGGCTGTAAATGAAATGACCAATAGATATAAGCTTTTTGCAGAATGTGGAGTTAGAAATATGGAATCCTACAATGAATTATTTAATAAAGGAGCTATTGAAGCAAAGATTCCTTATATAGTTATAATTGTAGATGAGCTTGCAGATCTTATGATGGTTTGTCCAAATGACGTGGAAGATTATATAGGAAGACTAGCTCAAATGGCAAGAGCAGCTGGTATGCATTTAGTTATAGCAACTCAAAGACCATCGGTAGATGTAATAACAGGAGTAATTAAAGCTAATATACCTTCTAGAATTTCTTTTGCGGTATCATCTCAAATTGACTCTAGAACTATTTTAGATGGTTCAGGTGCAGAAAAGCTTCTTGGAAAAGGGGATATGTTATATTATCCTGTAGGAGAAAGTAAACCTCAAAGAGTTCAAGGATGTTTTATATCGGAAGAAGAAGTAGAGCAAGTAATTTCATTTATTAAGAGTGAACAAGGCGATACTAATTATGAAGAAGATATAATTGATCATATTAATAATGCAGCGGATTCAAAATCCACAGAATCAAGTGGAAACAATGATGATGTAGATGAATTGCTTAATGAAGTAATGAATGTAGTAGTAGAGTATGGTCAGGCATCAACTTCATTTATTCAAAGAAAATTTAGAATAGGATTTAATAGGGCTTCTAGAATTATGGATCAATTAGAGGAAAGAGGCATAATTTCAGAGAAGGATGGAAGCAGACCAAGGCAAATACTTATTACAAGGCAGCAACTTTTAGATGAAAATAATGATGAATAAATAAAATTAAATATGTGGAAAGTTTAAATTTCTTAGTATATGAGTTCTAATTAACTTATCACATCAAAATTAAGTAAAGCAAATAATTCTATGTAGTCTATTTATTAGAATATGTCTTATTATTTAAAATAAATCATTAATAATAAAATTAATTTTATGTTAACTTTTTCTTTCATAAATATTAAATGGGGGAACTAAAGGATTTTCAGTGCTATATAGCAATGCATATAATTAACCATTAGCTTGTAAAATATAGTTTTAATTTGTTATAATAAAGACTATTAGAACACAGGAGGATATAAAGACTTGAGTGAAATAAAAATAGAAAAATCAAATAATACTTCAAATAAGTATAAAGTGGGAATGGTTAGTTTAGGATGTGATAAAAACAGAGTTGATTCAGAAATAATACTAGGGAAGATGAGTAATGAGTATGAGATAACAAGTAATCCTAAAAATGCCGATATAATTATAGTAAATACATGTGGATTTATAGAAAGTGCAAAGCAAGAATCGATTGATACAATTTTAGAAATGGCAAATTATAAAATTAATTATAAATGTAAACTTCTTATAGCAACAGGATGTCTTACTCAAAGATATGGAGAAGAATTAAGAAATTTAATACCAGAAATAGATATAATGCTTGGAGTTAATGACTATAATAAAATAAACGAATTTATAACAGATTTTATACAAGGAAATAAAAAAGCTCTAGAACTTTTAAATTATTCTGATGAAAATATTAATGAAGGAAAGAGAATCCTTACAACCCAAAAAGAAAGTGCGTATATTAGAATTGCAGAGGGATGTAACAATTTTTGTACATATTGTATAATTCCTAAAATAAGAGGAAAATTTAGAAGCAGGAAAATGGAAAATATTGTAAATGAAGCAAAGGATTTAAGCGAAAATGGAGTTAAGGAAATAATTCTTATAGCTCAAGATACTACTTTGTATGGTAGTGATATATATGAAAAGAAAAGTCTTCATTTATTAATAAAAGAATTAGCTAAAATTGATGGGATTAAATGGATTAGAGTGCTTTATTGTTACCCGGAAGAAATAGATGATGAACTTATTGATGAAATTGCAAGTAATGATAAAGTTGTAAAATACTTAGATTTGCCAATTCAACATATAAGTGATAACATTCTTAAGCTTATGGGAAGGAGAACTAGCAAACAAGATATAATAAATAAAATAAAAAAATTAAGAGAGAAAATTTCAGATATTGTTTTAAGAACTACTTTTATAGTTGGGTTTCCAAAAGAAACAGAAGAAGACTTTAATGAAATTATTGACTTCCTAAAAGAGTATAAGCTTGATAAGGTAGGTGTATTCCCATATTCTCAAGAAGAAGATACTCCAGCTGCAAAAATGGATGGACAAATCGAAGACGATACTAAAAACAAAAGAGCAGAAGAATTAATGATGATACAAAAAGATGTTTCAGAAAAGATAAATAAATTGAAAATAGGAAAGTTATATGATATTCTTGTTGAAGGATATAATGGAGAGCATTATTATGGAAGAAGCTATGAAATGGCTCCTGAAATAGATGCAAATGTGTTATTTAAATCATCAAAAAGTATAAAAATTGGTGAATTTATAAAAGTAAAAATAGTTGAGAATATGGATTATGATTTAGTAGGAGTTGTCGATTATGAATCTTGCAAATAAGTTAACCTTAGGTAGGATATTTTTAGTTCCTGTTTTTTTGGTTTTTATAGCTGTGAAGGATATACCTTATGGAAGTTTTATAGCTACATTTATATTTATTTTAGCATCATCAACTGATAAATTAGATGGATATGTTGCTAGAAGTAGAAATCAAATAACTAACTTTGGAAAGTTTATGGATCCTTTAGCAGATAAATTATTAGTAACTGCAGCTTTAATTTCTTTAGTTGAATTACAAGTAGTACCAGGATGGGCAGCAGTAGTTATAATTGCAAGGGAATTTGCTGTTTCTGGGTTAAGATCAATAGCAGCAGCACAAGGAAGAGTTATAGCTGCTAGTTGGTGGGGAAAAATTAAAACTGTTATACAAATAATAGCAATAATTTTATTGTTATTAAAAGTAAATATACATGATGCAAAATTATTAAAGATTTTTGTAATAGATAATCATTATGTAAAAGAATTTTTTAGAATAGCACCAACCATAATGCTTATGGTTGCAGTTATTGTGACACTAATATCAGGATATGATTACTTTAAAAAGAATAAAGAAGCTGTTTCAATTGATAAATAAAAATTTAATTATAGATAGGAATTTTTAAAAATATATATTAATTAAAATATAGTATTTTTCTTAGGATTTTTATATAAATAGAATTTATGTTTAGGAATTGAAAAAAATGGATATAAATAAAAAGATTCCTTCTTTTAGTAAATTAAAGAAGGGATCTTTCTTAGAATTAATTATTGACTATAGTTTAGAATTAATTTATAATAAATAGAGAACGTAAGTTCGATGAGGAGGATTTTAGTATTATGGGAAAGATAGATTCGGAAAAATTAAAAGCAATTGAAAGTGCCATGAGTCATATAGAAAAGCAATTTGGAAAAGGATCAGTAATGATATTAGGCGATCATAATATTTCAAATATGGAAGCGATATCAACTGGATGTTTAGATTTAGATATAGCCCTTGGAATTGGCGGATTACCTAAAGGGAGAATTATTGAAATTTATGGACCAGAAAGTTCAGGAAAAACTACAATTGCACTTCATGTAGCTGCAGAAGCACAAAAAAAAGGCGGAGCTGTAGGATATATAGATGCAGAACATGCTTTAGATCCTAGTTATGCTCGAAAACTTGGTGTTGATGTAGATAGTTTAATAATATCTCAACCTGATACAGGAGAACAAGGTCTTGAAATTGCAGAAGCTTTAGTTCGTTCAGGTGCAATAGATGTTTTAGTAGTAGACTCTGTTGCTGCATTAGTACCTAAAGCTGAAATTGAAGGTGAAATGGGAGATTCACATATGGGTCTTCAAGCGAGACTTATGTCACAAGCATTAAGAAAACTTGCAGGATCAATAAATAAAACTAATTGTATTGCAATATTCATTAACCAATTAAGAGAAAAAATTGGAGTTATGTTTGGTTCTCCAGAAACAACAACTGGGGGAAGGGCATTAAAGTTCTATGCATCAGTAAGAATGGATATTAGAAGAATAGATTCTATAAAACAAGGTGATGCTATTATTGGTAACAGAACAAGAATAAAGGTTACTAAAAATAAAGTCGCACCACCATTTAAGCAAGCAGAATTTGATATCATGTATAATGAAGGTATTTCAAGAACTGGTAACATAGTAGATGTTGGAGTAAAAGAAGAAATAGTTCAAAAGAGTGGAGCTTGGTTTTCTTATGGTGATATAAGATTAGGTCAAGGAAGAGAAAATGCTAAGATATATTTAAAAGAAAATCCAGATGTAGCATTAGATATAGAAAATCAAATTAGATCAAAATATAGTCTTCCATTAGCAGAATTACCTAAAACAAATGAATTAAAAGAAACTAAGACTGATAAAGTTGTAGATAAGGCTGATAATAAAGCAAAAGAAGATGTTAAAGATATAAAATAATTTCGTAAGAATTATTAAAAACAAGTCAGTATGATAGATAATTTAATCATATTGACTTGTTTTTTTTATAGTGATTTGTCTTATGGAAAAAGTTCGGGTATTTAGAAAGATATTTGAAATTAGTTATAGTAAAAAATATAGAAGAAATGTAGCATTTGATTTTAAAATTAAGTAGTTATGTAATTTATTGTGTATTTTAAAGGTGGTAGTAACATAAACCTAAATATAATAATGGTAATTTAATAAATAGAAATTCAGAAATAATAGCAGAAGAAATTATGAAAAATAGTGAAATTGCACAAAAAGACGAACATTACATTGATAATAAATAAAAAAATTCATAAAATAAGAAAAATAGTCTTGATTTATGATGAATTTTATTGTAGCATTAAGTATGTAAAAAAGAGTTATATATGACATATGTAATTTATTATATTCATATTATTGTTAAAATTAAAAGTGATATGAATAAAGAATGTAATATATATGTTGTTATATAAATAATAGAAATTATACCTGTATATGCTTAGAAATAAGGTCTAAGTGTTTCTACCGGACTACCGTAAATTGTCTGACTATGGGTGTTTATAGATATTCATGATTATTTATAAACCCCTTTGTAATAGCAAAGGGGTTCTATATTTTACTGAGTGTCTGTGAAATTCTGGTTATATTCTTTTATTAATGTTAGTGTAATCAGCTGGCAAAAATATTATTTCTGAGTGACGTGAAAATTACGTAGCTCATAAAAAATAGGAGGAATTTTAAAGTGGGCAATTCATTAAAAAAATCGGTAAACGAAACGGAGAATGGTATGTTAGAAAAAATATTTCATTTATCAAAGAACAAAACAAATGTTAAAACAGAGATACTAGCGGGTATAACTACTTTTTTTACTATGGCATATATATTGGTGGTAAACCCTGATATTTTAAGTCAATCAGGTATGGATAAATCAGCTGTATTTACAGCAACAGCATTGGCTTCTTGTATTGGTACTTTAATTATGTCATTTGTTGCAAATTATCCATTTGGTATGGCACCAGGTATGGGTTTAAATGCTCTTTTTACATATACGATTTGCTTAACAATGGGATTTTCATGGCAGACAGCTTTAGCTGCTTCATTTATTGAAGGACTTATATTTTTAGCACTTAATTTATTTAAAGTTAGACAGGCGATTATTGATAGTGTCCCACAAAGTTTAAAGTATGCAATTAGTATCGGTATTGGATTTTTTATAGCTTTCATAGGTTTGCAAGGTGCGAAGATAATTGTACCTAATCCAGCTACATTAGTTGGTCTTGGAGATGTAAAAAGTATACCAGTTTTATTAGCTCTTGTTGGAGTTGTATTAATAGCAATACTATATCAGAAACAAGTAAAAGGTTCATTTGTTATTGGAATGTTTGTTGTATATATACTTGGTGTAGTATTTGGAGTTGCACAGTTGCCTAATGGAATAGTATCTCTTCCACCATCAGTTGCACCAGTATTTATGCAATTTGATTTTAAGAGTGCAATGGTAATAGGGATAGTTCCTGCTATTATTACTATGTTATTTATAGATATATTTGATAGTATTGGTACTTTGATTGGTTTAGCTTCAAAAGCTGGTTATTTAGATGAAAAAGGTAATGTTGTTAATGCAGATAAAGTTTTAACAGCTGATGCTATTGGTTCAACAATCGGTGCATGTTTAGGAACTTCTACACCTGTTGCGTTCGTTGAATCAGCAGCTGGGATTGCAGAAGGTGGAAGAACAGGTTTAGCTGGTGTAACAATAGCTGGATTATTCTTCTTATCATTATTCTTCTCACCAATTTTAACAATTATACCAGGATTTGCAACAGCACCAGTTTTAATTGTTTTAGGATTATTAATGATGGAACCAATAACAAAGATAGATTTTGCAGATTTCACTGAAGGATTACCTGTATTTCTTACATTAATATTAACACTTTTAACATACTCAATTACAGATGGTTTAGCATTTGGATTTATATCTTATGTGTTAATAAAACTATTTACAGGAAAATCAAAAGAAGTTCCAGTGTCAATGTATGTTATTTCAGCTTTCTTTATTCTAATGTTCGTATTAAAATAAGATAGATTGTTATTTCAATTTTATTTGTAATAATGTTCATGATTTAAGATCATTTTTTGAATAGACCTTAATCATAATTAAAAAAATACTAATTGAATCTACAATAAAATAAATTCAATATAAAATAGGAAAAGCTTTATCTTATTGGTAATTAGGAGGAGTGGCAGGAGTTTCATGATTATGGCAGATTTAATAGGAAGACTTATTAATAGACCTAATGAAGCACCTTTAGGAATAATATTTGTTATGATTGGAGTCCCCTTTTTCTTATATATATCACGTAAGGAAAGGAATAATTTTGAGTGAAGAAATATACTGTTAAAAAGGAAAAGGAATAGCAGAACAAGATACTCATGAAGAATTAATAAGACTTGGTGAAGTTTATAATAGATTGTATTCAGCTCAAGGAGTATAGTTAAAAATATGGTATAATTATGGTATAAATAATATGAAAAGATTGGAGAGAATAAAATGAATACAGAAATTTTAAAAAAATATGCAGAGCTTGTAGTCAAAACAGGTATAAATTTACAAGAAAAACAACAATTATTTATAATGACACCATTAGAATGTGCAAGTTTTGCTAGAATTATAGCAGAAAAGGCTTATGAAGCAGGTGCTATAAATGTAATAATAGATTATCATGATGAAAATCTTGAATTAATAAAATATAATAAGGCTCCAAAGGAAAGTTTTGAAAAAGAGCCAAAACATCTTGCATTATCAAGAGAAGAACTGGTAAAAGAAAAAACTGCATTTATAAGCATATCCGCAAGAGATCCAGAACTATTAAGTGGAGTAGATTCTGATAAGATTTCTACTTTAGCTAAGACAACAAACAAGGCTTTAAGAAACTTTAGCAATGCTTTAATGAGCAATGAAGTTCAATGGTGTGTTGTTTCAATACCTACAAAAGCATGGGCAAAAAAGGTATTCCCGAGTATCTCAGAGGATGAAGCATTAGAAAAACTTTGGAATTCAATATTTAGTATAGTAAGAGTAGATAAGGAATCACCAGTTTCAGCTTGGCGTGAACATTTAGCAAACTTAAAGGCTAGAAAAGACTATTTAAATGAAAAGAACTTTAAATATCTTTATTATAGATCAGAAGGAACTGATTTGACTGTAGAACTTCCGGAAGATCACCTTTGGTTAAGTGGGGAAGAAGATACTAAAGATGGTATTAAGTTTGTAGCTAATATGCCAACAGAAGAAGTATTTACTCTTCCAAAGAGAGATGGAGTAAATGGTTATGTTACTAGTAAGAAGCCTTTAATTTATGGGGGAAATATAATAGATAATTTTAAACTCACTATTAAAGATGGAAAGATAGTTGATTTTACAGCAGAAAAGGGTGAGGAAATATTAAGAGGACTTTTAGATATTGATGAAGGCGCGAGATATTTAGGTGAAGTTGCTTTAGTTGGCTATAATTCACCTATATCAAATTCAGGATTAATATTTTATAATACATTATTTGATGAAAATGCATCTTGCCATTTTGCTTTTGGTGAAGCATACCCAAGCTGCTTAAAAGGTAGTGGTAACATGACAAAAGAAGAACTAATAGAAAAAGGTGCAAATGATTCACTAACTCATGTTGATTTCATGGTAGGTTCAGCAGAACTTGAAATAATAGGTGAAACTAGAACTGGAGAAAGAGTTGACGTATTTAAAGCAGGTGAATGGGTAATATAAATATTTAACGTGTAACAAAAGTTCAATTGGAGTTTAGGTTTTGATTGAAAGGTTTATTAATGTATATTATATAACAGGAAAATGCTTATGGCTTACATAGATTAAGCTATAAATTACAAAATGATATGATCGTTTAAAAGCTTTAATTGCCATTTTTTGATGGTGATTAAAGTTTTTTTATAGAATATTTCTGAAATATATTAATGGTTAAGCTAGTATTAAGGATAGAGTGTTAATGTATATTTATCAACAAGATTTATATAAATGAATTAATAAAATTGTGATATATATATATAGGAGGAAATAATTTATGAATAAAAAACTTATAACTATATTAGTAGCTTTATCTTTAAGCGTAAGTATGATTGGATGTGCAAAGCAAAGTAGTGTTTCAACTGTTAATACAGCAACAACTCAAACAGCAGTTACTTCAGATGAAAAAATACTTTCGAATATCAATATATCTTCTGATAAAACTGAAAGTGTAGGAGAAGCTGATACATTTATTGAATTAGGTGAAAATATAAGTGTAAAAGGTGATGGTGTAACTGTAGATAACAAAAAGATAACTATTACTTCAGCTGGTACTTATAGTATAAAAGGTACTTTAACAGAAGGACAAATAATAGTAAATGCTGGAGATGATGATAAAGTTTATATTATCTTAAATGGAGTGAATATTACTTGTTCTAACAATGCACCTATTTATGTTAAAAATTCTAAGAAAACAATTGTTTCATTAGCTGATAGCACAGAAAATTATGTGAAGGATGGAGAAAATTATGTGTTTGAAGATAGCTCTACTGATGAACCTAATGCAGCTATTTTTAGTAAATCTGATCTTATTTTTATTGGAAATGGTTCATTAGCTGTTGATGCGAAATATAATAACGGTATTACAAGTAAGGATGATCTAAAAATAGAATCAGGCAATATTGTTGTGAATGCTAAAGCAGATGGTCTTAGAGGAAAAGATTCAGTTGTTATAACTAATGGAAATATAATAATTAATTCAGGTGAGGATGGAATTAAGTCAAATAATGATGAGGATTCAGAAAAAGGATATGTGCTAATTGAAGGTGGAAAAATTAATATAACTTCTGGGAAAGATGGTATTCAAGCAGAAACAAATGCTTTTGTAAAAGAGGGAGATATAACAATTAACACAGGTGGAGGAAGTACAAAGGCTATTGCTAAGAAGGGAGATATGGGTGGTCCTGGTATGGAAAAACAGTTGGAAACTAGTGCAGATACTACCGAAGAAGAGTCAACTAGTACAAAAGCTATAAAAGCTGGTGTTAATATAATAACAGAGGGCGGAACTTTTAATATAGATGCTTGTGACGATGCAATACATTCAAACAATAATTTAGTAATTAATGCTGGAACCTTTAATTTATCTTCTGGCGATGATGGATTACATTCTGATTCTACATTAATAATAAATAGTGGAAACATAGATGTTAAAAAGTCTTATGAAGGTATTGAAAGTGAAACTATAACAATTAATGATGGAGAAATTATGGTTTTATCAAGTGATGATGGAATTAATGCATCTGGTGGAAATGATTCTTCAGGTATAGATGGAAATATGGGTAAAGGAGCTCCGCCTCAGATGGATGGAAGTAATGCTTCTGGAAATTCACAAGAAATGACCGGAGATCAAGCACAAAGTGATTCACAAGGAGCAGCAAGACCAGAAGGAGCCGGTGGATCAGGTGGAAACTCTTCTGGAAATGGCATAATAAATATTAATGGTGGATATATTACTGTAAATTCTGATGGAGATGGAATTGATGCAAATGGTTCAATATATATGAAAGGTGGAACTGCTATTGTAAATGGTCCTACAAATGATGGGAATGGTTCTTTAGATTATGATGGAAGTTTTGAAGTGACAGGTGGAAATCTTATTGCAGCAGGTAGCTTGGGAATGGCACAAGCACCAAGTAAAGAATCAACTCAAAATTCTGTAAAAGTAACTTTAGCTTCACAATCAGCTAATACGTTAATAAGAATTGAAAATGAAAAAGGAGAAGAAATTCTTACTTTTGCACCAGAAAAACAGTATTCAGCAGTTGTTATTTCATCATTTAAACTTAAAACTGGTGAATTATATAAAGTATATTCAGGCGGCAACTCAACTGGAACTAATGTTGATGGAGTTTATACTAATGGAACATATACAAAGGGGAAAGAAATAGGAAGTTTCACAATATCAAGTTCTGTAAGTGAAGTAACTCAAGAGGGAGTAACTGTTACAAATCGTATGGGTGGAGCAAGAGGTCAAGGTGGTATGAAACCATCAAAACAATAAATTAAAATATATAAAATTGGAAACTTCTACAAGGTATATATTATTATTGAAATAAAAGTTGACGTTGTAATTTAAATTAGAATTTAATTATAAAAGATTTAATGGGTTGGCAGGTAAAAATAAGAGTTTATCTACTAACCCGTTAAAATTTTCTTTAAAATTTAAAGTAGATTTACGAATGTAAAATCTGGTATTAACTTTTCTTAAAAGGATTTTATGGAATATGTAATTTGAGAAATTGTGAGTCTTGTTACTTACTTACACAATTTCGCCCTTTTTTCTTAGCTCTGTAAAGGGCTTTGTCAGCTCCTTTCATTACTTCATTAGTATCTTTAAATTTAGTACTTTTCTCGCATACTCCAATGCTTATTGTAACAAATAATTGACTTGAACTTCCCTGTTTTATTTTTGAACTTTGAGTTTTTAAAGATTTTTTTGTATATCCTGATTTTGATACTTGTTCACGTAAGCTTTCTAAATGAGGTATTACATCATTTATTGATTTGCCTGGAAAGATTATTGTAAATTCTTCCCCTCCATAACGAAAGGCTTTCCCACTGCCTGTAACTTTCGCTAAATTAGAAGCCACCAATTTTAAAACATCATCTCCAACATCATGTCCATATTTATCATTAAATTTCTTAAAAAAATCAATATCTATCATTGCAATAACATATTTATTTCCTAATTTCATCAAATCTTCTCTAAGGGCACGACGCGAAGGTATTCCAGTAAGTTCATCAAGGTAGGCCATGGAGTAAGAGTCCTCAATGATACTGGTAATTAAAACTAAACCAGCAGCACTTAGAAATATAGAGAAAGACAACCTATCATCAACAAAAAAAAGGGCTGTGAAAACAGAAATAATAACTCCAATTAATCGTACTTCAAAAGCACTATTTTTAACATAGGCTTTTATTATAAAAAATAGCAGTGCTAAAAAGAAGATTAGTAAAGCTATTTGATTAATTATAATATTTTCTAAAGGAAGACTTATGAATTGATAATTTAATAGATCTTGTATTAATGTATTATTTGATGTAGTAAATTTGTAAATAGCAAACATCTCAATTAATATTAAGGAAATGCGAATTTTGCCCCACAAGGAGAAGATTCCCTTTTCCTTTAATTGTGAAAAAACGACGATATTAAGGGGGATAAGAATGCACATCATTGGATAAAGAACTTTAGAATAAATTGCTGTGTCTATTGATAATTCTAAATAATAGTTTAAAAGCAATTGAAATAGAGTAAGTAGGAGAATTATAAGGAAAACTCTTCCTTTATTAAAGCGAATGCTTAGAATTAAGCCAAATCCAAATATAATATATGAAGAATAGTTAATAACAAGTATAACAGGAGGTGTAAATGAAGGAATTTTTTTTATTAAAAAATAACATCCCAAAAGAATAAAAATATATGTGATATATGATAAAACAGTTTTAAAAGTAATTTTCACTGAAGCATAACCCCCTTAATTATGTGAATATATTCATACTATATGTAGCTTAGAAAATTAATTTGTCGATAAAGAACATATATTATATTTCGCCTAATCAAATAGAATCTTTAATTATCTTAAAAGTAAAGGTGATATCTCAAAATATAATTGAATTATTAAATGGAAGACTTAATAATTACACAAATTATAATTATGGTAATTTAAAATTAAGCTAAATAAGCCATAAATAAATTAAAAACTTTATATTATTTAAAAAATATGAGTTATTGACTTAGCTAAGGGATTAATGTAATATAACAAGGATAAGTATGTTATAATTAGGAGTGGTGAGATGAAAAATATTATAACAAAAGTAATCTCAAATGGAATTGCAGAAGAAGTCGGGATTGAAGTGAATGATGTTTTACTATCTATTAATGATAATAAAATAAATGATATTATAGATTATAAATTTTTATCAGCAGATGAAGAAATCATTTTAGAAGTAGAAAAGACTAATGGGGAAGTTTGGGAAATTGAAGTTGAAAAAGAATATGGTGAGGACTTAGGTATAGAATTTGGTGGCGGTATAATGGATAAAGCAAAGTCATGCAGTAATAAATGCATATTTTGTTTTATAGATCAGCTTCCAAAGGGAATGAGAGAATCACTATATTTTAAAGACGATGATTCAAGATTATCTTTCCTGCAAGGTAATTTTGTTACATTAACAAATATGAAGGACGAAGATATTGATAGAATAATACAATACCACATAAGTCCTATAAACGTATCTGTTCATACAACAAATCCAGAACTTAGAGTTCAAATGCTTAATAATAGATTTGCTGGTAATGTTTTTGATAGAATGAAAAGATTAGCAGATGCAGGGATTATAATGAATGCACAAATAGTTTCAGTTCCAGGAATAAATAATGGAGATGAACTTGAAAGAACAATTACAGATTTATATACATTATATCCACAAGTTTCAGATATAGCCGTTGTACCAATAGGTATAACTAAATTTAGGCAAGGGCTTAAACATGTGGATACATATACTAAAGAACAATCTATAGAAGAGATTGAAAAGGTTAAAAAGCTTCAGGCTGTGTATATGAAGGAAGTAGGAAAACCATTTGTTAGATTATCTGATGAATTCTATTTAGTTGCAGATAAACAAATTCCAAATCAAGAGTTTTATGATGACTATCATCAAATAGAAGATGGTATAGGTATGGTTCGATGTTTTAGAGATGCAATAGATAGCACATTAGACGATTTGGATTTAAACTCAGAAGGTAGTTTTTCTATTGTTACAGGTGAACTTGCATATAATGAATTACTAAAAGCTAGTAATAAAATTAAAAAGAGAAACTCTAATATACAACTTGATGTTTACAAGATAATAAATAATTATTTTGGAAAAACAATTACAATAGCCGGACTTTTGACAGGGACTGATATAATAGATCAAATGAAGGGCATAATAAATAGTAAGTATTTAATATTGTCTAATAATATGTTCAGAAAAGGATATGAGTTAGCAGATTCTAATGAACAAATTATGTTAGATAATACAAAAATAAAAGATATCGAATTAGCTTTAAATGTGGAGGTTATAGTAGTAGATTACACAGGAGAAGATTTAATTCAAAAACTAAATCAACACAAATAGGAGGAAATTAAAAATGGCTAAACCAATAGTTGCTATAGTTGGAAGACCAAATGTTGGGAAATCGACATTATTTAATAAATTGGCAGGAAAAAGAATTTCAATAGTACAAGATACACCAGGAGTTACAAGAGATAGGGTGTATGCAGAAGCTGAATGGCTAAGATATAACTTTACTATGATAGATACCGGTGGTATCGAACCAGAAAATAATGATATTATAATAAAACAAATGAGAAGACAGGCAAATATTGCAATTGAAACAGCAGATGTAATAATATTTATAGTTGACGGAAAAGAAGGATTAACTGCTGCAGATAATGAAGTTGCAACTATGCTTAGAAAGAGCAAAAAACCTGTAGTTTTAGTTGTTAATAAAGTTGACAATCTAAAAGATGAAAATAATGCATATGAATTCTATAATTTAGGAATAGGTGATCCTATAACAATATCAGCAGGTCAAGGACTAGGTCTTGGAGATATGCTTGATGAAGTAGTTAAGTATTTTGATCAATCAATTTATGATACTGATGAAGATGAATATGTTAGAATAGCTATGATTGGAAAACCTAATGTAGGAAAGTCTTCTTTAATTAATAAATTACTTGGAGAAGAAAGAGTAATAGTTTCAGATATTCCTGGAACTACAAGAGATTCAATAGATAGTTATTTAGAAACTCAAGATGGAAAATTTATCTTAGTTGACACTGCTGGTATTAGAAGAAAAAGCAAGGTTAAAGAAGAAATTGAAAGATATAGTGTTATAAGAACGTATACTGCAATTGAAAGAGCAGATGTTTGTATACTTATGATTGATGCAACAGAAGGTGTTACAGAACAGGATGAAAAGATCATAGGATATGCTCATGAGCTTAGAAAAGCTATTATGGTTATAGTTAATAAATGGGATCTAGTTGAAAAAGATGATAAAACTTTAGATAAATATAAAAAGGAATTACAAGGAAACTTAAAGTTCTTAAGCTATGCTGAATATTTATTTATTTCTGCATTAACAGGGCAAAGAACACAAAAGGTTCTTCAAATGGCAAAATATTGCTATGATAATTATAGTAAGAGAATTTCAACAGGAATATTAAATGATGTTATAAGTAAAGCGGTTCTTATGAAAGAACCACCTACTGTTGGAGTTAAGAGAATGAAAATTTATTATGCAACTCAAGTTGCAAATAAACCACCAAAGTTTGTGTTCTTCGTAAATGATGAAAGTGCTAGACATTTCTCATATGAGAGATATTTAGAGAATCAATTAAGAAACAGTTTTGATTTTAAAGGAACTGGTATACAAATAGAATATAGATCAAGAAAGGAATAATTATGAGTAAAATTACTTTTCTAGGCGGTGGAAGCTTTGGAAGTGCCTTAGCTGTTTTACTTGCAGAAAAAAATAATATTGTTAATATATACGACAGGGATAAAAATGTTGTTAATGAAATAAATATTAAAAGAACAAATGAAAAGTATATGAAAAATCTAATAATTCCGAGTGGAGTAACAGCTTTTGACAATGTTGAAGAAGCAATTGAAGGTACTGATTATATAGTATTATCAGTACCTTCCCATGTTATTAGAAATATGTGTAAGTTATTAAAAGGAAAAATATCTAAGGATATACCAATAATATCAATTGCTAAAGGGATTGAAGAAGATAGCGATAAAAGATTATCAACTGTAATTGAAGAGGAATTAGATAATCCAGTAGTTGTTTTATCAGGACCAAGTCATGCAGAAGAAGTTAGTATGAAGCTTCCAACTACAATTGTAAGTACTTCTAAAGATATGAAATATGCAGCAGATATTCAAGATTTATTTATGAATTCATATTTTAGAATTTATACTAATGATGATATTATAGGTGTTGAAATTGGTGGAGCGGTGAAAAACATAATAGCACTAGCTGCTGGTGTTATTGATGGTCTTGGATATGGTGATAATACAAAGGCAGCACTTCTTACAAGAGGAATGAAAGAAATATCTAGAGTAGGAATAGCGCTTGGTGGAAAAGCAGAAACCTTTTATGGTCTAACTGGTATGGGTGATTTAATAGTCACTTGTACATCGATGCATTCTAGAAATAGGAGAGCGGGATTTTTAATAGGAAAAGGAATGTCTGCTGATGATGCATTGAAAGAAATAGGTATGGTTGTTGAAGGTGTAAAAGCATGTAGAGCCTTTTATCAATTAAAAGAAAAGATTAATATTTCTATGCCTATAACAGATGGACTTTACAAAGGGTTATTTGAAGGCAAGGATCCTAAAGTAATTATTGATGAACTTATGATGAGAGATAAGAAAAGCGAAACATTTTAACTTTTGGATATAATAAGTTTTAATAAGGAATTTAGTATTACTATTTAGCATAGAAAAATGCAAAATCGAGAATATTTCAAAATATTATTAGTATTATAAATTAATATTATTTTGAAATCTATAAAAGATATTAATAAGTTCTAAAGTAATTTTGATATAATATTAAGATTACTTTAGAACTTTTTTTATTTAGCATAAGTTGTATATTTTAAAATTACTATGAATATATATATATTGGTAAAAAGAATATAGGAGGGAATCATATGGATGATTTTAACATATACAAAGATATAGCGGATAGAACTCAAGGGGACATATATGTAGGTGTTGTAGGTCCGGTTAGAACAGGAAAATCTACATTTATAAAAAAGTTCATGGATCTTATGGTTATACCTAAAATTGATAATACTTATAAAAAGGAAAGAGCAAAAGATGAATTACCACAAAGTGGATCAGGAAAAAATATTCATACAACGGAACCTAAATTTGTACCGAATGAAGCTGTAGAAATAAATTTAGGAGATGAAATTAGATTTAAAGTGAGGATGGTAGATTGTGTAGGATACATTGTAAAAGGAGCACTTGGATATTTAGATGGCGAAGAAAATAAAATGGTGCATACGCCTTGGTATGATTATGAAATACCTTTTGAAGATGCAGCTGAAATTGGAACACGAAAAGTTATAAAAGATCATTCAACAATAGGTCTTGTGATTACAACTGATGGTAGTATAACAGGAATTGATAGAAATGATTATGTAGATGCGGAAGAAAGGGTGATTTATGAATTACAAACTTTAAATAAACCTTTTATAGTTGTTCTTAATACAAATAAACCTAATTCTCAAGATACAAAAATATTAAAAAAAGAATTAGAAGATAAGTATAATGTAACAGTTCAAGTTATGGATGTTTATAACATGGAAGAACAAGATATTGAAGATTTATTTAAACATGTACTTAAAGAATTTCCTATTAAAGAAATCAATATAGATATGCCTGAATGGTTAGAAAAATTAGAATGTAATCATTGGCTAAAAAAAGATTTTTTCAACATAATTATGAGTATGAGTCAAGATGTTTCAAGAGTAAGAGATATAAAATATTGTTTAAATAATTTTGAAGATGAAGATTTTATGGGAACTGCTGCAATAAAGGAAGTTGATTTGGGTAAAGGTATGGCAAAAGTATTTATGAAGCCAAAGGATGGAATTTTTTATAAGGTTCTCAGTGAAATATGTGATTTAGAAGTTAATTCAGAAAGTGATTTGCTTGGTATAATAAAAGATTTAACTTATGCAAAATGTGAATACGATAAAGTTAAAGATGCTTTAGAGGACGTAAAGGAAACAGGATATGGATTAGTTGCTCCGCAGCTTGCAGAAATGAAGTTTGAAGAACCTGAAATAGTTAAGCAAGGAAATAAATATGGAGTTAAATTAAAAGCAAGTGCTCCAAGCTTACATTTCATAAAGTGTGATATAAAAACAGAAATAAGTCCTATAATGGGATCTGAAAAGGAATCAGAAGAGCTTGTGAAGGGGTTACTCGATCAATTTGAAACAGATCCAGCGCTTCTTTGGCAAAGTAACATGTTTGGAAAATCCTTGGAGGTTTTGGTGAAGGAAGGATTACAAAATAAGCTATATAAGATGCCTGAAGATGTACAGGTTAAGATTCAAAAAACACTGCAAAAAATTATTAATGAAGGTAATGGCGGGTTGATTTGTATAATACTTTAATAATATAGAATAAAAAAGTGTTGATTTTAGGCATATGAAAGAAAATGGACTAGTATACTGATCCGTTAATTTTTTTATATGCCTTAAGGTGTAGTTATAAAAATATATAAGATGAAAACTACATAATTTGGTATTATACAAAGGTAATATAATCAACACTTTTTTAGAATTTTTGTTTGACCAAGTAGAGAAATACATAAATTTGGTGTATAATAAAAGAAAGGATATAAATGAGGGGTATTATGAAAAGAGAGTATAAGGCTTATAAGAAGGTTGGTAAAATAAAAATCTCTATTAGTGAGCTCCTAGAGCTTGAATTACCACGAACTGTTTATGCCTCTCCTGGCGTTATAAACCACATTAAGAAAAAACATGGTAGGCAATTTACCAAAAAGATGAAAGACAATATTATAGATATCATAGAAAAGATAATAAAAGATCCAGAATATGTTGGCTTAGATTATAGAAGAGTAGCTGGCGGGTCTATTGAACTTGTGAAAATCATTGATAATATTATATTACTTTTAGGATTGGAAATTGATTTAGAAGATCAATATATATATGTTGCAACAATGTATCCTATAACGTTTTCCAAAATGAATGCAAGAATATGCAGAGGAAGATTAGTAAAAGTTGAAAACTCAGAATTAAAAAAGAGTATGTAATTTGTATTTGAAAAACTTATTTTTGAGGTGAGAAAGGCTCCTCACGCGCTAAACCTAGTAATCAGAGATGCAGGATACGCCGCCCTGCCAAAAAATAAGATCCAAAGATATGGGGATTACTTAACAATTGTATTATAAATGAGTGTTAAGTAATCTTTTTTTTTTTTTTTTTTGTATATGTATTCCAATAAATAAGCTACACATGTTAGTTAGTAGTTAAATATAAATTATTTTAATTTAATAAATTAGCTGGAAGTTATATATTATTTACAAATGTTAATAATTTGTGAACAAAACATTGACAGTAAATATCTAATTAATATATGATTAGTTAAAATGTTAATTGCTAAGATGTTTTAAAGGAGGTGTAAAGTTGATAAAAAGTATGACTAGTTTCGGAAGGGCTCAAAGTGAAGAAGGCAAAGATTTATGTTTTTCAATAGAAATGAAAAGTGTAAATCATAGATATTTAGATATAAATATTAGAATGCCTAGAATTATGCTTGCTTTAGAAGAAAAAATTAGAAATATAATTAGCAAAAAATTAAATAGAGGAAAAGTAGATGTTTTTATTAATTATAAAAATTATGGAAACAATGCTGGCAAACCTAATTTAAATATTAAGTTAGCGAAGCAATATTATGAATGTTTAAAACAAATTCAAAATGAATTAGATGTTATAGACGATATATCTACAACTAAAATAGCTAGACTATCAGATGTTATTACATTAGAGGAAACAGAAGAAAATTTGGATAATCTTTTAAATGAAATTTCTCCACTTATTGAATCAGCTCTTGACTTAATGGATGGAATGAGAAGAAAAGAAGGCGAAAAATTAAAAGAAGATATTTTATCAAAAGTTCAAATGATAGAATTATATGTCGAAGAAATTGAAAAAGTAGCATATAATATTCCTAAAAACTATAAAAAGAAGCTTGAAGAAAGATTAAGTGAGTTATTATCAGCAGTAGACATTGATGAAAGCAGAATAGCTCTTGAAGTAGCAATTCTTTCTGATAAAGCAGCTGTAGATGAAGAAATAACTAGAATTAGAAGTCATTTGAGTCAAATCAAAAATACTTTAGATTTAGAAGAGCCAATTGGAAGGAAATTAGATTTTATAATTCAAGAAATAAATAGAGAAGCAAACACCATAGCATCTAAATCAACAGATATAAGCATGACTAACAAAGTAATAGAAGTTAAAAACACAATTGAAAAGATAAGAGAGCAAGTTCAAAATATTGAATAATTAGGAGGATCAGAATGGGAATCAAGTTAATAAACATAGGTTTTGGGAATATAGTTTCTGCTAATAGATTAGTTGCAATTGTCAGCCCAGAATCAGCACCTATTAAAAGAATTATTCAAGAAGCAAGAGATAGAGGAATGTTAATAGATGCTACTTATGGAAGAAGAACTAGAGCTGTTATAATAACAGATAGTGATCATGTTATACTATCAGCAGTTCAACCAGAAACAGTAGCTCATAGATTAGCAACAAAAGATGACGTAGCAGTTGACGAGGTTGATGAATAATGAATGGTAAAGGACGAGGACTATTAATAATTATATCTGGGCCATCAGGTGCTGGAAAAGGTACTATTTGTAAAAGCTTCATGGAAAGAAATGAAAATGTAGCTTTATCTGTATCTGCAACTACAAGAACTCCAAGAACAGGAGAAGTTGAAGGTGTTAATTATTATTTTATGTCAAAAGAAAAATTTAAAGAAAAAATAGCAAGTAATGATTTTCTTGAATATGCTGAAGTATATGATAACTGCTATGGAACACCTAAATCTAATGTTGAAGAAATATTAGAAAGTGGAAAAGATGTTATTTTAGAAATAGATATACAAGGAGCTTTAAAAGTTAAAGAAAATACAGAAGAAGGCGTATTTATATTTGTACTTCCGCCATCTATGGAAGAATTAAAACAAAGAATTATAAATAGAGGAAGCGAAACTCCTGAGTCTTTAATGAAAAGATTCAAATCCGCATATAAAGAAATAAATTATATTTCTAAATATAATTACGCAGTAGTAAATGATAAAGTAGAAATTGCAGTGCAAAAATTAGAAGCTATAATATCTGCTGAAAAATGCAGAGTAGATAGAATAAAAGAAAGTATATTAGATTCTAAGGAGGGAACAATACATGAACAACTCTATGATTAACCCATCAGTAGTAGATTTATTAGAAAAGACAAAGGATAGATATTCTTTAGTAATTTTAACATCAAAGAGAGCTAGACAAATAATTGATGGCTCAAGTCCAAAGATTTCAATAAATTCAAAAAAATCTTTAACAATTGCAATTAATGAAGTAGATCAAAACGCACTTGAATATGATATTGTAAAAGAAGGTCAAAAATAAGATGAAAAAAAATGTGGTATTAGGAGTAAGTGGAGGAATTGCAGTATATAAAGCTCTAGAAATTGTAAGTTTACTTATAAAAAAAGAAGTTAATATTGATGTTATTATGACAAAGTCAGCTACTGAATTTGTTACTCCCCTTTCTTTTCAATCTTTAAGTCAAAATATGGTTATATGTGATATGTTCGCAGAACCAAAGGCTTTTGAAATTCAACATATAAGTTTAGCAGAAAAAGCAGATGTGTTTTTAGTAGCACCTGCTACTGCTAGTATAATAGGAAAAGTTGCAAATGGTATAGCAGATGACATGCTTTCAACTACAATAATGGCAACTAAAGCTAAGGTTATTTTTGCTCCAGCTATGAATACAAATATGTATGAAAATCCTATAGTTCAAGATAATATTAAAAAGCTTAAGTCTTTTGGATATGAATTTATAAATCCAATTGAAGGAAGACTAGCTTGTGGAACGACAGGAGCAGGAAAATTTGAAAGTCCAGAAGTTATAGTAGACAGAGTTTTAATGGAGCTTTATGAAAAAAAAGATCTATTAAATAAGAATGTTATAATAACAGCAGGACCAACAATAGCATCTATAGATCCAGTTAGATTTATTACAAATAGATCAACAGGTAAAATGGGGTATGCAATAGCAAAGGAAGCAAGAAATAGAGGCGCTAATGTAACGTTAATATCAGGACCAACAGCTTTGGACGTTCCAAAGAATATTAATGTTATTAAAGTTTCAACCAATGAAGAAATGAAAAATGAAGTTATAAAGCGGTTTGATAATGCAGATATAGTGATTAAGGCAGCAGCTGTTGCTGATTACAAGCCTAAAAATTATAGTACTCAAAAAATAAAAAAAGGCGAAGGTGAATTGAGTATAGAATTTATTAGGGATAATGATATTTTAATGGAACTTGGAAATAGAAAAGAAAAGCAAATTTTAGTTGGTTTTGCAGCTGAAAGTCAAAATTTAAAAGAAAATGCTAGACTTAAGCTTCAAAGAAAGAATTTAGATTATATTGTAGCTAATGATATAACTGCAGCAGATACTGGTTTTGCTTCAGAAGATAATAAAGTAATAATCTTATCGAACAATGAAGAAATACATTTAGATAAGATGAGCAAAGAAAAAATTGCAAGTAACTTATTTGATATCATACTTGAGAAGCGCTAGAACTTTTGCGCTTCTTTATTACTATTTAAGGCACAATCAAAAAAAATAATAGACCAGTATGCTTATCTATTTTGCGTCATACTGTGGTAGCAAGTTCTGCTAATAGGCTTTCTATGAGCAAAACTTGCTTCCTTGTCTGACATAAAGTGAAACTTTTCAGGTGTGATTTTACATTCTGGCTGAATTTAGTTGAACTTATGACCTCAAGGGTCACCTTGTCTTAAGACAAAATGTGTATCGCATCTTTGGTTTATTATTTTCTTTTATGTGGCTTAAAGTTTTTATGATGGAAATAATCAATTTGATCGTAAGGTGGTAGATGTAAAGATTATGTATGCTGAAATAATTCTAAATAATGATGCTGTGGAGATAGATAAGCCATTTACATATAAAATACCTTATGAACTTATAGAGAAAATAGATATAGGGTTTAGAGTTAAGGTTCCTTTTGGACAAAGAAATAAGCCAGTAGAAGGATTTATATATTCATTGCTGGAGGATGAGTCTGTAAATTTCACTTATAAAGTAAAAGAAATTATAGGTTTGTGTGATGACGAAGCTATTTTAACTGATGATGATATTAAAATGATTCAGTTTTTAAGGAAAAAATATCTTTGTAAATTCATTGATGCTGTTCGTCTTCTAATTCCAGTTGGTATTATGAAAGGTTCAAAAAATAAAAAGAAGAAAGTAATATCTATTAATAAGGAAATAAATATAGATGAATTAAAAAAGGAGAATTATATAAATTTATATAATTTTATATTGAAGAATAATGGCGTATATACTAAAGCAGAAGTTACTAATAATGGTGAATTTTCTTTGTACACATTAAATAAACTTATAGAAAAAGATATTTTAATAGTTGAAGAACAAGTTGTTTTTAGATATAACACTCGTAAATATGAAAATGATAATAATAAATTATTAAATGAAGAACAAGAAAACTGTTTAAATACAATTTTAAATAATCAAGAGTTAAAGTATCTTATAAAAGGTGTTACGGGTTCCGGAAAAACAGAAGTGTATATGAGATTGGTTCAAGAGGTACTAAACCAAGGTAAAAGTGCAATTGTTTTAGTGCCAGAAATTTCATTAACACCTCAGATGATTGAACGGTTTAAAGGAAGATTTGGTGAAGATGTGGCATTGTTTCATAGTAAATTAAATGATGGTGAAAGATTTGATGAATGGTATAGAGTAAAGACAGGAAAAGCTAAATTGGCTATAGGTGCAAGAAGTGCATTATTTTTACCATTACAAGACCTTGGAATTATAATAATTGATGAAGAACATGAAAATACATATAAATCAGAACATAACCCTAAATATCATACAAGAGAAGTAAGTGAATTTCTATGTGAACTTAAAAATTGCAAATTAGTTTTAGGGTCAGCAACTCCAAGCATTGAAAGCTATTATAAAGCTCTTAAAGAGGAATATAAATTAATTGAAATGCATAAAAGAGTTAATGGTAATAAAATGCCTCAAATGAAGATCGTAGATATGCGTAAGGAGCTAAAAAATAAAAATCTTTCTTTATTCAGTAAAGAACTTTCTGAACAAATTGAAATGACTTTAAAAAATAATAATCAGATAATTTTATTTTTAAATAGAAGAGGTTATTCTACATTTATATCATGCAGAAGCTGTGGGTATGTATTTAAGTGCCCAGAATGTGATGTTTCAATGACTTATCATAAAAATGGATATTTAGTCTGCCATTATTGTGGAAGAGCAGAAAAGGTAAGTAAAGAGTGTCCAAAATGCAATAGTAAATATGTTAAATTTTTTGGAGCTGGAACAGAACGGGTGGAATTGGAAGTAAAAAAATATTTTCCAAAGGCAAAAGTATTAAGAATGGACGTAGATACTACTAGACACAAAAATTCCCATGAGTCTATTTATAATTCTTTTAAAAATGGAGAAGCAGATATTTTAATAGGAACTCAAATGGTTTCAAAAGGGTTGGATTTTAAAAAAGTTACTTTAGTAGGAGTTTTAGCTGCAGATATGTCACTTAATTTGCCTGACTACAGAGCATCTGAAAGGACATATCAAATAATAACTCAAGTTGCAGGAAGAGCAGGCAGAGGTGAAGAGGAAGGAACAGTAATAGTTCAAAGCTATACACCAGAGCACTATAGTTTAAAATATGCTAAAGAAGAAGATTATGAAGGCCTATTTAAAGAAGAAATAAATATTAGAAGGTTGATGGAAAATCCTCCGTTTGGCAAAATATTATTAATTAATGGATCATCGAAATTTGAAGAAAAATTAAAAAATTTTATGTATACTTTAGAAGCTAATTTGAAAAAATTAATAGTAGAGGATTTAATAATATTAGGACCAGTACCTTGTATTATTACTAAATTAAAGGATAATTATAGATGGCAAATTATTATAAAAGGAAACTTTGATGATGATTTTAGTGAAAAAGTGAAAGATACACTTTATCTATTAAATAAGAGTGTATATAATGAAATAAGGATTAGTATAGATATTAATCCTAATAATATGACTTAGGGGGATGCAAATATGGCATTAAGAAATATAAGAAAATTTGGAGACGACGTATTAAGAAAGAAATGTAGAGACGTTGAAGAAATAGATAACAGATTATTAACGTTAATTGAAGATATGAAAGAAACAATGTATGATGCAGATGGAGTTGGTCTTGCAGCACCACAAGTTGGAATATTAAAGAGATTATTTGTTATAGACATTGGAGAAGGTCCATTAGTATTTATAAATCCTGAAATAATAGAAACAAGTGGTTCACAAATAGATGAAGAAGGCTGCTTAAGCTTACCAGGAGAAACAGAAGAAGTTATGAGACCAAACTATGTTAGAGCAAGAGCTTTAAATGAAAAAGGTGAAGAATTCGAAATAGAAGCGGAAGAATTACTTGCAAGAGCTATTTTACATGAATATGATCACTTAAATGGAACTTTATTTATTGACAGAGTAAAAAAATAAATAATGACAGGAGAAAATAGAATGAATATAGTATTTATGGGTACTCCTGATTTTGCAGTTCCTTCTTTAAAGAGATTAATTGGAGAATATAACGTTACTGCTGTATTAACTCAGCCAGATAAACCAAAAGGCAGAGGCAAGAAAATGGCTTATTCAGCAGTTAAAGAAGAAGCATTAAAACATGGAATTCCAATATATCAGCCTATAAAGATTAAAAATGATGTAGAGTTAATTCAAACTTTAAAAGATTTAAAACCTGATTTTATGATAGTAGTAGCTTTTGGACAAATTTTAACTAAAGAAGTTCTTGATATACCTAAGTATGGATGTATAAATCTTCATGCATCATTGCTGCCAATGTATAGAGGTGCAGCGCCTATAAATTGGGCAATAATAAATGGTGAAAAGGTTACTGGAAATACTACAATGCTTATGGATATAGGGCTTGATACAGGTGATATGATTCTTAAAGATGAAGTTGAAATTACTAATAATATGACAAGTGGAGAATTACATGATATATTAATGGTAAGGGGAGCAGACCTTTTAATAAAAAGTATAGAAGGGATTATTAAAGAAAATATAGTTCTACAAAAACAGCCTGATGAAACTTTCTATGCAAAAATGTTAGATAAGGATCTTGCGAATATAAATTGGGATATGAGTTCTAGGGAAATTCATAATCTAGTAAGAGGATTAAATCCTTGGCCTATTGCCTATACTGATTATAAGGGCGAAAGAATGAAGATATACGAAACAGAAGCTTTAGAAGAAAAAACATCAATGAAACCAGGAACAATTTTAGATGTAAATAAAAACGGGGTAAAAGTTGCATGCAAGGAGAATGTACTTATTATAAAAAAAGTACAGTTTCCAAATGGCAAGCCATTAACTATAGAACAATATATAAATGGGCATGAAATAGAAAAAAATATAGTCTTAGGATAATGGAGGGATGAAAAATGCCTTTTTATTCAATTTTTGATCCTACAATGATAATATTAATTCCAGCAATGATAATTTCATTTTGGGCACAAACTAAAATTAACAGTACGTATAATAAATACAATAAAGTTAGAACGATGAATGGTTATACTGGGAAGGAAATTGCAAGGATGATGCTAGATGAAGCAGGACTTTTTGATGTTAGAATAGAAGTCATAAATTCTAAGCTTGGTGATCATTATGATCCTTCCAGTAAAATATTAAGATTATCACCAGAGGTGTATTCAGGAGGATCTATATCTTCAACGGGAATAGCTGCTCATGAAGTTGGGCATGCACTTCAGCACAAAGAAAAGTATAAACCATTAACTATAAGGAACTCAATAGTACCTGTAGTAAATATTAGTTCAAGTATATCTTGGGTATTATTCTTCATAGGATTGTTATTGGGATTTAAAGGACTTACAATGCTGGGAATTGTTTTGTTTTCAGCAGTAGTAGTATTTCAATTAATAACATTACCCGTTGAATTCGATGCATCTACTAGAGCTTTGAATATATTAAAATCAAGAGGGATATTATATGGAGATGAAACCAAGAATGCACAAAAAGTTTTAGATGCAGCAGCGATGACATATGTAGCTGCAACATTAATGGCAGTATCACAATTAATAAGACTCATTGCCTTAAGCAATAGAGACGATTGAAAAAGAGGTAGCGTATGAATTGTAGAAAATTAGCAGTAAAGATATTAGGTAGAGTTCTAAATGAAGGAGCATATTCTAATATAATACTTTCAAAGGAATTAAACGAAGCAGAACTTAGTGAAAAAGATAAGGCATTATTAACTGAAATTGTATATGGAGTTTTAAGAAGAAAGAAAACTTTAGATATTATAATTTCAAACTTTGTAAAAGACATTAAATTAATGAATAAAGATATTTTAAATATCTTAAGAGTAGCAATATATCAAATGAATTTCTTAGATAAAATACCAAGTTATGCGGCATGTAACGAAGCTGTAGAAGAAGCAAAAGAAATATCAGAAAATGATTCGAAACTAGTAAATGGTATACTTAGAAGCTTTACTAAGAATCCGGATGATATTGAGGTTTTAGGAAATAAAATTGATGAGTATGCATATAAATTTTCGTTTGAACCTTGGATGATAAGACTTTTAATAAAGCAATATGGAGAAAATTTATCAAAGAAAATAATGTCAGGATTAAATGTAATTCCACAAGTTAGCGTGAGAGTGAACGGAATAACAGCAGATTATGATGAAGTTTTTGAAAAATTAGAAGAGCTTGGATATGAAATTGAAGAAGGTGCTGTCTGCCCAGAAGCAATTTCAATTAAAGGTGGAAAATCTATAGAAGACAATCCTCTTTTTAATGAAGGAAAAATTACAGTTCAAGATGAGAGTGCAATGATTATAGCTCCTTTATTAGATTTAGAAGATGGAATGACAGTTTTAGATTTATGTAGTGCACCAGGAGGCAAAACTACTCATATAGCTGAAATACTTCAAAATACTGGAAAGGTATTAGCTTTTGATATTCATGAGTCTAAGCTTGGATTAATACAAGAAAACTGCGAAAGATTAGGAATAACTAATGTTGAAGTTAAAGCACATGATGCAACTAAATTAAATCCAGAATTAATAGCATCTAGTGATAGAATTTTAATAGATGTTCCTTGTTCAGGAGTAGGAATAATAAGAAAGAAACCAGAAATAAAATGGAATAAAACAAGAAATGATTTGAGAGAAGTTATACCAGTTCAAAGAGATATAATGGAAAATGCATGGATGTATTTAAAAGACGGTGGAATAATGATATATTCAACTTGTACATTAAATAAAGAAGAAAATGAAGAAAATATTGAGTGGTTTGTTAATAAGCATAAAGATTGTACTGTGAAGAAAATCTTTATTGGTAAGCAAGATAACTTAGTATACAATAGAAACGGATCTTTAACTATTCTGCCAAATGAAAGTATGGATGGATTTTTTGTGGCAAAATTAGAAAAAAGATAATAGTAGGTGAATAAATGAAGAATTTACTAAATTATACCTTAGAGGAACTTAAAGTATGGATGAAAGAAAATGGGGAGAGTGCATTTAGAGGAAAACAGATATTATCATGGGTCTATAAAGGGATAAATAAATTTGATAATATGAAAAATATACCTAAATCATTAATATCCAAATTAAATGAAAATTTTATTATTGATTTACCAAAGGTAATAGAAGTTTATAAATCTGATATAGATGGAACTGAAAAGTTTTTGCTAGGATTTAAGGATGGAAATTTAATTGAATCAGTGCTTATGAGGTATAAACATGGAAATTCCATATGCATATCTACTCAGATTGGTTGTAGAATGGGATGTAAATTCTGTGCATCGACGTTAGAAGGACGTATTAGAAATTTAACAACCGGAGAAATTTTATCGCAGGTTCTTGTAGTTCAAAACCATATTGGTGAAAGAATATCAAATATAGTACTTATGGGAAGTGGAGAACCTTTAGATAATTATGAAAATGTTGTTAAGTTTTTAGAAGTAGTTTCAGCAGAATATGGATTAAATATTGGGCAAAGGCATATAACATTGTCTACTTGCGGAATTATACCAAAGATATATGAATTAGCAGATAAAGAATATAGCATAACACTTGCTATTTCTTTACATGCATTTAGTGATGAAAAAAGAAAAGATATTATGCCTATAGCAAATAAGTATAGCATTGATCAAATACTAGAAGCATGTAGATATTATATTAACAAAACTAATAGAAGAATTACATTTGAATATGCATTAGTAAAAGAAGTAAATGACAGCAGAGAAGATGCAAAAGCATTAGGAAAGTTATTAAAAGGAATGCTTTGCCATGTGAATTTAATACCTGTAAATGAAATAAAGGAAAATAGCTATAAAAGATCATCAAAGAAATCAATAGATGATTTTTCTGAAATATTGAAAAGTTACGGGATAGAAGTTACTACAAGACGCGAAATGGGAAGTGACATTAATGCAGCATGTGGACAACTTAGAAGAAGTTACATGGAAACCCAAGAAATGAGGGAAGAGTAAAATGGTGGGATTAGTAAGTGATGTGGGATTAAAACGCACATTAAATGAAGATTTTGCTTCTTATTTAGAGAAAGAAGAATTTAAGATTTATGTAGTAGCAGATGGAATGGGTGGACATAATGCAGGAGAAGTTGCAAGTCAAATGGCTGCAGAGCGGATTGTTAGCTATGTAAATGAAAAATTTTATTCCTCAAATGTAGAAAATTTAATTGAAGAGGCTATTAAAAAAGTTAATAGAGATATATTTAATTTTTCTAATACTAATGAGAATTTAAATGGAATGGGAACAACAGTTACAGTTTGTTTTATCACTAAGAGTTTTATACATATTGCAAATGTAGGTGATAGCTGTTGTTTTGCAATAAAAAATAATGAAATTAGAAAGATTACTAAAGATCATTCTTTAGTACAAGAGCTTGTTGACAGTGGAAGTATAAGTGAAAAGGAAGCTCAAAATCATCCTAAAAAGAATATTATAACAAGAGCTTTAGGTACTAGTAGCACTGTGAGTGTAGATGTATTTGAGTTAGATAATAATGAATATGAGTTATACATATTGTGTTCAGATGGATTGACAAATGAGTTAACTAAGGAAGAAATTCTACAAGTTGTCACGGAAGAACAAGATTATATGAAGAGTACTACTAAGTTAGTAGCTTTAGCAAAAGAAACAGGTGGCAGAGATAATATAACAGTATTGTTGTTTGGAGGAGATATATAGTATGGATGGAATTGTACTTGGAAACCGATACGAGTTGTTAGAAAAAATAGGCGAAGGTGGAATGTCAGAGGTATTTAAAGCAAGATGTAATAAGCTTAATAGATTTGTTGCTGTTAAGATTTTAAAAAAAGAATTTTGTAACAATCCTGACATAGTTGAAAAATTTAAAGGGGAAGCAACTGCCATCGCAACTTTATCTGATAACAATATAGTAAATATACTTGATGTCGGAACTCAAGATAATATAAATTACATTGTAATGGAATATGTTAAGGGTAAGACGCTAAAAGATATTGTAAAGCAAGTTGGCAAGATGAATTATGAAACAGCAATATCTGTTGCTATGCAAATTGCCAGAGCTTTAGATTGTGCACACAGAAACAATATAATCCATAGAGATATTAAGCCTCAAAATATTCTTGTAACAGAAGATGGAATTATGAAGGTAACTGATTTTGGAATAGCAAAATCAGCAACTTCTGAGACTATTACAAATACCAGTACAATAATGGGTTCAGCTCATTACTTATCTCCAGAACAAGCTAAAGGAAGTTTTGTTGATTGTAGAACTGATTTATATTCATTGGGAGTAGTATTATATGAAATGGTTACAGGGACGCTTCCGTTTCAAGCAGATACGGCTGTGACTATAGCATTAAAACATCTTCAAGAAGAAGTTGTGCCACCTAAAAATGTTAACTCAAAGGTTCCTGATAGTTTAAACCGATTAATTCTAAAGGCTATGGAGAAAGAGCCTATTAGAAGATACCAAACAGCTAAAGAAATGATTTCAGATCTTCAAAAAATAAAGGATGATCCTAATGCAAAAATAGACACAAAAGAAGAAGATAATGATCATACCATTATAATGTCAGCAGTAACACAACAAATATCCAAACCGAATACTAACATTAATGATGAAGATTACGAAGAAGATGACTATTATGATTATGATGATGATGATGATGAAAAAACGGGATTAATAAATAAGAGTAAAATAATAAAAATTGGAATAGGTGTAATTTTAGTTTTATTATTAGCTGGGTTAGGTGTTGCTGCATTTAAAATGGCAGGAAATTCAGTTGCTACTGCTACTAAAGAAGTTAAAGTCCCAGATGTAGTTGGGAAAAATGTAGATGATGCGAAGAAACAACTTGAAGCTTTAAATTTAGTTTTAGTAGAAGCTGATAGAGAAAATAATGATGCAGCAGAAGGAACTATTATAAAAATGAATCCAGATGCAGATACTATGGTTAAAGAAAAAACTGAAGTTAGAGTAATTGTTAGTTCAGGTCCAAAAGGAACTAAAATGCCAGACTTAGAAGATCTTGATTTAGATAGAGCAAAGGTTATTTTAAAATCTTATGATATTGAAGATAGTGCTATAATCGTTACTGAAGATTTTAGTAATGATGTGCCAAAGGGACAAATAATTAGCCATACGCCTAAAAAGGATGCTGAAATTAATTCAAAAACTAAAGTAACTCTTGTTGTAAGTAAAGGAGCAGAAATTAAGCTTACAACAGTACCTAATTTAAAAGGATTAGATGTCGAAGAAGCTAAGAGTAGATTAACTGATGCTAAATTAAAACCTGTTGTTAAAGAAGTAGACACACAAAATCAAAATGAAAATGGTAAGGTGTTAGGTCAACAAATTGAAGGCACCAAAGTTGAACAAGGAACTCCTATTACTATAGAAGTAGGAAGATATGTTGCTAAACAAGAACAACAACCAGGAGCAACTACACCAGCAACAGGAACTACACCAGGGACTACTGATAAGAATGCAGGAACAACTCCAGGAACAACTCCAAGCAAAGGAACAACTCCAAGTACTGGAACATCGCAAAATACAAAAACTCCAGCAACAGGAAATACAACAACAAGTCCATTTAACAGCACAACTAATAATTAAAATAATGATTAAAGAATAAAACATCAAATCGGAGAATATTAATAATAAAATATGAGGAGAGGTTGATAAAAAAACCTCTCCTTTTATAATAAAATTATATTTGACATGGGATTGAATTTGTATTAAGTAAAATAAAAATAATATAATATACAAGATCTAATTAATTTGCTAAATTAAAATTATAAAGCAAAAAAAGTATATATAGTTTATTTATTAGAATATATAAAACATATATGATTATGGAGGGAAAATATGAATGGCAAAATAATAAAAGGTATAGGAGGCTTCTATTATATTAAAACAGAAGACGGTATAATAGAGTGCAAGGCTAGAGGTAAGTTTAGGCATATAGATATAAAACCTATGGTAGGCGATAATGTTACTATTAAAATAGAGAATGGAAAAGGTGTTATTGAAGAAATCCATAAAAGGAAGTCTGAATTAATTAGGCCAACAGTTGCAAATGTTTCTTTAGCATTTATTGTTTTTGCAGTTAAGAATCCAGATATAAATTTTGATTTATTAAATAAGTTTTTAATTTTATGTGAATACAATGATATTGAAGTTGTAGTATGTTTAAATAAAATAGATTTAGTATCAGAAGAAGAACGTGAAGAAATAAAGAAGAGAATAAATGATATAGGTTATGAAGTTCTTTATATAAATGCTAAAGCTGGAATTGGAATTGAAATACTAGAAGAAAAAATTAAAGGAAATACAACTGTTTTTTGTGGTCCATCTGGAGCCGGAAAATCAACATTAATTAATAAACTTTCGAATAAAGAACATATGGAAACTGGGAAAGTTAGTGAAAAGATTGGTAGAGGTAAACATACGACAAGACATAGTGAACTTATAGATGTTGCAGATGGTTATATTGTAGATACACCTGGATTTTCTACTTTGGAAATAAAAGATTTAATGGATAAAGATTCTTTGAAATATTGTTTCCCTGAATTTACTGAATATAATGATAAGTGTAAGTTTAGAGGATGTCTACATTATAAAGAACCAAGCTGCGCAATAAAGGTGGCAATGGAAGATGACAAAATTAATAAATATAGATATAATTTTTATATAAAAACATTAGAGGACATAATGGAGGAGGAAAAAAACAAATGGTAAAGATTGCACCATCAATATTATCAGCAGATTTTTCAAAATTAGGAGAGGACATAGAAAGAATAGATAAGGGAGGTGCAGATTTTATCCATATAGATGTAATGGATGGATCATTTGTACCTAATATATCACTAGGGTTACCTGTAATTAAATCAATAAGAAATAGAACTGATAAGACATTTGACGTTCATTTAATGATAAACAATCCATCAAATTACATAGATGCTTTTATAGAAGCTGGAGCTGATATAATTACTGTTCATTATGAAGCTGATAAACATATAGACAGAACAATTAATTATATTAAATCAAAAGGTAAAAAAGCAGCGGTTTCATTAAATCCAGGAACTCCAATAAGCGTGTTAACAAATTTAATACCAAGCTTAGATATGGTTTTAATAATGACTGTAAATCCTGGTTTTGGAGGTCAAAAATTCATACCATATTGTTTAAATAAAATTAAAGAATTAAAGGCAATTAGCAATGAAGTTAACCCATCATTATTAATAGAAGTTGATGGAGGAATAGACAAATCTAATGTAAAGGAAGTTATAGAAGCTGGTGCAAATGTAATTGTTGCAGGTTCAGCTGTATTTAATGGAGGAGAAATCAGCGAAAATATAAAAGCTCTAAGGGGGTAAAATATTGATTGCAGCAATTATAAGTGGGGGAACACCACCATCAGAAAAGTTATTAAAAAATTATCTAAAAAAAGTAGATTTTATAATAGCTGCTGATAAGGGATGCGAATGTTTATATAATTACAATATTATTCCTAATTTGCTTTTAGGCGATTTTGACTCTGCTAATAAGGAAGTTTTAGATGCTGCAAAATTGAATATAAAAGAAATTTTGGAGTTTCCACCAGAAAAAGATTATACAGATACTGAAATTGCAATAATGGAAGCTATTAAAAGAGGTGCAGAAAAAATATATTTATTTGGAGCAACTGGATCTAGAATGGATCATGCACTTGGGAATATAGGACTCCTTTTAACTACTAAGAAAAAAGGTATAATTCTAGAAATAATAGATGATAATAATAGACTTTATCTTGGTGAAAATAATATGACGTTACTAGGTAAGTATGGAGAAATTATATCTTTTCATGCTTTAAGTGATAAGGTGGCTAATTTAGAAATTAAGGGTGGCAAATATAAATTAGAAGGCTATGATATGAACTTGTTAGACCCAAGAGCTATATGTAATGAATTTGTTGATGCTCCAATAGAAATTAGTTATGATGCAGGTGAATTACTAATTATTCATTCAAGAGATTAAAATATAAATGCAAAAATCTTAGTTAGTTTGCATTAGATTAAATAAGTAAATTTTAATAACAGTATGTACAGGAAAATTTGCTTATTTTTTTACTGAAAAATTTTTTTTATAAAGTTGGAACATTTTACGGGTAAACTGAATATTATTATAATAAGACAATTATAATTTTAAGAGAGAGTTTTATATTATTAATGTTTAGGAGAGTGAATTATGAAAATAATAGCATTTAAACTACCAAAATTTTTATCAAGTATAATAAAATTTTTTAGAAGAAAAAACTAGAGTACATAAGGCATATTATAAATTAACTTTTAAAGCATATCTTAAATATATAATTCATATGCCTTAAATGCAAAAAAAAAGTTCCAAAAATAAAAAATGCAATTGGGATAACAATTGCATTTTTTATTATGAACTATATTGCTCTTTGAACCTTTCCAGATCTAAGGCATCTTGTACATACATGAACAGTTTTTGGTGTTCCGTTAACTAAAGCTTTTACTTTCTTTATGTTAGGAGCCCAAGTTCTCTTTGATTGACGATGTGAATGACTATAGCTAACTCCAGCTACAACGCCTTTATCACAAATTTCGCATCTTCTTGCCATTAGAAAACACCTCCTTATATTGCAAAGATAATCATCTTCAATAGGACAGACTAAATTATAACATAAGAAAATATAATAGGCAAGAGGAATTGTTAATTATTATGGAAAAAATATTATTTCTAATATATATTTTGTCCATACTTGAATAAAACATGGTTCTAATATAAAATATAGAGATAGGATAAGAAGAGTTTAGGAGGAATATGAATGGTTGGATTTTCAAATGAAAATGGTAATATAAATTATTCAGAAGAAGTTTTAGCGAAGATTGTTGGATTATCAACAATGGAATGCTATGGAGTTGTTGGCATGGTTTCAAGAAATGCTGGCGAAGGACTTTGGCAGCTTATGGGGATCGAGAATTTAAGCAAAGGCGTAAAAATAGAATTAACAGATGAAGATAAATTGCAAATAGAATTATTTATTATGGTTGAATATGGAACTAAGATATCAGTTATATCTAATAATATAATTCAAAAAGTTCGTTATAGTGTTGAAAATTATACAGGACTTAAGGTTTCATCCATAACAGTAAATGTGCAAGCGGTTAGAGTTTAGGAGGTTAAAACTAAATGGAATATACAAAAATTAACGGCCATGATTTTTATAACATGGTTGTAAATGCTAGTAATAGACTATTAGAACAAAGTGATTTTGTAAATGCACTAAATGTATTCCCAGTACCAGATGGGGATACAGGAACTAATATGTCTATGACATTTAAAGCAGCAGTGAAAGAAATTGAAAATATAAATACTGATTCTATCGGAGAAATATCTAAAAAGTTAGCCAAGGGTGCTTTAATGGGAGCTAGAGGAAACTCTGGAGTTATATTATCTCAAATACTTAGAGGTATTTCTAAAGGATTAGAAGGAAAAAAAGAAGTAGATGTTACTGAATTTGCAATTGCAATTCAAGAAGGATCAAGATCTGCATATAAAGCAGTAATGAGACCGACGGAAGGGACTATACTTTCAGTAATTAGAGCAACGGCAGAAGCAGCTGTCATATCTGATGCAAAAGATATGATACATTTTATGGAGGAAATAACCATTGAGGCAAAGGAGATGTTAGATAGAACTCCAGAATTGTTGCCAGCACTAAAAAAAGCTAAAGTTGTTGATTCGGGTGGAATGGGTCTGTATATTATACTTCAAGGTATGTTTGAAGCACTAAAAGAAGGAATTCAAGCAGAAATAAGTGATTTAACAGCAAGTTCATCTAATAATACTTTAGCTAAAGATACTGAAGAAATTAATATTAAGTTTGGTTATTGTACAGAATTTATAATACTTGGAGATGCTAAGTTTGCAAAAAAATTCCAAGGTGAAATAGAAGCTCTTGGTGATTCAATGATCGTTGTTGGATACGAGGATGTTATTAAAGTTCATATACATACAAATGATCCAGGGTTAGTATTATCAAAAGCTGTAAAAATAGGTGAACTATCAAAAATTAAAATTGATAATATGAGAGAAGAACATAGAGAAATTTTAATTAATGCTAAGGATAAAGAAGTAGAAGCTGAAGCTGATTACATAGAAACTGAAAGTTTAGAAGATGAAAAGAAAAAGTACGGATTTGTAACAGTAGCTATGGGTGACGGAATTTCAAATATATTTAAAGATTTAGGTATTGATTATGTTATTGAAGGTGGGCAAACTATGAATCCATCTACTCAAGATATCTTAGATGCTATTAATAAGATAAATGCTGAACATATTTTTATTATGCCAAATAATAAAAACATAATTATGGCAGCCAATCAAGCCGCAGAAATATCTGATAAAGATATACGAGTAGTTCCAACAACAACTATTCCTCAAGGGATAGTATGTGCTACTATGTTTAATTTAGATTCAGAAGTAGATGATAATTTTAATAATTTAAAAGATACAATTCAAGAAGTAAAAACAGGTTCAGTAACTTATGCAGTTCGTGATACTGAAATTGATGGTATAGACATTAAAGAAGGCAATCTGTTAGGACTCGTAGAAGGAAAAATAAAAGAAGTAGGCGAAGATAAGAAAATAGTTGCAATCAAAGTTCTAGAAAATATGATAGATGATGAATGCGAACTTATTACAATATATTATGGTGAAGAAGTAAGTGCTGAAGAGGCTAGTGAATTTGAAGCAGAATTAAAAGATAAATATAAAGATTTAGATATTCAATTTTACAATGGAAATCAACCTCTTTATTATTTTCTAATGTCAGTAGAATGAAGTGATTCTTAGCTTCAAGTGGAGTTTTCTTAATAAGACTACAATTTTTTTATTAACCGGAAGCTTAGAAGAACTTATACCCTTAGGGGGCATAATATCCAGGAACGTGTAGCTGTTATAGCTCTCACTTCGAAGAACTGGAGAGTGTGTTACGGCTACTAGCTATCGGATAAAATAATAATAAAGGCACCTATATATAGGTGCTTTTATTATTTTGGGAAGGAGATGAAATTTTGGAGATATACAGTAATATTTCTTCTTTAAAAGGGGTAGGCCCAAAAGTTACTGAAAAATTAAATAGGTGCGGAATTTTTAATATATTAGATATTTTACTATATTTCCCAAGGGATTATGAGTTTATAGATGGAAATGCAGATTTTGAAAGTATAACAGGGGAAGAAAAACAGATTTTAAAATGTGAAGTAGTTAGATTTAAAAGTGATGTTAAAACTAAAACTGGTAAATTATTGACAACAATAGAATTTAATTATGGTGGATACCGAGTATCAGGGAAATGGTTTAATCAAAGATATATAAAAAATTCTTTTGTACAAGGAAAAATATATAACTTAATGGGTAAATTTAAAAGAATAGGGAATACGTTAGAAGTAATTAATCCAATAATTACTTGTGAAGATGCATTATCAAGTGAAATTTTACCGAGGTATCCTTTGAAAGCAGATATAAGTAACAAATTATTTGAGAAATTAATTAATGAGATTTTATCGCATATGGTGGTTAAAGAAAATTTGTCTGATGAGATAGTAGATAAATATTCTTTAATTTCTTTAAATGATGCTATAAGAAGTATACATTTCCCGGAAAATAAAGAAATGTTAGAAAAGGCTAAGATAAGATTAAAGTTTCAAGAATTATTTACATATTCTCTAAAATTATTACTTTTAAAATATAAAATTAAAAAAAATACTAACGGTATATTTTTTGAATGGTCAGAGGAATTTAGTCAGTTTAAAGAAAGACTACCATTTCCACTTACCAATGCTCAAACTAGAGTTGTTCGTGAAATTTTAAGAGACCAAAAATCAAATTATTCTATGAATAGATTGATTCAAGGAGATGTTGGAAGTGGAAAAACAATAGTTGCATTAATAGCTATTTTTAATGTTATTAAGAATGGATACCAATGCGCATTTATGGCGCCAACAGAAATTCTTGCAAGCCAGCATTTTGAAGAAGCTAAAAAAGTCTTTAAGGATTTTAATATAGAAATAGAATTATTAACGGGCGGAACTACTTCAAAGGAAAAGCAAAGAATTAAAGAGAGAATCAAAATATCTGAACCTATTTTGGTAATAGGAACCCATGCACTTTTCCAAGATGATGTGCAGTTTAGGAAACTAGGATTAATAGTAACTGATGAACAACATAGGTTTGGTGTAGAACAAAGAAGTAAGCTTATAAATAAAGGAAGAAGAGCAGATTGTTTAGTTATGACTGCAACACCAATTCCTAGAACACTAGCTTTATATCTTTATTCTGATTTAGATGTTTCTATAATTGATGAATTGCCACCAGGTAGAAAGAAAATAGATACTAGATTTTATGCAGATTCTCAAAGAGACATAGGTTATGAATTAGCTTATGATGAAATAAAAAAAGGAAGACAAGTATATATTGTCTGCCCACTTATTGAAGAAGATGAAAAGGAAGAATTAAATTCAGTTGAAACTGTATATAATAAAGTTACTAATGGGGTTTTTAAGGATTTAAAAGTTGAAATTCTCCATGGAAAGATGAAAGGGTCAGAAAAAGACGAAATAATAAAGAGATTTAAGAATAATGAATTTAATGTTTTAATTTCAACTACTGTAATTGAGGTTGGTGTTAATGTTCCTAATGCTTCTGTCATGATTGTAGAAAATGCAGAAAGATTTGGTCTTTCTCAGCTGCATCAGTTAAGAGGAAGAGTAGGAAGAGGTGAATATTCATCTTATTGTGTATTAATAGCAAAGGCTAAAAGTAACACTACTAAAAAGAGAATGCAAATAATGACAGAATGTAGTGATGGATTTTTAATATCAGAAAAAGATTTAGAACTTAGAGGTGCCGGTGAAATGTTTGGGAGAAAACAAAGCGGTGATGAAGGTTTTATACTTGCAAACTTATATGATGATATGAAAATTTTAAGATGTGCTAAGCTTGAAGCAAATAATATTTTAAAAAATCAAACAGATTTAAATAGAGAAATAATAAATGAACTTGGTAAAAATTTGGAGAAAAGCAGTAAATATATTTGTTTTAATTAATTTGAAATTATATATGTATATATGTTAATATATAAAATATATACAATTAGGCATATTAAAAAATTAATAAGTCAATATGCTAGTTTATTTAGTGTCAAATCACTTAGTGATGTTAATCTAATAGGCTGAGTTTACTATAAGAAAAACATATTTTGTTATATAACACAAAATATACATGACATCTTTGACTCATTATTTTAATTTATATGATCGAGGGAGGAATAAAATTTTGAGGATAATAGCAGGAAAAGCAAGAGGACATAAATTAATACCTCCAGCAACGATGGAAACAAGACCTACATTAGATAGAGTTAAAGAAGCTATGTTTAGCTCAATTCAATCATATATACAAGAGGCAGTTGTTGTTGATGTCTTTTCAGGAACAGGAAGTTTAGGGTTAGAAGCCGCAAGTAGAGGTGCAAGGGAAGTTTATTTATTTGATAAAAGTGATGTAACTTTTCCTTTATTAAAGCAAAATGTTGAAAATCTTAAATTTCAAGATTTTTGTTTTCCAATAAAGACTGATGCGTATGCAGGACTTAAACAATTGGCAAGTAAAGGCAAGGCGTTTGATATAATATTTGTAGATCCACCGTATTGCAAAGAAATGATTCCAGAAGCTATGAAAATTGTTAAGGAAAATGAATTGCTAAAGGAAGATGGAATAATAGTTACTAAAATAGATACTATAGAAGGTATTTATGAAGGATATGAAAATATAAAATTAACTAAGAGTAAAAAATATGGAAATACCACTGTATGCTATTACAAGTATGAGGAGAAATAAATAATGAAAATTGCAGTATATCCAGGGAGTTTTGATCCTATAACTAATGGTCATCTTGATATCATAAGGCGAGGAGCAAAGGTTTTCGATAAGATTATAGTAGCTGTATTAGTTAATGTGGATAAAAAGTATCTTTTTGAAATTGATAAAAGAGTTGAATTAATAAAAAAAGTTACAAGAGATATAGAGAATGTTGAAGTTAGAAGTTTTGATGGACTTTTAGTAAATTTTTTAAAAGAATGTGATACTAATATAATTTTAAAGGGATTAAGAACTACTCTTGATTTTGAATATGAGTTGCAAATGGCATTGATGAATAGTGAATTAGATTCTAATATTGAAACTGTATGTATGATGTCATCTTCTAAAAATCTACATATAAGTTCTTCATGTGTTAAGCAAGTGGCAAAATTTGGTGGAAATATTGAGGGGCTTGTTCCGAGTGAGATTGTCTCAGATATAATATCTAGAATAAATATCTAAGGAGTGTTTTTATGGAGAAAATGGATGTAAATATTATAGAACTATTAGAGTATTTGCAAGATTTGGTGGAAAATTCACCCAAAGTACCAATGAGTGGTAAGGTTATGATTGATAAAAGAGAAATTATTGAAGTTGTTGATCAAATAATCAATTATTTACCAGACCAATTTAAAAAAGCTGAATGGGTTATGAATGAAAGAGAAAGAATATTAAATGAGGCTAAAAAGGAATATGATTCTGTTCGAAAAGAAACTATGACAATGATGAGACAAAACGTTGAAAATCATGATATTGTGAAGGAAGCAAAGGCGAGAGCACAAGAGATCATAGCCTCAGCACAACGCGATGCTAAGGCCATAAGATTAGGTTCAAGAGATTATTCAGATGAAATATTAACTCAATTAGATAAAGAAATAGAAGAACAAAAAATAAGGTTAATAAAACATCTCCAAGATAGCTTTGAATCAGCTGCAAAAGAAATAGATTCAAATTTATCTAATGCATGTGAGGTTATAAAAGATAATGTTAAAGAATTACGCAGCATGAAAAAATAGTTTGGAAACTTTATTAAGAATAATAAGTAAAATTGTTAATGTAATTATTATTAATAGTGGCTGTAAATATGTATATACACATGGCGATGAATTTGACATAAGCTTAGATGTGTATATACTTGTAGGTAATAATTTAAATAATACATAAGTTGTAGCAAAGCTAAAGATCCCTTGAATTATCTTTAAAAAAATATATTTGCTATAATTAATTTTAGTTTCACTAACAAAGGAACTGACTTGAACAATTACAGCAAGACCAGAAAATGAACATAAGAAGCTTATTATACTTAATTTTAGTGCAAGTGGAAGAGAAAGTGTGGATATAATACTACATCCATTTGTCATCTCTATACTTCCTAAAAATAAAGAATATAAGGTTCCAATAGGGAATTTAAAAAAAGTTTCTAATTGTTCAAAGATAATATAAAAATAAGCATTGCTTTTAACGAGAGAAATTACAACAGAAAAAATTACTATAAAGCCTCCAATAGATAATGTAGTATTTATTCCATTTTGAATTGCATTTTTTATTGAAGTACCAAAATTCACCGTTTCATATTTAGAATATCTTGGAGAACTTAATTTAATATTGGTTCTCTTTTTTTTTGTTATAAATCCTATGAAAAGAATTGATAGGTAATTCCCAATAAGTAAAATATAACCTAGAGATATATTTTCAAATAAAATTCCAGCGACAGATCCAATTAGAAATAATGGACCAACATTAGATGCAATATTCAAAAGTCTTTCATACTCATCTTTTTCTATATAATCCATAGTGTATAAATCAACACAATACTTAGCACCTAGTGGGTACCCGCACAAAATGCTTGCTACAATAGGAAAAGAGCAATTTTTAGAAAGTCCGAGTGGTCTACAGATTAAAGGCCCAAGAAACTTAGAATAAAGACTAATTCCATCATAATATATTAGCAAATTACAAATAACGATAAATGGGAAAGTGGTTGGTAATATAGACTTATACCATAATTTGCAGCCATCAATAGCGGCAGAAATACATTGATTTATATTTAAGATAAAAAGAATTATAAATATGGAAATAAATATGCAAATTATAATATTTCTTTTTATATCAAGTAGCTTAATAAATAAAATAATTAAGCTGATAATTAGAAACCATAAGAAAATAATATATATCATGAAATCAACTCCAATCTTTATTTCACACATTTAAGGCATATAAAATTAAATAACAAGCCAAAATTATCAGTATATTGACTTGTTATTTTTTCATATGCTTAATTTATATATATTATTATGTTTATATAAATTATTACTATATTATTATTGGCCCTTTTAAATAATCTGCCATAGGATTTATATTTTGATTTAAAAGAGAATATCCTTTTGTTGCTAAAATATCAATTTTCATATGATCGCACAAATTATTTCTAGGAACCTTTGTTATTATATCAATACTGCCTTTTGATTTTATATCTTTTAGCATATTGCGGCCGATAGAATTAAATCCAAGAACTCTTGCATATGGTACAATCATTTTAGATAAATTAAGCAAATCAAATTCTTCAAGATTTAAAAAACTTTGAGCAAGTATTCTATTAATTCTAGTATAGGTATACCTTTTACTTTTAGAATTTAGTATTAGTTCATTTAAAGAATTAGAATTTAAAACCTCTTTTAGTATTTTATTTTCTAAGCCTTCAGAAATATCAGGTAAATTTAAAAGAGATTTTTCGTTTGTAAATAGTTTATATTTAATATATTTGAACATATCATCTTCAAAAATGAATGAATAATTTGAAGATGATAGATCACATAAAATATCATAACTAGCTTTTGGAAGAACATCAATTAATTCATTTAGTGAATTTTCTTTGAGATGCTTTCTTATAGATGTAGCGGAGGAATAAGATGAACTTAAATCATTATCATTATAAGATGCACCTTCTCTTTTTAAAGTTTTAGGCGTTATTTGACTTTGTAATGTTATTAAAGCTTTTATATATTCAATACCTAAAATATTATTTGAATTAGATAATACATTTAAAACATCATTGGAATTTAAATATTTATTAATGGCATTTGCACGGCTTAAATGAAAAGGTAAGCCTAAATTTAAATTACTTTTTAAAATATTTTTATATTCCAAAGGCTCACTAACTAAGATTTTAGCTATACTTTCTAAAATATCTATGCGTCCTTCTTCGCTTCCGAAGTATAAATTATCTACGATGCCTAATGAATTTAATAGAGAAACACTTCCAAAGGCAAAATGTTCAGCCGAGGATAAAGAATAGACAGTAGGCAATTCTAAAACTAAATCAACTCCATTTTTAATAGCCATTTCTGCTCTTTTCCATTTATCGATAATTCCAGGGATTCCCCTTTGCATAAAATTACCACTCATAACACAAACTATTCCGTTTGCATTTGTATCAGACTTTGCATTTTGAAGATGATATTCATGTCCTTTGTGAAAAGGATTATATTCTGTAATTATTCCTGTAATCATTGATAACATTCTCCTTAATTTGATAAAAAATATATATTCAAATATGAAATTTATTTAAAGATTAATATTAGAATAAGCATATGAATATATACTTATTCTATAAGAATATAATAATAAGTATAGCATAGTATTAGATTCTTATAGTATTAGTAAGTGGTATTAGGATTAAAATTACTTAATTATATGAAATATCATATTAAATGTTAATTGTTAAAAAAAAAACTTTAGCTATATTGCTGAGTTTAAAGTTAGTTTTAAGAATAATCAGAAAATTTAAGAGAAAAGAATTTTTAAACTTAGTATATTAATAGTTAAAAGCAAAGCTAATTTGTTGATTTTTGTATAGAAATAAGGATTTTAGGGGATAAAAATCGTAATAAAGACTTAGAATGGTAAAAATTTCAATACATAAAAACTTCTTCAATTAGTACATTTTAAGTAGTTTCTAGTGAGAATATATTATAAAAATAAATTAATAAAAAGTTTTTTTTGATTGTTAAAAATTATACTTTTAGTATATAGTTATTTTACAATATCGTTGTTAGACAATTCAGATTATTGCCAATCTAAAGACTTCTATTTTATAGAGAATTTATGTTGAAAAAATCACTGATATAGGAGTATATTAGTACTAGAGATAGAATATAGAGAGGAGCAAAATAGATATGGACCTTATGAAAAAAATATGGACTGCGGCACAAGCAAATAAGAAAAAAATTGTTTTGCCAGAAGGCAACGAAGAAAGAACTATAGTAGCTGCAGAAAAGATACATGAATTAGGATTGGCGTATCCAATATTGATTGGAAATGAAGAAGAAATTTTAAATAAGTCAAAAGAATTAGATGTAGATTTATCAGGAATCCAAATAATAGATCCAGATAATGCAGAAAACTTAAACAAATATATTACTGCCTTTTATGAACTTAGAAAAAGTAAGGGCGTAACAATGGAAAAAGCAGATAAAATAGTTAGGGATCCTCTATATTTCGCGACTATGATGGTAAAATTAGATGATGCAGATGGTATGGTTTCAGGAGCTGTTCACACTACTGGAGATTTACTTAGACCGGGATTACAAATAATAAAGACAGCACCAGGAGTATCTGTTGTTTCAAGCTTTTTTATAATGCAAGTTCCAGGATCAACTTATGGAGAAGAGGGGACTCTTATATTCTCAGACTGTGCAGTTAATCCAAATCCAAATGAAGATCAATTGGCAGCGATTGCAATTGCAACAGCTGAAACAGCTAAGAAATTATGTAATATGGAGCCTAAAGTAGCAATGTTATCGTTCTCTACAATGGGAAGTGCTGATAATGAATTAGTAGATAAGGTGAGAAATGCTACACAAAAAGCACAAGAATTAAGACCGGATTTAGATATAGATGGAGAATTACAATTAGATGCAGCTATAGTTAAGAAAGTAGCAGATCAAAAAGCACCTAATAGTAAAGTTGCTGGAAAAGCTAATGTTTTAGTATTCCCAGATTTACAATCAGGAAATATAGGATATAAACTTGTTCAAAGATTTGCTAATGCAGAAGCTATTGGACCAGTTTGTCAAGGTTTTGCAAAACCAATAAACGATTTATCAAGAGGTTGTAGCTCAGATGATATCGTGAACGTTGTTGCATTAACTGCAGTTCAAGCACAAACTAATAAATAATGTTAAAGATGAGTATACGTTAAAGAACAATTAAAGCATAAAATATTTATGGATATTAAAAGGAGAAGAAATTATGAAAGTATTAGTTATAAATTGTGGTAGTTCTTCATTAAAATATCAACTTATTGACATGAGCAATGAAGAATCTTTAGCACAAGGACTTGTTGAAAGAATAGGAATTAATGGTTCAATATTAACTCAAAAGGTTGAAGGAAAAGATAAATATGAGGTTGAAACACCACTTAAAGATCACCAAGATGCAATTGAACTTGTTTTAAAAAGTTTAGTTGATGAAAAACATGGTATAATAAAATCAATGGATGAAATATCAGCTGTTGGACATAGAGTTGTTCATGGTGGAGAAAAATATGCAAGTTCTGTAGTGCTTGATGAAACTGTAATTAAAAATCTTGATGAGTTTACAAAATTAGCACCACTTCACAATCCTCCAAACATAATAGGAATAAATGCTTGTAAGGCTCTTATGCCAAAAACTCCAATGGTAGCAGTTTTTGACACAGCTTTCCATCAAACTATGCCTGAAAAAGCATTTATGTATCCACTTCCATATGAATTATATACAGAAGATCATATAAGAAGATATGGATTCCACGGAACATCTCATAAGTATGTAGCTGGAGAAATTGCAAAATGGATTAATAAGGATGTTAAGGAATTAAAAACTATTACTTGTCATATAGGAAATGGTGTAAGTGTTACAGCAGTTGAAGGTGGAAAATCAGTAGATACTACAATGGGCTTTACTCCTTTAGATGGTATTATAATGGGATCAAGATCTGGAAGTATAGATCCTGCAATTGTTACTTATTTAATTAAAGAAAAAGGATATTCTATAGATGAAGTAAATGATACTTTAAATAAGAAATCGGGAATTTTGGGAATATCAGGAGTAGGAACAGATTTTAGAGATATTAGAAGTGCTGTTGAAAATGATAATAATCATAGAGCATTATTAGCTATGGATATATTCGGATATCAAATTAGAAAGCAAATAGGTGCTTATGCTGCAGTAATGGGTGGTGTAGATGCTATTGTATTTACAGCTGGAATTGGAGAACATGCTCCAGAAATAAGATCAAGAGCTTTGATTAATATGGAGTTTTTAGGAATCGAAGTAGATTTAGAAAAGAATGAAAGCCATAATATTGGTGATGGAATGGAAATTTCTAAAGAAACTTCAAAAGTTAAAGTAGTTGTAATACCTACAAATGAAGAATTAATGATTGCAAAAGAAACTTTAGAATTAGTTCAAAAATAATTTGAACATCTAAAAATTTGATGCTATAAATAAAATACCTTGACTTTTAAGCACTCACTTTATATAATAAATTGTGTTTGTTTTATAAATATATGCGCTAAGGAGTGAAGAAGGATATTATTGCGTGGTTTATAATGAATTTATTATGCAATATATCTATAATTATGAAAGTACAAATTTCAGATATTGTTTCAGGAAAAGATAGAAATAAAAAAATTGACTATGAATTTGAAATACCACAATTTGATTTTGAGGGTACTAAAATTAAATCAGCAGGCTCTTGTCATGTGGATGGTGTAATTTCAGCAAATGATGATATTTTAATGTTAAATGCTGAAATTAAAGTTAATTTAGAAATAATATGCTCAAGGTGTTTAGATACCTTTATCTATCCAATAGATATTGATATAGAAGAAAGGTTTACAACTAACACTGAATCACAAGATGATGAGGTAGTAGTTGTGTTTGATGATGTTTTAGACATCACCGAAATAGTTGAAACTAGTATAATTTCAACTTTACCTATTAAAAGACTTTGCAAAGATGATTGCAAAGGTCTTTGCCAAGAATGTGGATGTAATTTAAATTTCAATACATGTTCTTGTAATAATGAAGACGTAGATATACGTTTTGAAGCCTTGAGAGGCTTGTTTGATAATAAGGAGGTGTAAAGTATGGGTTGTCCAGCAAGAAAAACTGGTAAAGCAAAAACTAAGTCAAGAAGAGCTCAAACTTTTAAAGCTAGTTTACCTGGTATAGTAGAATGTCCACAATGCCATGAAATGAAACTTGCTCATAGAGTATGTAAAAACTGTGGTTTTTACAAAGGTAAGGAAGTTGTAGCTTCTGCAAACTAGAAGAAAGTCTTTATGACTTTCTTTTCTTATATACAAAAGAATATTATAAAAGTTTATTTTTATATAGATAAGTTATGTTACAATTCAATTTTTAATGAAAATAAAAGCACAGAAATTAATTTTAATGTAAAGTATTTTTGAATATATATTCTAAAAAAGTTAATTGATATAAATGCGATTGAAGGCTATATTTAGTGTGATGAAACCAATTTCACTAATGATAGTTTATTTTAATTAGAATTTATATATTCTCCATAAAAAATTAAAACATATTATTATAAAAGTACAAATTGTAACAAAAAATTCAATGATAAAAGTGAATAAAGATGTTTAATAATTAAGACTGCTTTATTATTTGTATAAATACAATAAGAGGGGTGGATTAGAATGAAGATAGCTATAGATGGTATGGGTGGCGATAATGCACCTGTGGCTGTAATAGGGGGCGCAATTCAAGCTTTAAATGAATATGACAACGTTGAATTATATATTACTGGACCAATAGAAATCATAAATTCAGAATTAGCTAAATATACTTATCCTAAAGAACGTATTACTGTAATTGATGCTAAGGAAGTAATTTTACCTAGTGAACATCCAGTTATGGCATTAAGAAAGAAAAAAGATGCCAGCATAGTTAAGGCGTTAAACTTAGTTAAAGAAGGAACTTGTGATGGGATAATATCTGGAGGAAGTACAGGGGCATTTTTAGCAGGATGTACTTTAATAGTAGGTAGAATTAAAGGTGTAGAAAGACCTGCACTTGCGCCTATAATGCCTGGTAGACATGGAAATTTTATGATAGTAGACGTTGGGGCTAATGTGGATTGTAAACCAACATTTTTAGTTCAATTTGCAAAAATGGGGAAAATATATTACCAAAAGATATTCAATGTAAAAGATCCTAGTATAGGGCTTATTAACATTGGAGAAGAAGAAGAAAAGGGAAATGAACTTACAAAAGCTACATTTAAGCTTTTAAAAGAAGAAAAAGGCCTTAATTTTAAGGGAAATATAGAACCAAGGGAAATACCTACAGGAAATACTAATGTTTTAGTAAGTGATGGCTTTGTAGGAAATACGGCTTTAAAAATGTATGAGGGATCTGCTTCGAGTATTTTAGGAATAATAAAGGATGAGGTGTTTAATTCATCAATCATATCTAAGCTCGGCATAGTGCTTTTAAAACCAGTGCTTAAAAACTTGTTAAAAAAGTTTGATTATAAGGAATATGGTGGAGCACCATTTTTGGGTGTTGATGGAATTTGTATAAAAGCTCATGGTAGTTCAGATGCAAAAGCATTTAAAAATGCTATTAAACAAACTAAAATTTTTTATGAAAATAATGTGTTAGAAGACATAAAAAATGAATTTTATATAGAAAATTAATAAAATATATTGAAACTAATATTGACGATTTAAACAATATATACTATTATCTAAATGTAGAACTTGGGAGGTGAAACACATGTTTGAAAAAATCCAAGCAATTATTGCTGATAAATTAAGTATCGATGTAGAAAGCGTTGTTATGGAAGCATCATTTATTGAAGATTTAAATGCTGACTCATTAGATATAGTTGAGCTTATAATGGCTCTAGAAGATGAACTAGATATCGAAATACCTGACGAAGATGTTGAAAACTTTAAAACAGTTGGAGATGTTGTCAATTACGTAAAAGCTCATCACGAAGAATAAAATAATCCCGCATCTCTGCGGGATTTTATATTTTCAGATTTAATTAGTTTATTCTTGAATTTGTTATAGTATCATCTAAAATGTTTTAGCAGGTTGAAGAATACACTTCAAGGAGTGGAACTTATGAATAGATATACACTTAAAGAAATAGAGGAAAACCTAGGTGTTTCTTTTAATAACCCTACTTTATTAAAAACAGCACTTACACATAGTTCTTTTGGAAATCAATTTAAGGATGCTGAATATAATGAAAGGCTTGAGTTTCTAGGTGATTCAGTATTGCAACTTTGTATTACTGAATATCTTTTTAATAACTTTAAGCATAAGAGTGAAGGGGAATTAACTAAAACAAGAAGTTTGATAGTTTGCGAAAATTCTCTTTATGAAATTGCAAAAAAAATAAATCTTGGATCTTATATTAGAATGAGTAAAGGTGAAGAACTTACGGGTGGAAGGGAAAGAATTTCAATACAAGCAGATGCGGTTGAAGCAGTAATTGCTGCTGTATATTTAGACAAAGGCATTGGGTTTGTTAGAGATTTTATATTACTTCATTTTGAAGATGTTATAAAGAAGGCCATAAATAATGAAATAGTATTGGACTTTAAGACAAAACTTCAAGAGCTTCTTCAAAAAGATGGGGAAATAGTAATTCAATATGAATTAACAAGATATGAAGGACCACCACATAGAAGAAAGTTTTTTACTAATGTGATTATAGATAAAAAACTTATGGGTGAAGGTTCTGGTTACAGTAAAAAAGAGGCAGAACAAAATGCAGCTAAACAAGCTTTAGATATGCTGGAAGGTATAAATGAGTAGGAATTATTATATAATACCTATATTTGTGCCACATGAAGGATGTCCTCATAATTGTGTGTTTTGTAATCAAGATAGAATAACAGGCGTGACTGAGGTTATTACAGCAGAAACCGTAATAGATACTATAAATGATTATTTAGAAACAATAAAAAATAAAAGTGCAACTATTGAGGTTTCATTTTTTGGTGGAACATTTACAGGTATAAGAGAAGAAAAGCAAAGAGAATTGTTAGAAGTAGCAAAAAACTTTAAAGATAAAAAGCTTATAGATAAAATAAGACTTTCTACAAGACCAGATTATATTGATGATTATATATTAACTTACCTTAAGGAATATGGAGTAGATATAATAGAGCTTGGCGTTCAATCGTTGGATGACGAGGTATTAAAAAAGGCAGGAAGAGGGCATAGTGCTCTGGATGTTATAGAAGCATCTAAGCTTATAAAAGAATACAAATTTGTCTTAGGTCATCAAATAATGCCAGGACTTCCGGGAGATACATTTGAAAAGGATATAAATACAACTAAAGCATCTATTGAAATGAAGCCAGACATTTGTAGAATATATCCATCATTGGTCATAAAAGATACACCTATGGAACAAATGTATAAATGTAATGATTATATTCCATATTCTTTAGAAGATGCTGTGAATATAAGCAAAGTTATGTATGATATGTACAGGAAAAATAAAATAAATGTAATTAGAATAGGACTTCAGCCAACTGAAAGTATAAATGAAGGAAAAGATATCATAGCAGGTCCATTTCATCCTTCCTTTAGAGAATTAGTTGAAGGTAGCTTAATGGCAGATATAATACTAGAAAATATGAATAAAGAAGAAGCTGCAGTAATTCATATTAATTCTAAAGATTTAAGTAAGCTTTATGCAAATAAAAAAATATATTTTAACAGGCTTAAGGAATTTAATAAAATCATTACTGTACAGCAGGATGATAAAATAGATAGAGGACATATAAAACTCTGTCTAAAAGATAAAAAATTAGATATAATATATTAGCGAGGGGAGACTCTCGCTTTTAATATTATAGTAAGGTATACTATTGCATATGTCGCAAGACTGTTGTATTGATATTTATTAATCTTTACTATAAACTAAGACACAATGAGGAGTGTTTAATATGAGAAAAAATACTAGGGAAAAAATGAAAATTGTAATGGCTATTTTCGTTATAATAATATTTATTATAGGATTATTACCTACTATACTTTAGTTGTAAGGAGTGGGCACATGTTTTTAAAATCTCTTGAGATTAGAGGATTTAAATCCTTTGCTGATAAAACAGAATTAAAATTTAGAAAAGGGGTAACAGCAGTTGTAGGACCTAATGGAAGTGGAAAGAGTAATATTTCAGATGCTGTAAGATGGGTACTTGGAGAACAAAGTGTTAAAGTACTTAGAGGCGGAAAAATGGAAGATGTAATATTTTCTGGAACTCAATTCAGGAAGGCTGTTGGGCTTGCACAAGTTTCTCTAACTCTTGATAATAGTGATGAAAAATTAGCTACAGAATATAATGAGGTAACAGTATCTAGAAGAATATTTAGATCTGGAGACTCAGAATATCTAATAAATAATTCAAAATGTAGACTTAAAGATGTAACTAATCTTTTTATGGATACAGGAATAGGTAAAGAAGGATATTCATTAATTGGACAAGGTAAGATTGAAGCTATTTTAAGTGGCAAGCCTGAAGAAAGAAGATCTCTTTTAGAAGAAGCAGCAGGTATTGTAAAATTTAAAAATAGAAAAGAAGAAGCAGAAAAAAAATTAAGTAATACTGATGATAATTTAGTTAGAATAAATGATATTTTATCTACATATGAAGAGCGCATAGAGCCTTTGAGAATTGAACGGGAAAAAGCATTAGAGTTTAATGAATTATCTAAGGATTTAAAGAAAAAGGAAGTATCACTTATAGTCCATACTATAAAGAATATGGAAAATGAATTAAAAAGTTTTAATGAAGATTTAGAACTGAAAATTAAGGAAATTGAAGATAAGCGAAAAGATATAGCAAGTGATAAGGAAAAGCTTAGAGATTTAGAAGAAAAGATAGAAGAAATAGAAAAGAAAAATCTAGAAGAAAAAGAGCAGTATTATAATTTAAAAGAATTAGTTAGTGAAGACGAAAAAAATATTGATCTTTACAAAGAAAGAATTAAGAATTTTGAAGAGAAAATTAATAGAAATAACTATGAATTAAGTGATATAGAAAATAAAATAAATCAAATAAATGAAAATAAATTATTATTCGAAGAAGAGTTAACTAAAAGGTTAGAAGATCAAAAGTTTAGAAATGAAGAAATTGAAAAATTAGAAGATTATAATATTAAAAGTTCTAAGGAACTTAAAACAATAGAAGAAGAACTTAAAGCTTTGAAGGAAGGGGAATTTGAATTATTAAGAAATAATTCGGAAATAAGAAATGAAATTACTATATTAAAAAAGGATATTTCACTTAGAGAAGAAAAAAGAGAAACTTTGAACTCGTCAATATCATCTTTAGAACATAATATAGTAATCAATTCGGCAACTCATCAAGGCTTAAATAATGATTTTGAAAATCAAAAAGAAAAGATAAAGAATTTAGAGTTAGAAATTTTAGGAGATAAGAAAAAACTAGCTATATTATCTGCTAATTTAACTAAAAAGGAAAATGAACTTAGAGAATTAAACAGTATTTTAACTAAGCTTGATGCTAATAGGGCTATGTTAGAAAACTTGGAAAAGCATTATGAAGGATACAATAGACCTGTAAAATCATTAATGGAATCAATTCATAGAGAAAGAATTACTTCTGCGAGTGATACTAAAGTTTTAGGTGAAGTTTTTACTGTAGAAAAGAAATATGAGACTGCTATAGAAATAGCATTAGGAGCAGCAATATCTAATGTAATAACCCAAAATGAAGAAATAGCTAAAGTTCTTATTGGATATTTGAAAAAAAATAATTTGGGAAGAGCAACCTTTTTGCCTTTAAATATAATAAAAGGGAGAAAGCTAGAGCTAGATAAGAGTATTACTGAAGCTAATGGATATGTTGGTATTGGAAGTGACATAATATCTTATGATAAAGAGTATGATCATATAATGAGCTACGTTCTTGGAAGGACAATAATTTGTATCAATATGGATTGTGCTTTAAATATTGCACGTATTGGAAGGTACAATTATAAGATTGTTACTTTAGACGGCGAAGTAGTAAATCCAGGAGGAGCTTTAACTGGTGGTAGCATAAAAGGAAAAAATTCAAATGTTTTAGGTAGAAAAAGAGAAATTGAAGAATTGACTGAAGGTATAAATGAGAAGAAAAAACATTATGAAGAATTAACAGTTTTAGTTCAAAGTATTAAAGAGGAAATAAAAAAAATAGATGAAGGCATACTAAATAAAAGAGATGAAGTTCATGAAAAGAATATTGAATTAACTAAAAAAGAAAGTGAAATTCAAGGTCTAAAAAGTGATACGGATAAATTAAAGAGAAGTTTGCAAGTAACTAAAGAAGAACTTGAAAGAATAATAAATGAAAAAGAAAATATATTGGAAAGACTTAAAGTTAAGGAAGTTGAAATCGGATCACTTGAAGATGAAAATACATTTAATAAGAGTAAGAGTGCAGAATTACAAGAAGTAATAAATGTAAAAGCACAAGAAGTAAATGATAATGATACTAAGCTTACACAAATGAAAATAGATAAGGCTACTTTGGACGAAGCTATACAAAATAGAAAAAATGAATTATCGAGAATGGGAAATGAAACTGAAAATATAACTATTAAAAATGAACTTCTAAATAAAGAAAATAGTGAAAATAGAAATAGTATTGAAGGTTTAAATTTAGATATAAAAGTTAAAAATAAAAATATACAAGAAAATATTATTCAAATTAGAAATTTAGAATTAAACTTTAAAGATGATGAATTATCAAAAGAAAAGCTAAAACAAGAATTTAAAGAAAAAGATAATATAATAAGTAGGATTCTAGATGAAATCAGTCAAAAAGAAATGGAAGTCAATAGAAAAGAAGTAATTAAGGCTAAAAAAGAATCTGACAAAGAGTATATTTATATAAAACTTAATGAAGAATTGGAATTAACATATGCAGAAGCTTTAGATATATGTGAACCAGTAATTCATGAGGATGCTTTAAAACAGGAAATTTCATCTACAAAAAGCAAAATAACAAAACTTGGAATAATAAATTTAGCTGCCATAGAAGAATATGAAGACATAAAAGGAAAGTATGAGTTTATGTCGACGCAAGCAGAGGATTTAGAAAAAGCTAAAGATGAACTAAAGTCTGTTATTAAAGATATGACTAATGAAATGAAAATTTTATTTAAGGAAAATTTTAAGATTTTAAATTATAACTTTAATGAGACTTTTAGAGATCTATTTAAAGGTGGAAGTGCAGAACTTATTTTGGGTGAAGGTGATGAACTTACAGCTAATATAGATATCAATGTAGAGCCACCAGGTAAGAAACTTCAAAATATTAATTTAATGTCAGGTGGAGAGAAGGTTTTATCTGCAATAGCATTACTTTTTGCAATTTTAAAAATGAAGCCAACACCATTTTGTATACTTGATGAAATTGAGGCAGCATTGGATGACGCAAATGTATATAGATATGCAGAATTTTTAAAAGTATTTTCTAAAAATACTCAATTTATTATCATAACTCATAGAAAAGGTACTATGGAAGTTAGTGATATTATATATGGAGTAACTATGGAAGAAAAAGGTATATCTAAAGTAGTATCAGTAGACTTATCAGAAAATTTTAATTAGGAGGAAATGAATTTGTTTGGAAATTTATTTAATAAACTAAAAGAAGGATTAACAAAAACTAGAGATGGATTAACTGATAAAATTAATGAAGCTCTAAATTTAGCAATAACCATAGATGAGGATTTATATGAGGAACTAGAAGAAATATTAATTGTGTCAGATGTGGGTATGGAGACTACAGTAGATATTATAGAGCGATTAAGAGTTAAGATACGTAAAGAAAAAATAAATGACCCTCAAGAAGTTAAACCAGCATTAAAGGGCGTTATAAGAGATATATTACTTGAAGGTGATTATGAAGATGATGGTGAAGACAAAAAGGTAATGCTTATAATTGGGGTTAATGGAGTTGGAAAGACAACTTCTATTGGAAAGCTGGCATCTAAGAATAAAGAAGATGGAAAAAAAGTACTATTGGCTGCTGCGGATACATTTAGAGCAGCAGCAATAGAACAGCTTGAAGTTTGGAGCAGCCGAGCTGGAGTTGACATAGTAAAACATCAAGAAGGTTCAGATCCAGCAGCGGTTATTTTTGATGCTATACAGGCAGCAAAAGCTAGGAATGTTGATTTATTAATATGTGATACAGCTGGAAGACTTCACAATAAAAAGAATTTAATGAATGAACTTGAGAAGATAAATAGAATAATAGACAGAGAATTAGAAGGATATAAAAAGGAAACTTTACTTGTTTTAGATGCAACTACAGGACAAAATGCCTTAATCCAAGCAAAACAATTTATGGAGTCTTGTCCGATTGATGGAATAATATTAACTAAATTAGATGGAACAGCAAAGGGTGGTGTGGTTTTATCTATAAAACAAAGCTTGAATATTCCAGTTAGATATATAGGTGTTGGAGAAGCAATTGATGATCTTCAAAAATTTGATGCAGAAGGATTTGCAGATGCACTAATTTAGATCGATTAATAGTTAAGCGTTAGCAATTAATAGCTGGGGGAAAATTTCCTTTGGGCGATTTGAAAAATATACACATATGCTAATAGTTCACTTTAGAAAAAGAACATTGCTAACTAAAAGAAAGTTAGTTGGGAGTTTGATATTAAATTATATATTGTGAATTGGTTATTATGCATTAAAATAAGCTTTTTGGATTATTGATTATAAAAAAATATAAGTGTTAAGTAAAAGTACTTGACACTTGTAAAAAATCCTGTTAGAATCTTTTTTGTGGGTAAGGTGATTAAATGGAAGATAGAGTTGAAATTTCATTGCTTATGGATTATTATGGTCCATTGTTAACTGAAAAGCAATGTGAAATTATGCAATGGTATTATAATGATGATTTATCTTTATCGGAAATAGCTGAAATTAATAATACGAGTCGTCAAGCTACTCACGATTTGATCAAAAGATGTTATAAACAGCTTCTCGCCTATGAAAGTAAGCTTAACTTACTTCAAAAGAGTATGGACAGAGAAAAGGAAATTATAAATTTTTTAGAGGATTTAAAAAATAAGTATTCCATAGATAATGAGGATATTATAAAATATAAAGATAAACTAGAAAATTTATAAGGAGGAGATAAACATGGCTTTCGAAGGATTAGGTGAAAAATTACAGGAGACTTTCAGAAAATTAAAAGGTAAAGGAAAGTTGAGTGAAAAAGATATAAAAGAAGCCATGAGAGAAGTAAAGCTTGCCTTATTAGAAGCAGATGTTAACTATAAAGTTGTTAAACAATTTATTTCTTCTGTTAGCACCAAATGTGTTGGAGATGAAGTGCTTGAAAGTTTAACACCAGGACAACATGTAATAAAAATAGTTAATGAAGAACTTACTAATCTTATGGGTGGAAGTGAAAGTAAACTTAATTACAGTAGTTCAGGACTTACAGTTATAATGTTAGTTGGACTACAAGGAGCAGGTAAAACTACAATGTGTGGTAAGCTTGCATTAAACCTTAGAAAAGATAATAAGAAACCATTGCTAGTAGCATGTGATATTTACAGACCTGCAGCTATAAAACAATTAGAGGTTGTAGGAAAGCAAATTGAAATTCCAGTATTTTCAATGGGGGATAAAGTTAATCCTGTTGATATTGCAAAGAATGGAATAGCTCATGCAAAAGATAATGGAAATAATGTAGTTATTATAGATACTGCAGGTAGACTTCATATTGATGAAGAATTAATGCAGGAATTAAAAAATATAAAAGAAAACATAAAGCCATCAGAAATATTATTAGTTGTTGATTCAATGACTGGTCAAGATGCTGTTAATGTAGCAGAAAGTTTTAATAATGATTTAGACTTAACTGGAGTTATATTAACAAAATTAGATGGTGATACTAGAGGTGGAGCTGCACTTTCAATCAAAAGCATAATTGATAAACCAATTAAGTATGCTGGTATTGGTGAAAAAATGAATGATTTTGAAGTGTTCCATCCAGATAGAATGGCATCAAGAATACTTGGAATGGGTGATGTATTATCACTTATTGAAAAGGCTCAAGAAGCTATTGATGAAAAAGAAGCTGCTGATTTAGGTAAGAGGATGTTAAATCAAGAATTTAATTTTGACGATTATCTAATGGCAATGGAACAAATGAAGAAGCTTGGACCTTTAAATAAAATTATGGAAATGCTACCTGGTATGAATTCAAAGGAACTTCAAGGAGTTGACTTTGATAAAGGAACAGAAGCGCTTGATAAAACTAAGGCAGTCATTCAATCTATGACAGCTAAAGAAAGAAAAAATCCAAGTCTTATAGCAAAGTCTGCAACAAGAAAGAACAGAATAGCTAAAGGCTCAGGTACAAGCGTTCAAGAGGTTAATAAGCTTATGAAAGGCTATGAGATGATGAAGAAGAATATGAAACAAATGAAGTCATTTCAAAAGCAATCAAAAAAAGGTGGCTTATTTGGTAAGTTACCATTCTAAAATTAAGACATATTTGGTAAGTATTTTTACCTAATAGCTAGCAGCTGCTAGTTCCTAGGTAAGTTCAACTAAGATTCAGATACCTGAATCAAGTTTCACTTAATGCGATACCTAAAATATATAATTACCTTTGAAGGAGGTGAAATTAAAATGGCAGTAAAAATCAGATTAAGAAGAATGGGATCTAAAAAGGCTCCTTTCTATAGAATAATTGTTGCAGATTCAAGAGCACCAAGAGATGGTAAATTCATCGAAGAAATTGGATATTATAATCCATTAACTGAACCAGTTGAAGTTAAAATCAATGAAGAAAAAGCTACTGAATGGATCTCTAAGGGAGCACAACCAACAGACGTAATTAAAAGACTTTTCACTAACGCAGGTGTTACTAAGTAATTTTTGGAGGTGAATTCTACAATTAGTACATACTGATTGTGGACGTTTATGAAGGAATTAGTTGAATATATGGCTAAATCTCTTGTTGAGAACCCGGATGCAGTTATTGTTAAAGAAGTAGAAGAAGAGCAATCTATAATACTGAAATTAACAGTAGCACCAGAAGATATGGGGAAAATTATAGGTAAGCAAGGAAGAATTGCGAAGGCTATAAGAACAGTTATAAAAGCTGTAGCAGTTAAACAGAATAAACGAGTTATAGTAGAAATCATCTAAAAATTAAGAGTTAGGGTTAACCTAACTCTTTTTAGGTATATAAAAAGAAATAAAAGTTTATAGACACTTATTGTGAAAAGTTGAGCTTATTGTATATTTTGTTGAAATGATAAGAATATGCATTCTAAGGATAACTTATATTTGAATAGTAATATTTATATATAAGTTTTAATTAATTTGCTACATTAAAAACCATGTACATATTACCTAATTATAGTTAGCATACTATATATAATTATAGGTTTAAGAATGTATATCGAATTGTGAAAATTGAATTATGTATATTTTGAAAAATATACGTTGATTATTTTAATAAATTAAATATGAAAATAGAGGTGAAAGTATTGGGACAATTATTTAAAATCGGTCAAATTGTAAATACCCATGGAATTAAAGGTGAAGTTAAAGTTTATCCATTAACAGAAGAACCTAATAAATTTAAGCGTCTGAAAACTGTTTTAGTGGATGGCATAGAAAAGAATATATTAGGAGTTAAGTTTCAAAAGGACAGGGTTATATTAAAAATAGAAGGAATAGATTCTATGAATGATGCTGAAACTTACAAAGGAAAGTATATTGAAATACTTAGAGATAAAGAACCGGAACTTCCACCTGACACTTATTATGTTGTAGATTTAAAAGAGTGTACAGTATATGATACGAGTGGGAAAGAACTTGGAAAAGTTTTTGATGTAATAAGTACTCCTAATAATGATGTATATTGGATAAAGGAACCAAAAGAATTATTAATACCGGTGCTTAAGGATATAGTGTTTACTATTGATATAGGCCTAAAAAAAATAGTTATTAAACCAGTTGGTGAATGGCAAGATGAAGATTAGTATATTAACATTGTTCCCAGAAATGTTTTCTATTTTTGAGCATAGTATTATAGGAAGAGCAAGAGAAAATAATTTAATTAATTTAGAGTTATTGAATATAAGAGACTATACTTTAAGCAAACATAAGAAAGTAGATGATTACCCTTATGGAGGTGGTCCGGGGATGGTTATGGCACCACAGCCAATAGTTGATTGCATAAGACATGTAAAAGAAACTAACAAGGGGAAAGTTATATTTCTTGGGCCTAGGGGAAAAACTTTTAATCAAGAGCTTGCAAAAGAACTTTGCACTGAAGAGAGTCTTGTATTTTTATGTGGACATTATGAAGGTATAGATGAAAGAGTTTATAAACATATAGATATGGAAATTTCACTTGGTGATTTTGTTTTAACTGGAGGGGAAATGGCTGCAATTCCAGTTATAGATTGCATTTTAAGACTTATTCCTGGTGTTCTTGGAAAAGAAGAAAGTTTTATGGAGGAATCTTTTTATAATGGTTTATTAGAATATCCTCAATATACTAGGCCAGAAGAATTTGAAAGTGAAAAGGTACCAGAAATATTGTTATCTGGACATCATGAAAACATAAGAAAGTGGCGAAGGTTAAAATCTCTAAAAATAACTAAAAAAAATAGGCCGGATTTATATAAAAATATAATCTTAACTAAGGAAGATATTAAAATTTTAAAGGCAGATAAAAATAATATATAATTTTTGTTGAAAAACAAAATAATATGTGATATGATTAGGATTGTGCTAGTACGGGCGTTCCTCTGTCAGTATTTATATGTTAAGAACGTCAAATTATCGATTATAAGGAGGGAATGCACAATGAACGAAATAATAAGAGCTATAGAAGCTGAACAAATTAGAACTGATCTACCTAACTTTAGAATTGGTGATACTATAAAGGTATACGTTAAGATTCAAGAAGGTAACAAAGAAAGAATCCAAATGTTCGAAGGAACTGTTATGAAGAAACAAAATGGTGGGTTAAGAGAAACTTTCACTGTAAGAAGAGTTTCTTTAGGAACTGGAGTTGAAAGAACATTCCCAATGAATGCACCAATTATCGAAAAAATCGAAATCTCAAGAAGAGGTAAAGTAAGAAGAGCTAAGCTGTTCTACTTAAGAGATAGAGTTGGTAAATCTGCTAAAGTTAAAGAATTATTAACTAGATAGTATTAAAAGAGGGGCTGTTTCAGTCCTTTTTTTTATACTTCCAAATAAATTTAAGGAGGAATCTACATGGTAATTAATTGGTTCCCAGGACATATGAAAAAAACTCAAAGAGAAATTAAAGAAAACTTAGCATTAGTTGATGCTGTTATTGAAATAAGAGATGCTAGAATTCCAAGGAGTTCAGCGAATCCAGATATTGAAAAGTTATTAGAAGGAAAGCCTAGAATTATACTTTTAAATAAAAGTGATTTAACTGATGGTAATGTAACAAAGCAATGGATTAAATATTTAACTAAAGAAGAAGTTAGAGTATTAGAAGTAAACTGTATAAAAGGTGATGGACTTAAAAATATAAAACCTATGCTGCTTAGTCTTTTAAAAGAAAAGCATGATAGATTAAAAGCAAGGGGTATGGTTAATATAACAACAAGAGTTATGGTTGTTGGAATACCTAATGTAGGAAAGTCTACTTTTATAAATAAATTGGGAAAAAATAATATAGCTAAAACAGGAGATAGACCAGGTGTTACTAAGAGTAAACAATGGATAAAGACAGATATAGGAATTGAACTTTTAGATACACCAGGAGTATTGTGGCCTAGATTTGAAGATGATGAAACGGCTTTAAATTTAGCTTTTACAGGGGCTATAAAAGATGAAATAATGGATATAGAAGAATTAGCCTTAAAACTTGTAGAAAGACTGCAAATCAGTTATACGGCTAAATTAAAAGAAAGATATAAATTAGCTGAAGTTTTTGAAAATCCAGCGGATACTTTAGATGCTATAGGCAAAAAGAGAGGAACTCTAATTTCAGGAGGACAAATTGACTATAATAGAATAGCAGTTATTTTACTTGATGAGTTTAGAGGCGGAAAAATGGGCAACATTTCTTTAGAACGTCCAGGAGATGTGAAAACTGATGATAATAATGAATAAGGATATAAAATCCTTGTCATTTACAGAAATTAAAGAAGAAATAAATAAGATTTCAATAGTTGATTTATATAAAAGTGGCGATAGCACAAAAATTATTGATTGGTTAAAAGATGACAAAAGAAAGAATGTATTAGCTCTTAAAAATAAAATTCAACGAGAATTGGATTCGTATTTTAATGAAGTCCAAAGAGTTAAAGCAATGTATGATTTTGATAAATCTTTTGGAAACTATAGATATATAGCAGGTGTAGATGAAGTAGGAAGAGGTCCTCTTGCGGGGCCAATTGTTGCTTGTAGTGTTATTTTAGATTTAAATGTTCTAGATAAAGATTTGATTTTATATATAAATGATTCTAAAAAAGTAAAAGAATCTAAACGAGAAGAACTTTCTGGAATTATAAAAGAAAAAGCATTGAGTTATCATATATCAGTTTCCTCTAATGAAGAAATAGATGGAAAAGGAATAGCATTTTCAAATAATAAAGTATTTTTAGAAAGCTGTAATTCACTTAGTATAAAGCCTGATTTAGTATTATCTGATGGATATTTAGTTAAGAATATTCAAATAGAAAATAAGTCAGTTATAAAAGGGGATACAAAAAGTGCATGTATTGCTGCTGCATCAATAGTTGCAAAAGTATATAGAGATAATTTGATGAAAGAATATGCTAAAAAGTATTCTCAGTATGATTTTGAAAATAATGTTGGTTATGGTACTTCAAAGCATATAGAAGCTTTAAAAAAGTATGGGAAATGTAAGATACATAGAAATAGTTTTTTGACAAAATTATTATAGGATAGATAATTGATAATCCGACAGTGAGTTATGCATATGAAAGAAAATAACAAGTCCATGATGCGATGTTCTTATATGCAGCATAGTTACGCTTTTTTTTCATGTGTATATTTTGAGTCAGACTAGGAGGTATGTTTGCCTCATAGGGGGCTATTAGGAGAACATGGTGACGAATTATGACTCAAAATAGACTAGAATGCTGACTTGTTATTTATTTGAATGTGCCTTAATTGAACTTTATTTTTATGATGTTTAAATTTAGTAATCAGAAAATGTCGAAGAAATTAAAAAAACTCTGTAACAATACTACAATAAATTAGTATTGTTGCAGAGTTTTTATCTTTAGTAAATTAAAATTGACAAAATAAAATAAATTTTGTCAATATATAAGGTCTAATTAATTCGTTACATTAAACTCATGTACATTAAATATATAATTAAGTTTATTCATTGGAATATATATATTTTTTTGTTAAGTGCTTTTTTATACAAGGATATAATTGTCTAAAGGGAAAACTAGAAAATTTTATTTTGAAAATTTAGATTATACTCTAAAAGCATCAGTTATATGATTTATTTTAAAACGTGTATTTTCTGAATTTAAATAAACCTCTATAACATCAAATCTTATGTTAATGTTCATTAATTTTTTGTAGTAAATATAAGAATTAGTGACTTTTATTATTGATTTTTGCTTTGAAAGATTAATTGATTCTTTTGGTAATCCATAATCATAATTATATCTACCTTTAACTTCAATAATTATTAATAATTTATTTTGACGGCAGATAATATCTAATTCACCTAAGAAATTTCTAAAATTACAATCTAATATATAATAGTTATTTTTCTTTAAATATTCTTTAGCTAGATCTTCGCAATAGTTACCTATATCTTTATTTAATTTTTTCACTAAATCACTCCAATTCCGAGATTAAGACTGTAATAGATATATAGATTATTAACAACTAAAAAATAAATTAAACAATTTTTAATTTTTTAGAATTAATATTTAAATCTCTGTCTATACTTTCAAGGGGTGATTTATATGGCAGTAAAAATAATTAGTGCAACACACAATGGTTTAGAAGGGTTTTTAATAAATGTAGAGGTAGATATATCTAAGGGTTTGCCTATGTTTAATATAGTAGGTTTACCAGATACTTCTGTAAAGGAAGCTAAGGAAAGAGTTAGAGCAGCAATAACAAACTGTGGCTTTGAATTTCCACTAGGTAGAATTACTATTAATTTGGCTCCAGCAGATGTTAGAAAGATAGGTTCTCTTTTGGATTTACCTATGGCACTTGGTATTCTTATGGAGTCTAATCAAATATGTAGAAAAAGCATGGAAGACTCCATAATATTTGGAGAATTATCTTTGTTTGGTGAACTTAAGGGTATAAAAGGAACCATACCTATAATAGTCGAAGGTTTTAAAGAAGAAATTAGCAAATTCATTTTTCCTTATGATAATTTAGAAGAAAGTTGCTATTTAAATGGTGGAGAGTATTATCCATTAAAAACATTAAAGGAAGTAATTTCTTATATTACATATAATGATGTACTTCCTTATCAAGCAGATGAAAAATTTAGAAATGAAGAAAATGATGATTCGTTGGATTATGGAGAAATTATAGGGCAATATTCATCTAAAAGAGCAATGGAGATAGCAGCTGCTGGAAAGCACAATATTATTCTTTATGGAGAGCCAGGATGTGGTAAGACAATGCTTGCTAAAGCTTTAATAACTATTTTACCGTCATTATCTCAAGAAGAATTAATAGAAATTGCAAAGATTTATAGTGCATGTGGTTTAATAAATAAAACTTCACATATTACTAGACCTTTTAGAGCTCCACATCATACAACTACAAGAGTAGCACTAGTTGGAGGCGGAAAAGAAATAAAACCAGGAGAAATAACACTTGCTCATAATGGGATATTGTTTTTAGATGAAATTTTAGAATTTAAAAAAGAAGTTTTAGAATCTTTAAGAGAACCACTTGAAGAGAAATATGTAAATATAAATAGACTTAGTGGTAGTTATCAAATGCCTTCTGATTTTTTGCTCATTGGTGCATTTAATCCTGTTGAAAATAATGAAGATAAAGAAAACATCCAAGATCATTACTATTTAAACACTAAAATTAGAAAATACAATAAAAAATTTTCAAGTGCTTTACTAGATAGAGTTGATATTTTAAATTATGTTCCTCGGTTAAATTATGAGGAGATAAAGAATGAAAAAGATTCATATGATTCAAAGCTTATGAAAGAAAATGTTCTTAGAGCTAGGGAAATTCAAAGAGAAAGATTTAGAAATACAGACTATAAATATAATTCTGATATAAAAGGGAAAAACATTTTCGAAATATGTAGGGTTAGTAATCGATGTACAGAGATTTTAAAACACTATTATAATGATTCCAATGTATCGTTAAGAGGATATGGTAAAGTAATTAAATTAGCGAGAACAATAGCAGATATAGAAAATGAAAAAGATATATTTGAAGGACATATATTAGAAGCATTTAGTTATAGAAAAAATATTAATGGAGAAATTATATAGGAAGGGATAGAAAAATGGATTATGATTTATGGTTAATACTTGTTAATATATCAAATTTTCAAAAAAGAAGGTTAATTGATGGATATAAAACTGCAGAAAATGTATATAATAGTTTTGAAGATATATTAAAAGAAAATGAAACAATTTCAAAAAAATTAAAAAATTTTCAAAAGGAAGATTTATACTATGAAATTTTAAATCTTAAGGAAACATTGTCTAGAAAAAATATAGGATATATCACATACGCTAATCCTTTATATAGAGAGAAATTACGAGGGATTTTATCTGCACCATATTTTCTATTTTATAGGGGGAATATAGATGTTATAAATAAGAAATCTATAGGAGTTGTAGGGGCTAGAAAATGCTCGAATTATGGACTAACTGTAACAAAACTCTTGACAAAGGAGCTTATTACTAATAATATAACGCTTATAAGCGGAGGTGCAAGAGGTATAGATTCTATTGCTCACAAAACTGCTTTGGATAATAATGGATATAACATATCAGTATTAGGTTGTGGAATAGATATAGCTTATCCATCTGAAAATAAAGATCTATTTTCAAAGATAGCAGAAAATGGAGTAGTAATTTCTGAATTTTTACTTGGTACACCACCATTAAAAGATAATTTTCCTAGGAGAAATAGAATAATTAGTGGTATTAGTGAAGGGGTAATAGTAATAGAAGCTTCGGAAAAAAGTGGATCATTAATAACAGCAAGACTTGCTTTGCAGCAACATAAAACAGTTATTGCCGTGCCAGGTTCAATATTGTATAGTGGAGCAAGTGGTTCTAATAAATTACTTAGAGATGGTGCTAGTATCTGTACAGATGTACAAGATTTAAGAACTCTACTTAGTTTAGAACATGTTGATATTACACCCATGAATGTTAGACCAGAAAAAAGTGAAATATTAGAATTTATAACAGATTCACCAGTTCATATAGATGATATTTTTAAAAATACATCTTTTGATAGAGGAGCTTTATATGCAGTGTTATTTGAAATGCAAATAAAAAGTGAAATTATTTGTTTGCCTGGAAATTACTATGTAAGAATAATTTAAATATATAGGGGGGTGAAAACTTCATAAATTTTATGAAGTTGTACTATGGGTCAAAAACTTGTAATTGTTGAGTCGCCAGCCAAAGCAAAAACAATTGGCAAATATTTAGGAAAAAATTATATTGTAGAAGCATCGATGGGACATGTAAGAGATTTACCTAAGAGTAGATTAGGTGTTGATATAGAAAATAATTATACGCCTAAATATATAACTATTAGAGGAAAAGGCGAATTAATAGATAAATTAAGAAAAGCTGCTAAAAAAGCAGATAAAATTTATCTTGCTACCGATCCTGATAGAGAAGGAGAAGCTATTTCGTGGCATTTGGCAAATATTTTAAAAATCTCAGAAGATGAAACTTGTAGAATTGTATTTAATGAAGTTACCAAAACTGCTGTTAAAGCATCTATAAAGGAAGCTAGAAAAATTGACTTAGATTTAGTTGATGCGCAGCAAGCAAGAAGAATATTGGATAGGCTTGTTGGGTATGAAATAAGCCCGATTTTATGGAAAAATGTAAAGTGGGGACTTAGTGCAGGCAGAGTGCAATCAGCTGCATTAAAATTAATATGCGATAGAGAAAAGGAAATAAATGAATTTATTCCTAAAGAGTATTGGTCTATAGACTGTACATTGAAAAAAGAAAAAAAGAAGTTTCCAGTGAGACTTTCAACATATAAAGGAAAAAAGATTGAAATTGAGAATGAAGAAACATCAAATGGAATCGTAAAAGACCTTGAAGAGGGAAGTTTTATTGTAAAAGCTATAAAGAAGGGAACGAAGAACAGAAATCCACTTCCACCTTTCACAACAAGTACACTTCAACAAGATGCAAATAGAAAATTAAACTTTATGACTAAAAGAACTATGTCTATAGCTCAAGTACTTTATGAAGGTGTTGAAGTAAAAGGCTATGGCACAGTTGGACTAATAACATATATGAGAACTGATTCTGTAAGAATTTCAGAAGAAGCACAAGGGAACGCTAAAGAATTTATTCAAAATACTTATGGAGAAAAGTATGTGCCAACTTCTCCAAGAATATATAAAGGTAAAAAAAATATTCAAGATGCTCATGAAGCAATAAGACCTACATATATAGAAATAACGCCACAAGTTGCAAAAGAAAATTTAAATCCAGAGCAGTTTAAATTATATTCATTGATATGGAATAGATTTGTAGCAAGTCAAATGGCTTCATGTGAATTAAATACAAATTCCATAGATATATTAAATGGAGATTATAAATTTAAAGCGTCGGGTTCAGTAATTTCTTTTGATGGGTTTATGAAAATATATGAATATTCAAATGAAGACGATGAAAATTCAGTAATATTACCAGAATTAGATGAAAATGAAGAATTGAAAACAGATTCACTTAAAGGTACTCAACATTTTACTCAACCACTACCTCGATATACTGAAGCATCATTTGTTAAGTTATTGGAGGAAAAGGGAATAGGTAGACCTAGTACTTATGTACCAACTATTTCAACTTTGCTTGGAAGAAATTATGTTATACGTGAAAAGAAAAATTTAATACCAACAGAGCTTGGTGATATAGTAAATAATATTGTAAGTGAATATTTTAAACAAATAGTAGATGTGGATTTTACAGCAGGTATGGAGAAAAAACTCGATGATGTTGAAGAAGGTAATGAAAATTGGACAAAAATAGTTGAAGAATTTTTTGATCCATTAAAAATTGCCATTGAGAAAGCAGAAAAAGAAATATCAAAAGTTGTAATTGAAGATAAAGTTAGCGATGTTAAATGTGAAAAATGTGGACGTATGATGGTTATTAAGAGAGGTAGATTTGGTGAATTTTTAGCATGTCCAGGATACCCAGAATGTAAAAATGCTAAACCTATAGTTGAAGAATTAGATGTACCATGTCCGGATTGTGGAAAGACTATTGTAGCTAAGAAGAGCAAAAAGGGAAAGAAATTCTTTGGATGCATTGGATATCCAGAATGTAAATTTGTAAGCTGGTATGAGCCAGTGAAGGAAAAGTGCCCTAAATGTAATTCTTATATGGTGCAAAAATATTCAAAATCTAAAGGTAAGTATATAGAATGTACAAATAGTGAATGTCATCATAAAGAGGAAGTAAAAAAAGATACAACAGAGGAAAATTAGAATATACTATTAAAATAGATTTTTATAGTATATCAAGTAATAATATTTTGTCGAATCAAACAAAAAGGGTGTTGAAAAGCAGAATTTTATATGATAAACTAGACTTAATAGCAACTTGTAAAAAAATTCAATAAATTAAGAATTTTCTAACAATTATTTTGTTTCTATTTTAAGGCATGTTGAACAATTAGCTTTAAGATGTTTAGACAATAGTGTCATACAGTTGCCAAGGAGGATAATAATATGTCATCGTTATTAAGTAAAACTAGAATGTTAAATAAGATTCTGCAGAAGTCTGGTACAGAACCTGTGGCATTCCAAGATATATGTACATTATTAAGTCAAGTTCTTGAATGCAATGCATACATAATAAGTAGAAAAGGTAAAGTACTTGGATATACCTTTGGTACAGAATTTGAATGTGAAGCTATGGAGAAAAAAGTAATAGAGGATAAGAAATTCCCAGAAGACTATAATAAGACACTTTTGGCTGTTAATGATACTTTGGCTAACAGTCCAAATGAAGGTAGATGTGTATTTCAGGAAATTGGCAAATGTAAAGAGGTAGATAAGCTATCAACAATAGTTCCTATCATAGGAAGTAGAGAACGAATAGGAACATTGATTTTAGCTAGATTTGGAAATCCTTTTACAGACGAAGACTTAGTATTAGTAGAATATAGTGCAACTATTGTAGGTATGGAAATGCTTAGAGCTATGCAAGATGAAATTGCAGATGAAACAAGAAAGAAAGCCGTTGTTCAATTAGCAATAGGAACACTATCTTATTCTGAACTTGAAGCTGTTGAACATATATTTGAAGAGTTAAATGGAAATGAAGGATTATTAGTAGCTTCCAAAATAGCAGATAAAGTAGGTATAACTAGAAGTGTTATAGTAAATGCACTTAGAAAGTTTGAAAGTGCTGGAGTTATTGAATCTAGATCTCTTGGCATGAAGGGAACTTATATTAGAATATTAAATGAAAAATTAATTGAAGAATTAAAGAAGATTAAATAAATTAAGTGGCTATAGGTAAAAACTCAACCTATAGCTTTTTTTTTTGAAGAGCTATGTATAAAAAGTGATTCTTTTGATAAAACTTTAAGATAAATTAGTCAGAGAGTAGTATATATTTTTCTATTAGTTTTTTGTAATTAATTTTTTATGTCTAATTCTAAAAAAATTTGTTGATACATTAAACGCCTTATGATATACTACTTAAGGAAATAAATACACACACTATCCAATTTATAGACTTGGTGCTCTTCAACGTAAGAGCAATTTATAAGCGAAAGATAGTGGAGGTAAAAACCAAGGAGGTAACAAAATGTCAGTAATATCAATGAAACAATTATTAGAAGCAGGTGTACATTTCGGTCACCAAACAAGAAGATGGAACCCAAAGATGGCTCCTTATATCTTCACAGAAAGAAACGGAATCTATATTATAGATCTTCAAAAAACAGTTAAGAAGGCTGAAGAAGCTTATAACTTTATCAGACAAATTTCAGAAGAAGGAAAAGATATACTTTTCGTTGGAACTAAAAAACAAGCTCAAGAAGCTATCCAAGAAGAAGCTATTAGAAGTAACATGCATTTCGTAAATAACAGATGGTTAGGTGGAATGTTAACAAACTTCTCAACTATTAAAGGTAGAATAAGAAAATTAGAACAAATCGAAAAGATGCAAGAAGATGGAACTTTTGAAGTTCTTCCTAAGAAAGAAGTTATAAAACTTAAGGGAGAAATGGAAAAGCTTGAAAAGAATCTTGGCGGTATCAGAAACTTAGATGCTGATAAGGTTGGAGCTATGTTCATCGTTGATCCAAGAAAAGAAAAGAATGCTATTTTAGAAGCTAAGATTTTAGGGATACCAGTAGTTGCAATTGTAGACACTAACTGTGATCCAGAAGAAGTTGATTATGTAATTCCAGGTAATGATGATGCTATTAGAGCTGTTAAATTAATAACTGCTAAAATGGCTGATGCTATCATGGAAGGAAGACAAAGCGAAGAAGTAGCTGAATAATTTAGATAAAAAAGGGTAAGTGGTTCACTTCAACTGCCCTTTTGTTGAATGTTAAGGATTACTTTATAATTGAGGAGGAATTTGAATAATGGCAAATATAAGTGCACAATTAGTTAAAGAACTAAGAGAAATGACTGGAGCTAAAATGATGGATTGTAAAAAAGCTTTAGTTGAAACAGAAGGAGATCTTGACAAAGCTGTTGAATTTTTAAGAGAAAAAGGTCTTGCAGATGCAGCTAAAAAATCTGGAAGAGTTGCAGCTGAAGGTGTAGTTAAGACATATATTGCAGCAGATAAGAAGAGTGGAGCAGTTCTTGAATTCAACTGTGAAACAGATTTCGTTGCGTTAAATGAAGAATTTGCTGGTTTTGCTGATAAGTTAGCTAAAATGGTAACTGAAACTTCAGTTACAACAGTAGAAGAACTTCTTAATGAAAAGTTTGAAGGAGATTCTACAACTTCAGAAAGCTTAAAAGCTTTAATAGCAAAACTTGGTGAAAACATGACAGTAAGAAGATTCACTAAATTCTCAGTTGAAAAAGGAATAGTTAATAGCTATATCCATGGTGGCGGAAGAATTGGAGTTTTAGTAGAAGTTTCTTGTGAAAAAGCTTCAGAAGTTCTTGATGAAGTTGGAAAAGAAGTTTGTATGCAAATTGCAGCAGCAAACCCATTATTCTTAAGCAAAGATCAAGTTGATACAGAATCTATGGAAAAAGAAAAAGAAATCTATAGAGTTCAAGCTTTAAATGAAGGAAAACCAGAAAATATCGTTGAAAAAATGGTTATGGGAAGAATTCAAAAGTACTTTAAAGAAGTTTGCCTTTTAGAACAATTATGGGTTAAAGATGGCGACAAGTCAATCAACAAGTTCCTAGAAGAAAAATCTAAAGAGGTTGGTTCTCCAATTACAGTAACTAAATTCGTAAGATACGAAAGAGGCGAAGGAATTGAAGTTGAAAAGGTAGACTTTGCTGAAGAAGTTGCAAGACAAATGGGTAAATAGTTGAAGTCTAAAGAGAACACTTTGTGTTCTCTTTTTTTAAAGAATAAAGTAAATATAATCCATAAAATATTCAGGAGGTAATTTTAAATGGCAGATTGTAAATACAAGAGAGTAATTTTAAAACTTTCAGGAGAAGCATTAGCTGGAGTTAGCGGATTTGGTTTTGACTTTAATGTCGCTCAAAGAATAGCACTTGAAATTAAAGAACTAGTTGATATGGGCATTGAAGTAGGAACTGTAGTTGGTGGCGGAAACATTTGGAGAGGAAGAAACGGAGAAGGCATGGATAGAACTACTGCAGATTATATGGGAATGATGGCAACTTGTATAAATGCACTAGCACTTCAAGATTCGTTAGAACAAGTGGGAGTTAAAACAAGAGTACAAACTGCTATAGAAATGAAGGAAATTGCAGAACCATTTATAAGAAGAAGAGCAATGAGACATTTAGAAAAAGGTAGAGTTGTTATATTTGCTGCAGGAACAGGAAATCCATATTTCTCAACAGATACTACTGCTGCACTCCGAGCTGCAGAAATTGAAGCAGATGTAATTCTTTTAGCTAAAAAAGTTGATGGAGTTTATGATAAAGACCCACATAAGTATGCAGATGCTAAAAAATATGATACACTATCATATATACAAGTGTTAGAACAAGGACTACAAGTTATGGATTCTACAGCAACTTCATTATGTATGGATAATGAAATTCCAATTCTTGTATTTGGATTAGATGAGCCAGGAAATATTAAAAAAGCAATATATGGAGAAAATATAGGTACATTAGTAACAAAGAAATAGGAGGAGAATCATGATTAAGGAAATCATTAAAAATGCAGAAGAAAAAATGAAAAAGACAATATCTGTATTAGAGTCAGATTTATCAACAATGAAGGCAGGTAGGGCAAACCCAACGATGCTTGATAGAATCCAAGTTGACTATTATGGAAGTATGTGTCCACTTAGCCAAGTAGCAAACGTTTCAGCACCAGAGGCAAGAGTACTTATGATAACACCATGGGAAAAACCTTTATTAAAAGAGATAGAAAAAGCTATCTTAAAATCAGACTTGGGTTTAAATCCTTCAAATGATGGTTCAATTATTAGATTGGTAGTACCAGAACTTACAGAAGAAACTAGAAAAGTTCTTGTTAAGAATGTAAAGAAAACAGGAGAAGAAGCTAAGGTTGCAGTAAGATCAATTAGAAAAACTGCTAATGATAAGATTAAAGCTTTAAAAAAGGATTCAGATTTTTCAGAAGATCAAATAAAAAAAGCTGAGGATGAAATTCAAAAGAAGACTGATGCAGTAGTAAAGCAAATAGATACTATAATTGCTGAAAAAGAAAAATCAGTTTTATCAGTTTAAAGCTCAAAACCTGCTAAGAAAGCAGGTTTTTTCCTTAAGCAGAGAACGCATGTGAGTCGAGTTTCTTATATATACTAGGGGGAGAAATCATGTTAAATATATTTAAATCTAAAAAGGAACATAAAGAAGATTTTGAATTAGATATGAATAATATGCCCAATCATATAGCTATAATCATGGATGGGAATGGAAGATGGGCAAAGGAACAAAGTTTGCCTAGAAGTCTGGGGCATAAGGCTGGAATGGAGACTATCAGAGTAATTTTAAAAGAAGCTACTAGGCTTGGAATAAAAAATTTAACTTTATATGCTTTTTCAACTGAAAATTGGTCAAGACCTAAAGACGAAGTTGGAGCAATAATGAACCTTTTAGTTACTTATTTAAAGAAAGAATTGAAAGAATGTCATATAAATGGCGTTAGAATGAATGTTTTAGGAGACGTATCAAAGCTACCGGAAGAATGTCAAAACGTTTTAAATGAAGCTATAGAAACTACTAAGAATAATACAAAGATAAACTTAAATTTTGCTTTAAACTATGGTGGAAGAGATGAAATAGTTAGGGCTATTAAGCTTATTAGTTCAGATATAAAAAATAATAAAATAAAAGAAGAAGAAATCAATGAAAAATTGATAGAGGAATATTTGTATACTAAGGGGATACCAGATCCGGATTTAATTATTAGACCATCTGGAGAACAAAGACTTAGTAATTTCTTGTTATGGCAATGTGCTTATTCTGAATTTTGGTATTCCAATATAAATTGGCCAGATTTTAAAGAAATAGATTTAAAAAGAGCTATAGCGGATTATCAAAATAGAGATAGACGCTTTGGAAAAGTTAAATAGAGGAGTGGTTAGATTTTGAAGTCTAATAATAGATATTTAGGTGCGGTGATGATTGCCCCATTTATAATATTCGTTTTTCTTGGAGGAATTTATCTTAAAGGTTTTGTATTTGCATTATCTATAATAGCACTTTGGGAGTTTTATAATGCAGTAAAAGAAAAGAATTTTAAACCGATAAAGAGCGCAGGATATATTCTTTTGATAATATATTATTTACTTAACCATAATTTTGAGTTAATGATGTATGTTCTTGTTGCAGTAGCATTTTTACTGCTAATAATTCCGGTTATAAATTTAAAATATAACTTTATTGATGTTTCATTAACCTTATTAGGGTTTATATATTGCGGAATTTTATTTGGATTTATATATGTAATTAATGCAAAGCCAGCAGGTGAATTTTTGGTTTGGATTATATTTATTGGTTCGTGGCTTTCAGATACAGCTGCTTTTTATAGTGGTAAGCTTTTTGGAAAACATAAACTTTCACCAAAAGTATCACCTAAGAAAACGATAGAAGGTTCAATAGGTGGTCTTATAGGTGCAACAATTTTTACAGGTATTTATGGAATTATAGTGCAAAGATATGTGAATATTATGCCTATATATAATTATTTTATAATAGGTGCTTTATGTGGAATATTTGGTCAATTAGGAGATTTAGTTGCATCTTCAATAAAAAGATATGTGGGAATTAAAGATTATAGCAATTTAATTCCAGGTCATGGAGGAATATTAGATAGATTTGATAGTATAATATTTTCTGCGACAGTTATTTTTTATTATTTAACTTTTATTATTAAAATTTAGTATAACGATAAAAAGAACAAGTCAAAATAAAATGATACCTATAGATTGAACACCTGAAAAAGTGTTTAGTTTGTAGGTATTTTTTGCATACATTAGGAAAGTTAATTTGTACGCAAAATTTATTGATAAGTTATTAGTTATATTAGCAAGTATAAATTTTATTCAAATATATGCGTTCTGATAAGTAGATTCATATAATCAGTTACTGTATATGTTTTTGATTTGCAAATTAATTAGAATTTATATATGTAAATTAAATTATAAAGTTTTTAATGGAAAAATATAAGCATATACTATAGAGTAAATCTTTTTGAGTTTTATATTTCAATACAAATTAGTGAGGTGGAAAATATTTTCAAAACATATAAAAAACTCTTTTCACTATTATTATCTCTTATATTTGTAGTAATAGGAACATTTTTAATAAAATATTATTTTGAACCTTTTTTGTCTATAATTATAATGTTTATAATTTGCACACCTATATATAAAATTATGCTTAAAGCCAAAATACCAAGTAAGGTTGCAGGTGCTTTGAGTATAATACTGGTTAATGTGATTATAATTCTCATTGGAATATATTTAGGAAGTGAGATTATAGATATTTTTAAGAGGATATATTCACGAAATTTAGAGGTTATAAATAAATTTATTCAGGATATTTCTACTGCTATAAATATAGACTTTAAAGATTTTAAAATTGGGAAAAGTGTAGTTTCTATAATTAATGATCAAAATATAAGAAGAGGTGCAGTAAGTACGGGAGAAAGTATTTTAGCTTATTTTATAGGGAATATATGTACTTTTTTTGTATTAATAGATAAGAAAAAAATACTAGATTTGATTTCAAGAATATTTCCTAGTGAAATGATGCTGAAATTTTCGACACAAAAAGAAAACTTTATTCAAATGATTGTGATAGAAGGAATATTAGTATTAATTTCAACTTTAGAAATTGTTGTTGGTTTTATCATGCTTAAGATACCAAGTTCCTTTACTTTAGCAGTAATATGTGGTATTTTAGATATTTTACCCTATGTTGGAACTATAATTGTATTTATTCCGATTATAATATACAATATTATAATGAAGAATTTTCTTTGTGCATTTGGATTAATATGTATATATATATTAGTGCAAGTAGTTAGAGAAATATTGGAGGCTAAATTTTTAGGGGATAAATTGAATATTCACCCACTTGTTATATTATTATCTATATATATTGGTGTGGAGGTCTTTGGTATTTTGGGAATATTAGTTGGACCGATGTATAGTATTGTAGCAAAAGAAATAATTTACAATATAGATTAATTTATGATAGAGCTAATTGATATTTGCTTGTAGGAGGAACAATAATGAGAAAAATTTCTATACTAGGGGCTACTGGGTCTATAGGAACTCAAACCTTAGATGTTATTAGAAAATCAAATGAGGAATTAAAATTAATAGGAGTAACTGCTAATACTTCTGTAGAGAAAGTTATTAAAATAATTGAGGAATTCAAACCTTCTTATGTAGCTATGATGGATTCTAGAAGTGCTTTGGAAATAAAAAATTACTGCAGGGAACACAGGAAGTCGATTGAAGTTCTAGAGGGAATAGCAGGACTTAATAAAATAGCATCTTTAGAGGAAATTGACATGGTATTGACATCTGTGGTTGGTATGATAGGATTAGAGCCTACTATGAAAGCTATAGAAGCTAAAAAAGATATTGCCCTTGCGAATAAAGAAACTTTAGTTGTTGCAGGGGAAATTGTAATGAAGGCTGCTAAGGAAAATAATGTGAAGATACTTCCAGTAGATTCAGAGCATAGTGCTATTTTTCAAGCTTTAAGAGGAAATTCTCTAAATACTTTAAGAAAGGTAATATTAACAGCGTCAGGGGGGCCGTTTAGAGGGAAAACAATAAAACAATTAGAGAATATAAGGGTTGAAGATGCATTAAAGCATCCTAAATGGAATATGGGAAGAAAGATTTCTATTGATTCTGCAACTCTTATGAATAAAGGGCTTGAAGTAATAGAAGCACATTGGCTTTTTTGTTGTGATTATGATAATATACAGGTTGTAGTTCACCCACAAAGTATTGTTCATTCTATGGTAGAATATACTGATGGAAGTATAATAGCACAGCTTGGAGCTCAAGATATGAGATTACCAATACAATATGCTCTTAACTATGAACAAAGGGAAAATCTTATTGCAGACACATTAGATTTTTATGAAATATCAAAATTAACTTTTGAAAAACCAGATGCAGATACTTTTAAGGCTTTAAAATTATCCTTTAAAGCAGGAAAGATAGGTGGACTTATGCCAACTATTTTAAACGGAGCTAATGAAGCTGCAGTAGAGTTATTTTTAAATGAGAAAATAAAGTTCTTAGAAATTTCAAATACAATAGAAAATTGTATGGAAGTATTTAAAGAGGAAGTTAATAAAGAATTAACATTAGAAAATATTGTTGACTTAGATAAAAGGGTTAAAGAATATGTAGCAAAAATACAGCAATTCAAGGAGGAAATTTAAAAATATGTATATAATTATGGCCATATTGGCTTTTGGAGTTCTAATAATTGTTCATGAATTAGGTCATTTTACATTAGCAAAATTAAATGGTGTTAGGGTTGAAGAATTTTCTATAGGTATGGGACCGAAAATCTTTTCAAAACAAGGAAAAGAAACAAAGTATTCATTAGCACTTTTTCCTATAGGTGGATATGTAAAAATGATGGGAGAAGAAGAAAGTGTTTCAGATGAAAGAAGTTTTTCATCTAAGTCTCCTTTGAGAAGAATAAGTATAATAATCGCTGGGGTAATTATGAATTATGTATTAGCAATAGTGATTTTTACTACTATAATATATAATTTTGGATATACAAATCCAATTCCAACAGCAGTCACGCCATCATCTCCAGCTTCGGAGGCGGGATTGTTAGCAGGAGATAAGCTTTTGAAAGTAAATGGCATGAGAGCTTTTTCATCTGACAATATTTCAGCAGGAGTAGCCTTATCTTATGGAAATCCAATAAATATTTCTTTTGAGAGAAATGGGGAAAAAAGAGACATAACAGTAACGCCAAGAAAAAATGAAGAAGGACAATTATTAATTGGACTTACATTTACAAAAGTTCAAAATCCTGGAATTGTAGAAAGTTTTAATCAAAGTTTTAATAAAACAGCATCTTTAGTGTCTCAAACTTTTAAAGGATTAGAAATGATATTTACTGGTAAAGCAAATCTAAAGACTGATGTTGGAGGACCTATTACAATAATTAAGATGTCAGCAGCAACAGCAGAATCAGGAATTTGGAGTTTAGCTAATTTTGTTGGATTTTTAAGTGTTAACTTAGCTGTATTCAATTTATTACCTTTCCCAGCATTAGATGGTGGCTGGTGTGTAATATTATTAATTGAATTAATAACTAGAAGAAAAGTTCCAGATAAGATAGTTGGAGTCTTAAATTATGTAGGATTTGCAGCACTTATAGGATTGATGATATTGGTAACAGTAAAAGATATCTTATTTCCGGTAAAGTTTTAGGAAAAAATAATAGAAGACATATTTTTTTATATACTTAAAGCTTACGTCTATATGGATTTATAGGCGTAAGTTACTTATATAAATACATATAAGTAACAATATTTTTAGGTAGAATTAGGAGAGATATACATATGGAAAGAAGAAAATCAAGAAAAGTAAAAGTAGGAAATATATATGTTGGAGGAGATGCTCCTATTACAGTACAGTCAATGACTAATACTCCAACTAAAAATGTTGAAGCTACTTTAAAGCAAATAGAAGGATTATATGATGCTGGCTGCGATATTATAAGATGTGCAGTGCTGGATATGGAGGATGCTGAAAGTTTAAGAGAAATAACACAGAAATCACCAATTCCAGTAGTTGCAGATATACATTTTGATTATAAGCTAGCTTTAAAAGCAATTGAAAATGGAGTTTCAGCACTTAGGATAAACCCAGGAAACATAGGGAGCATAGATAAAATTAAAATTCTAAAAGAAGCTTGCGCTGAGAAAAAAATACCTATAAGAATTGGGGTTAATTCTGGATCTTTAGAAAAGGATATTTTAGAAAAGTACGGTATGCCAACAGCAGAAGGTTTAGTAGAAAGTGCATTAAGGCATGTTAAAATTTTAGAAGATTTGGACTTTCATGATATTGTAATATCAATAAAGTCTTCTAATGTAACAATGATGATAGAGTGTTATAGATTAATAGCAGAAAAATGTGATTATCCTCTTCATTTAGGAGTAACAGAAGCTGGAACGATTCAAAAAGGAACTATTAAATCAAGTGTAGGCATTGGAACACTTCTTGCAGAAGGAATAGGAGATACTATAAGGGTATCTTTAACTACAGATCCTATTCATGAAATAAAGGTTGGTATTGAAATTTTAAAAACCTTAGGATTAAAGAAAAAAGGTGTTGAATTCGTTTCGTGTCCTACCTGTGGGAGAACTCAAATAAATTTAATAAAGATTGCAGAAGAAGTTGAAAAGAGACTAGAAAATTATAAAAAGGATGTAAAAGTTGCAGTTATGGGATGCGTGGTAAATGGTCCTGGAGAAGCTAGAGAAGCTGATATTGGAATTGCAGGTGGAATAGGTGAAGGAATCATATTTAAAAAAGGTAAAGTAATAAAAAAAGTAAAAGAAGAAGAATTAGTTGATGCTCTTATGGAAGAAATAGAAAAACTATAATTAAGTATAAATGCAGCTCTAAATTTAGGGATTTATCACAATTAAAAAAAGGTAAATCCCTTTAGTAATGATATTATAAAATTTTAATTAACTTGTAGCTTTTAATATTAACTGTTAATTGTTAACTGCTAACTGAAAAAAAATGGGGGGAGCAACCTTTGGGTCAAGAATTTATAAAAATTCTTAGAAAAGAAATTAATAATAATGAAGTTTTGGAAGATAAAGATATTCAAATATTAAGATTTCAATTTTATAAAAAGAGTCAAACTCTTAAGGTCATAGTAAAGGCTATAAAAACATTGAACCAAGAAGAAGAAGAAAGCTTTAAAAAAATAGTTTTGAAAAGCTTAGGCTTTGAGGTAAATATAGAAATTTTATGTTATAAGGATGTAAGTAATATAGCTTTAGAAGATATTGTTGGAAGAGAATGGAGCAATGTTGTAGAGGAAATAGCAAGAAAACTTCCTTTATGCAGACAGATTTTATATTCTGATAACAAGGAAATTGAAGGAAAAATTATTAATATATATTCAGGAAATGAAACTTTAATTAACCATGCAATTAATAAAAATGTTCATTTACTAATAGAAAGTTCGATTAGAGATATTTATAGTACTAGTGCTAAGGTACAGATTACTTTTAAGGAAGCTTTAGCACTTGAAGAAAAGTATGAAGCAGATAAAAAACAGGAAAATATGAAAATAATAAAAGATGTTATGGATAACAGAGTAATAACATCTAGTCAAAATTCATCTAGCAGCGCTAATAAAGATAATAAAAATACAGCAAAAAGTGAAAAGAAAAATGATTACCAATCTTATAAAAGAGAGCCTAAGGATGAAAATACTGTATATGGCCGTTCTATAAAGATGGATACTACAGAAGTGAAAGATATAAATGAAACAAGTGGTTACGTTGCTATAATTGGTGAAGTATTTAAGACTGAAATGATTGAAACTAAAACAGGGAAGATTATTTTCACTTTTGCAATCACAGATTATACAAGTTCTATTTCCGTTAAGTTATTTTTAAAACCTCAAGAGAGTGAAGCAGTATTGGATGAAGTTAAGAAAGGTTTCTATTGTAAGGTGAGAGGCGAAGCTATCTATGATACTTATGCAAGAGAAGTTGTGATCATGGGTAGAGATATATCTAGGATGAAAAAAATTCAAAAGATGGATGGTGCATCTGAAAAGAGAATAGAACTTCATCTTCATACTACTATGAGTACTATGGATGGCATGACATCGGCAGGAAAACTTATCGAAAGGGCTGCATATTGGGGCCATGAAGCAATCGCTATAACAGATCATGGTGGAGTGCAAGCATATCCAGAAGCCCAAAGTGCTGCCAAAAAATTTGGGATAAAGGTATTATATGGGGTAGAAGGGTATTTAGTTGATAATGGCATACCTATTGTATTAAATGAAAAAGGAGATACCCTAGAGGATACGTTTGTAGTTTTTGATTTAGAAACCACAGGATTTTCACCGGTAAATGATAAAATTATAGAAGTTGGAGCAGTTAAAATTAAAAATGGGGAGATTGTAGATAATTTTAGTTGTTTTGTTAATCCTAAAAGAAGTATTCCTTATAAGATAACAGAACTTACAAGTATTAATAATGATATGGTAAGGGATGCAGAAGAAATAGATACGATTTTGCCAAGGTTTATGGAATTTTGTGAGGGAAGTGTTATGGTTGCACATAATGCAGGTTTTGATACAGGTTTTATAAAGAAAAATTGTAGGGATTTAGATATAAACTTTGATTTATCAATAATGGACACAGTTCCACTTGCTAGATTTTTATATCCTCAACTTAAAAAGGTTAAATTGAATATAGTTGCAAAACATTTAGGGATTTCTCTTGAAAATCATCATAGAGCAATAGATGATGCAAAGGCAACTGCAGAAATACTTTTAAAATGTTTTGAAAAATTAAAAGAAGATTATAATATACAAGATTTAAAATCACTAAATGAATTATTTACATCAAATTTTGATATAAAAAAACAGCCAACATATCATGTTATTATATTAGCTAAAACTCAAGAAGGATTAAAGGATTTATATAAATTGGTGTCCGAAGCACATTTGAATAATTTTTCTAAAAGACCAAGAACACCTAAAAGTTTACTTGCAGAAAAGAGAGAAGGTCTTATAATAGGTTCAGCATGTGAAGCAGGTGAAGTTTATAGAGCAATTTTAGATGGTAAAAGTGATGAAGAATTAAAACCAATAATAGATTTTTATGATTATTTAGAAATTCAGCCAATTGCTAATAATAACTTTTTAATTCAAAAAGGTATGGTTCAAGATGAAGCTGAACTTAAAGCAATAAATAAAAGGATATATGATTTAGGTAAAAAATATAATAAAATCACAGTTGCTACTTGCGACGTACACTTTATGGATCCTAAAGATGAAATGTTTAGAAGAATACTTATGGCAGGGCAGGGTTTTAAAGATGCGGATAATCAACCCCCACTTTATTTTAGAACAACTGAAGAAATGATAAGGGAATTTGAATATTTAGGAAGCGGTGTAGCAAAAGAAGTTGTTATTGATAATCCTAAAAAAATAGCAGATGCTATTAATGTTTTAAAACCTATTCCAGATGAAACTTATGTACCTAAAATAGAGGGCGCAGAAGAAGAAATTAAAACTATGACTTTGAATAAAGTTCACTCTATTTATGGTGATGTTCTTCCAGAGGTTGTTCAAAAGAGATTAGATAAGGAATTAAATTCCATAATAAATAATGGGTATGCGGTACTTTATCTCATTGCTCAAAAGCTTGTTGCAAAATCTACTGAAGATGGATATTTAGTTGGATCAAGAGGCTCTGTTGGATCTTCTTTTGTTGCTACTATGTCAGATATTACAGAGGTTAATGGACTTCCGCCTCATTATGTTTGTACAAAATGTAAGAAATCAGAATTCTTTATGGATGGTACAGTGAGCTCAGGAGCTGATTTGCCAGATAAGGATTGTCCTGATTGTGGTATTCCATATAAAAAAGATGGTCATGATATACCTTTTGAAACATTTCTAGGATTTGAAGGAGATAAGGAACCTGATATAGATCTTAATTTCTCTGGGGAATATCAAGGAGTTGTTCATAGATATACAGAAGTTCTTTTTGGAAAAGGACACACTTTTAAAGCAGGTACTATTGGTACAGTTGCTGAAAAAACAGCATATGGGTATGTGAAAAAGTATTTAGATGAGAGAAACCTTCAAGTATCTCAAGCAGAAATAGATAGACTTACACTAGGCTGTACAGGGATAAAAAGAACTACAGGACAACATCCAGGTGGAATTATGGTTGTACCTTCAGATAATGAAATTTATAATTTTTGTCCAATTCAACATCCAGCAGATGATAATGATACAGATGTAATTACTACTCATTTTGATTATCATTCAATAAGTGGAAGACTATTAAAGCTAGATATATTAGGTCATGACGATCCGACAGTACTTAGAATGCTGCAGGATTTAACAGGTGTTGATCCTAAAGCAATACCTCTAAATGATGAGAAAGTTATAAGTCTTTTTACTTCTCCAGAAGCACTTGGAATTACAAGAGAAGAACTTGAATGTGAAGTTGGAAGTTATGGGCTTCCTGAGTTTGGAACAAAATTTGTTCGAGGAATGCTTGTAGATACTCAGCCTAAGAGTTTTTCAGATTTAGTTAGAATATCTGGACTTTCTCATGGTACAGACGTTTGGCTTAATAATGCACAGTATTATATAAAAGAAGGGTTCACTACGTTAAAAGATTGTATTGCTACAAGAGACGATATAATGGTTTATCTTATGTATAAGGAATTACCACCTAAAAGTGCCTTTACTATAATGGAAAAGGTTAGAAAGGGTAAGGGGTTATCAGAAGATGATGAGAAATTAATGAGAGAACATAATGTACCAGATTGGTATATTGGATCTTGCAAAAAGATAAAATACATGTTTCCTAAAGGTCATGCTGTTGCATATGTTATGATGGCTGTTAGAGTAGCATATCATAAGGTGTATAATCCAGTAGCTTATTATGCAACTTATTTTACTGTTAGAGCAGATGATTTTGATGCTAATTTAATATGCCTTGGAGAAGGTGCTATTCATGCTAAACTTCAAGAGTTATATGAACTTGGAAATAGTGCAAGTGTAAAAGATAAGGGACTTATTACAGTACTGGAGTTATGCTTCGAAGCATATAAAAGAGGAATAAAAATTTTAAGAGTTGATTTATATAAATCAGAAGCTATAAAATTTATAATTGAAGATGGAGCACTTAGGCCACCTTTAAATGCTATTCCAGGACTTGCAGATAATGCAGGGAAAGGAATAGTTGAAGCTAGAAAAAATGGAGAATTTATTTCTAAGGAAGATTTGAGAATAAGAGCAGGAATTTCCAAAACAGCTATAGAAGGATTAAGTATCCATGGATGCTTGGATGGAATGTCTGAGACAAATCAATTATCATTATTTTAATTGACAATAGAAAAGTGACAATTGAGGAATAAATATTGAGAAATCTGAAATAATTAAGCAGAAGAAGAAGAAGAAGAAGAAATGCTAAGGAATTTCCTCAAAAAATAATTTAATTTCCTGTGAAAATTATATAATAATTATAAATTGTATGATGTAAATTATCAATTGAAAGAGATATATTTAAAATTTAAGACTATCCCTTGTATTGTAAATTCATTTGTGATATCATATAAATAGATTTATTTCTAATAGCTAGAAAAAAGGAGTGGGAAAATTACCCGCTCTTTCTGTTTGTAACGCAACTAATTTAAGATAGTTGCGTTTTTGATTACAAATTTTAAAAATGCATAAGATAAGTATAAGTTATGTATTTTTAAAGAATGAAAGTGAGGGTTAGAAAAATGAAAAAGGATATATTAATTGAAAAGATTGAAGAAGTAGTTAAACCTATTACTACAGAATTATCATATGAACTGTATTATGTAGAATATATAAAAGAAAATGGAGAATTTTATTTAAGAATATATATAGACAAAGAAGAAGGCAGAATATCATTGGATGATTGTGCAGCAGTTTCAAGAAGAGTAAGCGAAATTTTAGATGTTCAAGATCCAATTGAAGATGCATATTACTTAGAGGTTTCTTCACCAGGACTTAATAGAGGTCTATATACAGAAGAACATTTTAAGAAATTCATAGGCAGTGAAGTATTAATTAAACTTACTAGTTCAATTGATGGAATGAAAAGTGTAAAAGGAATATTAAAAGAGGTTTTAGATGACTCAATAGTAGTTGAAGCAGAAACTGAAGTTAAAATTCTAAAAGATAAAATAAAATCTGCCAATTTAGAAGGGGAAATATAACAAGGAGGGTATAAAAATGAATGAAGAATTTGTAGGTGCTCTTAAAGAATTAGTTAAAGAAAAGGGGATTTGCGAAGATTTACTTTTTACAACAATTCAAGATGCAATGGTTGCTGCATATAAGAAAAATTATGCAAACGCTAATACAAATGCACAAAATGTAAAAGTTAATATCGATAGGGAAAGTGGAGAAATACATGTATATGCTCAAAAAACAATAGTAGATGAGGTATATGATGATATAACAGAAATTTCAATTGAAGAGGCAAAAGAAATTAGCCCCAAAAGTGAAGTTGATGATATTATAAGTATAGAAGTAACTCCTAAAAACTTTGGAAGAGTTGCAGCTCAACTTGCAAAACAAGTTGTTACTCAAAGAATTAAAGAAGCTGAAAGAAGCATAATATATGATGAGTACAAAGAAAAAGAATTCGATATAATTACAGGAACTATCTTAAGAAAAGATAAAGGTATTGTTTTTGTTAATTTAGGAAAATTAGAAGGTATAATAGGTCCTAATGAACAAATTCCAAATGAGGAATATAAATTCAATGAAAAGTTAAAACTATATATAGTTGAAGTAAAAAATGGAAGTAAAGGACCTCAAATACATGTTTCAAGAACACATCCAGGATTAGTTAAAAGATTATTTGAACTTGAAGTGCCAGAAATTTTTGAAGGTGTAGTTGAAATTAAAAATATTTCAAGAGAAGCAGGTTCAAGAAGTAAAATAGCAGTATACTCTAATAATGAAGAAGTAGATCCAATGGGAGCTTGTGTAGGTCCTAAGGGAGTTAGAGTACAAAGTATAGTTAATGAATTAAAGAATGAAAAGATAGATATAATAAAATGGAGCAAAAATCCAGAAGAATTTATAGCTAATTCTTTAAGTCCAGCAAAGGTTTTAAGCGTAGTAGTTTATGAAGAAAGCAAATCTTGTCAGGTTGTTGTTGATGATAATCAACTTTCACTTGCAATTGGTAAAGAAGGCCAAAACGTAAGACTTGCGGCTAAACTTACAAATTGGAAAATAGATATTAAAAGTAAATCTCAAAAAGAAGCTCAAGATGAAGAAGATGAAAGAATATTAAATACAGAAGTAGAAATAGACAATGAAACAACCACTGATTTAAATGAATTGGAAATTTCAGAAGATATTGAAGTTGATGATTTAATTGACACAGAAGCTTCGATTGAAAAAATAGAAGAATAGTGAGGTGCTTTTCATGAAGGTTAAGAAAATTCCTTTAAGAATGTGCACTGGTTGCATGGAAATGAAACCAAAAAAAGAATTAGTTAGAATAGTAAAAACTCCAGAAGGAGAAGTTTCTGTTGATTTAACTGGTAAAAAATCAGGTCGAGGTGCCTATATTTGTAGAAGTACAGAATGTCTTGAAAAAGCATTTAAAACAAAAAGACTTAGTAGAAATTTAGATATTTCTATAAGTGAAGAAATTTATGATAAATTAAAGGAAGAAGTAAATAATGAATAAATTTTTTAACTTTCTAAGTATTGCAAAGAAATCTGGGAATTTACTTGAAGGATATAGTAAATGTGATGATTATAGAAATAAAACTAAGATTTATATGTTTATAATATCTAATGATTTATCAGATAAGTCCAAAAATAAATTTAAAAAGCATTGTATAGAAAAAAATATACCATATATTGAAGATTTCTCGAAAGAGCAACTAGGAACTGCAATTGGGCGTAAAGAAGTTATGCTACTTGGGATTCTAGATAACGATATAGCAAAAAAAATGTTGTCGTTATACGAGGAGGAAAAAAATATATGAGTAGATAATAATATGGGGGTGACTGCATGTCAAAAATAAGAGTACATGAATTAGCAAAAGAACTGAACATAGAGTCAAAGGACTTAATAACTATATTAATGGAAGAATTTAATATAGAAGTGAAAAATCACATGAGTACAATAGAAGATGAAGATGCTGTATTAATAAAGGAATTATTAGCAGGAAGATCAGAAGGAAATTCAGCAGTATCAGAAGAAACTAAGGGATCAAAAAGTATTGTAGATGTATATGAAGATGAATTAGCAGATCAACTTAATAATGCAAGTAAGAAAAAGAAAAAAACTAAAAAAGAAGAAGAAGCTTTAGCAGCTGAAGCTAAAAAGAATTCGGAAGAAGCTCAAGTAATAGAAATAGGTGCAAGTATAACAGTTAAGGAATTAGCTGAAAAGTTAGAAAAACCTACAAATGATGTAATAAGAACATTAATCTTCCAAGGTGTTATGGCTGGAATAAATCAAGAAATAGATTTTGAAACAGCAGAAAAAGTATGTGCTGAATATGAAGTTATTCTTGAAAAGAAAGACGAAATTCAAGAGTTAGAAGTCTTAGAAATTGAAGAAGATGATGAAGAAAATCTTCAAAAGAGACCACCAATTGTAACTGTTATGGGTCACGTTGACCACGGTAAGACATCATTACTTGATTGTATAAGAAAAGCTAAGGTTACTGATTCAGAAGCTGGTGGTATAACTCAACACATAGGTGCGTATACTATTACATTGAATGGAGAAGAAATAACTTTCCTTGATACTCCAGGACATGAAGCGTTCACAGCAATGAGAGCTAGAGGAGCACAAATTACAGATGTTGTTATATTAGTTGTTGCAGCTGATGATGGAATTATGCCACAAACTAAAGAAGCTATTGATCACTGTAAAGCTGCAGGAGTTCCAATTGTAGTTGCAATCAATAAAATTGATAAGCCAGGTGCTAATATTGATAGAGTTAAACAAGAATTAGCAGATAGAGGATTATTAACAGAAGATTGGGGCGGAGATACTATAGCTGTAGAAGTATCTGCAAAACAAAATTTAAATATTGATAAGTTACTTGAAATGGTTCTTCTTTCAGCAGAAATGCTTGAACTTAAAGCTAATGAAAATAGAAGCGCAAGAGGAACTGTAATTGAAGCTAAACTTGATAAGGGTAGAGGTTCGGTTGCTAGTTTATTAGTTCAAAATGGAACTTTAAAAGTTGGAGATTCAATTGTAGTTGGTTCTACATATGGTAGAATAAGAGCTATGTTTGATGATACTGGTAAAAACATTAAATCTGCAGGTCCATCAATTCCAGTAGAAATTCTAGGACTTTCAGAAGTACCAGAAGCAGGAGATAGATTTAATCAAGTAAAAGATGAAAAAACTGCTAGAAACATGGCTGAGAGTAGAAAAGAAAACTTAAAGGCAGAAACTTTACTTGCAAATCATAGAGTTTCATTAGAAGACTTGTATAATCAAATTAAAGAAGGTAGTGTTAAAGAACTTGCTATAATAGTAAAAGCAGATGTTCAAGGTTCTGTTGAAGCTATTAAGCAATCTTTAGAAAAGCTTTCTACTGATGATGTAAAGGTAAGAGTTATCCATGGTGGTGTTGGTGCTATAACTGAAACAGATATAACACTTGCAAATGCATCTAATGCGATAGTTATAGGGTTTAATGTAAGACCTGATAATAATGCAGCATTCCAAGCTGATAGAGATGGAGTAGATGTTAAGAATTATAGAATTATCTATGATGCAATTGATGATGTTAAAGCAGCAATGATAGGAATGCTTGACCCAATATACAGAGAAGTTATATTAGGTTCTGCAGAGATAAGATCAATATATAAAATTTCAAATATTGGAACAATAGCTGGATGTTATGTATTGAATGGTAAACTTCAAAGAAATGCAGAAACAAGAGTTATAAGAGATGGAATAGTAGTTTGTGAATCTTCATTATCATCACTTAAGAGATTTAAAGATGATGCAAAAGAAGTTAATGCTGGATACGAATGTGGTTTAACTGTAGATAAGTTCAATAACATTAAAGAAGGCGACATTATTGAATGTTTCATGATGGAAGCAATTAAGAGAAAAGAGCTTTAAAAGAGGTGAAATAAACATGGCCAATTATAGAGGTGGAAGAATTAACGAAGAAATGAAAAGAGAAATTAGTAGCTTAATTCAAAATGAAATTAAAGATCCAAGGCTTACAGCTATGATTTCAGTTACTGATGTTAAGGTTACTAAAGATCTAAGATATGCTAAGGTTTATGTAAGTATATTTGCTAAGGATGATGAAGAAAAGAAAAATAATCTTGAAGCGCTGAAGCGTTCAAGTGGGTTCGTAAGAAAATCAGTAGGTCAAAAAATAAATTTAAGACACACCCCAGAAATACTTTTCGAATTAGATGATTCTATAAACTATGGTATGCATATGGATGAATTAATTCACAGGATAAGTAAAGAATAATGAATTTTAAGGCTATAATAGAGGAAATTTTAAAATCAAAAAGAATTGCATTATCATTTCATACATCTCCAGATGGGGATGCTATAGGGAGCACTTTATCACTACTTAATGCACTCAGATATTTAGGAAAGGATTCTTATATTATATCAAGAGATGTTATTTCTGATAACTTCTCTTGCCTTTCTTTATCTAATGAGATTGATGGGAATACAGTAGAACCTAAAGGCAATACTGATTTAGTAATTGTATTAGATTGTGGCAATTTAGATAGAATATCTGCAGATTTAAATAATTATCATGGAAAGATAATTAATATAGATCATCATATTTCTAATGAAAATTACGGATTTATTAATTATGTAGATATAAATGCAGCTGCTACATGTGAAATATCATATTTATTAATTAAGGAACTTGGAGTTAATTTAAATGATAAAACAGATATAGGAGTAGCTATAGGAAATGCAGTTTACACTGGTATTGTAACGGATACAGGTTCTTTTAGACACTCAAATGTTACAAGCAGAACTCATGATATAGCATCAAAACTTATAGAACTTGGAGTAGATAATAGCAAAATCCATAGTAATCTTTTTGATAATAAGCCTTTTAACAAAGTAAAATTAATGGGAAGTGTTTTATCTGATATAGAACTTGTTTTAGACAACAAGGTAGCAGTCCTTCAAATACCACAAGGAATGTTAGAAGATTTTAATTTATTGAATACTGATACTTCAGATATAAGTTCAGTTGGACTTGGGATTAAAGGTGTGGAAGTTTCTATGCTTTTAAAAGAGGTTAAGGATGGAGTAAAAGGTAGTTTAAGGTCTAAAAATAATGTAGATGTAAGAAGAATTGCAGAAGTGTATGGCGGAGGTGGACATATAAAAGCCGCCGGTGTTATGCTAAAAGATGTAGGTATTGCAGAAGCAAAAGAAAAATTGTTAAAGACACTTAAAGAAGAAATGCACTTATGAAAAATGGAATTGAAACTTCAGATATGAAGAAGGGAACAGAAATTTCAAATATGAAAAAAGAAATAGAAACTTCAACTATAAACAATGAAACAGATATTTCATCTATTAAAAAGGAAACCTTACATATAAATGGAGTATTAAACATATTCAAAAATAAAGGAATGACTTCTTTTGATGTAGTTAGAAAAATTAAGTTCTTAGCTAATGAAAAAAAAGTTGGACATACTGGAACCTTAGATCCAGAAGCAACGGGAGTTCTTCCTGTTTGTCTTGGAAAAGCTACTAAAACTATCGATTATATTATGGATAGTAGAAAAGTATATGAAGTTACATTGTTACTTGGAACAAAAACAACTACATATGATCTAGAAGGCGAAGTAATAGAAACAAGAGAAACAAACCATCTTACAGAAGAGGAAGTTTCAGAAGTTGTGTTATCTTTTATTGGAGAATATGATCAAGTCCCACCAATGTATTCTGCACTTAAAAAAAATGGAGTAAGACTTTATGATTTAGCTAGACAAGGTATTGAAGTGGAAAGAGAAGCTAGAAGAATTAATATATTTAATATATCTGACTTAAAAATTGAGCTGCCTTATGTATATATGAAGGTAGCTTGCTCTAAAGGAACTTATATAAGAAGTTTATGCTATGATATTGGTGAAAAACTTGATGTGTGTGGGACTATGGCTGGGTTAAACAGAGCTGAAACATCTATATTTAAACAAGAAGATAGTGTTAATATAGAAGACTTAACTAAAGAAAATATACAAAATTATATAATAACTATTGAAGAAGCCCTTTCATTTTATCCTAAAATCACAATAAATAGTTCGTTTACCAAGTTGTTAGTAAATGGAGTTAAAGTGTTTGATAAAAGGCTTACAAATGAAAAGCGAGAAAAAAATGTTTTGTATAGGGTCTATGATAGTGAAAAAATATTCATAGGTATTGGAAAGCAAGATGATGAAGGGTTCAAAATTGAAAAATTATTGATTTAGGATTTTTTAATTTATTATTTTCTTTCAAATGTCTAACTATTTTCTGGAATATGCCTTGATGTGGGAGTGAAGAGATGATTATTATAAATAAAGATATAAAAGATATTCAAAGTTCTAATAATTATATAGCTCTTGGGAGTTTTGATGGACTTCATATTGGGCATCTTTCTTTAATACATAAAGTAGTGGAAATTGCAAAAAAAAATAATGGGAAAAGTATGGTTTTTACATTTAAGAATCATCCTAAAACTCTTATAGATAAAGGAAGTATACCTAAACTTTTAATGAATAATGATAGAAAAGTTGAAATTTTAAAGAGTCATAAGGTAGATATTGTTTGTTTTCAAGAATTTAATCTTGAATTTATGAAAATGACACCTAAAGAATTTGTGGAATTTCTAGTATTTAAGTACAATGTAAAGGGATTTGTTGTAGGTTTTAATTATAAATTTGGATATAAAAACTTAGGGAATGTAAATTTTTTAAAAAGTCTGCAAAGTGAGTATGGATATGAATTATATGTTATGGAACCATGTACATATAAAGATGAAGTTATAAGCAGTACGAGGATAAGAAAAGCTCTAGAAGCTGGAGATGTTTTAGATGCTAGCAAAATGCTTAGCTTACCATACACTTTAAGTGGAGAAGTTATTCATGGAAGACAGATTGGAAGAACAATAGGTTTCCCTACAGCAAATTTAAAATATGAAGAAAATTTCATTTTACCTAAAGCAGGTGTATATTATACTAATATAATGGTGAATAATAATATGTATAAGGGAATTACATCTATAGGAAATAATCCTACAGTGGATGGTAAGGCTATAACAGTAGAAACATATATTTTAGATTTTGATAGAAAAATATATGGAGAAAAAGTAAGCCTAAGCTTTATTAAAAAAATTCGAGATATGGAAAAATTTAATGGAGTAGACGAATTAAAAAGTCAACTTGAAAGAGACAAATTCTTTGCTCAAAATGAGAATTACATGTCGAGTATAAGAATATAGTTTACATTAATAGTTACTTTTGATATAATAACACAGGGAACCTAATTCTAAGTTTGAAGGTGCCATCTTTTTACTTGGAACTGGGGGATAATTAATATAATACACGGAGGTGCACTTATAATGGATAAGGCAATAAAATTAGAATTAATCAAAAAATTTGGAAGAAGTGAAGGAGATACTGGTTCTCCAGAAGTTCAAGTAGCATTACTTACTGAAAGAATCAAATCTTTAACTGAACATTTAAAAGTTCACAAGAAAGATCACCATTCAAGAAGAGGATTATTAATGATGGTTGGTCAAAGAAGAGGTCTTTTAAACTACCTAAGTGATCAAGATATCGAAAGATACAGAACTTTAATCAAAGAATTAGGATTAAGAAGATAATTTTTAGAGCGGAGTTTTCCGCTCTATTATTTTAAAAAAATAAAAAAATATACACATATAAAAAAGTGCGTCAGCACAATCAAGAACTTTCACATATAAATATATCAAAAAATATAATAAAGAGATGAACCAAAGGGAGGTCTAAATTATGAATAACGTTCTAACGACTGAAATCGCTGGAAGAGTATTGAAAGTTGAATTCGGAAAAGTAGGTATGTTATCAAATGCAGCAACATTTACTAGCTATGGAGACACAGTAATTTTAACTAATGTTAATGCATCAGAACAACCAAGACAAGGAATAGATTTCTTTCCTCTAAGTGTTGAATATGAAGAAAGATTATATGCAGTAGGTAAAATTCCGGGTGGATTTATTAAGAGAGAAGCAAGACCATCAGAAAGAGCTATATTAAATGGTAGAGCTGTTGATAGAACACTAAGACCTCTATTTCCTCATGGATACAGAAATGATGTTCAAGTAGTTAATACAATAGTATCTGTTGAAAATGACAATTTACCAGAAATTTTAGCTATTAATGCAGCATCACTTGCATTATGCCTTTCAAGTATTCCATATACGATTCCAGCTGCTGCAGTGCAAGTAGGAATTATAGATGGGAAATTTGTTACAAATCCAGATACTGAAGGACGTGAAAAGAGTACTCTTCACCTAACAGTATGTGTTACAAAAGAAAGAGTAATGATGGTTGAAGCTGGTGGAAATGAAATACCAGAAGATACTATGATTGATGCTATCAAATATGGTTTTGATGAATGTCAAAAGATTATTGCATTCCAAGAAGAAGCTGTAGCTAAGTTTGGAAAGACTAAGGATGTACCAGTATTATACGCTGTAGATCCAGAACTTGAAAAGGATATTAAAGAATTTGCTCAAGATATGGTTAAAGAAGCAATGTATATTATGGAAAAAGATGAGAGAAATGCTGCTATAGACGCTGTAAATGAAAAAGTTAAAGAAGCATTTGGCGAAAAGTATGCGGATAAATCAGGCGACATAAAAGAAGTTCTTTATACAATGCAAAAGAAAGTTGTAAGAAACATGCTTTTAAAGGATAAGAGAAGACCTGATGGAAGAGCATTTGATAAAGTTAGACCTTTAGGTTGTGAAGTAGGGATTTTACCTAGAACACATGGAACAGGATTATTTACAAGAGGATTAACTCAAGTAATGACTGTTGCAACCCTTGGATCAATTAGTGAAATTCAAATATTAGATGGAATAGATGAAGCGAAATCTAAACGATACATGCATCATTATAATTTCCCAGGATATAGTGTTGGAGAAGTAAAACCTTTAAGAGGACCTGGAAGGCGTGAAATTGGTCATGGAGCATTAGCAGAAAGAGCTCTTATACCTTTACTTCCAACAGAAGAAGAATTTCCATATACAATTAGATTGGTATCAGAAGTTTTAAGTTCAAATGGATCAACTTCTCAAGCATCAGTTTGTGGTTCAACACTGGCATTATTAGATGCAGGTGTACCTCTTAAAAGACCAGTTGCAGGTATTGCAATGGGATTAATCACATCAGAAGATTTATCTGAAGAAGCAGTAATAACTGATATTCAAGGAATAGAAGATTTCTTTGGAGATATGGACTTCAAGGTAGCAGGAACAACAGAAGGAATAACATCAATTCAAGTTGATACTAAGCTTCATGGTTTTAGTTTTAATGTAGTAGAAAATGCAATTCGCGATGCTAGAAAAGCAAGACTTACTATAATTGATAAAATAAATGAATGTATCTCTGCACCTAGAGAAGATGTTTCATTATATGCACCAAAGACTGAAATGATGAGCATCAATCCAGATAAGATAAGAGACGTAATTGGAGCCGGCGGTAAGGTTATAAACAAGATAATACAAGATACCGGTGTTAAAATTGACATAAAAGAAGATGGAACTGTATTTGTAAGTTCAGCAGAGCACGAAGGCGTTAAAGAAGCTCTTAAGATAATAGAAGGATTAACTAAAGAAGTTAAATCTGGAGAAGTTTACTTAGGAAAAGTTACTAAAATAACTACTTTTGGAGCATTCGTTGAAATTTTACCTAGTAAAGAAGGATTAGTTCATATTTCTAAATTATCTAATGAAAGAGTAAACAAGGTAGAAGATGTAGTTTCTATTGGAGATGAAATTTTAGTTAAGGTTACAGAAGTTGACGGTCAAGGTAGAATAAATCTTTCGAGAAAAGATGCTTTAGTAGAACAAGAAAATAAAGAAGATAAATAAAGGGCATTAAATTGCCTTTTTTTTTCTAAATAGGAGGGCAAAGAAAAATGTATAATACATATACCCTTAAAAATGGATTAAGAATTGTAACTGAAAAAATGGAATATTTAAATTCAATTAGTGTTGGAGTTATGGTTCAAAATGGTTCTAGAAATGAAAACTTAGAATTCAATGGAATATCTCATTTTATTGAACATATGTTTTTCAAAGGAACTGATAAGAGAACTTCAAAAGCAATAATGGAAGAGGTCGAAAATGTAGGTGGTCAAATTAATGCATTTACAGGTAAAGAAACTACTTGTTATTACATTAAAGCACTAAGTACTCATTTAGACTTATCTTTAGATGTACTTTCAGACATAATATTAAATGCAAAGTTTGATCCGGAAGAAATAGAAAAAGAAAAAGGTGTAGTAATTGAAGAAATTAATATGAGTGATGATTCACCAGAGGATGTATTAGATGATGTACATTCTAAGGCTTGCTTTGGAAAAGGAACACTAGGATATCCTATACTTGGAACTATTCCACTTGTGAAATCATTTACTAGAGAAAAAATATTAGATTTCATCAGTGATAAATATACTCCTTATAATTCTGTAATATCAGTTTGTGGTAAATTTGATGATAGGGAATTGGAAGATTTAATTAATAAGTATTTTGGTTCTTGGGAAAGTAAAAATGAATATAAGCCACAATATCATGAAACACCAATATATATTGATTCTGCATATGCTAAAAAAGAAATTGAACAGCTTCATATTTCTCTAGGCTTAGAAGGATTACCATATGGAGATGAAAATAATTATGCATTGGTACTTCTTAATAATATATTTGGAGGAGGAGCTTCTTCAATCCTATTCCAAAAGATAAGAGAAGAATTAGGATTATGTTATTCTATAGCCTCATATCTGCAACCTTTTCAAGGTGTGGGAACATTAAACATATATGCAGGTTTAAATAGAAATTATGGAGAAAAAGCATTAGAAGTTATAGATAAAGAAATTGCTTTATTTAGTAAAAACGGTATAACTAAGGAACAACTTCAAATAAATAAAGAAAAGATTAAAGCTAATTATATTTTAGGACTGGAAAGTACTAGTTCAAGAATGTTTTCAAATGCAAAAACATATCTTTTTAAAAATAAGATAAAAACTCAAGAAGATGTTATAAAGAAAATAGATGAAATAAACGAAGATAATATTCAATATATTTTAGATAAATGTTTTAAAAAGGGAGTTCTAAATACAGCTTATGTTGGTCAAGAAGTAGAGTATGATAAACTAAACTCTATAATTCTTAAAAATGCCAAAGCTTATGATAATTCAAATCATAACAATATGCTTAAGTTATAAAAATAATGTAATAATCAACCTCCTTTTCTCATATTATTTTATGAGTACTAAAGGAGGTTTTTATTATGAGTGAAGAAAGTAAAGTAAAATATTTAAGTGAAATAGAAAGATATGAACTTATAAATATTAATGATGGGGAAAAATATGACTACCTTTTAAATAATGATTTAATAATAGATGAAGAAGGCAATTTCAAATATTTAATTATTAATTTAAGTGGTGGTAAATTCAATCTTTTTAGTAGTAAAGATTTTTTAGAAATTCCATGGGAATGTGTAAAGAAAATTGGGGCTAAAACAATTATCTTAGATGCAGATGATGAAGTAATTAAAAAGGTAAGACTATAATTAGGAGGAAATACAATGAAAATAGTTGTACAAAAATTTGGAGGAACTTCAGTATCAACTGATGAAAATAGAAATCAAGTAATTGAAAAGGTTAGAAATGCCATTAAGGAAGGGTATAGCCCTGTTGTAGTTGTATCTGCTATGGGAAGAAAAGGTGAACCCTATGCTACAGACACATTATTATCATTAATAGATGATAAATTTAAAAATACAAATAAATTGGCTCAAGATTTACTTATGTGCTGTGGGGAAACTATAAGTTCTGTTGTTATGAGTAGTGATTTATATAGTGCTGGAATTGATGCTATGCCACTTAATGGGGGACAGGCGGGAATAATAACAGATAATAATTTTACAGATGCTTCCTGTATTGAAGTTAAGCCAAAGAAGATTTTAGAATTAGTATCTCAAGGAAGAGTTCCTGTAATAACAGGTTTTCAAGGGATTAGTGAAAGTGGATATTTAACTACTCTAGGTAGAGGGGGAAGCGATACTACAGCTTCTATTCTAGGTGTTGCACTTAAGGCTTCTTCTATTGAAATTTATACTGACGTAGATGGAATTATGACAGCAGATCCAAGAATCGTTGAAAATGCTAATTTAATTGATGTAATAAGTTATAACGAAGTATTCCAATTAGCTGATAAAGGTGCAACTGTAATTCATCCCAAAGCTGTAGAAATTGCTATGGAAGGTAATATTCCTATATTAATAAAAAACACTATGAGTAATTCTAAGGGAACTTTAATAAATAATTTTGGCGATAAAGATAAAGAAAGAATAATGACTGGAATTACTAGTCAAAAAAATAGGATTCAAGTTTCCATTAAAGCTTCTGAAAATGAAGGAAATATTAAATATAAAAATGTTTTGGATTTAGTTGCAGCTAATAAAATAAGTTTAGATTTAATAAATATTTTTCCAAGTGAACAAATTTTCACTATAAATCAAAAAGATAAAGATGTTTTGGTAAAAATATTAAGTAATGCTAAATTAAAATATAATTTAATAGAAGATTGTAGCAAGGTGGCTGTTATAGGATCAAAAATGAAGGGGATACCAGGTGTTATGGCTAAGATCATAAAAGCCTTAAGTGACAATTGCATTGAAGTGTTGCAAACAGCGGATTCACATATGACTATTTGGTGTTTAGTTCACGCTAAAAATGAAAAAGATGCAATAAATGTTTTACATAAGACTTTTAAGCTTTAAAATAGATGATTAATAGGAAATATGACTTTAAGATTTTTAAGTTTAAATTATGAATAAAATAATTCCTTTTGTACAAAATAAAATTGTATAGGAGGAATTTTTTATGTATAAAAATATTTTTAATAGCGAAAATACCGAAAATGAAAATAATAAATCAGAAGCAAACGATAAAATACAAAGTGTAAAGGAATTTGGAAATACAGCTTTAACAGATCCTAATAAAAAGATACAGGTTTTATCTATAATTGGGCAAATCGAAGGACATTCAGTACTTCCACCACAAACAAAAGCAACAAAATACGAGCATATTATTCCGCAATTAATAGATATAGAGCAAAATGATGAAGCTAAGGGGCTGCTTATAGTACTAAATACTGTTGGAGGAGATGTAGAAGCAGGTCTTGCTATATCTGAAATGATTAGAAGTATGTCTAAACCAACTGTATCCATAGTAATTGGTGGTGGACATTCAATAGGAGTTCCTCTTGCAACTTCTGCAAAATTTTCATTTATAACTCCATCTGCAACTATGATAGTTCATCCAGTAAGAATGAATGGTTTTGTTATAGGAGTATCTCAAACTTTTGAATATTTTAAGAAAATGCAGGAACGAGTAAATGAATTTATAGTTAGAACTTCTAATATTAAGATGGAAACTTTAGAACAATTCATGTTGCAAACAGATGAATTGTTAAATGATGTAGGGACAATGCTTATCGGAAAACAGGCGGTAGATTGTGGCCTTATTGATCAAGTTGGAGGAATAAATGAAGCCTTAAATAAACTTAATGAATTTATAAAGGAATAGCTATATAACTGGGTTTTATTAATATCTGTGTGGTTATTTTATATTGAAATTTTTTTCATCTGTTTGGCTTGAACCATGATATGAGCAAACTTGACATAATTTTGTTTTTAATATAGAATAAAAAGGAATACTGGTTTATCATATTCCAAATGCAGTGAGAAGAGTATGACACCTACTATACTTTCTTGTTAGTAATATAGCGAGAAATAATAAATTAGGAGGTGTTTATGTGTTAACAATAGCGTTAATGGTATTAGTAGACATAATAGTTTTATTAATATTAGGAATAGTGGTTTATAAAACGATTCAAAATACGTCAAAAACTAAAATTGAATCGATTGAAAAGGAAACAGAAGAGGTTTTAATAAAAGCTAAAAAGGAAGCTGAATCAATAAAGAAAGAATCAATCCTAGAGGCAAAAGAGGAACTTCATAAATTAAGAAATGATTTTGATAAGGAATCTCGTGAAAGAAGAAATGAGATTCAAAGGCTTGAAAGAAGGGTAATTCAAAGAGAAGAATCACTTGATAAGAAAAGTGAAATTCTTGAAAAGAAAGACGAAACAATCAATGAAAGAATGCTTGAATTAGATCAAGTAGAAGCAAATGTACAAAAACTTTATGAAGAAAGAAGAGCAGAACTTGAGAGAGTATCAGCCCTTTCTGGTGAAGAAGCTCGTGAAATTCTTTTAGATGAAATTAGAAAAGAAATTACACATGATGCTGCTTTAATGATAAAGGATATTGAAAGTAAGGCAAAGGAAGAGGCAGACAAGAGATCAAGGGAAATAATTACAACTGCGATTCAAAGATGTGCTGCTGATCATGTGTCTGAAACAACTGTACACGTTGTTGCACTACCGAATGATGAGATGAAGGGTAGAATAATAGGTAGAGAAGGAAGAAACATTAGAACCCTAGAAACGTTAACAGGAGTAGATTTAATTATAGATGATACTCCAGAAGCAGTCATTCTTTCTAGCTTTGATCCAATTAGGAGAGAAGTTGCAAGATTGGCACTAGAAAAGTTAATAGTGGATGGCAGAATACATCCAGCAAGAATCGAAGAGATGGTTGAAAGAGCGACTAAGGACGTAGAATCTAGTATAAAAGAAGAAGGAGAGCAAGCAGCTCTTGAAACTAGTGTACATGGACTACATCCTGAAATTATAAGACTTCTTGGTAGATTAAAGTATAGAACAAGTTATGGGCAAAATGTTTTAAAACATTCCATAGAAGTTTCATATTTAGCTGGCTTAATGGCTTCAGAGCTAGGTTTAGATGTTACTTTGGCTAAAAGGGCAGGATTGCTACATGATATAGGTAAAGCTGTTGATCAAGAGCAAGAAGGGCCTCATGCTTTAATTGGCGGAGATCTAGCTAAAAAGTATCATGAATCACCATTAGTAATAAATGCAATAGCAGCGCATCATTCAGATGTAGAAATGCAATCTTTAGAAGCCGTACTAGTTCAAGCAGCAGATGCAATATCAGCAGCTAGACCAGGGGCTAGAAGAGAGACATTGGAAGCATACATTAAGAGATTGGAAAAGTTAGAGGAAATTGCAAATTCACATGAAGGTGTAGAAAAGTCATATGCCATTCAAGCTGGTAGAGAGATTAGAATTATGGTTAAACCAGATAAAGTTGATGATGCTGGAACTGTTGAGTTGGCACGTAGCTTAGTTAAGAGTGTCGAAGAAGAACTTGAGTATCCAGGACAAATAAAAATTAATGTTATAAGAGAAACAAGAGCAATAGATTTCGCTAAATAAAAAAATGAAGTATATTTTGTTAAAAAATATACTTCATTTTATAATATGAATAAAGATAACGTTTTCTTGAACTTAATATTTTTAAAATTATCTCGAATAAAATGGTATATTTATTTATTAAAGCAAAAATAATTTTAGAATTCTTAAAATGAAAAAAGGAATTTAAGGAAAGTTATAGAATATATACAATGTAAACGGTTTGTAGAGTAAATTCTAGGAGGAATAACAAAAATGGACGTATTAAAAGTATCAACAAAATCAAATCCTAATTCTGTAGCAGGTGCACTAGCAGCTATAATTAAGGAGAAGAATATTGCAGAAATTCAAGCTGTTGGAGCAGGAGCTATAAATCAAGCGGTTAAAGCTATTGCTATAGCAAGAGGATTTGTGGCACCTAGTGGAAAGGATATCATATGTATACCTGCTTTCACAGATATAGAAATTGATGGAGAAGAAAGAACTGCCATAAAATTAATAGTACAACCTAGATAAGTAATTTTTTATTTTTAATTCATGAACAAGCAGTAATTTTAAGTTGAAATTATCTGTAAAAACGATTATACTATAATAGTTAAATGCTATATTTATTAATTTTTTGTAAAGAGGTGTATTTTAATGATAGCAAAAGAAGTTACAGTAAAAAACTCATCTGGTCTTCATGCTAGACCAGCAACATTATTAGTTAAGAAAGCTTCATCATTTAAATCAGACGTTAGTATAGAATACAACGGTAAGAAAGCAAATGTAAAGAGCTTAATTGGTGTTTTATCTTTAGCAGTAACTAAAGATGCTCTAATCAAAGTTGTTGCTTCAGGAGATGACGAAGCTTTAGCTGTTGAAGAACTTGTTAAATTAGTTGAAACTTTAGAAGACTAATATACAGAAATTGAACTGTCTTAAAGTAGAAATTTAATTTCTACTTTAGGACAGTTCATTTTTTTTGTTTAAAAATAAAAAATTAATAGGCAAAAATAAAAAAAATATGATATAATACGAATGTTGAAAGAAAAAGTATAAAATATATTCGTGTGGAGGTTTTTGAATGAGAAATTTATATAGCACACCTTTAAATTCAAGATATGCATCTAAGGAAATGAGTTTTATTTTTTCAGATGATATGAAATTTACAACTTGGAGAAAATTATGGGTAGCTCTTGCAGAAGGTGAAAGAGAACTTGGATTAAATATAACTGAAGAGCAAATAAAAGAATTAAAAGAGCATATTAATGATATAAACTATGAAGAAGCAACTCAAAGAGAAAAAGAAGTTAGACATGATGTAATGAGCCATGTATATGCATATGGCCTTCAATGTCCATCCGCTAAGGGTATTATTCATCTAGGGGCTACATCTTGTTATGTTGGAGATAATACCGATGTTATAATAATGAGAGATGCTTTAATTTTAGTTAAAAATAAAATAGTTACTGTTTTAAATCATTTGAAAAATTTTGCATTAGAATATAAGGATATGCCAACACTAGGTTTTACACATTTTCAACCAGCTCAATTAACTACAGTAGGTAAAAGAGCTACATTATGGATGCAAGATTTAGTAATGGATATTGAAAATATAGATTTCCTATTATCAACATTAAAGCTTTTAGGAGTTAAAGGAACTACTGGTACTCAAGCTAGCTTTATGGAACTTTTTGATGGAGACGAAAGTAAAGTTAAGGAGTTAGATAAAATAGTAGCAGAAAAAATGGGTTTTGATAAGAGCTATGGAGTTACAGGTCAAACTTATCCAAGAAAGCTTGATTCAATAGTTTTAAATACTTTATCAGAAGTGGCTCAAAGTGCTTATAAATTTAGTAATGATTTAAGATTACTTCAAAACATGAAGGAAATGGAAGAACCATTTGAAAAGAATCAAATAGGATCATCAGCTATGGCATATAAGAGAAATCCTATGAGAAGTGAAAGAATTAGTGCATTAGCTAGATATGTAATAGTAGATGCATTAAATCCAGCAATTACAGCAGGAACTCAATGGTTTGAAAGAACTTTAGATGATTCAGCTAATAAAAGATTATCTGTAGCAGAAGGTTTCTTAGCATTAGATGGAGTTTTAAATCTTTACATAAATATTTCAGAAAATATGGTTGTATATGAGAAGGTAATAGCTGCTCACGTATTAAATGAATTACCATTTATGGCTACTGAAAATATAATGATGGAAGCTGTAAAAAGAGGTAAGGATAGACAGGAATTACATGAAAATATTAGAATTCACTCAATGGCAGCAGCTCAAAGAGTTAAAGGTGAAGGTTTAGATAATGATTTAATAGATAGAATTATAAATGATGATTCATTTGGTCTTTCTAAAGAAGAAATTTTAGGAATTATCGATCCAATTAAATTTGTTGGAAGAGCACCAAGCCAAGTTACAGAATTTATTGGTGAATATGTAGATCCAATTATTAAGGTTAATGAGGAAGCATTAAAGATCAAGAGTGAAATAACTGTTTAATATATATATAATTTTTATTTAAATAATAAAAGTCATATATAAAATAAAAAACCATGCATAAATGGGAGAAATTAATCTCTGCAAATATGCATGGTTTTTATACTATATAAGTATAAAATGAAATATATATATTTAGTTTTTGAACTTATTTTACTTATAATTAAGTAATTAAGTAATTAAGTAATTAAGTAATTAAGTAATTAAGTAATTAAGTAATTAAGTAATTAAGTGATTAAGTGATTAAGTGATTAATTAGGGTTTGTTAATCAAACTCTAATTAGCATAACAAGAGTTTTTTAATTAAAAAATTACGATAATTTACAAATGGTTTAATTTATTTTCAAGGATCTAAGGATTGGATATCTATGAGGGTAAATCTGACTTAGAGGATAGTTTAATTTATTATAGCTATGGCAGCAATATAAATAATCATTATTTGGAAGTTCATAAGTAATAAATCCATTATGAAAAAATCTTCCTATTTCAGGTTTAGAAAATTGAATTACACATCCTTTAGATAATGAATTTTTATTGGGAAGTTTAGTAGCTAACTTTTGTGCTGTTAAATATAAATAAAGTTCTTCAACTCTAATCCAAGGCATAGTATATGGTTTCCAAAGGTTAGTTTGTTTTAAACCGCCAGCAAAAAGAATTTGTGAAATGAAATTTGTACAATCACCACCAATGTTTTCAAAAGACTTATAGTTAGGATTTGGCTTTAAGGCAAAAGTTTCAGCATAAGCACAACCATCTGTTATATTAAAAATTGAATCTGTACGTTGAGTTTTATTATTAATAGTAGAAAAAATAGAAGTTCTAAATTTTTGATACAATAATTCAAGGGAAGAAAGTTTATTTATCCATGAATTCTGTTTATTAGAAAAAATTAAATTATTTAATTCAGATAAATCAGCTTTTAATATTGAGTTATATAAACAAGGATTTTCCTCATGCTCAATTAAAAATTGTATTTTATATTTATCATTAAAGCGTTCTAAAACAACAATGTATTCATAAATACATCCAGAAGGTATATTGTTTGGATGATGTTCTATTATGAAGAAAACTTTTAAATTAAGTTTTACCTTGATAAAATTAGAATTTTCATTTAATATATCATAAGTGTAACAAAACTTAAAATTGTTAAAGGAAGAATTGAATTTTTTTTTCCATTTAAAATAAAAAAGTTTTTCTAAAAATATTTCTTCAAGGATAAGATAACTTAAATGATCTGTATTATTATGGATTAAATTTAGTTTTTCATAAGGCGTAGAAAGCAAAACACATAAATTATATAAGCTTGTTGTTAACATAGATATTTCCCGTTTAAATTGATACGGCATATAAAAATTTAATAAGCAGGTTACTGATAATTGGTAATGATATTGATAAAAATGAAGAAGTATAGTAAATTAAAGTATCTTGAATATTTTGTCTTTTTTATATGCACTATTTATTATATATCTATTAAAAATTTATGAAATTATACTAAAATATTAATAGAAAGTATATGAATAAAATAAACCATAGATTAAATTTAAACATAATAAAAAAATAATCAACATAAAAATTAACCAGTAGATATAATTGTGACTAATGTGCTATAATATAACGTGATTGAATTAAACAAACAATATATGGGATTTTTATGTATTAATATACATAATTTAAATTAAAAAATATAAATTTGGTGAATATACTTGTAAATAGTACTTGTTATAGGATAAAATCAAATTTGTCAAAGATTTTTAATAAAGGAGCTATCAAAGAATGCAAGAATTATCTAACGTAATAGCTAGCAAGTATGAAGAAATAATTGATAAGATAAAGAGTTTTTCAAACGAATATCTTAATGAAGAATATGAGAATATTTGTGTGAAAGCAACAGAAACTTTATTTTTTAATAATGAAGATAAATTGAAAAAAGGCAAAAGTTTTTCTTGGGGAGCAGGAATAGTTCATGCTATAGGAACTATAAATAATCTATTTGATTCAAAAGAAGAGCCATATATTAAAGCTGTTGATTTATATAAAGAATTTGGTGTGAGCAGTAGTACAGGCTCTAGCAAATCAAAAGAAGTAAAAAATTTATTAGATTTATCAAAAGAAAATACAAAATGGTTAATAGGTCAAGAAAAGAATATACAAGAAGTAGCAGTTACAGTAGATACTGAAAAAAAAGAAAACAAAGAAATTGAAAAAGAAACTTTTAAGTTTTCTGTTAAAAAGGAGTATGTATTAGCTCAAAATATTATTAATTATGCATGGAAACAAAAGAATTATAAGAATAAAGCAAAATATGCAAAAGAAGCATTAGAAATATGTGAAGATTGTTCTGATGCATATATTATCTTATCAAAAGATTCCAGTTTAAATAATATTCGAAAGAAAGAGATTTTAGAAAAAGCAGTTCAAGCAGCAAAGAATCTATTGAAAATAGATGATTTAGAAGCTGCACCAACTGAAATTTTTAAACTAAAAATAGCTGAACCTTTTTTTGGCGCTAAATATACTTTAGCAATTCATTTATGGGAAAGTGGAGAAAAGGAAGAAGCAATAGAAAATGCCATTGATATTTTAAAATATAATCAGTATGATAACTTAATGGTTAGAAATTTATTAGCAAACTGGCTTTTAACAGAAGAAAGATATACACAATTAGAAGATTTGTTAGAAAAATATGAAAAAGATAATTCAGCAACTATAACCTATAGTAGAGTTGCATTTTTATATAAAACTAATGAAATCAAAGCTGCAGAGAATGCATTAAGAAGAGCATATAATAGAAATCCTTTTGTTATAGAATATATAATAAAACAAAAAAGAATTCCAAGTACATTGCCACATATAGCTAGATTTGGAAGTGAAGAAGAAGCTATAAGATATGCTAGTTTAGGATTAGAAGTTTGGAATGATCCTAATATGATTCAATGGATTAAGGAAAAGAAAAAAGATTTTGATATGATAAAATTCAGTTAATACTTTACAATAGTATAATGATGTGATAGTCTATAATAGAAAATTAAATAAGTGTCTTCAGGGTTGGGTGAAATTCCCTATCGGCGGTAAAGCCCGCAAGCTAAAAAGCAGATTCGGTTAAATTCCGAAGCCGACAGTATAGTCTGGATGAAAGAAGATAGTAATAAATATTATTTATATTTAAAATTAAGAATTTAAATATTTATATTAATTTGTATTTTGCCCTGAATTTTTTTGGAAATTCAGGGTTTTTGTTGTTTAAAGGTATATCGTATTATTGGGAATAGAGAAACTAATTTAGGTTTACGACTATACGTTTATGTATAACAATTAAAAGTTAGGCAAATTATTTTGAAATTTTAATTTTAAATAAAATTAATAGTTGTGGTTATAATAAACTCTGAAGATTTTTAAAACTTCAGAGTTTTTTTTGAATTTATTGAATTATAGTGGTAGAATATGGTGGAGGAGGATGATTAATGTTGAATGAGAAATATATGGAAAAAGCTTTGGAATTAGCTATGAAAGGAATTGGCAGAGTAAATCCAAATCCTTTAGTAGGAGCAGTTATAGTTAAAGATGGAGAAATAATAGGAGAAGGATATCATGAACGTTATGGCGACGCACATGCTGAAAGAAATGCAGTTGAAAGTTCTATAAAGCTAGTAGAAGGAAGTACAATTTATGTTACTTTAGAACCATGTGCACATTATGGGAAAACACCTCCATGCGTAGATTTAATAATTGAAAAAAAATTCAAAAGAGTTGTAATAGGGATGCTAGATCCCAATATCCTAGTTGCAGGCAAGAGCATTGAGAAATTGAAGCAACATGGGATTGAAGTTATTGTTGGTGTTAAAGAAGAAGAATGCAAAAAGATTAATGAAATATTTATAAAATATATTACATCAAAAATACCTTTTGTAATTTTAAAAAGTGGAATGTCACTTGACGGGAAAATAGCAACTTATAGTGGAAAATCTAAATGGATTACATCTAAAGAATCAAGAGAAGACTCACAAAAGTTAAGGAATAGATTGAAGTCAATAATGGTAGGTGTAAATACAGTTATTGCTGATGACCCAGAACTTACATGTAGAATTAATTATGATAAAAAACTAATAAGGATTATCGTAGATACTAAGCTTAGAATTCCGCTAGATTCTAAAGTGATAAGAAATAATGATAACCTGACTATAATTGCAACTACATTAAATTCAGATCAAAAGAAAAAGCAAGAGTTAATTGATTTAGGTGTTAAAGTGATAGAAGTTTCAGAAAAAAACAATAAAGTAGATTTAAAGGAACTTGTAAAAAGACTTGGTGAAGAGGGGATAGATTCTGTTCTTATTGAAGGTGGAGGAACATTAAATTTTTCTGCATTAGAAGAAAAGATAGTTGATAAAGTTATTTTTTATATAGCTCCTAAAATATTAGGAGGAGAAAAAAGCAAAAGCTGTATAGCTGGATTAGGATTTTCTGAATTAGAAGAAGCACCTAATCTGAAGGAGATAAGTTATAGAACAATTGGTGAGGACTTAGTAATTGAAGGTTATATAAGATAAGATTAACAAACAAAAAGACTAAAAATAAAGTTTTAAAGGTTATTATATTTATTAAAGTTAATACAACCTAAAGTTTAAAAATATAGAAAATAAGGAGGAAAAATGTTTACTGGAATTATTGAAGAAGTTGGAGTGCTAGAAGAACTTACTACAGGTGATGGATTTGGAGTGATGAAAGTTAAATGCAATAAAGTTTTGGAAGATACTAAAATAGGAGATAGCATAGCAACAAATGGAGTTTGTCTAACTGTTAAGGAAATGGATACACTTTCATTTAAGGCAGATGTAATGGGCGAAACTTTAGCGAAAAGTAATTTAGGAAGCTTAAAAATTGGAGATAAATTAAATCTAGAAAGAGCTTTAAGATTTAGTGATAGACTAGGAGGTCATATTGTAAGTGGTCATATTGACGGTATTGGAGAAATAGTTTCAATAAAAGAAGAAAGAAATGGAACTTGGTTTACGATTTCTGCATCAAAAGATGTTTTAAGATACATCATATATAAAGGTTCAATTGGGATTGATGGAATGAGCTTAACAGTTGCTTATGTTGATAATGAAGTGTTTAAAGTTTCTGTTATACCTCATACTTTGGAAAACACAATACTTTTTAGTAAAAAAATTAATTCTAAAGTGAACCTAGAGTGTGATTTAGTCGGAAAATATATAGAAAAATTATTTACCCCAAAAGATGAAAATGAAGAGATAAAAAAGAGCAATATAACTATGGATTTTTTGAAGAATAGTGGATTTTAAGTAATCTTTCTATTTCAAAAAGTAGTTCATTACATTAAAAATTACATATATGTAGCTTATTTATTAAAGCATATATATATTTAATTTTAATAAAAAGGTAACTGTATAAAAATTATGCGAAAATATATATAAATTAAGGGGAGAAGAAGATGAAATTCAATAGTATAGAAGAAGGATTAAAGGATATTAAAGAAGGAAAAATGATAATAGTTGTTGATGATGAGGGAAGAGAAAATGAAGGTGATTTAGTAATTCCAGCAGAAATTGCAACAGGAGAACAGATTAATTTTATGATTAAGTATGCAAGAGGATTAGTTTGTGCTCCAGTAGAAAAAGAAATTGCAGTTAAACTAGGTTTAAATCCTATGGTTGAAAAAAATACAGATAATCATGAAACAGCATTTACAGTAGCCATAGATCATAAGGATACAACAACAGGTATATCAGCCTTTGAAAGAGCTTATACAATAAATAAGCTTGTAACCTCAACAGAAGGAAATGATTTTAGAAGACCAGGCCATGTATTTCCATTAATAGCTAAAGAAAAAGGAGTTCTAGAAAGAATTGGTCATACTGAAGCTGCTGTAGATTTAGCAAAACTTGCAGGGTTCAAAGGTGCAGCAGCTATATGTGAAATAGTAAATGATGATGGGACTATGGCAAGACGTGATGATTTAATTAAATTTGCCAAAGAACATGATTTGAAAATTTTGACTATAGAAGACTTGATTAAATATAGAAAAGAAATACATCTTAGTGTAACTAAAGAAACAGAAGCTAAATTACCAACTAAATATGGAGATTTTAAAGTCGTAGCATTTAATGAAACAGGTACAGAAAAATGCCATTTAGCATTAATTAAAGGAGATATTAATGTAGAAGAACCTGTCCTTGTAAGAGTTCATTCAGAGTGCTTAACAGGAGATGCATTAGGATCTAGAAAATGTGACTGTGGTGAACAATATGCAGCAGCAATGGAAATGATAAGAGAAGAAGGCCAAGGAATACTTTTATATATGAGACAAGAAGGTAGAGGAATAGGTCTTTTAAATAAACTAAAAGCTTATGCACTTCAAGATACAGGACTAGATACTGTAGATGCAAATTTAACTTTAGGATTTAAAGAAGATATGAGAGATTATAAAGTAAGTGCTGACATTTTAAAAATCTTGGGAATTAATAATGTCAGGTTAATTACAAATAATCCAGCAAAAATAGAGGGACTTAAAAGATATAATATTGAAGTATCTCAGCGAGTGTCAATAGAAATGCCAATAAATAAAAGTGATGAATTTTACTTAAAAACTAAAAAGGAAAGAATGAATCATTTATTAAATATATAAAATTAATATATTTAAATCAAAAGTTTATTTTTGTTGATAAACTATGACTTAATTCAAGTCTTTATAAGTAATTATATTACTTAAATGTATTATTTTAATTGGTAGTTAAATTTATAATTTGAGTTTGATTCACTAGAAAAATTGAAAATAAAATAGAATAAGATAACTAGCTAATAATTTTATAACAAAATTTATATAAAATAATTAAAAAATTGGAGGAAAAAATAATGAACATATTTGAAGGAAATTTGGTATCAGAAGGATTAAAATTTGGAATTGTAATAGGAAGATTTAATGAATTTATAGGAGGTAAACTTCTAGATGGAGCTTTAGATGGATTAAAAAGGCATGGAGTTAAAGAAGAGGATATTGATATTACATGGGTACCAGGTGCATTCGAAATTCCATTAATAGCTAAGAAAATGGCACAAAATTCAAAATACGATGGAGTAATATGCCTAGGTGCAGTAATAAAGGGATCTACATCACATTATGATTATGTTTGTTCAGAAGTTTCAAAGGGAATTGCAACTGTTTCTCTTGAAAGTGGGAAACCAGTAATGTTTGGAGTACTTACAACAAATAATATAGAACAAGCAATTGAAAGAGCAGGAAGTAAAGCTGGAAATAAAGGATATGAATGTGCAGTTTCAGCTATTGAAATGGCTAACTTAATAAATGCATTGAAATAGAAGTAAATTAAAAGGAGTGGAGGATTAGTACCTCTACTCTTTTTTTGCTTTTAATAATGAAATGTTTTATAGATTTATGTGAGAGCTTTCTTAGTGGTGAATCGTTTAAACATGTAATTTCAATACAGATAATGATAATTGATGAAATTTAGTTTAGATGTCATTAAAATGGAAAATGTAAATATATTTCTGATAAAGTTAAAAAAGTATTGACTCATATATCACTCTGATATATGATTTGTATATCAGAGTGATATATAAGAGGTGACGTTAAATGGCAAAAATAAATAAAACTAAATATGCTCTTTTAGGAATATTGAGCAATATATCAGGATCAGGATATGATATAAAAAAAATGTGTGATTCCTCTATAGGACACTTTTGGAATGAAAATTTTGGACATATATATCCTGTACTTCAAAAGATGGAAGAAGAAGAAGTAATAACGAAAGAAGTTAAAAAGACAGAAGGACGACCATCTAAAAATATATTTTCGATTACTGAAAAAGGTAAAGAAGAATTAGAAGAGTGGCTTATGCTTCCTATTGAAAAACAACCTACTAGATCAGAACTTTTACTTAAAATATTTTTCTCCAAGGATATACCGACAAAAAATGTTATGGAAAAAATTCGAAAAGAAAAAGAAGAAGCTAAAAAAAATCTTCAGAAGTATTTAGAATTAGAAAATTTTTTTAATTCAGGTAAAGTTGAAGTAGAAAAAAAGAAATTAGTATTATGGTTAAGTACTATTAGATTTGGAAAACATGCAGAGGAAACGAAAATAAAGTGGTGTGAAGAAACTTTAGAAAATTTAGAGGAAATAAAAGATTTATAAGAGTTAAAAGACTTTAGAGCAAATTTATGAATTGTAAAAATACATTATAAATTATAAAAATAAAGGGGATATTTTAAATGAATGTTTTAGCAATAAACGGAAGTCCGAGAGGGCAATTTGGAAATACAGAGGTTATATTAAAACCATTTCTTGAAGGCTGTATAGAAGCAGGGGCTAGGGTTGAAACAATTTATCTTAAGGATAAGGATATAAAACATTGCAGTGGATGTTTTACATGCTGGACGAAAACTCCAGGAAAGTGTATTTATAAGGATGATATGCAGGAATTACATGAAAAGATATCAAATGCAGATATAATGGTTTATGCTACTCCATTATATTATTATACAGTCACTGGGCTTATGAAAGATTTTATGGATAGGATGCTTCCGTTAGTTAATAAGGAAATAGTTAAAAATGGTGATACTTATATGCATACCAAGCGTTTGAAAAAAGAAGTTCAGACTAAAACTGTATTAATTTCAAATTGCGGTTTTCCTGGTGAATACAATTTTTCTGGGTTATTGGAAACTTTTAAGGTTATGACAAAAGGAAATTTAGCAGGGGCTATTTTATGTGAACAGGGTGGAATATTTACATCAGTAAATAAGGATGAGACATTGAAAGAAATGTATAAGCCATTTTTCACAGCACTTAGAAGTGCTGGAAAAGAAATTATTAACTTAGGATATATAGAGGTTGAAACTCAAGCTGAAATTGGTAAAAGAATTATTGATTCAGAAACTTATATAAAGAATGCAAATAGATCTTAGAAAATTAGAATATAAATTTGGTTGAAAGATAGGAGAAAATTATTATGGAAAAGATATCTAGTGTTAATTCAAATAAAAAGTATCCAATATTAAAAAATATATTTAATAAAGAATTTATTATAAGTGCTATAATCCCTGTTATAATATTTTCAATTTTTGATAAAATAGGAATGAATCTTAATGGAATAATATTATCTGGTATTTGGAGCATAGGTGTAATTCTATTTAGTTTCATTAAAGAACGTAAAATTAATGCCCTTGCAGGAATGGGAGCAATTTTTGCTGGAGTTGGAGTAATAGGGACTGTTGTTTCAAAAAATCCTACTTTTTATTTAGTATCACCTATAGTGCAAGATATTATAATTGCCTTAGTTTTCTTTGGTTCATTATTTTGCCAAAGATCATTAATTCAGGTAATAGTAGAACAAAGTTATTTAAAAAATGTTCCAGAAGACTTTAAAAAACAACCTAAGTATTCAGCTGCTTGGAGGATAATTACTATTGCTTGGGGAATTTTAACTTTAAGCCAAGCTGCTTTAAGAATTGTATTATTATATTCTGTATCAATGAGTTTGTATTATACGATAAGTACCTTTTATGGAAATATTTCAACACCAGTGCTAATGGCATTTTCTATTATGTTTCCTAAGTGGTATTGGAAAAGAGCAAAATAAAAATGAATTAATCTAATTAAAAATTATGTGTATTTCAAAGGATTCTTTTATAAAATTTGTACTTTTATGTTTAATTGTATGAAGATTTGTAATTTCTATATTATATAAATAAGATTATGATTGAAATTAAATGCTTAAAAGAAGTAAAATAAAAGTACAATAATAAATTTAAAATTGGAGGTCATATATTATGAAAATAGCTATGGCAAATGATCATGCAGGTTTTGGTTTAAAAGAAGAAATAAAGTCATATTTAGAAGGACAAGGACATGAAGTTATAGATTTTGGAACTCATAGTGAAGAATCTTGTGATTTGCCAGATTATATTTACCCAGCAGCAATGGCAGTTTCAGAAGGAAAAGCTGATCGAGGAATTTTTGTAGATGGAGTTGGATACGGTAGTGCTATGATTGCAAATAAGATATATGGTATATATGCAGCAGTTTGCCAAGATCCATTTTGTGCAAGTTTAGCACGTGAACATTCTGATACAAATGTTCTTTGTATTGGTGGAAAAATAATTGGTTCAGCAATAGCAATGGAAATTGTTAAAACGTGGATGAATACTGATCATGCTGGAGATGTTGAAAAATATTCAAGACGTGTAAATAAGGTTAAAGAAATTTCCGAAAAGCATTTGAAGAAATTATCTGAAGTTTAAGAATATGAATAGACATTCTTAAAGAGAAAGTATAAGCTGTTAATCAGGTTATGCTTTCTTTTTTAGGTTAATGGTCAAGAATGTAAATTACGCGAAGAGGGCTTGGTGTAATTTGAAAATTGATAAAACTATACTTTAATAAATAGAGCTTCAACTTTTTAATTTAAGTTGGAACTCTTTGTTATAATTAATAAACCTAGTAGTATGGATAGAAAAAATTCAATACTAGTTATATTAGCATAATTATAAATATGAAAAAGAAAAATCAAAATTAATATAGGATTTTATTGGATATCAAGTTGTGAAAGAGATAGGGATAGCGACAGCAGTATTAATCTATTCTTTAAATTATATGAAGGAGAGAGTTAAATTTCTATACAATAATCACTGATGAGAAAATTCACGTAAGTGATTATTTAAGAATTTCTATTCATTTAAGACTTAAATAATATAAGATAAATATTTATATTTAAGGTTTGAATAGAATTGTTAAAAAACACACAAACTATTCTTAATTTACAAAATATAATTTAAAGTTTTTTAATATTTTAAATGTTGAGGCAAAATGATATTATTTATTTACGTTAAATACAAAGAAATATAAACGTTTAAATTAAAAAAAGATGATAAAGGAGTTGTTTATTTTATTATAAATTAGTAAGTAAAAATAATAACATAATTAGTTGCAATTAAAAACAAGTATGTCATCTATTATATGAAAAGATTGTATAAGACATTATAGTAATATTTTAACTTGCAAGAAAACGTTTAACGTATTATAATAATCACCATATAAAAAATAAAAACGCAGGGGAGGAAAAGGTGTGAGCTACAAATTATTAATAATAAATCCAGGTTCTACATCAACTAAAATAGCAGTATATGAGGATGAAAAGGAAGTATTTGAAGAAACATTAAGACATTCATCAGAAGAAATAGGTAAATTTGAACATATATTAGATCAAAAAAGTTTTAGAATTGATCTTATTTTAGAAATGCTTAAGCACAACAAAATAGATATAAAAGAAATGGATGCAATTGTTGGAAGAGGTGGTCTTCTAAAGCCAATAATTAGTGGTACTTATAATGTAAATGATAAAATGTTAGAAGATTTAAGAGAAAGTGTGCAAGGAGAGCATGCATCTAATCTTGGAGCTATAATAGCCAATGAAATCGGAAATTCTATTAATAAGCCAGCATTTATAGTAGATCCAGTAGTAGTAGATGAACTGGAGGAAATAGCAAGATTATCAGGTATACCAGAACTTCAAAGAAAAAGTATTTTTCATGCATTAAATCAAAAAGCAGTGGCTAAGAGATATGCTAAGGAAAATTCAAAAAAATATGAAGATATAAATGTTATAGTTGCTCATATGGGTGGCGGTGTTTCTGTAGGAGCACATAAAAATGGAAAGATAATTGATGTGAATAATGCTCTTGATGGTGATGGTGCCTTTTCACCAGAAAGAAGCGGTGGTGTTCCAGCTGGTGATTTAGCAAGAATGTGTTTTAGTGGGAAATATACATTAGAAGAAATTTTAAAGAAGATAACAGGAAAAGGTGGATTTGTAGCTTATCTAAATACAAATGATGCTAGAATTGTAGAAAAGGGAGCAATGGAAGGCGAAACAAAAGCAAAATTAGTACATGATGCTATGGGATATCAAGTAGCAAAAGATATAGGCGCGGCTGCAGCTGTACTTAATGGTAAAGTAGATGCTATAATTTTAACTGGAGGCATGGCTTATGGGAAGCCGATGGTAAACTTAATTAGCGAAAAAGTTGGGTTTATTGCGCCTATAGTGGTTTATCCAGGTGAAGATGAAATGCTTGCCCTTGCACAAGGTGTAGTTAGAGTTTTAAGTGGAGAGGAAGAAGTTAAAGAATATAAATAAATTATATGAAGTTTTTCTAAAAAGTAGAGTTTTAATCTCAGTTTAAGAAGAAAAATTGATTTGTTAAAAAATATATAGTTAAAAAAGTTTATTAAAAATAACCCTCTAGTAAAAAATGAAAAAGTTTACTAGAGGGTAAATTTTTTTGAGTTAAGGTTATTTTAATTCTATTTTATAAGTTACTTTAATAAAAATATTAAGTAAGAATAAATTATATAAGATAGAGAGGATGAGAGGATGATAAAACATAAGATTTTAAAAAAGGGATTAATAATTGCAATCACGCTAACTTCATTATTTGCGTTTAGAGAAATTAAATTGATAAAAGCAAATGCAGAAGGTTGGATAAATGTAAATAATAGCTGGCGTTATTATAGTGGAACTGATATAGAAACTGGGTGGTGTAAATCTAATGGAAATTGGTATTATTTGAATTCAGATGGATTGGCAAGAACAGGATGGATCAAAAGTGAAGGGAAATGTTATTATCTTGATCCAAACACCGGAAAGATGTTAACGGGTTGGATTCAAGATAAAGGAAATTGGTATTATTTAAATAGCTCTGGAGAAATGATCACAGGATGGTTTGAATACAATGGAAATCTGTATTATTTGAATACTTCTGGGGTAATGGTTAGAGATATTTATATTGGAGAATATTATCTAGGACCGGATGGTGCATGGAAAGAAGGCCAACGTTACTATAGATAATTATATATTTAAGTTATTAAAAATATATGTGTAGTGTTTCTAAGTCTGATAATATATAGATCAATTAGTGAATATAGAATAATTTTGTAAATAACTATAAATGATAGTGTCTTATTAATGTCTTACATAAATTTGGCGGAATAATTTGTTGATTAATTTAATGATAAAAGACTTGTGATTTCTGAAATTTTATATAAGGCATTACTGAATATATAGAATATTGTTTATATTAGATTATGCAAGTCATATTTTAGTATAAACAATATTCTAGTGTATAAATTGTCCGGTTTTACCCATAATATATGCAAGCTTTATTATAGATTTTTCTTCATTAGACATTTCTCTATTGTACATTTTTTCGAATTGTTTTATCAAAGAAATTATATCTATTTTTTCTTTGGGCTTTGTTGATTTCCTGTCTGGTGAAGATGTATAAACTATAGGTTTCATATTATGATCATGAATGATTTTAAAAATTTCTGCAGTGTAATAGGCATCATAAAAAGCGTTATGGAAATCACCTTCAATTGATATATTTAAAAGTTCAATTGCATTTTTTAATCCAATTTTTAATTTTTTTTCAGTTTTAAGATATTTTGAAGCATATGCTTGAATATCAATATATTTATAAATTACTGAGGTAGATAAATTGTAAAACTTAGCATTTCTAATAAGCTCTTTAATATCAACTATGCCCCAAACACATAATACTATTTCATCATCTCCAATAAAATTTAGAAAATCTTTGTAAACATTAATAAAATCTTTACAAGAAGAAACTTGTTCATCTGTTATTTTAGTTATATTCTCTACAATTGGATGAATAGTTTTATAAATAGTTGGTTTAATCAAAGCGTCGAATGTAGACAGTGTTTCAAAGTTTTCGTTTAATTTTATTGCACCAATTTGAATTATTTCAAAAGGAATACTAGAAAATTGATTATTTTCATTTTCTATATGATCATTATTTTTCTGATTGAATTCTAAATCATAAATTATATAATTCATTTTTACACCTACTTTATTTATCTCTTAAATTTAATATTATCGTATTTTAGGATTTAATGATATAATATTTTTTTGTGATACTTTTGTTTTTATGAGTATCATTTAATAAGTAATTAGCGTATGTTTAATTAGTAAATATAATAGGAATGATGAATGAACAAATGTTAAAATCATAAAAGCTCATTGCATTAAACGGAAAGGAGCCAATATGGAAAATTTAGAGTATGAGGTAAAATATCAAAATTTAAATGTCAGTCAATTAATAAGAAATAAGAAACAATTTGATTATGAAATAATAGAAGCATATATTGCGGAGTATAGTAAGGGCTTTAAAGTTAAGGAAATAGGAAAAACTCATGGAAGTGGCACTATTTTTACTTATGAAAAAATACACGATACAGAGGTTGCAGAAATATATATAAAAGCAGTAATGGAGTTAATTAAAAAATATAATAATCAATATGGAACTCAAATAACCTTGAATGATTTTGAAAAAAACATGTAAAAACTTATCATGTATTTACATAAAATAGTAAAAGAATTTATATAATAATATAGTAATTAAAAATACTAGTTAATAAAAGTTATTAACTAGTATAGACTTTTGAAAGGTAATATGTTAATATATAAATATACAAAAGATACTAGTCCCCTTAATTTAACTCTCCATAAATTTTTTTGAGGTAGCTATCACTTTTGCTACCTCTATTTAATTATAAATTAAGTACAGAGAAGTAAGTATTAGAAGTTTAGACAACAATGATAAATAATATACCAGTTAGTTATAATTATGTATTGATTAAAAATTTATATCAATAGACACATAATTGACAAAAATTAATGGTATTATATATCTTAGAAGGGATGTGAATAAGATGGGTAATTTAATAAAGATTAATATGTATGTAGAAAGAAAAAAAGAGAATAGTAAGATTATAAATATAATGAAGATAGAAGAAAATATTTTGAATTACAATGAATGGTTAGAAAAAAATCACAGAGAGGACAAAATAGAGAATTATGAAAAGTTTTTGCAAGCTCAGTAATTATTCATAAAAATAGGTTAGACGTTAATGTTTAATCTATTTTTTTGTGAGAAAATCTAAGGAATTTAATGTGACCAAGCTTTAACGTATAGAGAAAATTTTACAGCTTAAATTCTAGATTAGGTTGCTTAAATCAAATTTTTACTTCTTTTAATAGTTGATAAAAAGCTAGAAAAAGTGTATAGTAAGAGATTGTAAAGACATAGAAAGAGAGCTGTATATTATGAATAATAATTTTTCTAATCAATTATTACTTTGTCCTGTTTGCAAAGAAAATTTGATTAAAGACACTTCAAATAAAACATACAAATGCAAGAGCAATCATACTTATGATATTGCAAAAGAAGGATATGTAAATTTATTAATAAGTAATCAAAAAAGAAGTAAAAACCCAGGGGATTCTAAAGAAATGGTTCTAGCAAGAATAGACTTTTTATCTAAGGGGTATTATAAGAAATTATCTGATAAAATTAATGAAAAGATTGTTCAATACTTAAATAAACACTATAGAGACAAAGTTAATATTATGGATTTAGGTTGTGGTGAAGGCTATTACTTGATAAATCTTAAGAATTATATGGATGAAAAAAATATAAATGCTAATTATTATGGTATGGATGTTTCTAAAGAAGCAGTAAAATATGCTGGTAAAACAAATAAAGATTGTGTTTGGGCAGTTGGTAATAACTTTAATATCCCAACTAGTGACAAATCTATGGATTGTATACTTTCAGTATTTAGTCCTATAGATATTGACGAATGTAATAGAGTTTTAAAAGACGATGGAATTTTTATAAGAGTTCTTCCAAGAACTAACCATTTAATTGAGCTTAGAAATATTATTTATTCAGAAGTTCATTTAAATGAAAAGATATATAAAGCAAGTGATGAGGATAATGAATATGTGGAAGAATCTAATGTTACCTTTGAGATTGAATTAAATAATGAAGAAATACTAAGCTTATTAAAAATGACACCGCATTATTGGAAATCTACACCTGAAAATAAAGAAAAGTTAGATTCTTATGAATCACTTGTTATTACTATAGATATGCGTATAGGTGTGTTCCAAAAGAAAATTGACAATTAAATTATTAATTTAGGAGGAGCTATTTTGGAAAAAAGTGCTGATAAAAAAGAAAACAATATTATTAAATTTTTAAAAGATTGGGTAATGCCAATAATTAGTGCGGCAATTATATACCTTTTGTTAAACAAATTTGTATTTTTTAATGTGCAGGTACCAACAGGTTCAATGATTCCAACTATAAATATAGATAATAGAGCAGTTGTAACTAGGATATATAATTTGGATAATCTTAAAAGAGGCGATGTAATTGTATTTTATTCAGATGAACTTAGAGAAAGATTAGTAAAAAGGTTAATAGGGCTACCAGGAGATAAAATAGAAATAAAAAATGGTATAGTATCTATAAATGGAGAACAATTACAAGAAGATTATGTTAAAAATAAAGATAAGTATAGTGGTAGTTTTGAAGTCCCAGAAGGGAAATACTTCTTTTTAGGTGATAATAGACCAGTATCAAAGGATGCAAGATATTGGATAAACCCTTACATAGATAGTTCTGCTATAGAAGGGAAAGCTCAATTTATATTTTATCCATTTGCAGATTTTAAGTCTCTAAAATAGTCATTATAACAATTTAATGATATTAATTTTAATTTTGGAATTGTATGATTGTTCGTTTGTTTCAGAAGGTTCATTGATTTTAGTAACTAAAATGAAAAAAATCTTCTATAAAAACTTAAATTGTACATGAATAGAGAAAGCTTTTTATAGGAATGCTTTTTAAAAGAAATAAGTGTAAGTGTTAAACTATAATAGATGTTTAGCATTTGCACTTATTTTATTTATTAACAATTGAGTAACTAGTATAATTATATCAATTTATATTTATGCATAAATATAATGCAGAATTTTAAAATTAGTAGTTTGAATATAATGTAGAATTTTAAAGGGAGTTTCATATTAAAAATTGTATTTATAGTATTGTTTTGGAATAAGTTTAATTATTATAATATTAAAAGCATTTGTCGAAAAGTAATTTGAAAAGTTTTTGAAAAAATATAGAATATTTTGTCACAATGTATTAATATATAGACATACAAAAGAATAAACTCAAAATCCCACAATCCCAACCCCCAACCCCTCATAATTTATATATAGGTGCAGTCATTAATTTGGCTGCATCTTTTGTTTGTATTAAAAAATATAATGTAGCTAGAATTTATCAGAAGAATTTTTGGAGGGCAACTTTTGTAACTGATATAAAATCAAAGGCAAAAAGCAAGATTTTTTTGTTGTATGCGAATTTGAAATTAAGGAGTAGCTTTTAGGATAGTTCTTTCATATATTATAGAACTAAAAGGCATGATATATAAGGAAGAAGGAGTTTGTATGTTAAAAACAATGCTTGAAAAAGTAAAGAAAATTTTAAAAGGTAAATTAGATAAATCAGAAATGCAAGAAGAAATAGCAAAACATTCTAACTATCTTTTGAAAGCAAAGGAAATTTGGAGTATGATAAATACAGATTTGGGAATTTCTAATACAGTAGAAAATAAGTTTATACGAAAAGTGGAGAAATTTGAGAAAGCAGTACTTGCTAAATTTCCAGAATTAACAAAGGCAGACGTTATAGAACTAAGGAAAAGTATTATTGGAGGCGTTAATACTGGAAAAGAGGTAGTATTAAATCAAGTAGATCATCTTAAACAGTTGCAAATTTTCAATATTAAGTTAAAAGAAGAAAATGAAAAACTTAAGGAACAATTGGGTGAGTTTAGTATAAATGAAACTTTAAATATAGATAAAATATTAGAGAAAGAGCCAAAAGCAGTAACTGAAGAAAAGATAGATGAAGATAATAAATAAATAAATAATATAGGATACGTTTAAAATAATTTATTTATAATTATATGATGTAATATATATATACAAATTTAGTTGAAAGAGTAGCTAGTATGGCTGCTTTTTTATATTATTTAGAATTAAAAACTTTAGTGGAAATTATTTATGAAAATATCATTAAAATATAGTCGCTATCTTAGTTGAGTTGATACAGAAGCAATGTGCCTTAAAACTTTTTTAAGAAGATATTAAGAAAGTATTCAGAAAGTTGACAATGAAATGACAAAAAAGAATAATACAATATTTATTAAAGAGGGAGTTGATTATCATGATAAAAGAGAGTGAAGAATTAAAAATTAGAGATCAAGTTACAATAGATGATAAAAAGATATTAACTAGGGCATTGGATGGAATTAAGGGATGGAATTTCAATCCTGTAGCAGTAATTACTAATGGTGGTGAAGATTATTATTTTATTTGTAAGGTAAAAACAATAATAGAAAATTTGCAAATGACTATGGCAAAAATATATATTAAAATTCAAAAAGGTAACAAACCAAGGTTATTGAGTATAGAAGAAATTGTATAAATAAAGAATACCTATGGATTATATCTTAATTACTAAGTGTTAATTAAGATATAATCCACTTTATTTTAGAAACTAGAATTAAGAAGATAGAGTTATCAGTATTATTTTAATTTATGTTTTAATCTAATTAAAATAATATAAAATTTTAGCTAGATTTAGAGTTGGACTTTGAATAATTAAAAGAGCTTTTTTTTATATTATTTAAGAAGTAAATATATAAGATATCAAATAATGAACAAAATAATCCAAGAATTAAAATTAATTTACAGTCATAAATAACACCATATAAAATAGTAGGTGCCAGAGTACCTATCCATTTATATATTCCAATAGTCAGATTTTGGCCTTTAAGATTATTTCTACTTACAAGCATGTTAATAAACAAAATGGACATTATAAGATTGTCAAGGAATGCTGAATAGACTCCACCTAAGGTTCCAAAGTCTATAAGAAAATAGTATTGAATGAGAAAAGCCATTAAAAATATTATTATAGTCCATGGCATAAAATATTTTTTGCTTGTGTATTTTGGAAAATGTTGTTTTCCGTATCTTAAGTATGTATAGACAATTATAATATCTAAAAGAAACCAAATTAGGATGATCAAGGTCTGAAGGTTTAAAACATTATTTTTTAAATTAATAAAAGAATTAAGTGCTTCCCAAGCAAAGTTAAATGCTAATGCAATAAATGGCATTCCACAGGTTTTATCCTTAAAACCTAGAATAATTAATTGAACATAAACAAGTGTCCAGCATATTCCACTCAATAGTAATAGAAATAACATTTTAAGATTTCCTCCTCATATATAATTTTTAAATGGATTAATATAAAATATTCATATGTAAGGAAAACTAGACATAAATTATTCAAATATTATGTAATAAGTTTTTTTGTATAAGGCGGATAATTTTATTTATAGTTATAATTTGATTTGCATTTCTAGAGGGAAAGAGATTTGAATTTGAGAAAAACAATATATGGAAAAAATAGAAATACTTTGTCGAAAAATAATTAGTGACATATTGTCGAATAATATAGACTATTTTGTCATATTGTGTTATTATATGTACATACTAAAGAATACAGAAGCATACAAATGATAAAATATTAAATATACTAAAGATATAAAATAAAAGATACTAAAGATATAAAAATATAAGTACTAAAGATATACCTAAAGTTTAAGGGATAGCTATAATAATGGCTATCTCTTTTTGTGTTAATTTTAATATTATGATGGCCAATATACATATTTAATTAAAAAACATATATTTCAAAATAATTTTAGTTAAATTATTAAACTCTAGAAAAGGATTTCAAAAATTAAGTAATATGGTATTTGAAACAATATGTTATAATAGGATATGTTTGTTAGAATAAGTTACAGAAGTTAATTTATAAAATGACAATTGATTTTTTAGAATACATGATGATTTCAAGGGGGAAAAAATGACTAAAACAAGGATAATCATAATAATTATTATATTGAGCATGTTTTCAGGTGCTTTTTATAGTTATAAAATTAATGTTAATTCCAGAGGCGTGATTAATGAACTGATTAATAAAATAGAAGGAAAGACATTAAATGCTAAATTTGAAACAAAGATTAAATCAGGTAATTTATCTACTGATTATAATATAGAGCAAGTCCTTAAAGATATAGATAAGCTTGGATTAAATACTCTAAATGTTCCAGTTGTAATAAATATTGATAATAGAACTTCAAGTAATATGACTGTAGATAGTTATAGTGAAAAACGTGCAATAGAATTAATTAAAAAATTAAGATGGAAGAAGATAAATATAATATTGGAGCCTTATCCATGGATAGAGAATGGAAGCGTAGGAGAAACAGTTTGGAATCCTGATAATATAAATGACTTTTTTTATAATTGGACACACAATGTTTTAGATGTTTTGATTAAGGATGTTGCTGTGCCATATCATGTAGATGCATTCAACATAGGTACAAGCTTTGTTAATATGGAAGATAACGAAGGTTATATGTGTGATATGATAGATTATATTAGAAAACAATATAAAGGCTTAGTGACTTATAGAACAAATTTCTGGATTACTGCAACTGAATGGGAGCCTAAGTTAACTGATAAATATGAAAAGAAATTAAACAATATATTCTTTTCAAAATTAGACTTTATTTCTATAGCATCATATTTTGAACTTACCAATAATGAAACTAATACTGTAGAAGATTTGGGAAAAGCATTGCAAAGTTCAACTATATATAATAGGAAACAAAATATAAAACAAGAAATAAAGAATTTTTATGATAAATGGAATAAACCAATTTTCTTTGGTGAGTTAGGTTTTCCTAGAACAAACAAAGCTTCAGTAGCACCATATGATCCACAAATTTCTCAGATTAGTAATAATCAAGAACAAGCAAATTGTTTTGAAGCATATAGAAGAGCCTTTGAAAATGAATCTTGGCACCTTGGATTTTCAGTATTTGCCATAGGTGAAACAAGTGCTGATAAGAAGTATTATCCAAGTGAAGAAAGTAGTGAAATTATAAGAACGTGGTATGCTAAAAATTGACGAAAAGTATAAAGTTACAAAGAAGGTAAGTTCGAGACTACATATTAAACAAAATAATAACTATCAGATTAATATTAGTGAGCATTTTAACAATTTTAAAGTATTATATATTATTGAAAGGAATGCATATGAAGAATTTAATTAGATTAAGTGATTATTCAAAAAATGAAATTTCTAAAATTTTTGATTTAGCAGATTGTATAAATAAAGATGAATATAAAACGTATTTAAAAGATAAAACAGTTATACTATTCTTTCCAGAATCAAGTATTCGCACAAGGGTAACATTTGAAAAAGGTATACATATGTTGGGTGGTCAATCTATTTTGTTTCCAAGTAATGTATTAGATAAAAAAGAGAAGACTGAGGATGTTATAGGATACTTAAATAATTGGGCGGATTGTATTATTGTAAGACATAATAATATTGCACTTATGGATGAAATGGCAAGGCACACAAAGATTCCAATCATAAATGCTATGTCTAGTATAAATCATCCTTGTGAAATACTAACAGATTTATATTCATTATCGAAGATTAGAAAAGATTATTTACACGAGAATTATTTATTTGTTGGTGCAAAAGGAAATATAGGATTAGCTTGGAAGGAAGCTTCGGAATTATTAGGATTTTCTTTAGAGCAAAGCTGTCCAAAAGGCTATGAAATGGAAGGTATAAAATTTGAATATGATATTTCAAAAGCAATAATTAATAAAGATATTGTTTTAACTGATCCCCTAAAGGGTGAGCAATTGCAGGATTTCAAAGATTATCAAGTTTCAAAAGAGCTTATGACTAAAGCTAATGAAAATGCTATATTTAATCCATGTCCACCATTTTTTCGTGGAGAGGAAATATCAGAAGATATAATTGATAGTGAGTATTTTGTGGGGTACGAATCCAAAAAATCACTATTAGAAGTACAACAAGCTATCATAATTTATAGTATGATTAATATGAATAAATAGTCTTATAATTTATAGGGTAAAACATTGATGATTTATTTCTGATAAAATAAAAGTTAAATAAGGAAATAGAGATAGGGTATTAAAACATATGAAAGTTTGTGCTTAAATACCCTATTTTATTTTTGTGCAAAAGCAAATGATTATGACTGTTCAATAAGTTCGTAATAATTTAAATGAAGAAATAAAGTATTTTAATATATATGTTGTAAAAAATAATCTACACCAAAATACACAACAGTAGCTTAATTTCACTGAAGAATTAAATTTGCAACATATATAAACAAAAATAAAGTAATCAAGTGTTCTGCATTATTATAGTATATATAATTAAAAAAAGTATTTACTTGAAATTTAAGTAATTTTTATCCAGGAATATGCTATAATTAATTGGTAATGATAATAAAATTAGAGGTGGTGGTTGCATGGTAAGTGATATAGCTGAAATAATGTTTAAAGATTATAGAGGGGGATTATCATGTTTAAACCATTTTATAGAGAAGATAAAATTCTAAGTCAAAAACCTTTTTTAGATTACGAAGTACAATTTAACTTGTTTCATTGTATTAGTGGGGAAAAGGAATTAACAGCACTAAAGACAAGTGATAACAATGCAATTGCACTTCAAAATCCAGGACATCCAATGTGGCTATGGATAAATGAAGCGTTGGAAAAATCAACAATTGATAAGATTATTAATTCATTAGGCAATAAATTAAAGGAAGAAAAATTGTGTGGAATTTCAGGAAAACCTGAATTTGTAAAAACATTTGCAGATCAATATTCAAAAATTCTTGGAATATCTAATAAAATATCGCTTTCAATGGAATCTTATGAATGTAAAAAAGTTATTAAACCTAAAAATATTCATGGAAAATTAATTAAAGCTGAATTAGGTCATTTAGATATAGTTTCAGAGTTTTGGGAAGGCTTTGTTTTTGATTGTTTTGGAATAAGCATTATAAGAGAAAAGCAAATTACAGCAGCAAAATCAATGATAGAGTCTGAAAATTTGTATTTATGGGAAGTAGATAATACAATTTGTGGAATGGTAAATATAGCACATAAATCACCCAAATATGTGCGTATTAATAATGTATATACGTCGCTAGAACAAAGGAAAAAAGGGTATGCAAGTGCTATGGTGGCTAGAATATGTTTAATATTAATTAAAGAAGGGTTAACGCCTATGCTTTATGCAGATGTTACAAATAACGATTCTAATAAAGTTTATAAAACAATTGGTTTTATTGAAAGAGGTAGAATTGATTCTATTGCTTTTGATTATAAATAAAATATAAAAATAATCCATATTTATAATTGCAAAATAAATAAATAAATAAATAAATAAATAAAATCAAATATGAAGAATAGAAAATTGAAATACCGTATTATTAAAATAAGCGGTATTTTTAGCGCACAATATTATACATTTATATAAATATAAAAGTGATAAGGAGAAGGTAAAATGAGTAAAATATTTAGACAAACATCATTATACAAGTTTATTATGTTCTGTAATGAAACAGATATGGATAAGAAAGTATTAGATTGTGGAGCAGGAGGCAATTGTCCACCACTAAGCTTATTTTTTGAAAATGGATATTTAACTCATGGAATAGAATTTAGTAGTAAGCAATTAGAAGAAGCTAATAAATATGCAAGTGAGAAAAATCAGAGTTTAAATATTGAACAGGGAGATATGAGAGAATTAAAATTTGAAAATGAATCATTTAGTTTTGTTTATTCTTTTAATTCAGTGTTTCATATGAAAAAAGAAGAAGTAGAAAAATCTATGAATGAGATGAAAAGAGTATTAAAACAAAACGGATTACTATTTGTAAACTTTCTTACTATAAGTGATTTTCGTTGTGGAGAAGGGGGAGCACTTGGCGAAAATCAATATGAGCAAATAGAAGACGGTGATGCTATAATACACTCATATTTTGAAGAACGTGAACCTGATAAATATTTTGAGGGTATGAAGATATTACATAAAGAAATTAGAGTTATTGAAAGAATTTATGAAGGTGAAAAAATTAAACAAGGTTTTGTTGATTATATAGTTAAAAAAATATAATATAATTAATTTGAAAATTTCTTTGGGTGTAAAGTAAACTATTAGAATAAAAATAAGAGTTTTAGTATTTTTATATAAAAAAGGTTGAGTTTATAATTAATTAATTAATTAATTTGAAATATAACAAAAGATGTTACATGGAGGCAAGAAATGATTATTGAAGATAAGTGCATAGAAAATCAATGTTTAACTTGGATACTTAGATGTCCAACAGGATATAATGCAGATGAATTATCTAAATTAAGGATTAAAATTGATGGAGAAACAGAAAATCTTGATAGAGAAGCTGGTGAAGGTCTATTAAGTCCAGAAGATTTTAAGGAACTTATTTATGAAGATAGCAAAAGCGATAGAAACTTATTTCTTGTTGCAGAAGTTCAAGGAAAAATTGTGGGATTTACCCGTATAGAAGGTAATAAATTAAGCAGATTTAGACATAAAGCTGAGTTCGGAATATGTATATTAAAGGAATACTGGGGTTATAAAATTGGTAAGGTGCTTATGGAAAATGTATTGAAATGGGCAGATACTGTAGGAATTAAAAAAATTTCATTAAATGTGGTACAGGCAAATACAAAAGCAGTTCAACTATATAAAAGTTATGGATTTTTGGAAGAAGGATTATTAATAAATGATCGTATTCATAAGGATGGGAAATATTATAATACTGTTATAATGGGAAGAATATCGGATAATTAGAAATTAAATTGTAAATTTCGAAGTAAAATTAAATATTTAAAAACACTATAGAATTAGAGTGGCTAATCTATAGTGTTTTTAATAAAAATATAAAATTAGTTACTTCATTACTTCGTCAATTAGCCCATAAGCTTTTGCTTCAGCAGCAGACATAAAATTGTCTCTATCAGTATCAAGTTCAATTTGTTCAATTGATTTTCCAGTATTAGCTGCAAGAATTTTATTTAAATTTCGCTTATTTTTTAAAATATGGTCAACTGCAATTTTTATATCAGTAACTTGGCCTTTTGCACCGCCAGATGGCTGATGAATCATAATTTCAGCATTTGGAAGAGCAAATCGTTTGCCTTTTGCACCTCCTGATAATAAAAAAGCACCCATACTTGCTGCGAGGCCGATGCAAATAGTTGATACATCACATTTAATATAATTCATTGTATCATATATAGCAAAACCAGCTGTTACAGAGCCACCAGGGCTATTAATATATAAATGAATATCTTTATCTGGATCCTCTGATTCTAAAAATATAAGCTGAGCTACTATAAGATTTGCAATATCATCATTGACCTCTTCTCCTAGGATAATAATTCTATCTTTTAAAAGCTTTGAATAAATGTCGTAACTTCTTTCACCACGGCTTGTTTGTTCAATTACATATGGTACTAAACTCATGCTGCTTTCACCTCACATTTCATAGTTAAGTTAGTATAAGAAGAAATATTCTTAATTTTTTGTTTTTCGAATTTTAATTGTATAGGAAGAAAATCCTGTCTTTTTCTATACGCCTGAGGGGATTCTTCATATAATCTTTTAAAGGCTAGAGTAAAAGACTGTTGAGTTTCATAGCCTGAAGTAAGGGATATATCAATAATTGATTTATCTGTATAAACAAGCTGCCTCGCTGCTTCAGTAAGTCTTCTTTTTTGAATATATTGATGTATTGTGCAGCCAACAATATTTGAAAACATTCGATGCAGATGATATTTTGAATAATTAGCAATGTCCGCTATTTTATCTAAATCTAAACTTTCTTCAGTTGTAAGATGTTCTTCTATAAAATCAATTACTTTTGAAATTATCTCTATATTGGGTTTCATACAAACAACTCCTCTCTTATACAGTATAACTAATATTTTATTTCATGTTTTAATATAAATTGCTATTTTAAACTTTTGAATTGAATTTTTCAGCTTTACGAATGTATTAATTAATTTATAAACTATTACTTCATTATTTTCAAGATTTTGTTTTTGATATGTTTACTGTTTTAGACAACATGCTTTATCACTTTAAATGTTTTAAAAAGTTAGTTTTCATAGTGAGATTAATTAAAAAATAATGGAATATTTATAAGTTATGCTATAATTAATCTAATGTAGTTAAAGTTAAAGAATAAAATTATCAGCTATTAAATTCAATATTATATCTATAATTTAATGTATATCAGAGCTGATTAAAGAACTTAATTTGTCAATTTTATTCAGTAGAAATATATATCATTTTTTATAATTAATCATATTTGATTAAAGGAGGAAAAGTTAATGGGAGAGTTATGCAAATTGCCTAATATCGGTGATAAATTGGAAGCACAGCTTAATGAAGTGGGAATAAAAAGTGTTGAAAATTTAAAAGAAACTGGAAGTAAGCAAGCATGGTTATATATTAAAGGGATAGATAGTTCAGCTTGCATAAATAGATTATGTGCATTAGAAGGTGCAATACAAGGAATTAGATGGCATAGTCTTTCAGATGATATGAAGAAAGAATTAAAGGAATTTTATAATACAGTTAAGTGAAGAAATCGATTTTTTTATAATAAAGAAAGGAGATGAATTTATGAATAGATTAGAAAAAATTCGTGAGATTGTTAATGGTGTTTTAATTAATAATGCTGATTTAGAAGAAAGAAATTGTGGATTTGTACATTTATATGGAGTATCATCTATTTGCAGATTACTTGCACTTAAACGTGGATTAGATCCAGAATTATGTGGAATTTCTGGAATGCTCCATGATATATCAAGTTATAAATTAGGGTATAGCATTGATCACTCAAAGCTTGGATCTATAGAAGCTAGAAAAATTTTAAATGAGGCTAAGTGTTTCGAAGAGGAAGAAATTGATATTATTTGTAATTCAATATATAACCATAGTGATAAACATGAAATACATAGTGTATATGATGAAATTTTAAAGGATGCAGATGTGTTGCAGCATTATTTAAATAATCCTAATTTTAAGGTTGAGGAAAAAGAGAAAAGCAGATTAAATGATTTATTTATAGAGTTAGGAATTACTTTATAGAATTATATTAGGGATTTTTATAGTATTAGATTTGGGAAAATAAATTTAAGTTCGGAAAAATGAATTTAAAAATAATTAATTAAATCAAAGTTACTTGGAGGAGAGTTATGAAGACTTTAGAAACTGAGAGAATGATTTTAAGACCATGGGATATTGATGATTTAGAGGATTTTTATGAATATTCTAAAAGTGAAAATGTAGGTCCAAATGCTGGGTGGGAACCTCACAAAAATAAAGAAGTAACCTTAGAAATATTAAAATCATTTATTGAAAAAGATGAAGTAAGAGCAATAGTATACAAGGATAATGACAAGGTTATTGGTTCTGTTGGTGTTCATTTTGATGAAAAGAGAGATGGAATAAATGTAAAAATGATTGGATATGTACTTTCAGAGGATTACTGGGGAAAGGGTTTAATGTGCGAAGCAGTTAATGGAGTGTTAGATCATTTATTTAAAGAAGAAAAATATGATATTATTTCATGTTATCATTATCCATTTAATCTTCGTTCAAAGAGAGTAATAGAAAAATGTGGATTTAAATATGAAGGAACTTTGAGATTATCAAGCAAGATATTTGATGGTAGTGTTCATGATGATGTATGTTATTCTATTACACAGGAAGAATATTTTAATAGATAAAGTTATTTTATAATGAAATTATAATTTTATTTATAACATGTATACAAAAGAGATTGGAGTTAATTATGGAAGTAAATATTTTTCTGCCTAAATATATGGCAGAATTTAAATGCATATGTTCAAGTTGTACTGATAGCTGCTGTGCAGGCTGGGATATAAATATCGATGAGGATACTTATAATAAATATATTAATAGTACGGGGAAAGTTAAAAGCTTGTTGGAAGGAAAATTTGTTGAAAATAAAGATGAACATGATTGTTTTAATCATGGGTTTATGATTCTTAAAGATGAAAGCAGATGTCCTTTTTTAAATTCAAATATGCTTTGTGATATACATGGAGGTTTTGGTGAAGAAAATCTTTGCATAACTTGCAAAAGTTATCCTAGAGTATTTAATATTGTAGATAATATATATGAGAAAAGTGGATTACCATCTTGCATAGAAATATGTTCAAGGGCATTTTTAAATAAAGATAAAATGGAATTTATTGAAAGTACTGAAGAGATATCAGAAAAGGAAATTGAAATAAGAAGAATTATTGATACTGAAGCCTTTGAGGGAGCAGAAAGTCTTCTTCAATATTTTTGGGACATAAGGGTAATATCAATAAATATTATGCAAAATAGAAATTTTTCTATAGAGGAAAGACTTAATATTCTTAGAAGTTTTTATGAGCAAATTCAAGAAATGAATAGTTTGCAGGTCTTTGATGATTTGGAAGAATTATTAGAGAATTTTAATGATGAAGCAGTTGATTATGAAGATTTAAAAGGTGCTAGTTTTAGTGAAGACAATGAATTTTATATAAGCATTATAGATCAGGAACTTGTGAAAAACATACGAAGTGTGAAATTAAAAGAGTGCGTTAAGGAATATGAATCTGGAATTTTAAAAGTCAGCAATGTTTTTAAAATTCCAGATTCAAATGAAGAAGATCTTTTAAGTTTAAGTGGTATTTGTAAGCATTTAGAGAATACACCTAAGTATTTTAAGGAATTAGAAGTTTATTCTTATGTTTTTGAAAATTACATAGTCAATCAGATTTTTAAGGATTTAGTTCCTTTTAATAAAGGTGAAAGATTAATTGAAAGTGTTAAGGTATTAATTAATAGTTATAGAATAATAAAAGCTTATGTTATAGGTATTGCTATAAATTCTGAAGAAAAAATAAATGGAGAAAAAATTATTAGGGTTATACAAGCTTTGAGTAAGGATATAGAGCATAATAAGGTATTTAAAAATTTATTAGAAAAATAAATTTTTAAATTAGAGCAATCTTTCATATAGCTTGAACCAATCCAAGCCATAATTTCCAAGTCCTAAGTCAACTGTATCAATATATTTAAAACCACATTTTTCATACAACTTGATTGCAGGAATATTTTTTTCGTAAACATCCAGCCTAATTGATTTTACCTGTGAGTTAATACTATGTTCTATAGAAAAGTTTATTAATGCTTTGCCTACACCACGCTTAAAAAAATCTGGATGAACAGCAAAGGTATGTACAACAAAAACATCTGAGTAGTCAGATTCAAATGCCCATTTAGCATTATAATATGCAGACTCAGGTTCATGATTTAAAATAATTGAGCCAACAATTTTTTCATTATGTCTTGCTACATAAAGATTAGAATTTGTAACTCCAAGAACGGCATTTTGGCGAACGGGATATGCACCTTTTAACCATCCAGGATAAATTTACTCCTTTTGCCAAATAATCATTTAAATCGTTATAAAGCTGTTCTAATTCATCGATATCATTTATTTTTCCGAGTTCAAAAATAATGTTCATATGTGTATCCTTTCTATCTAATATAAATAATACTTGTTCAGTTAGATGAATGTGAATTATTCAACATGCATATTATATTATACTATAATTGTATTTGTTAATAATTCCAAATTTATAAAATAAATCATTCAATTTTAAGTTTTATGTGGAATTTATAAAATTTAAGAGTTAAAATAGTGTTTATATAGGCAATTTATTCCTAAATGATTTTAAATATTTAATAGATGTGTTAAAATAAGGTAAAATGTAAGGATAGGTGGGAAAGTAAATGAAAAAAGTGAAATTAACAAGATTAATAGCTAGCTTAATTGTAATAGCGTCAGTATTTACAATAAATCCAATAACTGCAAGTGCAGAATGGAAGCAAGATAATTCAGGATGGTGGTATGCAGATGGAGATTCATGGGCAACAGGATGGAAACTTCTTGATGGAAAATGGTATTATTTTAGTTCTAATGGGTATATGGCAAATAATACTACAATAGATGGTTATAAATTAGGTTCAGATGGTGCATGGATACAGAATGTACTTCTTGCAACTGTTGGTAATGAAAGTATAATGGAAGATGATTTAAACAAGGTAATGAAAAACTATGATGCTCAGTTAAAGGAAAAATATGGAGCTGATTATGCAAGTAATAGTAATCTTAAAACTACAATAAAAAATATAAAGAAACAGCAATTAGATAAACTAATAGCTGAAAAAATACTTTTGAAAAAAGCAGTAGAATTAAATCTTAAACCAGCGGATAATGATATAAATAAACTAATTGATACTGAAATAAGTAAGTTAAAAGCTCAATATTCAGGACAAGGACAATATGAAAATCTTTTAAAACAAAATGGAATCAGCGAAAGTCAATATAGACAATTGTTGAATAATTCAATTATAGCAAAAACAGTCCAAGACGAAATAGTGAAGAATGTGAAAATTACAGATGATGAAGTTAAAGCATCATATGATAAAAATAAGGACACTATATTTAAAAAAGGTGCAGGTGCAACTGTAGCACATATATTAGTAGCAGATGAACAAACAGCTAAAGATTTAAAAGCTAAATTAGATGCAGGAGCTGATTTTGCAACGCTAGCCAAAGCCAATTCAAAAGATCCAGGTAGCAAAGATAGTGGTGGTAGCTTAGGATTTGTAGAATATAATACAACACAATTAGTTCAAGAATTTGTAGATGGTTTTAAGAATTTAAAAGAAGGTCAAGTTTCAAATCCAATAAAGAGTCAATTTGGATATCATTTAATTAAGGCAACTGGATTGAAAAGTGGACAAGTAATTCCATTTGATGAAGTTAAAGATAAACTTAAGGATGCATTATTAGAGGAAAAAAAGGAAATTGCATATAATGCAAAAATGCAAGAATGGGAAAAAGCTTTAAATATAAAAACTTATGAAGATAAATTGTAATCAATGGGATTAATTATAAGACAAAATCTCTTTTATAGTATAATTTTTATAACATAAATTTATTAAAATGCAGTCATTTATTTGGCTGCATTTTTTATGTTCATTAGAAAACTAGAGATTTTAGTTAAGTTAAGGCAAATGAAAAAAATAACAAGTCCAAATATGTCATGAATATTTTTCATCATGCAAGGAGGCAGATTGCCCTCATAGTAGGTATATTAGGGCGAACTACCGATGAGCAGAGAACCAAAAGTGATGCTCCAAAAAGTGAATGTCCAAATTTTATATTTGGAAACATGAACTTTCTCTTTAGAGCTTTTATATTTGGTTAGCAGAACTTTCACACAGTGCAATCTATGATTTTGTGTGAATCGTTTACTCAGTGAGCGTATGCGAGTCGAGCTTCCTTTATGATGAAAAATAGGCTGACAGATAGACTTGTTATTTTTTTGATTGTGCCTAAAAAGCTTTTAGTTTTATAAAAAACTTATCATAAGTCGTAGAAGACATTATAATAAATGAAGAGTCACGCTATGAAACTTATTATGATATACAATGAATTTTTATATCCATAGATAGTTTGTATTAAATTTTAGAATTTCTTTTTTCTAGCTTATTTTTTACTAATTGTTCATGGTAAAAGTAATTTTCGTATTTTACTCCGATAGTTTCGCAATAATTTTGAATATCTTTAGCTAAAAGTTCCCAATATTCCATGTGGCCCTTCAAATAAATTTCTTTATATTTTTCTATTAGATGAGGATATTTATCTTCAATATAATTTAGAATTCTATATTTATAATCTCCTCTTAAATTTAGATTTTCAAACCAATATTCATCAATATAATCTTTGCTAGTTTCTATAATACTTTTGAAATCAGTAATGTATGGGAACATTGGAGACATAAATAAAACAGCATGAATACCATTTTCACGCAATGTCTTGAGAGTGTTCAATCTGTCTTTTATGCTGCTGGCGTGATCCATATCCTTCTTAAATTCTTCATCCAGTGTATTTATAGATATAGCAACTGTCAGATTTTTAATTTGCTTTAGAATACCAACATCTCTTAATATCAAATGTGATTTTGTGACAATGCCTAAAATTACATTTGAGTCTTTTAATTGTTCTAAAATGCTTCTTGTTAGTTGATATTTAGCTTCTAACTGATTGTAGCAATCAGTTACTGAGGACAATAGAACTGTTTGATTTTCTAATTTTTTTACATTTATTTTTTTATCACATACTTTAATGTCTACAAATGATCCCCATTCTTCTTTATTGTGATTTGTAAATCGTTTCATAAAGCTTGCGTAGCAATATTTACATGCATGAGGACAACCAATATAAGGATTTATTACATAATCATAAGTCGGAAGATTAGATTTTGATACATAATTATTAACTTCTTTTATATTTTCGTTTATTGTCATATTTTACTCATTTTATAAATAACCGTTAGTATAGCTATTTTAGTTGTTTCATTAATAACAGTTAATTTATATACATTATTAATGTATATAAAAAAATTTATCCTACCGGAAATTTTTCGGCAAGTCTTGAATCATATTTTATTCACCTACGATAACAGCAAGCGTTTCTTTCATAAAAACAGGAATATTTTTTGCTTTTGCCTGCTTGGCAATATTTAAAATCCATGTTTTCTCAGCAGTAATTTTACCCTTACGTTTACCTGTTTCAGTACCAATTACCATCCAACCGATTCCATCTAAATCAAGACTCTCAAGTTCACCAAATAAAGGCTCAAATGCAATAAAATAATTATTAGCCTTTATGTTTTCAAGCATAGCTGCAACTCTATGCTTGTCACATTCAGCCGTTATCGTTACACCCATCCATACATTATTAAGCTCAGTTTCAAATTGAATACATTTTGGACGCTTTGTCAAGAATAGATAAACATGTTGAGGGTTTTCGTGCATTTTATCAAAAACTCTTGTTCGCCATTCATCTTTCCAATCAGAAAAATCACTCATGCTAGTCATTTAGAACAATCAAAACGGTTTTACTAAAAGTTCGATTAACAAGCTCTCTGTTGATTCCATTCGATCAAGCATATTTGTAAGTGTAGTTAATGCTAGCCCAGTTTTTTTAGACAATTCCTTGGACTAATTCTTTATTTTCTTCAATCGACATAATTATCTATCCTTTCATATTAAATTGAAACTATAATTTTGTCCTTTTTTTATCTTATAATGTGTATGATTCACCATCATCTGGAACTAAAACATTAGAAGCGATTCCTTTTTCATCAACAAAGCTTTTTAAGTCTTCTCTTGATAATGTCCAATGATTTACAGCTTCCATATGACTAGCAATAATTTTTGCATTAGGAGCAGCCTTATGCACTTCATAGATATCATCTTTTCCCATTATTAGAGGATTGGTGTCTAAGAATTTGTTACAGCCAGCATTTACAATAATAATTTCTGGTTTATGAGCATCAATTACTTCTTGAACACCTTCATACCATATAGTATCTCCAGCTACATATAAAGTTTTTTCAGTTGAGTGATTGAAGACAACTCCACATACATTACCAGAAAGTTTTAATATTTCTCCACTTCCATGTTGTCCTTTTGTTTTAACTAATTTAATACCTTCAAAAGTTGTATCTTCTTTTAAAATTTCTATATTTTTAAAACCAGCATCACCTAATTCTTTAGCATCTGCTTCATCTTGTACAAACATTTTAATATCTTTTGGTAAGATTTCTTTAGCAGCATCATCAAAGTGATCTAAATGTAAATGGGTTGCAATTACAGCATCTACATTTATAATTTCATCAATTGATGTTGGCAAGCTAACTAAAGGATTAAATTGATCTTGTCTTAATGCATCGGGATAGCCCAAAGCCGGTCCGAAAGGTGGGTAAGTACCCTTATCTGCTAAAACTGGATCAATTAAAAATTTTTTACCTGCATATTCAACTACTATTGTTGCATTTCTGATTTGTTTAATATTCATATCCATAACTCCTTCTTTATTATCTCAATAATTTGAGGCATATTCAAAAAAATAATAAGTCAGCATTCTAGTGTACTTCCCGTCATGGACGTATTATTTTATTTCATATGCCTAAGCGCTTCCACAAAATAAATTATAGAATTGCAACTTAAAAAAAACAAACAAAGAGTAGTTGAAGCGAATCAACTAAAAAGTTGATTTGGTATTATAAATATCAAAATATTTGCAGTATATTAGATTATTAACTAAGCATTTCATATAAATTATTTAAAAAGAAAATCTCGATTGCTTTTTAACCATTCTAGTGTAAAATCTTCAAAACATTGAGCTTCCTTACTTAATTTCTTTCCGATTTTCTTTACTAAATAAACATCTTTTACACAAGATTTATCTGGTACTGGGCGTATTACAGTATTATCACTTTTTCCTGCATGTGCAATAAAATCTAGAGATATTCCAATCCCTAAGTTTCTTCCGGCTACTTCTTGAATCAAATTTTCTTCAGAAGTTTCTAATATTACATTAGGGGTAACTCCATTTTTTAACCATAAATTAATGCTATTATTATATGTATTAGATTCTCTGCCATTTACTGCTATAGGAATATCCCTTAAATCTTCAAATGTAATACAATCTTTTTGAGCCAAAGGATTACTCTTGTGAATAATAAGACAATTTTTGTGAGAAACACAAAAATTAGCCTCAAAATTTATAGTATCAACAGGTGCTGATAAGAAAGCTATTTCAGCCTGTTCCTCATTAAGCATATTTTCGATAGGACCTTCAGGATATTCCACAATATTTAAACGAATATTAGGATATTGAGCATAAAAATCTTCTATAAAATCCAGTGTAAGATATTTCAACATACCAGAAGTGGATAATACACGAAGTACGGTTGTCGTTATTTCGCTTTCCAAAAGCATATCATTTCTAATATTATCAAACTCTGTGATAATAATTTTGGCTCTTCGTTTCAAGTTATGTGCAGGTATTGTCGGTTCAACACCATGAGCTGTACGTGTAAATAATTGTACCCCTAATTCAGATTCAAGGTTCTTAATAGTTTTGCTTAATCCTTGAGATGAAATGAAGAGATCTTCAGCTGCTTTTTTTATGCTTTTATATTCATAAACTTTTAAAAAATAATTTAATTCTCGTTTATTCATATTGATGACCTACTTTCTATAATGAGATAATATATAATATTTCTAAATATAAATCAATATTTTAGTTTATTAAGTTAATATATTTTTGCTAATTAATCCATTTAGGAAGCTGATTAACCTAGGAATTAAAAAGGTGTGTTAAAACGTTTAATATATTGCATTTAGCAAAAATCATATGATAATATTAATTTATAATATTATCATATGATTTTTTGTTGTTGCATTAAAAGGAAACACTTGCTGAATATATGGCAAGTGTTTCTATTACTATATAAAATATTAATTTCATTTCTGTTCTTTCATATATTGAATATATTCAGTTCCCCAAACTCCAAGACAGTTTAGAACAGGTTTAAATTTTTTACCTATTTCACTTAATGAATATTCTACCTTAGGCGGTATTTGATTGTATACTGTGCGTACAATAAGCCCGCTATCTTCCATTGAACGAAGCTGTTTCGTCAAAGTGGTTTGTGTTATTGGTGAAAGAAGTCTCTCCATTTCATTAAAACGTAACGTCTTTTTATCAAGGTGATATAAAATTAAAAGTGACCACTTCCCAGTTAATATTTTTTGTGATGTAAAATATGGACAAATTCCAAATAAATTTTTTTCAAACATATCTTTTTCTTCCATTTATTTTTCCTCCTAGGTATCCTTTTTGATACTGACTACACTAAAAAAATGTACTTGTTTAATATTTTGTACATGATATTATCATAGTACAAGTGCTAAATAAAATCAATTTAAAAAGAAAACAAAAAATAGGAGGGTTTTTATTATGATTAAAAAATTTAAGGAGTATTCAATTCATACTTATACATCACCTGAGGAAGCTGGATTAGTTAACACTCAAATTATCGAGACAAAAAGTAGTCTTATTATAATTGATGCTCAGTTTCTACTGCCACATGCTAAGGAAGCAAGAGAATATATAAACAGTTTAAATAAACCAATTGAGCGTTTAATTATATCTCATAGTCATCCTGATCATTGGTTTGGAAGTGAATTATTTGCAGATACAAAAATTTATGCATTAAAAGAAGTTAAAGGTGAAATAGAACAATTAGGAGATGTGATCATTAAAAATTATCAATTCTTAAATCAATCAGCACCACTTGTTCCAGTTAAGAAAACTGTACCAACCAATATTCTTGAAGAAGGAAAACTTACTATTGATGGGCTAGAAATGATAGTTAAAAAAGTTACTGGAACAGAAGGAGAAACAATTAGCATGGTAGAAATACCAAAAGACAAAGTTTTAATAGCTCAAGATGTAGTTTACAGTGATTGTCATATATTTTTAGTTCAAAATGATAATGACAGAGCTAATTGGATTAAAACATTAGAAGAATTAAAAGGAAATGATTATGCATTAATATTAGGTGGACATGGGACTCCAACCACAAATAAAGTTTTTGCAGATATGATACAGTACATTAAAGATGCTGATCAATGTCTTAAGAAGGTAATTAGTGAAAATAAGGATAATAAAGAAAAAGCACAAGAATATAAAGAATATATTAAAGAGAAATACCCAAATTATAAAGCTGAGGCTTTAATAGATATAACAACAAGCTATTTATTCCCAGAAAATAAATAACTTATTTTTCAGTAATAAGTATTAATGACTACATATTTATTATACTATTATTCTATATTGAGTTATATTTTTACACAGATATGACGTGATATGATGCCTCGGTGTGATTTATAACACTGGGGCACTTAATTTACCTGTAATCTAATATTTATAAGTAGATGTATGAGAATGTTAAAGTTAAATCTAAGTAAAGATAAGGTAGAAATGTTAAGAATAAAGAACAGGTTTTAAATAGATTATTAAATTAAGTAACTTTATTATATAATATATACAAATAGAGAATAAAAGGGTGATTACAATGGAAATAAAAAATAATACTCAAATTGAAAATGGAAAAGTTACTTTATATTTAATGAGGCATGGACAAACTATAATAAATAAAGCAGGAAGAGTTCAAGGCTGGTGTGATGGTGTGCTTACAGAGGATGGAGTGAGCGTTGCTGAAAAGGTAGCACTTGGACTAAGTGATATTGAATTTAAAGGAGTTTACAGCAGTGATCTTGGACGAGCTATAAAAACTGCTAAAATAATAGTAAATGCAAATAAAGTAAATAATGAGCTAGAAGTAAATGAAGTTCCTGATCTTAGAGAAATGTATTTTGGCAAATATGAAGGTGAAATGGAAAAGTTAATGTTTGAAGATATTTTTAGATACTTAAATATTAAATCTTTTGAAGAAGCATTTAAAATGCCTAACTTTGGTAGAGCTTTTGCTGATGCATGCTCATCTTTAGATGAAACAGGAGCAGCAGAAAATTATGAAAAATTAATTAGTAGAATAATGAAGGGTGTCAATACTATAAGTGAAGAAATTTCAGTAACTGGTGGAGGAAATGCACTTTTAGTTGTACACGGAGGTATGTTAAGAAATTTACTTAAAGAGTTAGATGAAAATGCTAATATTGAAAATATTGAAAACTCTAGTGTTTCATTGGTTGAATATGAAAACGGAAACTTTAAAATATTATCTATAAATGATATGAGTTACAAAGAAAAGGGTGAGAAGATAAAAAAATGCAAATCTAATTATATTACCAATTAGCAATAATATGGCCATGCAAGTTATAGAAAATTTAAGTATGATTTTTAAAGGAGCGTTCAATATGAATAACTCAAGAAAAAGTACTAATGAATTCTAAACATCTGTCCTTATTTACTTTTAGTCCAGTTATACATTTCTCTTTAAAAATCATAATACTTCTATCAAGAAGTTCCAGAGATCCCAGTAACGATTCTGCTATAATTGGGTAAATGCATTTAGTTCTAATTATCTTATGGAACTTGCTATAGTTATAGCACTTACAACGCCATCTGGAGAAAGAGTACATATTGCTCTGTTTGGAATGACAAACGCAGGAAAATCCAGTATTATAAATGCACTTACCAATCAAGAAATTTCTATTGTTTCTGATGTAAAAGGAACAACTACTGACCCTGTTTATAAAGATATTGAATTTTTCCTATAGGACCTTGTATGATTATTGATACAGTAAGACTTGATGATGAAAGTGAATTAGGTGAGTCAAAAAAAATCCTTGAAGTTTTATCTAAGACAAATGTTGCATTAGTAGTCATAGATAGTACTATTGGAGTTACTGAAAATAATACAGTTATAATAAAGCAATTAAAAGAAAATACCAGTTGTTTCCGTTTCTGTATTAAACAAAAGTGGCATAGAAGGACTTAAGCAAAAAATTATAGATTTAATACCAGACGATGAGGATAAATTCAAGTTAGTAGGAGACCTTATAAGTCCAGAAGATATAGTTGTCCTTTTACACCTATTGATAAAGCGGCTCCTAAAGGAAGACTTATTCTTCCATAGCAGCAAACAATAAGAGATATAATAGAAAGAATTAATAAGAATCTTCAAAAGCAAAATAAAGTTGATACAGAAAAGAAAGCAGTATTATTAAAGCAAATGGAAGAAGTTCAAGGTCAAATTAATAATGTAGTACTTGCTATAACAAATGTATTTGTTCAAGAGGAATTTAAAGTTAAGATGGATGAGTTAAAAAAGACAAAGATGAACATAGAAATTAAGTTATAAGAAATTGAAGCTAAGGATATTAATCAAATAGTAACTGAAGCGGAGGTAAGAAATCTATTAAATCATTTTAGTGGATATATGATTAGTAGAAATATTTCAGAGTCCAAAAAGTTCATAAGAAACTTTGTAAAAGAAGTTATAGTTTATAAAGAACACATTGAAGTTATCTTTAATGTGTCTTTTTCTTTACTCAAAAATAGTCAAGATTTTAAGGTCATAAGTCAAATTAGGATGAAAGAATAAATTTCTATAAAATTAAAATATTTAATAATTTGGTAATTTATGCTATAATATGTATAAAAATGACTGGGGGAGTATAAAATGAGAGAAATAATAATAAGTTCGATTTCTCAATATATAGATTATATTAATGAGATAAAAAACGAAGGATTTATTTTTTACAGAGGACAAGATTCACATATAGAACATAAGTTGCTACCTTCATTATTAAGGGAGAGGGTAGATGAAACAACAGGGAATAAAACAAGGGTGTATGGAAATCGAGTGGATAAACAATTTATGAATTCTTTTAAATCAAGAGCAGTCGCATGTTTAAATTTTGTTCCACAAAATGATTGGGAGTGGATGTCTACAGCGCAACATTATGGATTACCTACAAGAATGTTAGATTGGACACAGAGTGCATTGTCAGCTTTGTTCTTTGCAGTGGAAAATGAAGAATTTGAATATACAGCAGATGGGGACGGGCCTGTAATATGGGCACTAAATCCCATAGAATTGAATGAAAAAGTAAGATTTGTAGATGATTATAATGTTATACCTAATATTATAGAGAATAATGTTTCTCTTCAAAGAGGATTAAGTGAAAAATATGGGATAGGAGTTGATAATAATGAAACAACTTATCCAATAGCATTAGTGTGTCCTACAAGTAATGGAAGAATAAATGCACAAAAGGGTACATTTACTTTGTTTTCATTAAACTCAAAACCGTTAGAAAATATGGACAATATTGATAAAATATTATGCAAAATAGTAATAGAGAAAGATAATAAGCGTGAAATAAAAAAGCAACTATTTGAAATAGGGATAACATATTCAAATATATACCCAGATTTAGAGTATGTATGTAAGGATATAAAATTTGAATATGAGAAAAATAATTAGTGGGATGGTGAAATATGGATATAAAAGAGTGGAAAGTTGAATCTACATCTGATAGTAAAAAATTAAAAACAGTTGTAGAAGAAATAGATAGTGCTTTACAAGGCGATAGTGGTATAAAACTTGACCCAGAATATCAGAGAGAGTATAAGTTTACACAGGCTGATGAAAGTCTATTAATAGAGTCACTATTAATGAATATACCAATACCAGTTATTTATTTATCATCAAATATTAACAGTGTACCATATATAGCAAATGTTATTGATGGGCAACATAGGTTAAGAGCTGTATATAGATTCCTCAAGGATAAATTTGCATTAAAGGGATTAGAAATATATTCGTATTTAAATGATCATAAGTTTAGCCAATTACCAGATGGAATAAAAAATAAATTACTTCACCAATCTAGGCTGGCATTTGAAAATATTCATGTACAAGATAATCCGGATTTAGAGATTGAGATATTTAAAAGATATAATAAAGGAACTCATCCATTAAGTAGACAGGAGCTAAGGCATACAATGTATATTTGTAGGTATAATATGTGGTTAAATAATAAAATAGAAGAGTTTTATAAAGATGCATTGTTGGGTGAATTCTATAATATAACTAAAAAAAGATATTCAGATAAAAGCGCACATGAATCAATATGTGTTATGTTATCAATACTCTCATATGGATTGAATAGTAAATACTCAACATCTCCAGAATATGCAGATACTTTTTTAGAGGCAGGTTCTAAAAACAAAGAACAACAAGAATTAATTGATAAGTCAGATGATTTATTATATTACATGAATAGATTTTTAATGGAAATATATAATAGGTATAATATAAAATATCCTTTCTCTAAGGAGATTTATGGCGTAGAAAGTAGAAATTATAAGTTGCAGATTCCGATATTAATGTTAATTTCAGCATTTATAAAATATCTTAGGGATAATGATATAGAGATTTGTAATGAGTATATGATTAAAAAAGTGATGGAATCAATAAAATTATCATTAAGTAATTCATATCTTGAGGAGGATTTTAAAGGATCGAATACAAGACCAAGTATTTTACAGGAAACTTTAGATATTATGATAAAAAACTTTAAGGAAATGATATAGTAGAAAAGTGATAGCGTGGATTTTAAATGTCATGCTTCGCCTCCACCATGAAACCCACGACCACCTGTAAGTAGCTTAAATAGCTACTTACAGGTGGTCGTATTTTTTTATTTTAAATAAAAAGCTAATCAGTTAGAAGTACAAGTGAAATTTTAAATAAAATTTATATGAAAGATATAAGAAGATTGAGGAAATAACAGTTTATAGAATTATTCCAATGTTTACAGTTTGGCAATATCTTTATTATAATATTATAAATTATGATTAAATTAAGGTGGCATAATTTATGGATAAAACTATACTTGTTATTGAAGATGGAGATGAAGAGGATATAAGAGCTATATTAATGCATTATATAAAAAAGGAAGGCTTTAAAGTGAAGGAAGCTGAAAATGGTATTGATGGAATTAATATATTGTCAAATGAAAAAATAGATTTGATGATTTTAGATTTAATGCTCCCTGATATAATTGGATACGATGTCTGCAGGAAAGTATCTAAGGAATATAAGGTACCAATTATTATGCTTACAGCCAGAAATGATATTGTTGATAAGATATTAGGACTTGAGTTAGGAGAAGATGATTATATAACCAAGCCCTTTGATATAAGAGAAGTAATTGCAAGGACAAAAGTATGCTTAAGAAGAATGGAGAGTCTTGTGGAAGTAAATGATGAAAATATAATCAAAATTTCTAGGGACATAAAAATAAATGAAAATAGTAGAGAAGTATTTAAAGGAGGCATATTATTAAATTGAAGTCTAAGGAATATGATCTCATTTTAACCTTTGCTAAAAATAAAATATAGTAATGTCGAGAGATAAATTGTTAGAAAAGGTTTGGGTCTATGATTTTGAAGAGGATAGCAGAACTGTTGATGTTGATGTTCAAAGACTTAGAAAAAAGCTGGAAAGCGAAAGTATTTGATATTCAAAATAAAAATGTTCATGCTAGTTTACATTCGGAATCCTATTTATATTTTCATTTCTTCTTTCTACTAAAATAATTATTGCAATTAAAACTAAATAAGAGTACAAAAGAGATTAGTGATGGTAACTTTGATATTGATGTATTCATAGGTTCTAATGATGAAATTAGTGAGCTTGGAGAAAGTTTTAATATAATGAAATATAAAATAAAGGATCAGATAGAGGCAATAGAAAAAGATAGGGATGATTTAATAAAACTCGAAGGACACAGGAAGGTGTTTTTTGATAATGTAATTCATGAAATGAAGACACCGTTAACTTTTGCAGGCGGTGAAAAAATAGAAAAAAATAACTTTGTTTTACAGATAAGAATTAGATTAATGTTATTACATTATAAATAAGGTGAAATCATGTTTATTATATATTCATTTAAGATTTTTGTCTTTAAGAGTTTTGATGTAGATTTGTTTAGATGTAACATTGTAAAATATACATTTAGAAAAATATGATATGATAATAAATACAGATTTATTGAGATATCAGATAAAAGAAGTAAAAGGAGTATTGTGTGAAAAAGATAGAAAAAGTAGAAATTATGCTTTAGGAACTTTATATTCTCAGTAATGAAGTATAAAGGATGCAATTAAATAAAATGTGTAATAGAAGGAGAGTAATATGTCAAAAGTAACGAAAAAAGCTTTAGCAATATCACTAAAAAAAATATTGTCACAAAAAACTCTTGATAAAGTTACTATAAAAGAAATCGTTGATGACTGCGGAATAACTAGACAGGCATTTTATTATCACTTTCAAGATCTTTATGATTTACTAGAATGGACTTTTATGAGCGAAATAACTGAGAATGTAGAAGGAAATGTAACTTTCGGTACTTGGAAACAGTGTTTTTTTAAGTTATGCGAATATTTTATAACAAATAAGAATTTTATTAATAATGTATATAATTCTATAGATTATAGAGGTTTTGAAGGTCATATTTATAAATTAGCATATGAATTACTGTTTAAGGTGGTTGAAGAACAGACAAAGGGATTAGATGTTAGTACAGAGGATAAAAAAAATATTATAAATTTATATAAATATATTTTTGTAGGTTTTATAATCGAGTGGATTAATAACGGAATGAAGGAAAGCTCTGATGATATGGTGAATAAGCTCAATATGTTGATTTCTGGAGTAATGAAAAATATATTGGAAAAGTATGATGATTAGCGTTTGTATATATCTTCTTTATAAGAATAAAATTTTTACATACTGATAGGAAATGTCAAAAGTTTTTACATTTTTGACTTGAGTGTCTATGTAAAACAAACTACTGAGGTGATAACATATAATCATCTTATATTAATAAAAAACCTAGTATAAAAGGGGTTAAATAAAAGGAGATATAATAATTATGACAATGATTTATGTAAATACAAAAAAGAACCGATTAACAATTGAACAACGCCGCTTATTAGCAGAGACGCTCACAGATGCTGTACTTATTCCAGAGATTGGACAGTATGAACCAAATGCGCGTATGGGATTTCAAGTACATTTTGTTGAAAGAGAAACTGATAATATGGCAATTGGTGGTAAGCTTTTATGTGACTATGAACCTGAAAGTGAACCTGATATTATGACTATTAATATACGTGTAATGGATTCAGTATGGCCAAAAGAGGTTAGAAAGCAAGTTATTGAGAATGTTCTTGCAAGACTTGCGGAGGCTTTTAATATGCCTAAACCTTTACCTACATGGTGGGTGACATTTGAGGTAATAGATGAGGGAAGTTGGGGATCAAGTGGCAGTGTGTTGTCTATACTTGATTTACTAAATTCAGGAGTTTTTACTAAGGAACGAGTAGATGCTATACGAAAGAAAATCAAATAATTTTAAATTATACTCTAGATAAAGTGAGAGCATAAAATAGTTTAGTCTGTGTTCAATTCATTTGATAATTTATTTTATTATCCTAATGAATTGAGCACAAACTATTTTATATTCTCCAAATTTGAATTATTTTATAATGTTAATAGTATTTTCTTTTCTTGGAGCGGGATTTATTGATTTCATATCCTTATATCCAAAGACAGCTGAACCTACAGGAATATATCCTTCTGGAATACCTAGTTCTTCTTCTAATTTTTTACTTTCTTCTGTGACAAAAGCAGCTTTTATTGAGTCTACCCAACATGCTCCAAGGCCTAAAGATTCTGCTGCAAGTAGCATATTTCCTAATGCCAGGGTGCCATCATGTATTGGCGCATGTGCTTTTTCATCAGCTGTAACTATAATAACTGTTGGTGCGTTGTAAAATGGTGCGAAATTTTCTGATTTTGCTAAATTTGCTAAATGGCTATTGTCAGATTTAGAAACACTATCTCTAATAATCACAGTTATTTTTTTAGTAGTTCTTTATTTTGTACTACTGTAAAATGCCATGATTGTTGACTAAATGCTGTTGGAGCATACTTTCCTGCATTTAAGATAGCATCTAATTCTTCATCTTTTATTTGAATCTGTTGAAATTTACGTGTGCTTCTTCTATTTAAAATAGTATTAATTGTTTCATTCATTTTCTTATCTCCATTCATCTTAAAACTTTATATTAAAATTATGTTAAAGTATCTCGAATAGTCTATTCTATAGTTAAAACAGCTCTGAAGTGAACTTTAGCGGTCATCATTTTTTCATATGCTGAATCTATTTGCTCTAGTGGAAAAGTTTCAACCATTGATTTTACATTTGTTAGGGTACTAAAATCTAGAGTATCTTTTTTAATATTATCACCTGTGGCATGCCATCCTTGTATGCTTTGCCTTCCAACCATTAATTGGGCAGGAGAAATTTGGATTGGATCATTCATAGCAGCAACAATTATTATTTTTCCATCAAATCCAAGACCATTTACAAGTTCTGATACAGCTTTACTGCTTGGAGCTGTTATAAGAATAACCTTAGCTCCACCTAATTTTTGAAGTTCTTTTGTTACATCTTGTTCTTCAGTAGCTATAAATATTTTTGCTCCTAATTTTTCAGCAAGTTCTTTTTTCTCTGCTCCTCTTGAAATAGCAACAGTTTTAAACCCCATATTTTTAGCATATTGGATAGCTAAATGACCAAGACCGCCAACACCTTGTATTGCAACTACATCTCCAGGCTTTGCACCAGAATTTTTTAAAGCGTCAAAAGTAGTTACTCCAGCACAAAGAAGTGGTGCACCTTCTATTTCATTTAAATCTTCTGGTATAGTTACTAATTCAGAATCAGTGGTTACCATGTACTCAGCAAAACCTCCATCATATGTTATACCAGCAGGCCAGCCTACACCAACACGTTGTCCTAATTCATAACCATTAACATCTGAACCAAGTTTGTCTATAACACCTATAATTTCATGGCCAGGGATACGTGGATATGTAATACCTAGGTAATCACCTCCTTCTTTTACAGCTGAATCTCCATGGCAGATTCCACAAGCTAGAATTTTTATCCTTACTTGATTTTTAGCTGGTTCTGGAATTTCCTTTTGTATTAGTTCAAAGTCTCCACCAGCTCTACTTACTTGAATTGCTTTCATTAATTTCATAAAAATACATCCTTTCTTTTAATGTTATATTTAATATATACTGCAATAGAAGTTCATGGATTAAAATAAAGTATTAGATGACTTTAAAATCAAATTAATTAAGAACTTGTTATTGCAGTAGATTATTCAATTTAAGTATGGTTTCTTTTGTCTAATATTTCTATCATTCTAACAGATAGATCAGTATGTATTTTGTCGATAGTGTCTTCATATTTTTCTGGTCCATTTATTTCAAGATTCTCATAATATTGCAGTTTTAAATTAATTATCTCTAGATTTTTCTGTATTTCCTCTTTTTGAGCCTCTAAAATTTTCTCCTGTAATAATAAAATTTCTTTCCTAGATGGTACGCTTGAATATCCTTCAAAACACATATGGACATAGTTCTTAATATACTGAATGGACATACCAGTTGATCTCATGCATAGTATTAGTAATAACGTTTCTAAATTCAAATCACTATATTCCCGATTTCCATTTTTGTCGCGTGTAATTTCAGTTAATAAGCCTTCCTTTTCGTAATAACGAAGAGTGTGCTTAGAAATATTAAGTTTTTCAGTAATTTCTTTTGTCGAATAACTCATTATCTTCACCTGCCAATTTCAATATAAACTATAGAGTAAGCTCTATAGCAAGTACTTTTTTATATTATATCTTAAAATGAATTTGCAAACGTAGAAAAGGCACTTTTAGATATTTTAAGAAAATAATAGTAAGGGAATTTAAACACTTAAAAATTCCGTCTTCTCAGGCGCTAGAACAATAATTTTTATACGCATTTTAGCATTTTGTTCTTTTAATTCCCAATAAAGAGCTTTACTCAAAGGACTCACATAAAATTTTGTAGCGCTATATGTAGGATTTCCTTTTGTAATGTCATAGCCTACTGTTGGTGGTACGTTCATAAGAGTTGAGCCCTCAATATCTTTATAATCACGTGTATATAATGTAGATAATATTGTCACTGCTTCTATATTGACACGAATCATATTGATTACTTTATCGAGATCCTGTTCAATTATCTTTTTAGAATGACTTAATTCTGCATTATTGACCCACGTTTCAATACTTAAATTCTTCAAATCTTTATATAATTGGTAAACATTATCTAAGAGTAATAAATCACAAGGTTTAATAATAATATCAAGGTCTTTATTTTGTCCTAATATTTCTGATTTCAATTCTTCCAATTGATGGATATGTCTTGCAACCAATAGTAAATTTTTATTTTTCATTGCAAGTTCTTTTGCTAAAGCTATACCGATTCTTGAACTTACTCCTGTAATAACTGTATATTTTCGCATTTTTAGTATTCCTTTATTTATATTTTAAGGGATTATTTGTAAAAAGATTTTCAATTTTATATAATATAGGAGAGGTGATAACAGTGTTATTACAAGAGAAAATGAAAAATTTAAAGTTCTCTCATAACGAAAGAATTGTCTTAGATTTTATTCTAGAAAAACAGGAACGTATAGATGAATACTCTACAACAATGATTAATGGAGAAACGTATACTTCTCCTTCAATCTTAGTAAGAATATCTAAAAAATTAGATTTTAATGTATGGAATGAATTGAAAAAAGCCTTTCTAGAAGAAGTCGGTTACTTAAAAACAAATTTCAAAGACTTAGATGCAAATACTCCTTTTACTAAGCAAGATTCTATTATAAATATTGCCAATAAAATTACACAGGTTCGTATAGAAAGTGCAAAGGATACATTATCTCTTATACACCATGACTCATTACAAAAGTCATTAAGAATATTAAGTAAAAGTAGCGAGATTAAAGTCTTTACAATATCAAATTTAACTTTTTTGGAACAAGAATTTGTTTATAAATTAAGACATATTGGAAAAAAGCAGATATTTATCCTACGGAAAGCATGATGTATCAAGAAGCTACTATGACGTCATCAAAAGATTGTGCAGTCTGTATTTCTTATTCTTGTGAGTCTTCTCCTTTATTGGAAGTAATTCATTATTTAAAAATGAATCAAGTTCCTATCATCGCTATTACAAGTATTGGTGAAAATAGTTTATCTAGACTTGCTGATGTGACATTACATGTAACAACAAGAGAAAAATCTTATTCTAAAATTGCAGGTTTTACTTCTATTGAATCTATTTCTTAATTTTAGAAGCCTTTTCTATTTTTATCTGTTATTTTATTAAAAAAAGGATACATTACGAAAATTAAAAAAATAACTATTTGAAATTATTGCTTTAATTTCAAATAGTATAGTTACTGATAAATTTAATAATTTCATCTATAAACGAGGGAGTGCATTTATCATTTTGAATATAAACAACTTGACTATAGAAGTTAGAATGCTTACTTTTAAATTTTAATGGAATGAGAGAATCAGAATGCTTCACCAAAAAGCTTGGTAAAAATCCAATACCACATTTATCAAGAATGGCCTGCTTTATTGATTCAATGCTACCAAGTTCCATTGAGATTTTTGGGGTATAGTTGTTCTTTGCAAATTCATCCAAAAGTAATTTTCTATAGTTGCATCCATTTTCAGTTAAGATAAATTGCTCATTTTTAATATCATCAAAGGATACTGAAGTTTTTTTCGCTAAAGGATGATCTTTGTATATTAAAATTATAAAATCTTCTTTTTTTATTTGTTTATGGTTAAAACCGTTAAATTCATGATTTGTGTCTATAATAAACATCATATCCAAACTATTATTTTTCAACATAGAATGTAATAATTTTGTATTTCCATTAAAAAGTTGAATGCTAATGTCTGGGTACATATTCTTCATTTTTGGAATAATTATAGGTAGGTAAGTATTAGCTAACGAATTAATAGTACCAATTTTTATTTTCTGTTGCTTTTGACCTATGATTTCATTTTTTGATTTTTCATATAGTTGGATAAGCTGGTTTGCATATTCTTTAAGTATTTCTCCTGGGGCAGTAGGTATCATTAAATTACCCTTTCTTTCAAGTAGTTTTAGTCCACCATAGGCACTCTCGAGTTTTTGAATATGGCTGGTTATAGTTGATTGGGCATAATCCAGGTGAATTGCAGCATTTGAATAATTACCAACCTCTAATACAGTTAAAAAAGTTTTCAGCAATTGTAAGTCCATGTATTCCTCCATAGAACTATCGGAAAAATCGATAGTTGATATCTTTTATTATATATAACGAAACAAGCTATTTCAAGGTACAATTTAATCGGGCTGAAAATTAAGCAAGCGGAGGGAGAGTTTAATATAATGAAAACTGCATTATTGATTATTGATGTACAAAATGATTATTTTGTAGGTGGTAAATGTGAGCTGGTGAATCCTATGGAAGCATTAGCAAATATTGAACATGTATTAAATTATTTTAGAGAAAAATCTCAAACAATTATTCATGTTCAGCATATTAATGATAATAATAGTATCACATATTTTTATCCAGATACTAAAGGAGCAGAAATTCATGTAAAAGTAAAGCCTATCAAGGGTGAATATCTTGTAAACAAAAATGATTCAAACTGTTTCACCAGTCAAAAATTGAAAGAGATTATAAAAAACGAAAATATCACCAATCTCGTTATTTGTGGAATGATGACACATATGTGTATTGATACGACTGTAAGGGCTTCAAGATATGAGGGGTTAAAAGTTACTCTTGTTAATGATGCTTGTGCAACTAAGGATTTGGAGATAAATAGTAGTGTCATACCGGCAAAAACGGTTCATGAAATTTTTATGGCTGCTTTAAATAAGCGATTTGCAGATATTGTTGATACTGCATATATAAACACGGATATCTTGAAAATAAATGGCTAATATATTTATCTATGCAAAGTAATAATTAATATATTTAAATGGAGAAACAAAAAGGTTGATGAAAAAATTATAGAAGCTTTTCACATGATGTGGGATAAGTTTCCGGGATCGGTTAGATTAATTCATAAAAATAGAATAGTGTTAGCTGTTAATGAAACTGCTTGTAGTATGGGATTTGAAGTAGGAACTACATGTATTAAAATTGGGGCACCTGAATCCCATAAGGAGTGCAAGGCAAATGTTGCACTTTCAACTAAAAAAGCTCAATTAGTAAAGTCAGGAGAAGAAAAAATTAGGTATTGGATTCCTGTAAAAGGTTGTGATGACATTTATGTTCATCCTACAATAGATACGAATGCTGATGAATAAGTTAGATAAAGTGGAGGAATAAAAAATGCAAATAGGTTTTTTTGATTCTGGAATTGGAGGCATTACTGTATTGCATGATACGATAAAAGTGTTACCTAATGAAGATTATATATATTATGCAGATACATTAAATGTTCCATATGGGCAAAAAACGAAAGATGAGGTAAAAATGTATATTTTTAATGCTATAGAGTTTATTATCAAACAGGGAGTTAAGGCTATAGTCATTGCGTGTAATACTGCTACAAGCTTGGCAATCGAAGAATTAAGGGGGAAATATAGCATTCCAATAATCGGTATGGAACCTGCCGTAAAACCTGCTGTTGAAAAAAATAAAAATACGAATAAACGAATTTTGCTAACTGCTACTGCTTTGACACTAAGGGAAGAAAAACTTCAAAATCTTATCACTAAATTAGACAACGAACATATTGTTGATTTATTGCCTCTTCCAGGAGTAGTGGAATTTGCGGAAAGATTTGAGTTTTGTGAACAAATAGTATTCCCTTATTTTGAAGAACAGTTACTTAACTATGATTTAAATAACTATGAAACTATTGTTTTAGGATGTACCCATTTTGCTTATTATAAGAATATATTTAGAAAATTATTTTCATCACATGTCAATATAATCGATGGAAACATGGGGACTGCAAAAAATCTAAAAAGAATTTTGAATGAAATGAACTCCTTGAATGAAGGTAGCGGTAATATTATTTTTTATAATTCAGGATTTAAGATTCAGGATAAAGCAAAATTGGATGAATATAGCAGACTATTTAAAAGATTGGATGCAATTAACTAGATTTATTACAATAAGGTTGGAGAAAGATGGGGAATTATTTTGTTTAGAGAAATGCGGAGAAAAGAGAGAACTTAAAGATGATGAAGCTATTGAAGGACATAAATTAGATAATATATTAAGTAACAGTAAAGTATCTTTTTGTGTAGTTGGAAAAACTTGCACCTTACCAGATAAATTTAGTACAAAGTATGAAAGTGTAATCATATTTGGAAGAGAAATTGAAGTTTTTGATAATGAAAAGAATATAGTTCTTTTAGAAATATTAAATAAATATTCGCCAGATTACATGAGAAAAGGTGAGATATATATTACAAATGCAAGGAATAAAAATAATTATTGAGAATATTTCTGGTAAAGCAAGAAGATAGTTCAAGAAAATTTTTGTGTGTAAAATATCACTCTTTTCTTTAACGACAAATTTGTAATGAAGTATTTAAACATTTTTATTTCAATTATGGCAAGTCTAAATTATACCTGCGTTATGGTGGAATATATCATAAATAAAAAAAGACTATGTGTTTCAATCTATAATTCATCTTAATCAAATACCGGATTATTCTACATTTTCATTAAGAACTAAAAATTTAGAGAAACATATATATTATGGCATTTATACTATGTTTGTTGAACTTATTAATCCAGAAACTAGATTATGTGCAATAGATGCTACTGCATTAAGAAGTTCAAAATACATAACTAACGAAGCTGAATCCGGCAAAGGTACACGCCTTGGATATTATAAAGGTTATAAATTACACTGTATTGCAATAGTTACTGATATTATAATTCCTTTAGTTTTTAATTTGATAACAGCTAATGTTTATGATAATCAAGTTCCAAATTTATTATATTAGGCCAAAACTTACAATCCATTTTTAATACTTGCAGATGCTGCATATGAATCAGCTAAATGGTTTGAAATTGCTTCTGAATTAGAATTTAATTTATTAACTGATATAAGTATGCGTAAAGCTAAAAGTATCGAGTCATTTATTAATAAACTTTATAAAAATGCTTTGTTTTTGAATCTCCTATTGGAATAAATTTATATAAAAACAGATTGAAAATAGAGCAATCTTTAGTAAACTTTTTAAAGAGCATACAGGATATACTCCTGCAGAATTTAAGAAATGTAGTAATTTTCTCTTATTAAATAGTAAATTTATGCCGTATATCTCAATAAATAGATAAGATATAATAAAGAGGATATAAATAATAAAGAGTAGTTAGTTATTGCTAAAGCTTTGTCTATCAGAATTTCAACTCCGTTACTGAATAGATGCTGTACAATAGAATCTAATGCTCTTTAGCCAATTGGTAAATAAGTAAGAAATATGACCTTAACCATCAATATGAATTGGTTAAGGTTATATTTATTTGTAAGTGCATGTTATTATGCTTATTTTTTTGTAGGAATTTTCTAAGAGATTCTATAAAAATATTTTAAATTAAAAAATTGTAAGTTTACAAGGTTATGAAAATACTTATCAATTTATATAAAAATTAAATACAGTAATTTATTCTTATAATATAGTAAATTTGTGCCATATACTGAAATAAGTTGTAGATATATAATAAGGGTACATAAGTGGTAAATAACAGTGATTAATATAGAGGAAAACTATATGATAAATTGTGAAGTTATCCGCTTTTAAAGGATTATTAGAACTTTAGAGTAATAAAAATTAGGAGGAATAAACATGATAAAGAAAAAACTAAAAACTTTAGCTTGTTCTGTATTGACATTAAGTATTTTTGCATCAGTAACATTATTATCTACAAATGCTCATGCAGCAACTACATCTAACCTATTTGATAATTTTAAGTCTTTTGATACAAATATTTGGTCAAAATCTGATGGGTGGACAAACGGTAGTATGTTTAATTGCACATGGAGAGCTGGTAATGTTAATTTTAACAAAAATGGGGAAATGGAACTTTCTATAACTAATGATACTAAAGGTGGATCAATGCCTTACGCAGGTGGAGAGTATCGTTCAAATAGTAAATATGGTTATGGACTTTATAAGGTAAATATGAAACCAGCAAAGCATAATGGAGTAGTTTCTTCATTTTTCACTTATACAGGGCCAAGTGATAATAATCCATGGGATGAAATAGATATAGAATTTTTGGGAAAAGACACCACAAAGGTGCAATTTAACTATTTCACAAATGGAGTAGGAAATCATGAATATCTTTATAATTTAGGTTATGATGCATCAAAAGAATTTCATACTTATGCTTTTGATTGGGATCCAACCTATATAGCATGGTTTGTTGATGGAAAAGAAGTACATAGAGTAATTGCTGATATTCCAACACATCCAGGGAAAATTATGATGAATTTATGGCCAGGAATTGGCGTAGATTCTTGGTTAAAATCTTTCGATGGAGTAACACCAGTAAAGGCATATTATAATTGGATGTCCTATTCACACTAAAATATTAATATATCTTAAAGAATGTCTATCTTTGATGAAAATGGGAGGAAATAATATGGAGTTGAAAAGAAAAATTAAATCATTTTTTATATTAAGTGTAATATTAATATGCTCTTTGGTTCTATGTGGGAATGGGCAAAAAGTTTCTGCAAATAGCACTAGGGAAATAAAGCATGGAGCTTTTTTTGCAGATCAGCCAACAACACAAGGTATAAAGGAGTTTGAAAACTTGCAGCAAAAACACCTTGATGTAGTAAATATGTTCATTAATTGGAACACTAAATTTTCTGATATAAAAAAAAATTTTGACGCTGTATATGCAAATAATTCAATAATGTCCCTTACATGGGAAGCATGGGGTATGTCTAACTTAGATATAAAAAATGGACTAAAAGATCAATATATCAGACAAATGGCTAAAGATATAAAAAATTATAATAAAGATATAATTATAAGACTATTTCATGAGGCAAATGGCAATTGGTATGACTGGGCTATAGGAGACAGTAAAGTAAATACAAATGAAACATATATAGCTGCATTTAGGCATGTTGTAGATATATTTAGAGAAGTAGGAGCTACTAATGTTAAGTGGGATTTTAATGTTAATGCTTCAAGCGTAGGAAGTGGTGCTAGTTATTTAGGTCATTATCCAGGTGATGATTATGTAGATATCATATCTATGGATGGATATAACTGGGGTACAACACAAAGCTGGGGTAGTACTTGGCAATCTTTTGACCAAATATTTTTACAAGCTTACAATACAGTAAAAGTAAAAAATAAACCCATGGCAATATCAGAATTTGCATCTGCAGAAATAGGGGGAGACAAAGCTCAGTGGTATACAGATGCTTTTAATAATATAAATTCAGATAAATATAGTTTAATTAATACAATCGTTACTTTTAGTATAAACAAAGAAACTGATTGGAGAATAAATTCTAGTGAGGCAGCATTAAAGTCGTATATTGCAGGTATACATATGTCAGACTCTAGTTCAACTGTCACTACAAATCAAACAATTTCTCCTACAACTGCTAGTTTTGATAAAAATATTTCTTCACAAAGAGATATAGAAGTAAATATGACCCTAAACGATAATACTTTAAACTCAATAAAAAATGGTACAACTACATTGAGATTAGGAACTGATTATACAGTGTCAGGCACTACTGTAACTATTTCTAAAAGTTATCTTGCAAAACAAGCAGTTGGAGCAACAAGCCTTACCTTTGACTTTAATGCAGGGACAGATTCTGTTATGCCTATTAATATAATTGATTCATCAAATCAGTCAGGACAATCAGGTAACCTTAAAGTACAAGAATTTAATGCTTTTTCGGCAAGTACATCCAATACAATTAGTCCAAGATTGAAGCTAATAAATACAGGGAATACAGCTATAAACTTGTCAAATGTAAAAATACGTTACTATTACACTATTAACAATGAAAAAGAACAAAAATTTACTTGTGACTGGTCTTCAGTAGGTGCTAACAATGTAATTGGAACATTTGTGAAAATGCCTACAGCTGAATCTGGTGCAGATTATTATATAGAGATTAGTTTTGGAAGTGGAGCTGGTAGTCTTGAAGAAGGGCAAAGTATAGAGATACAGTCTCGAATAAACAGGACAGATTGGAGTAATTATACACAGGTAGAAGATTATTCATTCAATTCTTCAGCATCTGCTTACGTTGACTGGAATAAGGTTACAGCATATTTATCAAATAATCTAATTTGGGGAATCGAACCATAATATACTAACATCCCTAGGTTTATTGTAAATACTATTTTAATCATATGATTGAAATACTAACTTTTCTACTATTAAAGTAAGTTACGAGTTAATAAAAAATAATCAAGTGAAGTATCTTAATTCTATTCATTTGTCTATTGCAGAAAACAAATAAGGCTTTTTTGAATGGATCCAGCTTTAGCTGCGTTTGGACGATTACTATTAGTCCATCAATATTTTTTCTTAAATCTGTTATTCCGCATGCAAGATAAACTGTATTAATCTATAATTATATAGACTAAATTTTTCGATTTTTTGGATGTAATGGGGAGAATCTCATATAGCACTTTTTCTAATTGTGTTGTAATATATTTTTGATTATTTAGCATAGCCGTTTTCCCCTTTTTTATAAGCATTTGGTGGTAAACTTATATAATAGGGCATGGCTGTGTTTTTTTATATACTTTTTTCTGGTAATTTATTCCTTGGTTAACTTCACCTTTTTACTGTCCGTAAGTCAGGGTAAAAACGTATTTATACTGACTTTAAAATGATTATCAAAATCAAAATAGAAGGAATATATTATATAAGAATGAATAAAAAAGCTATATTGAGGTGAAGGAGTAAAATGACGAAACTTACTGGTCGAATTGTTTTCCCTGATGATACAAGTTATAAGAATGCGCGAATGGATTATAATACTAGATTCTCAAAGTATCCCCGCGCTATTGTTTTTTGTCAAGATATCCGGGATGTAATTAATGCGGCAAAATGGGCAAGAGAGAACTGTGTTCCAATACGTTCTCGTTGTGGAGGGCACAGTTATGAAGCTTTTTCAATATTGAATAATGGAATTGTCATAGATGTAAGCGAAATGAATAAAGTTCTTCTTAAGAAAAGGAACATGGCAGCAACTATCGAGGCCGGAGCTACCTTGCTGCCACTTTACAAGATCTTATGGGATAAAGGTGTTACTATTCCGGGAGGAACGTGCCCAACTGTTGGCATTGCCGGACTTACACTGGGAGGGGGATTTGGCATGCTTACAAGAAAGATGGGTATGCTTTGTGATAGCTTGATGGCAGTCCAGATGGTCAATGCAAAAGGGGAAGTAGTATACGCTGACCGATGCGTTAATTCCGATCTTTTATGGGCTTCCCGCGGAGGTGGGGGAGGAAACTTTGGGATAGTAACGTCATTTGTTTTTAAGGTTCATCCTATTTCAAACGTTGCAGTTTATAATATTTCTTGGGATTGGTCGGATGCTAGAGAAGTCATCAAGACATGGCAGAATTGGGCGCCATTTGTTGATGAACGTTTGACATCAATTCTAGAACTATTCACCAAAAAGGATGGCCGTATTTCTTCAGCCGGTGAATTTTTAGGCAATGAAAACCAGCTGAGATGCTTACTAAAACCATTAACTGCTGCCGGCAATCCTATTCAGATTGAAGTTCAAACAATACCATATATTGAAGCAGTACTAAAGTTTGATGGTGGGCCGGGTCCTCATAAGTTTAAAAATACTGGGGCTTTTGTGTACCATAGTTTACCTGATAAGGCAGTCAACACCCTGCTTTATTATATGGGGATTTCCCCAAGCAAAGATAACTCGATTCAATTTCAGAGCTTGGGAGGAGCAGTCAGCAAGATTCCTACAGATGGAACGGCCTATTTCCATCGTGAAGCAAGATATATCATGCAATATATAACACACTGGAAAGTTGATAATGAAAAAAATCCGAACATCTTTTGGGTAGAAACGCTCAGACGAGCCATGTTAAAATATGTGGATGGAACCTACGTCAATTGGCCTGATATCTTTATTAAAGACTGGCCGAATGCATATTATGGTACTAATTATCAGGAGCTTATGCGAATTAAAAGCAAGTACGACCCGGAAAATGTATTCCACTTTAAACAGAGTATCCGTCCAGCCTATTATTAATCAAATGTTCTATAAAAAAAGAAATAATGTATAATACACACAATAAAACAGGTTTAGTAGATACTGTAGAAAAATTTTTGAATCAAGAATCATATTGATTTCTATTAGGATCGCTCTTAAAATAAGCATAATAACTATTGGTATCAGTACAGTTTTAAATATAGACACTTTTTCTCTACTATTATTTACTTTCCCTAATATTTCCTTAATAAACTAGTGTGTGTTGATGAATTTCGGAGCCCATGCTTAGCCTCCACCATGAAATCGACGAAAATCTAAAATTTTTGGATTTTCGTGGGTTCTTTTAGTTTGTATAGAGTTATAGTAAGATTTTATATCTATAATCCTATAAGAGAATATAATTTTATAAGCAAATATTTTAAGGAATTTAGCATCTATAAAGGTGGAATGTACAATAAATAACGTAGACTTTTTTAAATAATTAAAATTGAAATGTATGTTGCAATATTGAAAATTCTTACTTTATCAAGTGAAACTTGATTCAGGTGGGGTTTGATCCCTATCTGAATCTTAGTTGAACTTATCTAGGGTCGTGCCGCTGTTATCTCCCACTTGAAGAAGTAGGAGTGTTACAGCGGCTAGGCATCAGATAAATATGGGTAAGAGTATTTCTATTTCTGAGATGGTTGTGATGTGAAACTTATACAAATTCATTGATAATCTATAATAATGATTATGTTATATCGCTAATAATTACAATAGAAATAGCAATACAAAATTTGAAATTTTATTTAATAGACTAATAGGCCTTAAGATATGGCATATGGACTACAGCTACAAAATACTTTGATCAGTCATGGTTCTATATGACGGGTGTGGTTGTATCTGCATATGCATTTAGAAATGTGCTAGCGCTTTATATTAATAAGTATTTGTCAATATCATAACAGATAGTGCAATTTTTTGAGTTAAGAAAAATTGACTGCTATTTTTACTTACGCCATATTGGCAAGAAAATAATCGTTGTTGGGAACTGAAAATATAATTGTACTTAATTTTAAAAATTAAGATATTGGTACTAATATTAGTTAACAATAATTGAATTGATTCCTTTAAATGCAATATTACTAGCTGCCTTTGCTAAATCTTCCAAAGAGATATTTGAGTCCAGATTAAACCATTCAATATACATAGACATAATTCCAGAAGCAGTGAATTCAGCATATAGGTCTAACACTTCTTTATCATTATTAAGTTTTTTATAAAATCTTTCTATAAGAGTATCTTTTAATATATTCTTTACTTTAATCAAAAGAAAATTGTAAGAATTAGCACGAATTAGTTTTTTATAAAAATCAAAATTTTCATTAATCACATCATTTAAACTGGTAAAAAAAGCATGCTCATTAAATTGGTCATGAAAAAAATCATATTTTTCTAAAATAAGTAAAAATTTTTCGATAGTTTCATTTTCTATTTGGTCAAAGATATCATAAATGCTTGAATAATGCATATAGAAAGTCTTACGATTTATGTTTGCATTGTCAGCTAGTTCTTTTATAGTAATTTTTGAAATATCTTTTTCTTCTAGGAGATTTATTAATGCATCTCTAATACTTTTCTGAGTTTTTCCAATGCGACGATCTTTTTTTTCTGAGTTTTTATTCATAATATCCTCCTAAGGTAACACTTTTTGTTTATATGAGTATTAAGTAACAGGTCTTTAAATTTTGACCATTGTTAATTGATTATGGAGTAATTATAATGCAATTGTGAGTATTAATCAACAGATGTTACTTTTGGGGATTAAATACTGATGTTATCTGTTTATTTATGGAGGAATAATATATGATTTATAAAAAATTATGCTTAATTGTCTTAATAGGAGCAATATTTACATTATCAATTGGGTGTAGTAAATCAATAACTACAGCACAAAACAATTTATCTCAAATAAAACAAGTAAAAGTTGAAAATGCTAAAAGTGAAAGCATTAATAATATATCAGAATTATCTGGTACGCTACAGCCATTTGAAGAAACAACAGTTTCATTTGAAGTGTCAGGAACAATAAATTCTTTGAATGTACAAGAAGGTAGTAATGTAAATAAGGATGATATCCTAGCAACTGTAGATAGTAAAAATTATGAGTTACAAGTAAGCCAAGCTCAAGCAAATGTCGATAAGGCTTCAGCTGTATTCAGACAAACCGAAAAGGGAGCTAGAGAGCAGCAAATTCAGCAAGCCAAATTGAAAGTTGAACAAGCAGAAACAGCTTACAATCAAGCAGTAGTTGATTTAAACAGAAATAAAACTTTATTTGAAGCAGGAGCGATAACTCAAAGCGACTATGAAAAATTTCAAAACAGTGCAAGTGCAGCTCAAAAAGATATGGAAGCTGTAAAGCGATCATATTCTTTAATTACTGAAGGGGCAACGAAAGAGGAAAAAGAACAAGCAAATGCAGCTTATAATCAAGCAAATGCAGTTAAAGAACAAGCAGAACTTGCACTTTCAAAAACTTCTCTTAAATCACCAATAACCGGAGTTGTAATATATAAATCCATTTCTAAAGGACAGTTAATATCAGCAGGAACTTCAGCTTATAAAATAGGGAATATAGACAAGCTTAAGGTTCTGTTATCAGTTCCAGATTATGAAATTGCTTTGTGGAAAATTGGAGATAATGTATCAGCAAAGTTATATGATGATTCGATGGATGGAACGGTAACTAATATATTTGCAGCGACAAATGTAAGTAGTGGTAGCATAAATGTAGAAATCACAATAGATAATGAAGGTCATAAATGGCGTTCAGGACAAGTAGTTACATGTAGTCATAAAGCTGATAATGGTAAAGGTATTTTTTTACCTAAGGAAGCAGTTATAAGTACTGGAGGTTCATCACCTTATGTTTTTATTTTAAAAGATAATAAGGCAATAAAAACTGATGTTAAAATTGGTGAATTAAAAGATAATAAATTGGAAATTAAATCAGGTATAAATGAGGATGATAGAGTAATTATTGAAGGTATGGATAGGCTATTAGATAATGATGATGTAAAAGTATCGGAGAGTGATGAATAGTGATTGATTTTGTGGTTAGGAAAAAGAAAATAACAATATTAGTTTTTGTAATAGCTGCAATAGGCGGATTGTATAGTTTTGTTACATTAACAAGACAGGAATCACCAGATATTATGAGTCATTCTGCTGTAGTGACAACTGTATTACCAGGAGCAGCGCCTGAAAATGTTGAGAATGCTGTAACTAAAAAATTAGAAGATAAAATAAAAGAAATGCAAGGAATAAAATCAATTACTTCTGATTCTCGAGAAAATGTATCTGTTATTACTGTAGAGTTAAATAAATATCAAAAACCAAAGGAAAAGTGGGATGAGTTAAGAAAAAAAGTAAAAGATGCAGAAGCAGATCTTCCTGATAATGCAAAAACACCACAAGTAAATGATGAGTTATCAAAAACTTTTATTCAGACTTTAAACATAACTGGTGATTCTTTAGATGATTTGTATAATGCAAGAGGATCAATAGATAGATGGAAAGATCAGCTTAAAACAGTAGAAGGCGTAACCAATGTTATAGTAATAGGAATGCCTGAAAAACAAGTAAGAGTAGATTTAGACACACAAAAAATGTATAACTACGGAATATCATGGAAACAGGTGGCAGCAGCAATTAAGGGGGATAGAGATAAAACGCCACTTGGAAATTTAGATAATGAAAATCATAGATATCAGCTGAAATTAGATGAATCTTATGATCCAGAAACTTTAAACTCAATAATTGTTTTAACGACTAAAGAAGGAGCTCCTATTTATTTAAGAGATATAGGAAAGGCGTACATGTCTACTGAAAAGATTGATCATTATGTATATCATAATGGGAAACCAGCAGTAAGCATGACTATTAGTTCTGAAAATGGAACAGACATACCTTCTACACAAAAAAAGATTACTGAAAAATTAGAGAGTTTTAAAAATTCATTGCCATCGGGGATCAAATTTGAAAATGTATATTCTGCAAGTGAAAGGTTAGATGAATTGTTTGGTAATCTTTCACATGAAATGATTGTAGCCATTGCTTCAGTTTTGATTATATGTTCGTTAGGATTAAGCCTTATTGATTCACTTATAGTTGCTTTTGCTATACCAATATCCATGTCCGCAGGCTTAATGATGGCACCAGTATTTGGAGTTACTTTTAATCAAATAACCATATATGCATTAATAATAGTTCTTGGAATCCTTGTAGATGATGCAGTTGTTGTAAATGACAATATTGATAGGCATATGATTGAATTAAATCAGTCTATTGATGAAGCTGCAATCAATGGTCCTAAAGAAGTATTTACTTCAATTTTAACTGCTACTTTAGCAACTATCTGCACTTTTATTCCTATAGCTTTTTTACCAGGCATGACAGGAGAATTTGCTCGTCCATTACCTGTTGTTGTTACTTTTGCGATGATAGCTTCCATGTTTATGTCGCTTACTATTATACCAATTTTTCGTCAATGGCATGGTAGAAAGCACAGAATTGAAAATGAAGATAAAAACAAACCTGTTGGATTTTTAGGAAAACAAATTAAGATACTTACAAATATATACGCAAATAAGTTTATGCCAAAAATACTAAAGAATCCTTCAAAATTTGTTACCATAGCGATACTAATTACATTAGTATCCTATTCCTTGATGCTTTTTATACCAATACAACTTTTTCCAAAAGCAGATAGGTCTGAATTTCTTATTAATATAACAAATCAAACTGGAAGTAGTATAAAAGATACTAAAGAAATTGTAGAAGATGTATCTAAATGGGTTAGTTCACAGCCAAATGTAAAATTAGTATCAGCCTATGCAGGAGGACCAGCTCCAGCTATGTTTTTAGCAGATGAAAGTATAGGGGATGGTGAAGAATGTGGACAAATTCTAGTTAAAGTTGATACGAAAAAAGTTTCTTCGGAAAATCTTATAAAAGAATGGAATAAGGAGTTAAAAGATATTTACCCACAGGCAGAAGTTGTACCAAAGCAATTACAACTTGGATTACCAGTAGGAAAACCAGTAGTAATAAGAATTTATGGACAAGACATAGATAAATTACGAACTAGTACACAAAAGGTAAAGGGGAAATTAAAATCTATTAATGGAGTTACAAATGTTAAAGATAATATAGGAATTGATAATTATAGCTACAAAGTAGAAGTAAATAAGTCAGTAATGGATAAAATGCAGGTAAACTATTCAGATATTACTAGCACTATTCGCTTAGTTAACGATGGAATAACAGTAGATAAATTTGACGATAAAAATGATTTATCAGATATAGTAATATATGCAAGTAAATCAAATGAAGATCCTATGGTAGATTTTCAGCGATTAAGTGTTCCAAATGCAATTGGTGAGCAAGTACCTTTGAAACAGCTTGTTAAGATTGCTCCATCTTTCGCAATCAATTCTATATCACATCGTAACCTAGAAAGATATGTTGAAATATCTGCTGATGTTACAGGTGATACCACAGGTGATATGGGTATGAAGCAGATTAAACAAGAGATGAAAAAAATTAATCTACCAGATGGGTACACATGGGAAGGTGGAGGAGAAACTGTTGAATCAGTAGATATTTTTGTAGATTTAATTAAACTTTTGGCAGTAGCAGCTATTTTGATTATGGTGATTATAATTTTACAATTTTATTCATTCAGTATACCTGCAATAATTGCAAGCACTTTCCTTTTAGCTTTTGGAGGCAGCATGATTGGATTATTTATTACAGGAAAGCAGCTTGGATTTATGGCAATGCTTGGAGTTATTACATTAATAGGTATTGTTGCAAGAAATGGTATTGTACTTATTGAATTTATAGAAAATGAACGTAAAAATGGTGTTGAACTTAATCAAGCAGTTATTAATGCTGGTGAAGCCAGACTTCGTCCAGTTATGTTGACAGCACTTACTGCAATAGTAGGGCTTATACCAATGGCAATAACAGGGGAAGTACTTTTTAAGCCTATGGCAATATCTATAATTTTTGGTTTGATGTATGCAACAATACTTACACTAATAGTTGTTCCAGCCTTTTATGTTATAATTGCTAAGTAGAAGAATAAGCTTAAAACTTCAAAATTTAAGATAGATAATATAAATGAAAATATTTAATAATAAAAAATTAAATTATGACAATAAAATCATTTTTAAATAGTATAAGTCTTATATAGAAAAGAAGGTTTTAAAAGCTATTGTCAATTTAGACTTTTGTTATGTTTAGAAATTCCTTGAACTTAGAGTTTTGAGGAATTTTTTTTATTTCAAGAAGAATATTGTCAAATAGGAGTTTTTAAGCGTAGGATGAATAATTCTAGAAAAAACGAGAAATAAGTAGGGAAATGGCAACTTTAGGAAGTGGATAATTAAAATTTAAAGGAAATATAGTATAATTTAGTAAAAATAAAGAAGGGGGACTTTTATGAATTTACAAAAAATTAAAAAGGTAGCAGCATTATTAGCAGTCGTGTCTGTATTTTCTACTAGTGGATTTACTATTCAAGTTAAAGCAGATACTACGACAGAAACTACATCGGAAAACACTTATAATTATGCTAAGGCCTTACAATTATCTTTATACTTTTATGATGCAAACAAATGTGGAAAGGTAAGTGGAAATGATGATCTTGCTTATAGGGGAGATTGTCACTTAAAAGATGCTAGTGTTCCACTAATACCAGCAAAAAGTGGAGGAACGGGAACCAATTTATCTGCGTCATTTATTGAAGCTAATAAAAATGTATTAGATGCTGATGGAAATGGAAGCGTTGATTTAAGTGGTGGTTACCATGATGCTGGTGACCATGTGAAATTTGGTCTGCCACAAAGTTATTCAGCTTCAACACTCGGATGGGGTTATTACGAATTTAAAGATTCTTATGCAAAAATTGGTGAACAAGATCATATGGAAGATATTTTGAGATGGTTTAATGACTATTTTATAAGATGTACATTTAGAGATGCTGATGGAAATGTTGTAGCGTTTGCTTATCAAGTAGGAGATGGAAACATAGACCATTGTTACTGGGGATCACCAGAATTACAAGATGATAATAGACCAGCGTGGTTTGCAAGTGCTGAAACACCAGCAAGTGATCAATGTGCAGGCGCAGCAGCTTCCCTTGCAGTTAATTATTTAAACTTTAAGGACAGTGATGCAGATTATGCTAATAAATGTTTAGATACTGCTAAAGCCTTATATAAATTTGCTCAAAACAATAGAGGTCTTGGTTATTCAGGAGGATACTATAATTCAAGTGGTGATGAAGATGAACTTTCTTGGGCAGCAGTATGGCTTAATATTGCAACTGGAAACTCTTCATATATTAATGATATAACAGCTACAGATAACAGTGGAAATTATACAGGATATATGAAAAAGATTTTAAATAGTAAACAAGATTCATGGCAAAATATTTGGGTTCATTCCTGGGATGTAGTTTGGGGTGGAGTATTTGCAAAGCTTGCACCTATAACAAATGATTCAAAACATTGGTATTTCTTTAGATGGAATGCTGAATATTGGTCAGGAGTTGCTCATGAAAATGCAAATGATAATAATTATTTAAAACCAACACCAGGAAACTTTAGAGTTATAAGCACTTGGGGATCTGCAAGATATAATGCAGCAGCTCAGTTAAGTGCTCTTGTCTATAATAAATATAAAACTAATACAGGTTTCAATGAGTGGGCGAAATCACAAATGAATTATATTTTAGGAGATAATCCATTAAATAAATGTTATGAAGTTGGATATGCTGAGAATTCTGCTAAGTATCCTCATCATAGGGCATCTCATGGTTCAGTGACAAACAATATGGAAGTTCCTATAGAATCTAAGCATACTTTATGGGGAGCTTTAGTTGGAGGACCAGATACTAGTGATTATCATAATGATGTTAGAACAGATTTTGTATATAATGAGGTAGCTTGTGATTATAATGCAGGCTTTGTTGGAGCTCTTGCAGGACTTTATGAAATATATGGACAAGGTCAAAAACCAGATGCAGATTTTCCACTAAAGGAAGAAGATGCAACACCATTTTATGTTACTGCAAAACTTGAACAAGAAAATAATCAAAGAACTCAAATAACAGTTAAAATTAATAATGATACTGCGACTCCACCACGTAAAGTATCAAATTTAAAAGCAAGATATTTCTTTAATATTTCTGAATTGTTAAGTGCAGGTCAAACGATTAAGAATGTAAGTGCTCAAATTATGTATGATGAAGCTAAAATAAAAGATTCTGTTCCTGCAGTTATAAATGGACCAGTTGCTTATGATGAAGAGCATGGTATCTATTATATTGAAATAGATTGGACAGGAAATAACTTCCATGGAAGCAGAGAATTCCAATTTGCATTAGTTGCGGCACAAGATTCAAAATATAAAACTAATTGGAATCCAACTAATGACTGGAGTAGAGCAGGAATTACAAGTACTGCAGCCAAAACTGATCTTATATCAGTTTATTTAGGTGATGAAAAAGTACTTGGTACAGAGCCAGCAAAAGGTGATTTTCAACCACCAATAGCACCAAGTAATTTAAAGTGTGACGAAAAAACTAGTAATTCTGTAAGTCTTTCATGGACAGCATCAACTGATAATGTTGCAGTAACTAAGTATGATATATACAATGGTTCAACATTAGTTGGAACAAGCACAACATCAAATTATATTGTAACTGGATTAAGTGCAAATACTACTTACAGCTTTAATGTAAAAGCTGAAGATGCTGTCGGCAATATATCACCAGATAGTAGTGCATTAAGTGTAACAACTAACTCTGATAGTAAAGTGCTTTTAGGTGATGTAAATGGTAATGGGGAAATTGATATGGTAGATTATATAGCATTGCAAAAATATGTATTATTGGGTGAATCAAATACTATAAATAAACAAAATGCAGATATAAATGGAGACACAAGAATTAATACAGCAGATCTTTTCGCATTAAGAAAAATAATCATAAGTTAGTTATAATATACTTTAAGCAATTTTTGTTTTAGAGATTATCAAGTGAAACTTGATTCAGGTGGGGTTTGATCCCCATCTGAATCTTAGTTGAACTTATACCCTCAAGGGGTACCTAGTCCAGGAGCGTGCAGCCGTTATCTCCCACTTAAAGAAGTGGGAGTGTTACGGATGCTAGCTATCGGATAAAGGAATACAATGATATGTTTGAATTATAATTTAATTCTCATAATACTCAACATAAGGTTGTATTATATAATGCGTCAGAGGAATTATATAAACAGGTATACAATAAAATGATTTCTTCATGAAATGGAAAACTTAATCAACTTATTGAAACATTTATTTAAGAGGTTAAAGAAAAAAACAGTGTTAAAAATTTAGAGCTTAAGGCTAAAGAAAATAACGTGTTCGATATAAAAAGTTCTATAAATAGATATTTCGATCAGTTACTAATAACCTATATATTAAGTAGTAAAGACATCAGAAATGATGATATGGAAGAGATAGATGAAGCTTATTTTGAAGTTAAGCAAGAAATTGAAAAGGCAATAGATTCTTATATTGATAGACTTGAACAAGAAATTTAATAAAAATGGTGGATTTTAAAAGTCATGCTTCGCCTCCACCATGAAACCCACGAAAATCAAAATTGATATGCTCCCTTTATAGTAGACAGTTAAAATAATAAAACTGTTTCTATAAAGGGGGTATTTTAATGTCAAGAAAAACGAAATGTTCTCTGGAAGAGAAATTGAAAGGAATTAAAGAATATCTATCAGGAGAAAAAGCAGTTATACAGATATGCGATGAGATGGCAATTCATAGTGCCACATTTTATGACTGGTTGAAAATATATAATGATGTTGGGGAAGCAAATTTAATAGTTTCTACAAAAAATAAATATTATTCTGATTCTCTTAAACTTAATGCAGTTAAAGATTATCTAGCTGGAAAAGGTTCTTTAAGAAATATATGCTGCATATATGAAATTTCATCTCCTCGTGTTCTCAGAGATTGGATTAAGAAGTATAATGGTCATAAAACATTTAAATCTCATAATAAGCAAGGGGATAGAATTATGACTAATGGAAGAAAAACTACTTATGAAGAAAGAATTGAGATTGTTGCATTCTGCATTTCGAATAATGATGATTATCAAGCCACTGCTGATAAATTTAAGGTTTCTTATCAACAAGTTTATACATGGGTAAGAAAATACAAAGCTAATGGATATGAAGAGCTAATGGACCGTCGCGGTAAGCGTAAAGAGGCTGATGAGCTTACTGAGTCTGATAAATTATCCGCGCAATTAAAACTTATTGAAGCAGAAAATAGACGTTTAAAGATGGAGAATGATTTCTTAAAAAAATTGAAGGAAGTAGAAAGAAGGCGATAAGCACTAGAATCCTCCAAGAATATAAATATATTTCTATAAAAGAATTACATAAGGAAAATGGCTATCCAATAGCTGATTTATGCAATTTAGCTAGTATTGCACGATCATCTTACTACAAATGGATTAACCGTTCAGAGACTGAATTAGATAAAGAGAATTCAATAATACTAAAAGAGATTGTTAAGCTTTATGAAGATGTACATGGTATCTATGGATACCGTCGGATAACAATGAATATAAATAGACTTCTGAATAAAGAGTATAATTATAAACGAATTTATAGATTAATGAAGTCTATTAACATGAAATCAGTTATAAGAAAAAAGAGAAAGTCTTATATTCAAAGTATTCCACAAATCACGGCAGAAAACAAATTAAATAGAGAATTTTATGCAAAGAAACCAAATGAAAAATGGTTAACAGATGTTACTGAATTTAAGCTACTTAATGGTCAAAAGGCTTACCTCAGTGCAATATTTGATTTATCTGATAAAAGCATTGTTTCTTATGTGGTCGGTCACTCAAATAACAATCAACTTGTTTTTGATACATTTGACTTAGCAGTAACTGCTAATCCGACTGCAAAGCCACTTTTTCATAGTGACAGGGGATTTCAGTATACTAATAGAACTTTCAAAGCTAAACTTGATAAAATCAATGCAACTCAAAGCATGTCACGTGTCAGTAGGTGTATCGACAACGGACCAATGGAAGGTTTTTGGGGAACTCTCAAATGCGAGATGTATTATTTGCAAAAATTTTATACATATGAAGAATTGAGACAAGCAATTGATGACTACATAGTATTTTATAATACAAAAAGGTTACAGAAAAATTTAAAATGTCTGACTCCAATTGAATATCGAAATCAGACCTTGGCTTCATAATTTTTTTGTTTTTTCATCTGTCTACTTGACAGGGTGCAGTTCAAATTTGGATTTCCGTGGGTTATTTTAGTTCTTGGAGATTTAGAGAAAGGTTTTGTATCTATAATCCTATAAGAGAATATCATATTATAAGCAAAAATTTTAAGAAATTTAGCATATGCAAAGGTGAACCATATACATGGATAACCAAAAAAATGAGAAAAGAATTATAGTAAATATGTTTCCACATACTGGGCATGTAGAGTGTGTTGTGAAGATAGAGAAGAAATAGATTTTCTTGATTCACTCTTTATTGACTTTTTAAACGTATAATAGTAAAAAAATTGAAATTTGAGGTGGAAAAATGATTAAATTTTCTTGCTAATTTTTAAAGTACATTTAATACAAAGATAAACAGGTGCGTTCTGTTTATTTGGTCGTACTTATGCAAGAAAGTTATTCTTTTTTTCTTAATATATACTCTTGTGTTATGCTATAATGATTAGCTTAACTAGTATATCTATGAGCTGTAAGAATAATAATTTCTTACGGCTCTTATTTTTATAAATAATTCGAATAAGGAGGATAATTAATATTATGAAAAATAAAGACACTTTGCTAACACATGATAATCTCCATATAGAGCCGGATACTGAAGGCGACATTTATATGGAGTAATAACAAAGTCGCCTATTGTTCCGACTTTGTTATTTATACTATTAATTACAGAGGAGGACAAAAATATGTCTTTAATAAATGTTACAAACCTAACCTTTGCTTATGAAGGTATCTATGATAATATTTTTGAAAATGTAAGTTTTCAAATTGATACCGATTGGAAATTAGGCTTTACTGGAAGAAACGGAAGAGGAAAGACTACTTTTCTAAATCTTTTGATTGGGAAATACGAATATAATGGAAACATTTCAGAGAATGTGACTTTTGAATATTTTCCTTATGAGGTGCAGGAGCAAAGTAATTTCACCATAGATGTCATAAGGGAGATTAGTCCAAATTCAATGGATTGGGAAATAGTAAAAGAATTATCTTTGTTAGATATGGACTACGATGCTTTATATAGACAGTTTTATACACTATCTAAAGGAGAGCAGACCAAAGCATTGTTGGCTGCTATGTTTTTGAAGGAGAACTCCTTCTTACTTATTGATGAGCCTACCAATCATTTGGATGCTGAAGCTAGGCAAAAACTAAGTAATTACTTGAAAAAAAAGAAAGGATTTATTCTAATTTCACATGATAGGTCTTTTTTGGATAATTGTGTTGACCATATCTTGTCTATTAATAAAACTAATATTGAAATACAAAAAGGAAATTTTTCTTCATGGTGGAGAAACAAAGAATTACAAGATGGTTTTGAGCTAGCAGAAAACGAAAAATTGAAAAAGGATATTAACAGACTTTCCAGCTCGGCAAAACGTACATCTACGTGGTCAGATAATGTTGAAAGCAGCAAGTATAGAACTACTAATTCTGGGAGCAAATTAGATAAAGGATATGTTGGACATAAAGCTGCAAAAATGATGAAGCGTGCTAAAAATATAGAAGCTAGACAACAAAACATGATTGAGGAAAAATCAAAGCTTCTTAAAAATATTGAATCTAATGAAAGTTTAAAAATAGTACCGCTTACTTTCCATGATAAAAAGCTTGTAGAACTTACAGATGTTGCAATTGAATATGATGATAGAATTGTCTGTGAAGGAATAAGCTTCGCTATAGAGCAAGGTGAAAGAATTGCTATTCAAGGAAAGAATGGCAGCGGAAAATCAAGTATATTGAAATTAATTTATGGAGAAGACATCCCCCATAGTGGAATTGTAAGAAAGAATAATAAGTTAATCATTTCGTATGTTTCACAAGATACTTCAGATTTATATGGTAACTTATCTGAGTATGCAGATAAACACTGTATTGACGAGAGTTTATTTAAATCGATGCTTAGAAAACTTGATTTTTCAAGAGAACAGTTTGAAAAGAATATCGAGGATTTTAGTGGAGGACAGAAGAAAAAGGTATTGCTTGCCAAAAGTTTGTGTGAACGGGCACATTTGTATATTTGGGATGAACCATTGAATTTTATTGATGTCATTTCTCGTATGCAGATTGAGAAATTGTTAATTGAACATGAACCTACAATTTTGTTTGTTGAGCATGATAGTGCATTTTGTGAAAATGTTGCAACAAAAACAATAAAATTGTAAAGGTAGAAATGGCAATTAATATGTTTAATGGGAATATAAAAGTAACACACAATAGGCTCCATGCAAAGTCAGATGTTTTGGGCGACGCTTGCATGGAATAGTATAAGTCGCTAATTATACTGGCTTTGCTTCCTAACTATTAATAGTGAGGAGGAAGCCTACATGATACAGACAAAAACAAAATATGGAAAAATAAAACAAATAGTATCAAATTTAAAATTACCTGATTATAGATACGAGCAGCTTACAAAAGCTATTTTTCATCAAAGAATAGATAATTTTGAAGATATGCATATACTACCAAAAGCGTTAAGGATAGCTTTAGTAAATGAGTTTGGAAATAATGTATCTAGTGTAATACCTGTTTTTTTACAAAATTCTAAACAAGCTCAAAAATTGTTATTCGAATTGACTGATGGAGAAAGAATAGAAGCTGTTGGACTAAAGTATAAACAGGGATGGGAATCGTTTTGTATTTCTTCCCAATGTGGTTGTGGTTTTGGATGTCGTTTTTGTGCAACGGGAAGCGCTGGATTTAAGCGCAATCTTACTGCTGACGAGATAACTGACCAATTACTTTATTTTTATTTTAATGACCATAGATTGAATAGTATTTCATTTATGGGAATGGGTGAGGCTTTTGCAAATCCGGAGTTATTTGATGCAGTAAAAATTTTAATTGATCAAAATTTATTTGGGTTAAGTCAACGAAGTGATTTAATGCCTATAAATAAAAGATTTCCATTGAATGAGGTAATGAAGACATTAGATGAACATATCATTCATACGGGACGACGAGTGTTTATTGCTTATATTATGCTTGAAGGAATTAATGATTCGAAAGAACATGCAGAGGCAGTTGTAGGTATATTGAAAAATCGTGGTTCATGGGAGCATTTATATCACATTGATTTGATACCTTATAATTCTACGGACAAAACAACTTTTAAATTTCAATCTTCAAGTGCTATCAAGCAATTTTGCAGTACACTAAAGAAAGCTGGTATTAGTGTAACTGTTAGAGCACAATTTGGTTCTGAAATTAGTGCTGCTTGTGGACAGTTGTGTTATGAAAATGAATTATGATGTTGGTTTAAAAATATCATTCTAACAATAGGTCCCCTCAACCTATTAGTTCATAGCCGTCAATCTTATTTAACCACAAAATTACCAATAAGTTTAAAGAGGATTTCAGACGAAATTAGAAATGAAAAATCTGGAATATCCAATCTTTTAGTATAATAATTTCATTTATGTCTTTAAATTTGGGCATGATTAATAAAAGGTAATAATATTGCTGTAATATATGTTATATTTTACAGCAGTTACCTTTAATGAATTTCAATATATTTTTATGCCGCAATATAACCTAAGAGTTTTCTAACACTTTTATCGCCTTTTCTTACTGATTTCATTGAAAATCTCCGAAGTGTATCTATAATTGCATTCATTAAAATTAAAATACTCATCTCATCCTCGAAAATTTTTGTTCTTAAATTAGGTAAAAATTCTTTGACTTGATCAAAAGCTTTTAAATTACTTATTTCTTTTGTATCATCATCAAAATTTTCATTATGAATAATATCCTTTGCAATAGAAATTATCCCGGCTGAGAAAAGTATCGAAATCAAACGTCCATATAGAAAACACTTAAATCTTTGAATTTTGATTTTTTTATTATTCTTCGTGTTAGATATTTTAAATATAGATTTCCATACTTTGAACATAATTTCTACTTGCCATCTTAGGGAATAAATTTCATGCACTTGATCTTTAGACAGAATTTCTTCTGGAATATTGGTTATATAGGCATTCAGTGCAGTCCAAGCTGAATTTCTATCATTAAGCTGTCGTTTTTCCCGACGTAAAACTTCTTTATTTTTAGAATCTATTTTTTGCTTGTTTTCTTGTGATAATTTAGTTATAATTAATCTGCTTTTTAGTTCCTTTTTGGAACCTATATAGATGTCTTTGATTTCAATTGTTTCACCATCGGCCAATGGTTTAATTAGATCAAGGGCATCTAATCTTATATATTCAGAAGATTTTATTATTTCTCCTCTTTTCGTCCGTTTAGGAGTGGAATTTTTCTTATATATTGGTGTAGTGCTTTTTATTTTTGAAACATAAAATGCCCCTTTCTCATGAATGTTTTTTAGATATCCAGTTTTATAATATCCTAAATCAGCTAGTCTAAGATCTCCATTTTCAGTATTTTTATCCATTGTGTCTATGTAGCTGCCATCATTAATTGCTCCGCTCATAGGCTCACAACACATAAAAGTCCCTGATAATAAATCATATTGCAATTGTATTTTTATGGAAAATTTTGAAGCATTTCCGCCAACTGCTTTAAATTCAGAAGAAAATCTTTCAGATAAATTAAATACAGTGGAATCATTTATAACTATTCTTTTAAAGTAAAACTTTCTATTTAAAATTTTATTTTGTTTCAACATAAGTGTGTTAAACGCTTCTTTCATGTATTCAACAGCATTATCATTAAAGCGCTCATTAAGAGCTTGCGGAGAAAGTGAAATATTATAATAACTTGATAATCTTGAACTTAAAGTTGCTAAAGACTGTTCACACATATCTTCACTCAAAAAACTATTAAAGGACAAGAATGTTGCAGCATCCATTTTTCCTTTTCGAGTAATAAAACCTGTGTCTCTATCGATTTGGTTTAGCAGTTCATACGAAAATAATTGTTTTGTACTTCTTATTATTTCTTTTAGTCCTTTGTGAATAAAAAACACCTCTTTTCAAACTTATATTTTTATTATACAAAAATATATAAGTCTAAAAAAAGGTATATTATTGGCAAGCTTAGCTTTACGGCTATGACCTATTAGTTTGGGGGAACATTGCTTTAAATGGTGTAAGTCATTCAAGAAAATGGCGTTTATTGTTGTCCATATCATTCCATTTGATTTTTATAGAGTGATATTTACAGATTTATGAAAGTAAACTCTAATGGATTTCTGTCAACTAACCTTAAATAAGTATATTTAGGATATCCCACCATAACAGCACCAGTGATTTTTTTATCCTTAGGGATATTAAATAATTTAAGTAATGGGGAATTATCCTTCATAGCAACTCTTTCAAACATTCCAGCCCAACATGAGCCCAATCCTAATGTTGGTGCATATAACTCCAAATATGCTAATGAAAAAATAGAATTTTCTCTTCCTCGTGGAAAGTTTAAATCAGCAGTTGCCAGGATAAGGCTAGATGCTCCTCGCAAAATTGTATCAATTCCTTTTTCACGATATGGTTTTGTAAAGTTACTTGATACATTATCCTTCTCAAATTCTTCAATGACAAGTTTAACAGCCTCATCAAGTATTTTTCTATCATCTATGATAACATACGATATGCCTTGCAGATTATGTCCACTAGGAGCAAAATGCGCAATATTGACGAGATCTGTTAATTTTTCTCTTGGGACAGGAGTTTCTTTATATGAGCGAATGGAACGCCTTGAACGAAGAAAGTTTTCTGCCTCCTTAGGACTTAGTTTTGGAAATTTTTTTGAGCTGATTTGATTGGATAAGGGTGTTTTTATATTATCAATTGCTTCCTTTGGACATATAGCTACACAATGCCCACAAGAAATACACTCTTCAGTACAAACTTCTATAGGGCCATTTTCCCTAAGTTTTAATACATGTTCTGGGCACTCATTTACGCATAAACCACATTTAATACATTTCTCTTGATTTACAGTTATCAAATTCATTTTTATCGTCTCCTTTACTTTGAACATATTTCACTAAATAATAAGGTCTATTTATGATATATATCGTTATGATTTACGTCATAGGCTTAACAATATAGAATTAATGAAAATAAATTCCTTTTAAGTTAGTATACAATTAAAGAATTCTTGAAAATAGATGTTAAATTATCATAGGATAAATAATCACAGCATCATTAACATTAAATAATTCTTTTAAATCATTTTACAAATTACTGATGTGCTGGTTCATTTTTAGAGGTAAACATATTTGAAGATTTAGTACTGTTTTTTTGATTTAAAAGATTATTAGTAATTAAATAATAAATACACGCTAGTAAAAGCACAGTGCAACTTGCAATTGTAATTCCAATAACATTAAATGAATGATATACAGAGGTACTTATCCATGAACCAAGAGATCCACCTAAGTAATATCCAACCATGTAAAGGGAATTTAATCTACTATGATTTTGGAGACTAAGCTTATAAATCCTTCCTTGATTTAGGGACATATTCATTCTTGAACCAACATCTAAAGTAAAGGTTATAAAAATTATAATTATAAGTTTGGACCAGCCTATACCTAAGATCAAAAAAGAGACAAACATGATAGCTAAAGCAAAAAGGTTCCATAAGCTTACATTTTTGCTGTTTGTAAGTTTTCCTGAAAATCTAGCTGCTAATGCGCCTGCTATACCTAGGAAACCAAAGAGTCCAACTATGGCACTTCCATAATTATAAGGATAACTTTCTAAAATAAAGGACAATGAAACCCAAAAAATATTGAATGCACAAAATGCAGCAGCACCAAAAACTATTGTTTCTCTTAATACTTTCTCTTTTTTTAATAATGGAGGTAAGGATAATATGATATTTTTATATGAACTTTCTTTTTTTACATTATCATTAGGAAGAGAATAATATAAGTATACTGCAAAAATTAATAAAACTATTGCTGCAAATTCATGAACTCCTCTCCATCCAAATAATTGTCCAACAACTCCGCCTAATACTCTGCCTAATAAAACTCCAAGAAATACTCCGGTTAATAAATGACCAACTATTACACCTCGTTTTTCTGATGAAATATTTGACGAAACAAATGGGATTATAAGCTGTGCTGAAACACTGGAAAGGCCCATAAAAAATCCTACAAGTACTATTAAATTAAATGTAGAGACTAAAGTCATAAAATATAATAATGTAGCTGAACAAGCAATGCTTAAAATAATTAATAGTTTTCTACTATACCTATCTCCGAGTGGAACAATAAACAATAATCCAATTGTATAGCCTATCTGTATAGCTGTTACAAGCTTACCAGATGATGAAGCAGATATAAAAAAATCATTGGAAATATTGGTTAATAAAACTTGATCGTAGTACAAATTAGCTACTATAATTGCACAAATAATTGATAAGATTAATAATAATTTGTTTGAAAAAATTTTGTTGTTTAAATCTCTATTCATTTTCACATCTTCCTCTCTATATGTTATGAAAATAGTGTATAATGAAAGTATTATTTTAAATAGAAGCTAAATTATCATATGATTAATAATGCTATATTCAGAGATATAAAGTAATTTATAAAATGATTTTGTAAATTACTAGTATCATCATTAATAATTAAATATAAATGGGAGAGATAGTAATGATATCTAAAAACAAGGAACTTGGGTTATTTTTAAAAAAGAAAAGATCCACATTAAGACCAGAACAATTTGGACTCAAATTCGATAAAAAGAGAAGAGTGAAAGGGCTAAAGAGAGAAGAAGTTGCTGATTTAGCCGGAGTAAGTATTGACTGGTATGTGCGTATTGAACAAGGACAAAATGTTAATCCATCAATAGATGTGTTACTTTCTTTGAGTAGAGTTTTGCAATTAAATAATGAAGAAAAAAGATATTTATTTAATTTGTCAGATAAAAAATTACCTATGGAAGACTTTACTACCGTTACTATTTCTAATACATTACAAAAATTCTTGGACAATCAAAATCCTAGCATAGCTTATGTTACTGATAGCAAATTAACAATGATTGGATGGAATGAGACAGCTCTAAAAGTTTATGGTAATTATGAAGAAATGAATGAAAAAGAAAGAAACTCAGTTTGGAGAGCTTTTAATGATAATTATCTAAAGGAACTATTAGATAATTGGGAGGGACATTCTAAATTACGTGTTGAACAATTGAGAGCAAATTACAGCTATTATGAGAATGATAATACAATAAATGAGATTATAAATGAATTAAATGAAAAAAATTCTCTATTTAATAAATGGTGGAATAATCAAGGTATTATGGGAACACCAGAGGGTCAAAAACTTTTACATCATCCTTTAGTAGGAGATTTATACCTAAGTTATATTTCATTTAGGTCTACAGAAATAGAGGGGGCAAGTATCACCATTCAAATGCCCATAGATGATTATACAAAAAATAAATTAAAGCAACTTACGTTAGCATAAATCAATACTGTTCGGAGCTGTATATAAGGCGAAGAATTATATCCATCAATACAGTCTAAAGCTAAAGATTAGAGTTTAGCATTATTAATAACCATCCTTTCTTAGATGGAAACGAGAGAATAGAAATATATTGGATATGCACACCCATAATGTTTTTGGAAATTATGGGTGTGCACTATTTAGCAGAAATAAATATTGAGAATAGCATTAACAATAAATCTATAAACTAAAGTTTTTAATTATTTCTTTAGTTCGCACTAAAGTATCTAAGTCAAGAATAAATGCGTTGAATGGTTAGTATTAATTAATTGAATTTCTAAACCATACCTCCATTAACATAAATGGTTTGACCATTGATCCATCTAGCAGGACCTGCTAAAAAGGAAATTACTTCCGCAATATCTTCTGGTTTTCCTAAACGTTCAATAGGGTTCATTTTGGCCATGCGATCAATTGTCTCAGCATCCTTGCCTTCAAAAAATAGTTCTGTTGCTGTTGGTCCGGGAGCTACTGCATTTACGGTAATATCTCGGCCGCGGAGCTCTTTTGCAAGTACAAGACTGATTGCATCAACAGCTCCCTTGCTAGCAGTATAGGCAGCATAAGTAGGCAATGCAAGTTTCTTTACTGAAGTTGAAAGATTAATAATAGCACCTCCAGATCTTACGTGGCGGGCAGCTTGTTGATCAACAACAAAGGTACCACGAATATTTGTACGAATTATTTGATCAAGCTTATTAAGATCGAAATTAGCAATTGTATTAAGCCCCATAATGCCAGCTGAGTTAACTACAACATCTATTCCGCCAAAGTTTTTCTCTGTCATATCAAAAAGCTTGCTGACTGCAACTTCATCGCTAATATCTGTCTTAACAGCAATTGCCTTTCCTCCTTTCTCTACTATGGATTGTACAGTTTTATCAGCATCAACAGCATTACTTGCATATGCTATAACTACTGTTTGTCCATCAGATGCTAGACGTTCTGAGATTGCACGTCCAATTCCACGCGATCCTCCTGTAACAATTGCGATTCTTTCTTTTTTAGTTGTATTCATAATAAAATCCTCCTTTAATATATGCATGCAGCACGTAGCCTTTTTATAATGAAATTGTGAATGCAAATATCAATCTAGTATATATTTTGTAATTTTAATATTTATATTCACTATTTTAATGTTAACTATGTTTTTAGGTTAATTAGAAAGCTTATGAAATCAACATGCGGGCAATTTGATTTCCTTTAAGAGTAAAAGCAATATCTCCTGTGCCATTATAACCATTTCCGGAAACTTTGACCGTAAGAACATAATTGTTCGGTTGAGTCTTGGTTTTGAAAGATTTAATCTCGAAATGAGAATTTTGACCTATATTATCAGTTTGATTCCAAGATGTTGCACCTTCACGACCAAGATATGTGCGTCCCCAATCCTCAAGATAAGCATCCTCAGTAAATAAATCAATAAAAGCTTTAGAATCACCTGTATTTGTAAAATCTACAAATAATTTGATTGGTAAAGGGATTTGCGTATCGTTATTAATAATGTTATGATTTTTACTCAAACTCAATTCTATTTCCTCCTTTCTGCTTTCATTAAATACCTTGTATCCAAGATAATTATATATATATGGCGCATCAGCTAGGTAGCCTATTTTTATTTAATCATTGCCTAATCTTACAAACTACAATATTATTTTTGTAGTCTTATGTACAAATTATTGTAAGGCTACCACACAAGCACCAGCGTGTATCCTAAGTTCATTCTTATCATTTCTATTTGAAATTTCTCCAAATGATAAAGCTCTTTCGGATTTTCTTGCATGTTTTTGGTCAATGCTATTAATTTCATCTTTATATTGATCTTGCAACAGCATTTCTCTTGAAAAGCATGAAAACACAGTTGAGTTATTTAAATTCATATTAACCTCTAAAGATTTCTTAATTTCGTTTATAAATGAATCCTTATTAGCTTTCATTATATAGATTTCATCATCATCTTCTGTTAGCTCGTATAAAAATTTGAAATAACCAGTATCACTTACTTCAGTTGGGATCATAAGATTCTTCATATGTCCGTTTTCCATTGTAGCAAATGGATATGAAGTAGAATAAACAAAAAAATTATCTTGAGTTATTAAGATATTTTCACCTTGTTGTATTGCATACTGATATAATTCAAAGGGTAATTCATGATTTAATTCACATATTATTTTATCCTTTGACTTTGTAACCTTAAAAGGTCCATCTAGAACTTCCCATCCAAATACAACCTCTGTTTGACTTTCTTCCTCAAGAATGCATAGGTGGAGAGCATCATTATGGAATCCAGTATTGTTAAAAACTGATACATCTGACTCTAATGAAAATATACCAAATTTATTATTATATCTTCTGCAGCAGCCTCCAATAAAATTAATATTTGTAGGTGTTTGAGTATTAACAGCTTTTATAAAATCTTCAGTCTTATCCGAAAATCCATCAGCAATAATTATTCCTGTATATTTTTTTTCAGAATCAAGCGCAGGTAGTTTTTTTGTAGTTAGTGGGTTAATTAGTTCTGAATAAATTGATGTTAAGCTTTTGGCTATAAATCCTTTTTATAAGTTTGGCCATTTGCAATCACTTTTGGGAAAATTCCTCCAAAAATTTTAATGCTAGAGTTGTTAGCCCAATTTATCAATTCATTTATTTCATCTGATGAGTATTCAGCAGCTAAAATCATTACTTCTATTTTGGAATCATGATTTTGAAATACTTTGGACAATTTTAACTCTTCTAATGTTTTACAATACATTTACTTTTCTCCTTTTATACATTATTTTTATTAAAATTTAATTTATAATGTTGTACTCTTTGACGTTATTACTTAAAACTTTATATCCTTATTTCTGTTTAATATATATCATCTCTGGATTACAAGTTTATTATATGTCAGCCGTTGTATTATAAGGTAGCCTATTTTAATAAGATTATTGCCTAATCCTACAAAGTATAATATAATTTGTATATCAATTAATAGTAGAAAGGAGTTAGAAATGGATAAAGAATTATTGAATGACAAAATTACAATTTATCAAAAAGAATTGGTTTCAATGATTAATGGACTTGTTAATATGGACGGAATACATACTACAGCTATACCTTATTTGCAGTTATTTCGCGCATCCAATGCTTCTGAGCCCTTACACACTATTTATGAACCATCGTTATTGATAATTGTACAGGGGTCAAAAATTGTAACGCTAGCTGATGAAAATTATCAGTATGATCCAACATCATATTTGGTTACATCTGTTCACCTTCCTATTACTGGCCAAATCATTCAAGCTACTCCTAAGGAACCTTATTTATGTGTGCAAATAAGCTTTAATACGGATCAAATACTTGATATTATTAAGGAATCAAATGAGGCGTGGAGTGGTAAGATGGATTCAGGACGTGGAATAGTGGTTAATAGAATAAATTCTGATTTGCTTGATGCTGTGTTAAGACTTGTTCGTCTTTTATATACACCTAAGGATATTCCAGTTCTTTCACCTTTGATAATTCATGAAATTCTTTATAGAATTCTGCAGGATAGGCAAGGAGATCTCATTAAGCAATTTGCAATGATTGGGAGTCACGCACATTGTATTGCAAAAGTTATTCAGATTATAAATAGTAATTTTTCAAAACCGCTGCGAATTGAAGATTTGGCAAAGAAAGTTAACATGAGTACATCTTCATTGCATAATCAGTTTAAAAAAGTAACGGCAATGAGTCCTTTGCAATATCAAAAGCTGATAAGATTACAAGAGGCGCGACGTTTGCTGTTTGCAGAGTCATCTGAAGCTGCAAATGTTGGTTTTCAAGTCGGTTATGAAAGCCCATCTCAATTTAGCAGAGAATATGCACGCATGTTTGGATTGCCTCCTATAAGCGATATAAATCGCCTTCGAGCTTCGTTAGCTTCAGGCACTGCTTTAATTTGAGTGAATAATATTTCAATTATGGTGCTAGTATACCTTTCTGTAAACCCAATATACAAATGATTTAAAAGAAGTACATGAAAATAATGGAGCGCTACTTATTATGAAAAATAATGTACTCGCTGTAATTGTATCAATGCAACGATATGAGGAAATTCGTAAAATGTATTATAGATTAAAACATACTATGAATTAGGGAGAGTAAGTTTATTCCGAGGAGTTTGGATTTAACAGAGAAGCAACTGTTTTATTATGATATTAGGAAAATAGATACTCCAAAAGATGGAGCAGAACTAGGAAAGAAATTTCTAAATGATGCAGATAGAGAGTAGCTTAAGCAAACATCTAAAAGCATTTGAGGAGTTGGCTAAATGAAACACCTAAGTAAGGAACAAATGATGTATTTGCATTCGATGGCAATTAAAAAGACTGGTGGTTTAGATGGGATTAGAGATGAAGGATTCTTGAATTCAGCTTATAAAGTATTTGATGCTAATACAAATATAATAAAAATAAATTTGGCAGCTAATCATTTTAATAAATATTAGACAAATGTTGCAAAGTTATATACATAGGAATATATCTATATTGCCTAATAGAATATCATTAACTTTATAATTAAAGTTGTTAATATGCAATATATTAAGAACTAAAATGAGAGAAAATTTATTGGTGGATTTTAAAGGTCGTGCTTCGCGTCCACCATGAAACTCACGAAAATCTAAAATTTGGATTTTCGTGGGTTTTTTTCATGTAGAAATATTAGCTCTTACTCGATTAGGCTTAAATATTACTACATTTAGATATTATAAAATCTACTGTTTCAATTAGATTATCATCAGCTAAGTCAGCTGGAGATTTACCTTTTAAATCAGCTATAGAAATCAAATTACTATAAGGTATAGAAGGAAGTAGCTCTATATCATTAAGATAATCTTTTATAAGATCTAATTCTTCTTCATTTCGAACCTTATTAGCGATAACATAGATATTATCTACTCCGATTTCCTTAGCCATTTTCTTAACATTTACAGCGGTTTCAAGACTTCTTTGACCTGGTTCTACAACTACAATAAATGTATCAATTCCTTGAGCAGTACCTCTAGAGAGGTGTTCAAGACCTGCTTCCATATCAATAATAACACTTTCCTGTCTCTTTAATACAATATGGTTTATAAGTCTTTTCAGAAGTTTATTTTCTGAGCAATAACAGCCAACACCACCTTTTATAACTGTTCCAACAGCTAGAAAGTCTACACCTTCATGATGAATTGAAAAACGATCTGGGATATCTCCAACAAATGGGTTTAGAGTATAAAGTCCTTTTCCTATATCTTCTCCAGTACCCATCTTTTCCTCAATTAGTTTTTCCATCTCTGCTATTGGTTTGATTTCATGTTCTTTTATATTTATTCCTAGGGCAGAAGCAAAGTTTGCATCAGCATCAGCATCAATTGCTAATACCTTATAACCCTTTTGAGCAAGTCTTCTCGCTATTAGTGCAGATATAGTAGTCTTACCAACTCCACCTTTTCCGGTCATTGCTATTTTCATTGTTTTATCCTCCTTTTTTAATCTCTAAATAGTTTTCTTTTACATTTGCTGCAAATTTTTAATAATTCTAAGTCGCTTTTAGATATATTTTCTATTCTTTTTTTTATATAATCTAATTTTATAAGTTTAATTGAGTCACCGCATTGAATACATTTATCAATTTTATCATAGTCTTTAATGTCAAAATCCATTATACAGTCCCCCTAAAATTAGATGTGATGTTTAAAGCTGCTCTTTTTTCTTCTATTGTTTCAATTATTATATGTGCAGCCTTTGATGGATCCTCTTCAACAATAAAATATCCATCTACTAAATTTTTCAATCCTAAAGTAAGAACATTGGTAACTAGTGTACTTCCGCTAACAGGAGGCATAAGTCCTATATGAAGTGGTAATCCAAGTCCGGCTACCCAAGTTCCAATTGATATTGCTTTCTCACTCATAAGTTCTGGAGCAGAAGCTACTAAAGGTAGTTGATTAAGATCAACTCCTAGTTCATTAGCAAGAGCAACAGCTAGATCAACGCCTCGACTATTATCAACACAAGAGCCCATGTGAAGTACTGGTGGCAGTGGAGCATTCAATCCAGCTTCGTTTCCGAGCAGTGTTAAAACAGCTTTTAAACTCTCTCCGGCATATTTAAGAGTTGCTTCAGAATTCATCAATGAATTTTTGGCAAAGGCTCCAGCACCGCAGCCTGTAGCTAATATTAATATATTGTTTTCCAATAATGTCTTAGCCATTTCTACAAAGTTATGATCTTGAGTTATTTTAACATTATTGCATCCTGCAAATAGAACAATTCCTCTGATATTTCCATTAACTATGTTATCAATTATGGGACTTAGAGGTTTTTCATTGTCAATTTTGCTAAGAAGGTTAACTATAGATTCTGTGCTAAATCCAGCAATTATTTTATTTTTTTCCTCTGGAATTAATACTTTATTAGTATCACGCCTTTTAAAGGCTTCTATAGCTTTTCTAATAATTTCTTTTGCGTTTTCGATAGCTTTATCGCCTATTAAATCTGCATGGTCAGCACCAGATATCTTAGCTTCGACCATAGTTGTATATAGTTTTGTGTGATAACAGGATGCAATTTTAGAAAGAGAAGGCATAATACATTGTACATCTACAATCATTGCTTCTAGTGCTCCTGTAAGGATTACTAATTCTTGTGAAAGATAGTTAGAGGCTAGTGGTATACCCCTCCTTAATAAGACTTCATTTCCAGTACAGCAAACTCCCACGATGTTGATTCCACCTGGTGCTCCAGCATTTATTGCCTCCTGTTGCATTTCGTCTGCTACATCTACTATAATCTCGCTAAGTAATGGATTGTGGCCGTGAACAGCAATATTAACAGCATCAGCTCTAATAACTCCAAGATTTGCTTCGCTAATTACTGGTTCTGGAGTACCAAACAAAATATCAGAAAGATTTGTTGAAATCTCCATCCCAGTAAAGTCACCAAGAGCACATCTAAGACCAGCTAACAATAAGTTGATTGGATCTGCATCAGTACCCATATGAGTTCTAGACATAATATCTGTAACAGAAGATTCAATGTTGTTTAAGGCAACACTTAAACTATTAAGTTTATTTAATCTGGATGTGGTTATATTGCTAGCTAGCCAAGTACAAGGGTCTTCTTCGAAACGAGAATAATCCTCTAAACTTTTATAAGCAACCTCTTTAGCTATATCATTTACACTTTTTTCATCAACATTTATATTTAATTTTTTAGCAACAGATTTTAGCTTTTCTACATCTTTAATTTCATAGTTTTTAGTCTCTCCTTTTGCAATATGCAAGATAGTCTTTGCAATTTCTTTTCCATGAAGTGAATGAGCAGCGGTGCCAGATGCTATCATTCTAACTAAATTACGAGCAACAATTGTATCTGCATTAGCACCACAAATTCCTTCTTGGGCTCCGTTTCCAAAAGGATCAATTCTACAAGGACCTTTCATACAAATTCTGCAGCAGATTCCTTTTTCGCCAAATCCACAAAGAGGTTTCATCTTTTCGTAACGATGCCAAACTAAATCAATTTTTTCCGCTTTAGCTTTATCAATTAGACAATTATTTGAACTGTTATAACATTTATTCATCTTTCATTCCTCCTAATATAATAAATTAATATGTGGTATTAATTAGATAAGGCCCAAAGCTTTAGTCGGACAGGCTGAGTAACAAAGTGGGGCTTCATTATTAAGCTGTCTTTCAATACACATATCACATTTAACTGCAAGTTTTTTAATTTTAGAATCCTCATTGTAAGAAGTCATATTTATAACTCCATAAGGGCAAGCTTGTTGACAGATTCCACAACCTATGCATTTATCTTCATTTAATTTCATTATATCTTGAACATCTTCAATGGCTTTATTAGGACATAGCTTTAGACAATAAGCATCCTTGCAGTGTCTACAGTAAACAGGAAATTTTAAGTTATCATTTTCAGTTATCATAATGTTGGGAATAATAGTTCTTTTATCAGCCTGACCATTAGCTATATATTTACTTAACTTTCCTGTTGCACAGGCCAATTCACAGCCTTTGCAGCCTAAACAGTGAGAAGGGTCAGAAATAACCAATTTTAGTGGCTTACGGTTCACACAAATCACTCCTTTAAATAATATTTAGAAAAATTAGTATCTGGAATAAATTTATATAAAGCAAATTTCATGCCAATATAAAGAATATATTGAAATTCTTTAGAAAATTTATTAATAAACTTTTTTTAAAAGAAAAAGCACTGCTTTACTGGGATTTTAATGATGTTTTAAATACATTCTTATAAACAATTAATTATTAGAATGGAATTTTATTGATTAGTATTGTATATTTTACTAAGAATTTAGTGTAAAAAAAATTTACAGTGTAAAAATTTTTTTACACTGTAAAAGTAGTCAGGCATCTATACTATATCTTTTCATTTTATTATATAAGGTTTGGCGGGTGATTCCTAAAGCTTGGGCAGCAATAGTTTTATTATAATCATACTTCTTAAGAGTATTTACTATTAGTTCTTTTTCAACAATATTAATATCTTCAGATGAATTAATAGTGGATACATTAAGGTTTTTAATTGAATTTAACTCTTTTATAATATCTTTTTTAGTAATTTTATTAGTATCAGAATTTATAGCCAGTCTTTTTACTAAATTCTCAAGTTCACGTATATTTCCAGGCCAGTTATAGTGAATTAATTGTGCCATTCCATCTTCTTCAACTTCTTTTATATCAAGATTAACTTCTTGACAAAAGTCAGATAATATCTTAGTTACTAAACTAGGTATTTCTTCAAATCGATCACGTAGAGAAGGTAATGTAATATTAATTACATTTAATCTATAATAGAGGTCTTTTCTAAAGGTACCCATAGATACCATTTTCTCTAAATTTTGATTTGTTGCTGATATTATTCTAATATCTAATTTCTTTGTAGTTATCCCACCAACTCTTTCAAACTCTTTTTCTTGCAAAAGTCGAAGTAGTTTGGATTGTATCTCTAGAGGAATATCCGCAATCTCATCTAAAAACACTGTTCCACCATCAGCAGACTCTAGCTTGCCTGCTTTACCATTTTTCTTAGCGCCAGTAAATGCTCCATCTTCATATCCAAATAATTCTGATTCAAAAAATCCTTTAGGAATGGTTGTACAATCAATGCAGATAAAGGGATTATTTCTGCGTAGACTTTCATTATGAATTACTTTAGCAAATCTACTTTTTCCAGTTCCACTTTCTCCTCTTAATAGTACAGTAGCATCAGTTTTAGACACCTTATTTATATAGACTCTAATTTCTTTCATCTTATCACTATGACCAATTAAATCTGAGTCATCAGATTCAGAATTTAATTCCATAGCCTTATATTTATAATACTTCATTTCTTTTTCCAAGAAGGATATTTTATCTAATAATAGCTTTATAAAATCAGATTCAAGAGGAATTAATTGATGAAGAACACCTCGAGATTCATCAACTGGACTTTCAAATATAATATAGTGATTGCCGTTAATAGTTTCTTGCCATATTGTAGGATTGCCAGAAGATAAGACTTCTTCATATTTTGTAGTCCAACCTAAGAACTTAATACTTTTCTTTTCAATGTTATAAGAATCTATATTAAAAAAATCTTTATATTGCTTATTAATTTTAATTACTACACCATTTCTATCAATTAATGCTAAACAATTTGTCATGCTATCTAATATTGTTTCATTAAAATTATTTATTTCTAGAGCAGTTTCTAAGCTTTTATTTAGTTGTTTGTTTAAGTTGCAAATCTGAGTTGAAGTATGCTCTATTTTATTATAGTTCTGTACTAATTTTAATGAGTGAAGAGTTAGGTTTAAAATATTGTTATCTCTTTTTATTAATTCAGAGTTTTCGTTAGATATGTTCGATAAAATATGGCTTTTAGTTAACTCAAACTCACAATAGCTATCTCCTAAGGTGTTGCAGCACACCTCTATAGCATCCATATCTTGTCCGCAAATATTACTTACAGCACCTGCTAAAATACCACCTTCAAAAAAACAAACAGGCTTGCCAGTATATTTCATATCTTTACAGGTAAAGCATTCATATAATTGAATTACAATTTTTTCATAAGATATAAGGTTGATCCGAGCGTTACCTATACCAAGCTCTGAAACCTTTGTTATTAGCATATCATAATCTGTAATATTAAGACGGGTACCAAAATTTTTGGCAGTATTATAATATAGGTCTTCTTCAACTATTTTAACTTCATTTTGAGAGTTGAGTATGTTTATTAAAGATTTTAGGTTGGATTCTAACTCATTTGATTTTTCAACAGTTTCTATTTTCTTCATAGGCAAAATAACCTCCTTTCAAAATAAAGATTATTTAGTATATTATAATAAAGTATATTACAAATTAAGCAATTTGGTAATATGTCAAGAAAAAAATGAAGAGAAAATTAAATCCATGCGATGCTGGCATATTTAGCAATATCATCATTACTCGAAAATGCTTGAACATTTCCTAATTCGGCAAGTATACCACTAGAATAAACGTTAAATTTATTTACATATGTGTGTATTAAAAGATGATTTTGACTGGTTATTAGATAAAATGCTAGATGCAGATGGAATAATCTTTGCAAATCCAATTTTCTTAGCAAGTGAAAAAATAACTGCCAATTTAAAGAAAACACTAGATTTATTTGAAAACCCTGTTGATGGCATTATAGTTAATATTAATAATATGTCAGAAATAATAGATAACGATAAAAAGATGCATGATATGTTTATAAGTTTAATAGCTTTAGAAATATATGATTCTATCGAGGTTCTGAGGATAGCCTGTGAAAAAGTTTTTAGAGATATAGAAAAATATATATTCAAAAATTGATTAACTATGGAATTAATGAAAACAAAGCTGGAAATTTTAATAGTAGGAAAGAAATTAATAAATAAATAAAATACAAGATGTATATTTAATACTAAATCATCTACTAATTTAACTTTAAGCCATGAGTGTAAATGAATTAGTTATTTTTTAGGAATTTTATATACAGACTGGTCTAGTAAATCAAGAAAGATGGAGGAAAATAAATTGAAAACTACAAAGTAAATAAACGCAACAGCAATTATAGCAGTATTGGTATTTAGCGCATTTATATCTACATTTAATGAAACTGTACTAAATGTAGCATTATCAGGTATTATGAAAGAAATGAATGTTACGCCTGGAACTGCTCAATGGTTAATTACAGTTTAAATGATAATACCAATTATGATGAATACTGCATTACTAGTTGCTCCAAAAGAAAAGATAGGTTCATTAATGGCAATATGTGTATGTGCAGTGACACTTGGACCTGCCTTTGGACCAATAGTATCAGGAATTGTATTACAATATTTTAGCTGGCATGCATTATTTACAATGTTAATTCCGATTATAGTAGTAGCTTCAGGATTCTTAAGTGGAACTATGGTAGCATTTGGTATTGCAGTAGTTGGCTTGATTTTATCATTTGCTTTTGGACGTGAAAAGTGTGAGGCAGAGAGTAAGCGATCAATAATTTTAGAGTAATTTATTGTAATATTGATAATGAAAGATCTATTATTAAAGATAAATATGTTATATATTAAAAAAATTAAAGCTAAAAAATTTATAATTTATGGTGGATTATAAAGGTTGTGCTTCGCATCTACCATGAAACCCACTAAAATCATATTTGATTTTAGTGGGTTATTTGGTACTGTATAAGTGTAATTGTTAAACCAGTAAAAATGGTTAAATAGTTATACTTATTTTAATTTATAATTAACGGAGTAATTGGTCTGGCGATGGGTTATTTGGATTAACCACATCCGTAATTAAAACTGTCAGCCATCCCTTGTTATAAACATTCGATTAAGCAGGTTGAAACCGATATAGGCTTTCGTGTAACTAACCAAAATGAATTGTAATAAGTGTAGGTGGAAACAATTACAAAAATAAAGTTGGAGGTTACTTATGATAAGTGTAGGAATTGATGTATCCAAAGAAAAAAGTAAAGTATGTATCTTAAAACCATACGGCGAGATCATTAGATCTCCATATGAGATTACGCATACAGAAAGTCAAATGGCAGAATTAGTATCTATGATAAAATGTCTTGATGATGAAGTAAGAGTTATAATGGAAGCCACAGGGAATTATCACCTACCAGTACTTAGTTTTCTTAAAGAGCATGAGATTTTTGTAGCTGTTATTAATCCATTAGTAATGAAAAAATATGCGAGCATAATTCTTAGAAAAGGGAAAACGGATAAGCTGGATTCTATAAAAATTGCTAATTATGGTTTGGATAACTGGTTTCATTTGATTAACCATGAATCTAGTGAAAAAGTTTATGTGCAACTACGTCTTCTCGGAAGACAGTACGCTCACTACATAAAGCTGCGAATAGAAAGCAAACTATCTTTAACTACAATGCTTGACTATACAATGCCAGGAATTAAGGCTATGCTGAAAAGCCGTTCAGATAAACCAGAAAAGGATAAGTTAAATGATTTTGTTGAAGAATACTGGCATTATGATAATATTACGAAAAAAAGTGAGAAACAGTTTATTAACAGTTATAAAAATTGGGCGAAAAAGAAGGGATATCAACAAAGCGAAGCGAAAGCCATAAAGATATATAACTTAGCTAAGCAAGGAATCCCCACTTTATCTTCCAACGCTCCATCAACCAAAATGTTAGCATTGGAAGCAGTTCGAGTTCTTCGTGAAATAGATAAAACTCTTGCATTGATTTTATCACAAATGCAGGAATTAGCAAAGTCTTTAAAGGAGTACACTGTTGCTCGTGAAATGGGCGGAGTGGGTGACATTATCGCACCGAGACTTATAGAAGAGATAGGAGATATTAGAAGATTTCATAGTGGAAAGGTATTGATAGCTTATGCTGGCATAGATGCACCTCTATATCAATCAGGTCAGTTTACAGGAACACGTCGACGAATTTCAAAGAGAGGATCATCAATATTAAGAAAAACGGGATATGAAGTAATGAAATGTCTTAAAAGTAATAAACCCGAAGCGGACGCAGTGTATTTATTTATAATAAAAAAAGAAGCTGAGGGAAAAGCATCTAAAGTTGTCAAAATGGCTGGATTGAATAAGTTTTCGAGAATCTACTATGCAAGAGTGAAAGAAGTATATAAAAATTAAAAAGTACAATGATTAAATAATAATTCATTTAGCTAGAGCAAAAAATGAAAAAATCTTAAAATTATGATAATATATTATTAAAACAACAAATAAATGTCTGGATTAAATAAACAATCTATTAATAGACATTTTTGAAGGAGGACATTTTAGGTGAGAGAAAAAGAGTTATCACGAGGCCTAAAAGCACGTCATATTGAATTGATTGCTTTAGGGGGGACAATTGGAGTAGGCTTGTTCATGGGATCAGCTAGTACAATCAAATGGGCCGGACCATCAGTACTGTTGGCTTATGGAGTAGCAGGTATTGCTATGTATATAATTATGAGAATTATGGGGGAAATGCTTTATCTAGAACCAGTGACGGGTTCATTTGCAAATTATGCACAGAAGTACATAAGTCCTTGGGTTGGATATATGACAGCATGGTGTTATTGGTTTATGTGGATAGCTGTGGGCATGTCAGAAATTACCGCAATAGGTATTTATATGAATTATTGGTTTCCCAATTTACCATCTTGGATTCCTGCTTTAATCGGTGTAGCTATTCTAGCTGCTGCGAATATGGTTTCAGTTAAGTTTTATGGTGAATTTGAATTTTGGTTTTCTTTGATTAAGGTTGTTACGATTATAGCTATGCTTATAATCGGATTTGGCTTGATTTTCTTTGGTTTTGGCAACCATGGCGCAGCTATTGGCTTAAGAAATCTTACAGCATATGGCGGTTTCTTTGCTGGTGGCTGGAAAGGTTGGTTATTTGCATTATGTATGGTAACAGCATCATATCAGGGGGTAGAACTCATCGGTATCACGGCTGGTGAAGCGCAAGACCCAAAAAACACATTAAGAAAAGCAACGAAAAATATCATTTGGCGTATATTGATTTTCTATGTTGGGGCTATATTTGTAATTGTAACAATTTATCCATGGAATCAAATTAGTACTCTTGGCAGTCCGTTCGTTTTGACTTTTTCTAAGATTGGTATTGCTGCTGCTGCTGGTATCGTCAATTTTGTAGTGCTGACAGCTGCAATGTCTGGATGCAACAGCGGAATTTACAGCTGTGGCCGTATGCTTTATACATTGTCAAAAAATGGTCAGGCTCCTAAATTCCTTGGTAAGTTAAACAAAGATGATGTACCAGCTAATGCTATTAAAACAACTTTGACTTGCTTGCTCATTGGTGTAATTTTAAATTATATTTATCCAAATTCTAAATTATTTGTTTATATCTACAGTGCTAGCGTTCTTCCAGGTATGGTCCCATGGATTGTTTTATGCATCAGTCAAATAAAATTTAGAAAAGAACATGCAGCGGAAATGGCAACGCATCCTTTTAAATCAAAGCTTTTCCCATATGCCAACTATATTGTAGTAGCATATCTTTGCTTAGTTTTAATCGGCATGTGCGTTAACTCTGCAACACAGATGTCCTTATTGATTGGCGCTGTGTTTTGTGTCATCGTTACTATAGCCTATTTTATTTTTGGTATCTACAAAGGGAATACTCCGAAAGTAGAAGAATTTGAAGGTGAAAAATTATTAAATTAAGACACGGCAACCTATATTTGCACAAATGTTATAATTATATAGTTATTATATTGAATAAGGTGGGATTGGCTTATTCAATATAAAGATAAAATGGTGTATTTTAAAGGTTACGCTTCGCCTCCACCATATTTTAAGCGAATGCTTATTTAGAAAAGAAAAAAATTAATTAAAGAAAGTGCTATGTATTAGTTCAGGATACTAATTCATAGCACTTTCTTATTTTAATAAATTAAAAGCCGAATAAAGCAGAATATGTTGTTAGGTTTGTTGGGGTTACTCCAATGAAATTCTACAAACTAGCATATAAATATTTATCAAAAATAATGGTTCATCTCGAAATTTTGTGAAACATGCGTAGCATGTTGTGTCAAGTGTAAAGTTATTGATAAATATTTTAAAATAATTCCAAATTAAAATGTGGTCATAATTTTCTCACTAAGAATATTTTTACAGTATATATGTTATATAACTTTATATGATAAATTTAACAAAAGGAAAATTGGAATATTTTTGCAGTGTTTTATGTTATGGAAAATTTAAGCACATTCATATAGAATTCTAGTTTTAAAATTGCCATGATTACGGTAGTTGAAGCCTCTGCGTTTTATATTTTTAACTTTATGATTCATTCCTTCAACAAAACCATTGGTTATAAAGTGATTATAGTAGTTTAAAATACCTTCACGCCAATTATTTAGAGTTTTACAGAACTCTTTTAATTCAGGTATATCATATTTTCCATAACTAAAGTTTCAAAATAGTCAATAAATGCGTTAGCATCATCTTTCGTTATTATGTCAAAGAATTTCCTGAATTCCTCTTTTAAGACCAAACAATAACTTAGTTTAGGATATTCGTCGCAGACTTCAAGAAGTTTCTCCATTTCATCAGCTGTTAGATCTTCAAAATTTTTAAGGAGAGACCACCTTATTCTCCAAAGACTTTGTTTTTATCACCTGTTTCTTTACGCACCTCATTTTGTATATGCTTTCTAGCTTTATCTATTTGATTGTGAAGGTGCTGAGATATGTGAAAGCAATCAATTACTACATCAGCATTAGGGAAACAGTTATTTATAGCTCCTTTAAATGCTTTACTCGTATCTATTTAAACAGCTTTTACAGATTCTCTAACTAGTAACGTAAATTTATCATTTATTTCTTTTATAATCATTTTACATGATTTTAAATTTAGTGTAAACTATACCGATAAAGGAAAGTAATGTAAAAATAATAAAATCAAATATCAATTAAGGATCTTTATAAAATCATAGAGAAGGGGGTTATTTTATGATAGATTCAAATTTAAAAAAATGGAGAATTCTATCTACTGTTAGTCTTGTTTCATTTATTACAAATGTTGACTCCACCATAGTCATTATAGGATTACCTAAAATGATGGAGGGGTTGAATATGACACTAGTTACTGCCCTATTAGTAATTACAACATATATTATTGCTAATACAGTTCTTTTATTACCGTCAGGCAGATGGACAGATATATTAGGTACCAAGCGTATTTTTATATGGGGATTAATAGTTTTTATAATTGGAACTATATTGTGTGGATTTTCTAATTCTGGAGTTATGCTAATTGTATGCAGAGTAATTCAAGGTATTGGAGCAGCGCTTGCCTCAGCACCAATTACACCGATAATAATTAAAACATTTCCAGAGGAACAACTTGGGGCAGCATTAGGAATTAATTCAACATCATGGGTAGTTGGAGCATTAGTTGGTCCTGTATTAGGGGGGGCTTTAATGAGCAGATTTGGATGGCGTTCAATATTTTTTTGCACAGTTCCATTTGCTTTAATTGGTATATGCGAAGCACTTCAAATAATGAAAGACAATGATAGTCATATTAAGTTAAAGACAGATTGGAAAGGAATATTAACATTTGCATTAGGACTTACAGCGTTAATGATAGCACTTTCAGAAGGGCAATCTTGGGGATGGACGTCAAAAACTATTGTTGGATTAACCATTATAGCTACTGTATTTCTTGTGACATTTATAATAGTTGAACAAAAAGTTAAAAATCCATTATTTAATTTTAAATTATTTTTGTATAGAAATTATACAATAGGAGTTGGAATTACATTGTGTTATGCTATGGCATATTTTTGTGTAACATTATTTCTAACTATATATTTGCAAGGTGCACTACACTTAAGTGTTATGAAATCAAGTTTGTTAATGATTCCATTATCAGCACCACAACTTATTGTTGGACCAATAGGTGGAAAACTAGGAGATCATTTTGGCATAAAGAAAACACTTATAATTGGTATTTTTCTTCATAATGTTGGATTAATTATGCTGGGAAATCTTGATTCAAATTTATCAATTCCGTCTATAGTTATTCCTTTAATCATACTTTGCATAGCAAATTGTATAGCATGGCCATCGCTTACAAAAGTAGTTCTTTTATCTATACCAAAAGAGGAGACAGGATCAGCGTCAGGAATGTTTTTCACAATTTATGAATTTGGAAGAGCGTTGAGTCAAACATTAGCAATACTAGTTATTGGATTTACTATATCGCCTGAAATAGCATCAAAGGCAATTGTTTCAATGACAAGTTTTAACAGCGTGCAAGTAAAAGGCGATTTGATTTCTTCAATAAATTTAGGGTTTCACTTTTTTACCATTTTCTTTTTGACTGCACTTATATTAGCATTTTGTTTATTTAAATCAAAAAAAGAAATAAACAATATAGCTCTAGATGAGAATATGTGATGCATTTTTTAGTATTAATAACATATTTAAAGAGGTGCTTTTTGAGCTTGTTTACGCAATTTGGAGTGAGTGTACTGAATAGAACATCTTTTTATAGTTCTATAGAAAGATATCATTACTGAAATGTCATATGAATTTTTTTATTTTAACTATGAATATAACTATATTTCTTCAATAATGCTTGAAGTTTTCCACTTGCAAATTATATTGATTTAGAGCCTAGATAGGAATATTAGTTGGAAAGTATATGAATTACCATAATCATTCTACATACATAAAATTAAGATGATTTTAAATTTTTGATAATTTAGATAATATTTAAAATTAATTTGAGATGTGGATTAAATGTTCTAACTACAAAGTATATTTCTAAAAGTTGAAACATAGTAGCATTTAGTATACTTGGTCGGTATAGTTATCGTTTGTTTATGCAGAATTTAGATGATATTGCTAAAAAGATTGTTTACTTAAACAAAGTAGATAATCTTTTTTTGTTAACTATACATTTTTTGAGAGAATAATGAAATATTATGTGTTGATATCATAAGTATTTGATGGAATAATAGGCAATGTTCTTATTTGCCTGGGATAGAGATTAATACATTGCAAGAAGAAGTATCAAAGAAGAATTTTAATTTTCCATTTTATAGGATGTGATAATATATTACAAAAATTAAAAATAGTTTATATAATAGTGTTTATTTCAGTGTAGCATTTAGTGTTCCTCTTATTTTTACTACAATAACTTATTTTTTTAATCTATATGTGCTAATTACACAAAATATATAAAAATTAATATGATTATCATAAAATATATATTTTAAGGAATAAAAAATTGTATCAAGACAAGTAAACGTTTTTTTCTTCATAATATTTATTTTTAATGAATTATTTTATATATTTGCAGTAAAAAGTATTTATTTTTATTAGATATTATGATACTATTTAAATTGTAAAAAATGGAAATATAGGAATAATTATATATTTATTGGAAGTAAGGGAAATTGTTAAAAATCGGATAACATATATTAATGGGAAATGGAGGGTGTTAGATGTGCTAAATGATCCATTAGAAGTTGCTTTATGTAATGGGGAAAATAGGGAACATAGTTTGAAAAAGGGCATGGAGTTGGCGTTAGGTGATTATTTCAAAAATATAAAAGGACCAATAGTAATAAAGCCAAACTTGCTATCTGCAAAAACAAAATTAGCTTCAACGCATCCATATGCAATAGAAGCTGTAATGTCATATATAAGAAAATGGTATGATGGAAAGCTTTATATAGCTGAAGGCTCTCATGTTGCTTCACTAGTTTTTAAGGAATATAGACTTTATGATTTAGCTAAAAAATATAATGCAGAATGTTTTTGCATAGATACTGACGAAGAAAATTGGGTAGAGTTTAATACTATTTCTTTAAATGGAATTATGCATAAGGCACGTGTAAGTAAGTTAGTAGCAACATCACAACTAAAGATATCTTTAACTATTCCTAAAACTCATGCTAATGTGGGAATTTCACTTTCTTTGAAGAATATGGTTGGTTGTGTCCATCCAGATGACCGCAAATTAATTCATGGATTAGGACCAGATGTTTCAAAAGAAGTAATGAATAAACATAGGAGAAGAATATATGATCTTGACAATAAAGTTGGCAAGATTACAGCTCAAGTAAGGGGAATTATTATAAATAAATTTCCTAAATTGTGTAGTAAACAATATGAGGATTCTGTAAAAGAAGAAGCAATTACTATCAATAAAAATATAGTTAATTTATCTCAAGTTGTCAGTCCGGATATAAGCATAATTGATGGGTTTATTGGAATGGAAGGTGAGGGACCGTGGCATGGAAATCCTGTTAAAATAGGAACAGCAATTGTAAGTAGAAATTTTTTAGCAGCTGACATTGTAGCTTGTAAGTTAATGGGGTTTGATGAAAGCTATTTAGGATATAAGAAGTTTTTACAAAGTGAAAATGTTCATAAAATTAACTTTGATTCTATAAAACTTTTAGGAGATGAATTAAAGGGAAATCAATATTCATTTAAAGCACATAGCAATTTTAACAAATTAAAACATAACATAGAAAATTAGATTTAAAAAACCAGGAGGAGGAAAAAATTATGGAAAAAATCATTATTGAGGTAATTGCTAAAAATGGTGGCAATGGGTGTGAAGCTAATTATAAAGTAGGAGATACTTGGGAAATGGAGGAGGGAATGCTTCCAGGTGGAATATGTGTTGGTGCAATGTCAGCATTATTGCCTTGGATTACATGTATTAAATATAATGCCAATATACCTTGGTCAGAACCAAAAAAAATTACAGTATGCTGCACTGATCCTGATCACCCAGTAGTTTTTGAAATTAGACGTGAGGAGTAAAAAAGGAACATGCAAGAAATAAAATGTATATTATTTGATTTTTTTGGAACGCTTGTTAATTACAAAAGCGATAACAATACCTTTAAAGAAATGTACAAGCCTTTAAAAAATTTTCTTACATCAGATGATATATGTAAATTTGATAAAATGTGGATTAAGGAATATACTTTGTTAATTGAAGAAGCGTCTAGAAGCTGTAATGAGTTTTCAATGTATGAAGTGGCTGATAAAATAGGTGAGAGTTTTAAGTGTGTGCCACAAAATATATTATATGAAGTTGTGGACATTTTTATGAAGCTATGGGAGAGTGAAGTTACTTTATACAAAGATACGCCAATAATGATTTCAAAGCTTAGTAAAAAATATAAATTAGGAATAGTATCAAATACTCATTATAAAAAATTAGTCCCTAACCTTTTAAAAAAATTTCAAATAGATAAATATTTTGATATTATCATTTTATCTATAGATAAGAAAAGACGAAAACCATGTAAAAGTATTTTTTTAAGTGCTGTTAATGGTTTAAATATGAATGTTAAAAATTGTTGTTTTATTGGAGATAACTATAAGGAAGACATTATTGGAGCTGATAATATTGGAATGCTTTCAATACAAATTCTTAGAGAATCTTATTCTTATAAAGTAGATAAAAATAATGCAGTTATAAGGAATTTGTATGATCTTGAAAAAATATTAGAAAGTTGAGGTAGAAAAAATATGAATAGTTATTGTTCAGAGATATTAAATTCAATAGAAAATAGAGAAATACCACCATATCCATATGCGTACCCACTTAGATCTACTCATCGTGAATTACCAAAAAATTTAAATGAATATAAAATATGGGAAAAAGAAAAGCAGTATTGTGATGATGAGATTAATCTTTATATCCACTTTCCATTTTGCAAATATAAATGTGGATTTTGCAATCTATATTCAATAGCCAATACTGAAAATGAGCTGCAAAATTCATATATAAACGCTTTATGTAAGCAAATATCTAATTATAGTCAAATAATAAATGGAAGAAAAATTAAAACTATTTTCTTAGGTGGAGGAACACCAATGCTTATTACAGAGCAAAACTTTTTGAAGATTATGGAGACTTTAACAAAAGTTTCTCCAAATTGGAAAAATGATATTGAGGAGTTTTGTATAGAAGCATCTCCAGATTCAATAGTAGAATCAGATAAAGACGGTAAATTAAAATTGTTAATTGACAATGGAATTGACAGAATAAATTTAGGAATACAATCATTTAATGCAAAAGATATAAAGACAATTGGAAGAGATTATGAAGAAGATGTTAATTATAAAGCAATAAAAATATTAAAAGAATATAATCTTAAAAATATAAGTACAGATTTAATTGGTGGTTTTAATGGACAAACAGAAGAAATATGGGTTAATTCAATCAATGAAATGGTAAAACTATCACCTCATACTATTAGTATGTATTGTTTGAGAATAAGACCTGATTCTAGATTTGGTAGAGAGAAAAGTCATAGCTTTAAATCAAATCCTGTTTATTATGATTGGTATGACAAAGCTAGAGAAATATTACTTAAAAATGGATATAGTCAGGAAACTAATGTAAGATTTAAAATTGAAGGCAGAGGTGGATATGTCCAACAATATTATCAATTTAATTGTAAGCCGATACTTGGTATAGGAGCTGGTGCTAGAAGTTATACTAATACTGCAGATTATATAATTGGAGGAAGTGCTAATCCTAAAGTAGATGAAATACAAAAATATATAGATGATGCAGAAAACGATACATTAAAAATAAAGGCTGGTTTTATTTTAGACGATGAAGAGCGAGTAAGAAGAAGACTTGTGCTAAATTTATATAGATTTAACATTAAAGAGTTTAGAGAATTATATCAAGATAAATTTGATTGGATTTTTAAGGAGAAATTTGAAGTATTATTAGAACAAGGATTATTAGATTTCAAAGATGATGTGTATTTTTTAACTCCAAAAGGATATAAATATAGAGATATTATTTCTCATAGTTTCTTTAGTGAAAAAGTTCGCGAGCTAGATAAGGAATTCTATGAATGTTTAATTTAAGGAGTATGATTAAATCTTTTAACAATTAATTAGATGAGAAGAGGTAAAGTCATAAATACCTAAGATAAAAAATTCTAAACTTTATGATAGAATGTTTAGTTAGAAGAAGTTATTTGGAGGGAAAAATGAAAGCAATAGGATTTGATTTGGGACGAACTCTTATAGAATATGAAAATGTACCACTTAGCTGGACAAAGCTTTATAAAGAAGCTTTAACGGAAGTACTTGTTAAATGTAATTCTGGTGTTGATGATAATAAAGTTGCTATAGGTGAAGAGATTTTGTCAAAGTATAATACAAGGATTAATTATAGGGAGATTGAAGTAAGCGCTGATACAATTTTCTCTGAGATATTAGTTAAATGGAATTTGGATACAGAAGTATATTTAACTACAGCCAAGAAAGCTTTTTTTAAGTTCTTTCAAAGAAAGGTAAAGTTATATGATGATACAATTTCAACTCTTAAGACTTTAAAAGAAAGAGGCATTAAAATTGGTATATTAACAGATGTACCATATGGAATGGATAAAAATTATGTTTTAATGGATATAGACGGATTTAAAGAATATATTGATGTAATATTAACCTCTGTAGAAGCAGGACATAGAAAACCCAATAAGCAAGGATTTATTGCCTTATCAAATGAACTTGGAGTTACTCCTAATGAAATGATTTATGTAGGTGATGAGGAAAAGGATATTATTGGATCTAATGATCTTGGAATATACTCAGTATTAATAGATAAATCTAATAGTTGTACTGATTATGGGCAAAAAAAGACCATAAAAAAGTTAAATGAATTACTAAATATATAGAAAAATACCAACGCTTTAGGAAATATAAGCGTTGGTATTAATTATTTTGAGTATATGTAATTTTTATTAAATAGTTAACTTTTACTTTAGATCAAGGAGTATACTATGATAAAAAAGAATAGATTAGGTGTCAGCGTGATAAAAATTAGTTTGTTGGAAAAAGGATATTTTGGTAGAATTATAAGAATTAAATAAAAATAAGAACTTAGATGATCTATTATAATGGGCTAGTCATATGTATAACTATCCTTTAACCTAAAAAGGCAAAGGAAAAAAAGAAAATAAACAATTATTAGAACAAATTAAAACAATCCATAATAAAAATAAAAAAGTGTTTGGACTTGTTAAATTGCATTCAGATAGGGGTTCTCAAGTGCGACAAGAAGTCACGTAATACATTGTCGTTAGACTACCCTATCCATTCAGGGTAACTCTATCGTGACTAGCGTGAATGGTAACGTTTGGGTTAGAAAGCTCACGAGACAATGTGGAAGTTCGAGTAGCCTAAACTGGGACAACTGCTAGAGTAAGAATGCTATGGAGAATGTAAAGTGAATCATTGTAGGAATCGTTACGCTGGAGAAAGCGAAATAGGCTGAAACGCTTTGACCAAAATGGTAAGGAGTCGAGCAAAGGCCAACTGTTAAACCAATGCGAATGGATAAAGAACTCCCGGTTTAAAGATGACTCCTAAGGCATTTATAATTATGTATTACGTGGAACTTGGTAAACCCTATATGTTCCTCTATTGAGAGGTATCTAACCGTAAGGGGCGAAAAGACACAGAGGGCAGAAGAAAAGGATAAAAAGCGAAGGCTGATTTTGTAATGAAATTGGATATGGGTTCAAAATTTGCCCTAACTCGAAAGAGTGCAGACTTATCCTATGGTATTTCTTAGCAGGAAAGGATTATATATTTATGAATTTTAGTAATTTAACGACGGATAAAACCGAGAGACTAAAAGACACGAAATCACTTGCATTTCAATGGGAAACGATTGACTGGAAACAAGTTGAATACGATGTTAATAGACTACAAATCCGAATCGCTAAGGCAACAGTAAAAGGAGACAACAATAAAGCCAAAAGATTACAATACTTATTAACCCACTCTTTTTCAGCTAAAGCTTATGCTGTAAGAAAAGTAACAACAAATAAAGGGAAGTATACATCAGGCGTAGATAAGAAACTATGGTCTACCTCTGCTTCGAAGATGAAAGCAGTGCTTTCACTCACTGACAAAAACTATAAAGCAAAACCTTTAAGACGAGTATACATCGAAAAGAAAGGTAAAAAGCAGAAACGTCCATTAGGTATACCAACGATGTATGATAGAGCAATGCAAACCTTACATACGTTAGCGCTTGAGCCAATCGCAGAAACAAAAGGCGACTCCATTTCCTTTGGATTCCGTCGTGGAAGAAGTGCAAAAGATGCCTGTGAGCAGATATTTTGTGTATTAGCTAGAAAGTGCTCTCCGACATGGATACTTGAAGGTGATATTAAAGGTTGCTTTGATAACATTAACCATGAATGGTTACAAAACAATATACCAATGGATAAAAGTATTATGAAGCAGTTTCTAAAATCAGGATATATATATGAAGAAAAGCTGTTTCCAACAGAAACAGGCTCGCCACAAGGCGGTGCAATCTCTAGTATATATGCAAATATGACATTAGATGGAATCCAAAAAGTGATTCAAGATAAATACCACAGAAATTCAAAAGGTAAAATAGAAAATCACTACAGAGCCAAAACTAAAGTGAATCTGATTCGGTATGCTGATGACTTCGTTATCACTGCAAACTCAAAAGAAGTTGCTGAAGAACTTAAAACTACTGTTAGTCAATTCCTTCAATCAAGAGGACTCACACTATCAGAAGAAAAGACTGTGATTACGCATATCGATAAAGGATTTGACTTTCTTGGCTGGACATTTAAGAAATACAACGGGAAATTAATAGTGAAACCTTCTAAAGGTTCTATTAAAAACATAATTAGGAGATGCTCCACAATAATCCTTAAAGAGGGAAAAGCTAGCACTCAATCTGACTTAATAAGAAGGCTTAATCAAGTCATAAGAGGTTGGACAAATTATCACAAACACGTGGTTGCTAGCAAAGCCTTTTCATATATTAATAACACCCTTTATCACTTATTACAGCAATGGGCAAAACATAGACACCCCAACAAGAACAAATGGTGGAGGTTAAATAAATACTGGCATGAAAAAAATTGGAAAAGATGGCTTTTCAAGACGGATGAATACAGTCTAATTAATTTGAGACGGATTAAAATCGTCAGACATCCAAAACTGCAGATTACAAAAACACCTTTCTTAGACAAAGACTATTTTGATAAAAGAAAGATAAAACTGCACACACTTGTTGCCGCCTGAAAGGGTGAAGAAATGCTTGAGCCGTATGAGCGGGAAACTCTCACGTACGGTTCTTAGATGAGGGAAAGGGAGTAATCCCTTTTTCTTAATCGATTATACTAATAGAACTTTCAAAGCTAAACTTGATAAAATCAATGCAACTCAAAGCATGTCACGTGTCAGTAGGTGTATCGACAACGGACCAATGGAAGGTTTTTGGGGAACTCTCAAATGCGAGATGTATTATTTGCAAAAATTTTATACATATGAAGAATTGAGACAAGCAATTGATGACTACATAGTATTTTATAATACAAAAAGGTTACAGAAAAATTTAAAATGTCTGACTCCAATTGAATATCGAAATCAGACCTTGGCTTCATAATTTTTTTGTTTTTTCATCTGTCTACTTGACAGGGTGCAGTTCAATTTGGATTTTTGTGGGTTATTTTTGTACTTCAAAACATAAATGGAGATTAAGGTATGAATTGAATGCATATATAGATTATTTCTTTATGATTTTGTAAAATAAGCAGTGATAAGTAGCCTTCACTTTATTATTTTCTTGAAAGTTTTCATTATAAAGATCAATTACTTTTTTGATAAAAGTTGGTGAAGTAACTTTATTACTTTTATTACTACTATTAGCACCAGTTTTCTTAATAGAGTAAAAAAAATCCTTACAATTATTAAAGTATTCATATTCAAATATTTCTTTGCTTTCAACTAAAGTTTTATCGTCATTTGTCGTAGCTCCTATTGCGTTTTTACATAATGTAGTCAAATCATTCAAACTATAAAAAAATTGTCCAGGATGTATAGATTCTTTTATTGATAGTGCTTGTCTTGTTTTACTAAAACATTCATTTAATTCACGAAAAGTATATTTGCCAAATGTAGAAAAGCATAGCATGCCATTTGGATTTAATGAATTATATAGCTTTTTTAGAGTTATTGGCATGTGATTAAACCATTGAAATGCAGCATTAGAAATGACTATATCATAAGTATTATTAAGTTCTGTTTCTTCTATATCAGCACAAATAAAATTTATAGAGTTACTTGTGAGCTTGGATTTTATTTCAGAAATCATTCCTGGTGCAATATCAACAGCAGTTATATGTGCAAAAGGAAAAATCTCAGCTAAAGCACTTGTTAGATATCCTGTTCCGCACCCAATTTCTAGAATATTCTTAATTTCACTGACATCTTTATTGTTTTGTAAAATGAACTTTATTAAAATATCTTTCATCTTTTTTTGCACATGAGCATATTGATTATAATTTGAAGCGTTTTTACTAAAATGAGATTTTACTTGTTGTTTATCAATCATATATACCATCCTTAATTAAATATTTTTTACTATAAACTTAGATATAGCACTATAGAATGCATTAGGATTTGTAAAAAAAGGAACATGTCCAGCTTTTTTTATAATCTCTATATTTGAGTTTATTGACATATTTTTTATATATTTAGCACCATCTAAAGGACATATATTATCATCTTCACCTTGGATTATTAATAAGGGAGTAGTTATATGTAGTAATTTGGCTCTTAGATCTTTTTGAATTAAATAATCTAATCCTAATGATAAAGAATTTATTGATTGATTTTGGGTATTATCTTTCAATGTTTTTAAAAATTCATTGTTATAGCCTTTACATTTTTCTTCTTTTGAAAACATTGCATCGTAAAAATTATGTAGTGTTTCTTGTGGGTTTTTATAAAGTTTTGATTTCATTCTTTCTACAATTTTTCTTTTCCATCCTATATTGTATTCATTTTCTTTATGTTGAATAAAAGAGCTTGTACAGCCAACTAAAATTATATTTTTAATATTCCACAAATTATCTGATGCAATATCTAGAGCAACTAATGAACCTAGCGACCATCCTAGTATTGAAAATGTGGATATTTGCTTTTGTTTTATAACTTTTATTACTCTTTCCTTAAACTCATTTAATGAAAGAACATTATTCCACTCAATGAATATTAATTCAAAATCCTTTGCTAGTGATTCATTAATCTTATTCCAAACAAAGATGTTCATGCCCCAGCCAGGCAGCATAATTAAATAAGGTTTAGCCATATTAACCTCCAATAATGTTTAATTTTTTTCCGATTAATTTAATTTTTGTTAAAGCTTCTTCTAAATCTTGTGCTGTGTGTGTTGCCATTAAAGAAACTCTTAAACGACTTGTACCTTCTGGAACAGAGGGTGGTCTAATAGCTGGTATATATATACCAGAATTTAATAAGTCTTTACTAAATTCAACGGTTTTATCTGCTGGTCCAATCATAATTGAAATAATAGGAGTTTTTGTTTTTATTACATTAAAGCCTGCTACCTTAAGTTCATTTTGAAACCAATTTGACATTTTCAGTAAATTAAATCTTCTTTCTTCATCTTTTTCGATAATTTCTAATGCCTTTATAGAAACTGCAATTGTAGCAGGGGATAAAGCAGTAGAATAAATAAAGCTTCTTGCAGAATTTTTTAGATAATTAATTAAATCCTTACTGCCAGCTACATAGCCACCTTCTGAAGCAACGGATTTGCTTAATGTTCCCATAATAATATCAATTTGATTATCAAGGTTAAAATATGAGGATGTACCTGATCCATTCTTACCTAAAATACCTGTAGCATGAGCATCATCAACCATCGTTATCAGATTATTTTCTTTTGCAATTTTTACGATATGCTCAAGTGGGGCTATATCTCCATCCATACTAAATACTCCATCTGTTACAATCAAACTATTAATTTTTTTATACTTATTTACTTTAGCTAATAAATCATTCATATCACAATGTCTGTACTTAATAAGCTTTGCACCACTTAAACGACAGCCATCAATAATACTGGCATGATTTAATTTATCACAGAAAATAACCCAGTTCCTATCACATAGTGCTGAAATAATGCCCACATTAGCCATATAGCCAGTATTAAAAACTAAACTTGCTTCAGTACCCTTAAAAGATGCAATCTTTTCTTCTAATTCCCTATGTATATCATAACTTCCTGTAGTTAATCTAGAACCACCAGACCCAACACCATATTTAGATATTGCATCAATGGCTGCTTTTTTTAATCTATAATCATCGCAAAGACCTAAATAATTATTAGAACCCAAAAGTATAAAATCTTTGCTTTGAATTTTAACTTTAGGAGATTGAGCTGTTTCAATATAGCTAAGTTCTCTATATAATTTTTTTTCTTTTATTTTTTTTAGTTTTTCTGTTATGTATTTCATGATTCTATTCTCCTATAGACTAAGGACATAATTTAGTATGTTTAATTTAAAAGATATACTAATTCAAGATTATTGTCAACCTTAATAAATAAATTTGGTTGACAATAATACAGGAAAGTTATATATTGAGTTTCAAAGGAAAAATGATAGAAAAGGGGTGAAGAAATTATAACGAACTAATTAATATTGCATACTTTATACAATATTAATTACAGTAGAAAAATCTTTTAAAGAACATGGAGAAGAGACATGTGCAATAATTGTTGAACTATTATTGCAGGGAAGTGCAGGAATGAGAATTTATCCACCTATATATGTAGTTTTAGATATAGGGCAGCACATACAATTATTAATTCAGATAGTATATATGAGTTTGGAATTAAAGCATAAGCTAATGATACATTTATTATAATGTGTAGTGTTGGTGATGAGTATTATACATATTGAAAAAACAATTTTACGTCTTATATGGAAGGTGCTAAAATATAGAAGAAATAGTTTATTGCGAAAGGAACAAAAAAATGATAAGACAAGCAACAGAAAAAGACTTAATGGATATTTTGGAGATTTACAACGATGCTATATTAAGTACAACAGCAATCTATGATTATAAATCTCATACTCTTGACGATAGAATGCAATGGTATGAAAAAAAGAAGCAAGATGGATATCCATTATTAGTATTTGAAAAAAATGATAAGGTTGTTGCATTTGCTACATTTAGCCCATTTAGAGCTTATCCAGCGTTTAAATATACAATAGAACATTCAATATATGTTCATAAGGATTATAGGAACCTCGGAATAGGTAAGATTTTATTAAAGGAACTAATAGACATTGCAAATGTAGATGAATATGCAACTATGGTAGCCTGTATTGATAGCTTAAATGAAAATAGTATTAAAATTCATGAAAAATTTGGATTTAAGTATTCTGGTACAGTGATAAAAGCCGGTTTTAAATTTGGTAAATGGTTAGACCTAGTTTTTTATCAATTGGATTTAGTAGGACCTAAAATTCCTTTAGAAGGATAAGTAACTAAATAAAAGAATACATATAAGATTAGAAGAGTTGTTAACTTAATGGGTTGGTATTAGAATTAATATTCTAATACCAACCCATTTTTTGAACAGTATTTATATTAATAAATTCGTTTTATTCATTGTAAATGTTAGGCTATAATAGTATATATGGGCCAATAAATTTGTATATAGAAGAAACGATTGGTAGTGATTTTCTTGACAAAAACCTTTAATACAACAGGTTTATGTATTCCCAAATTACATTATATGGCTGATGTAAATGAAAAGTTAGATAAAATTGAAGATATGATTTCTAAAGCCAATATTTTGTTATGAATAGACCGAGGCAATAAGAGAAAACTACAACTATTTATTTACTAGGACAAAGGTTAAAAGAAGATTATTTAATAATAAGTTGCAGTTTTGAAGAATTAGGGAATAATTTCTTTGTTTTGCAACAGTCATTGTTAAACTAATATAATATTTAATTACTATTGCTTAGAATCTACTTCATTATTAACTGAAATATTGAATATTAATGAAGTTAGTAGAACTCCTATAAAAAAAAGTAATCCTGCTGCAATGTAAAGAACAGTTAATGAAAACTGACTTTTAAGCCAGCCTGTAAGGGACATAGTAATGACCATAAAACCCATAAACATAGGATTTAATACTCCATTTACCCTTCCTACAAATTCTGATTTTGTCAGCTGTAGAATTAGTGTGTTAATACCAATTTGAATACAAGGCATAAAAAATCCATTAAAGAATTGAAAGAAAAGTACAAGAAGCCAGTTTGAGGATAAGCCTAGTCCAATCATAGAAATAGTATTTACCAAAAGTCCTATTGCAAGAAGCATTTGAGGTTTTACTTTCTTCGATATGGTCATAATTAGACCGCCACCAATAAACATGGCTGCTCCATTTACCATAAATAGTATTTGAAGGTTTTCTTTTGGAAGGCCTAGTCTTTCAACAATTATGAAAATTCCAAGTGGCTGTATAATCCCAACAGCAAGTCCTGATACTGCAAAAACAGAGCCTAGTATAGTGAGAGCCCTTTCCTGCCAAACATACATGAATCCTTCTTTTAATTCTTCCAAGAAATTAGTTGTGATATTTTCTCTTTTAATTATCTGATCAGCTGGTAATAAAGTTAATACTGAAGCTGATAGAAGGAAAGCTATTCCCATGATTGATATAGCAATATTTATTCCATACTTTTGAAAAACAATGGTACCGAGCATTGGTCCTATAATCATAAAAATAGCCATAAGAGTTTGGAAAATAGACATTCCTGTTTGCATATATTCCTCTGCAACATTAATCTTAAATAATTTCATTGCAGAAGGCTGGGAAAACTGAGATAAAATTGATGAAATAAAGGTCACAAAAAATACACCTTGCCAGTTTCCAAATATGATTGTAAGCAGAACTGCAAAAACTGAAATTGCACTTAATAAATCACACCAAACCATGGTACGCTTAGGACGCCATCTATCTGCAAAAGTTCCTCCTATAAATGAGAATATGAATATAGGTGCAAATTCAGCAACTGAAATTAAAGAAACTGCAACTGGATTATTATTTGTTTTATCCATTACAAATAACAATATAGCAAAGTTACGAACCCATATTCCTATTTGCAAGAAAATTGAAGAAACCATAATTACTTGAACAAATCGATTTCGAAAAAATGAAGATAATGAAGATTCTGTCATATAATTACTCCTTTTTAAATTGTTAAATTTTGTATTAAGCATTTTACTATAAATACTATAATACTATATCATAAATTAAAATTACATCAATTAAAATATTTTATTTTGATTAACTATCAAAGCAAATATTTTAATCTGATGATTGAGAATTGTTTTTTATAAACAGTTAGCAAATTGAAAGAGAAATAAGTTGAGAATTTTTGTTTAAAGAATGAGTTATAGATATTGGGACAATTAGAAAATGCAACAGGTTTAAAATGAGTAGTGTTACTCTTATTAATTTTAGATATAATATAAATAAGAGTAGAGTGAATCTAATTGCTACAACTAGATATTTTATTTTATAGCAAAAATATTAGATTAACTATAATTTAAGTAATAATAGGTTAAAGATATATTGATTTGAAATTTAGGATAATGAGACTGTAATATTTAAATAATAAATATGTAAGGAGAATTTAAAATGAGAAAAATAAAATGGGGAATAATAGGTCTAGGGAATATAGCAAATAAATTTGCTGAAACTGTTAAAGCTATGGATTCAGTAGAACTTAATGCAGTTGCTTCAAGGAGTAAAGAAAAATCAGAAGCATTTGGAAAGTTATATGATGTACCTTCTGAAAAATGTTATGGGAATTATGAAGAAATTGTTAAAGATGAAAGCATAGATGTTGTATACATTGCAGTTCCACATGTGTTTCATAAAGAAATTTCTATTTTATGTTTGGAAAATGGTAAAGGAGTATTATGTGAAAAGCCTGTTACTATTAATAGTAATGAAATTAAAGAGGTAATAAATGCAGCTAAAAAAAATAAAATGTTTTTTATGGAAGCAATGAAAACTCGTTTTTTACCAATAAATCAAAAAGTTAAGCAATTTATTGATGAAGGGCAATTAGGAGAGGTTCGTTTATTACAAGCTGATTTTGGTTTTAATGCAAAATTTGATCCGATGAATAGGTTATTTAATAAGGAATTAGGCGGAGGAGCACTATTAGATGTAGGAATTTATAATATATCTTATAGTTCATTTATTTTTGGAAATCATCCTAAAAACATAAAAAGTAATCTTTATATAGGAAAATCAGGAGTAGATGAATGTGTTTCAATAAACTTAGAATATGAAGAAGGAAAACAAGCACAGCTTTATGGAGCAATAAATCTTGATACTATAAGAGAAGCAAATATTATTGGTACTAAAGGCAGAATTTGTGTACCTAAATTTTCAAATGCTGATACTGCATATATTTTAATTGATGGAAAAGAGGAAAAGATAGAAATGCCATTTGAGATAAATGGATTTGAATATCAAATTGGAGAAGTCGTTAAATGTATTAATGAAGGAAAGCTTCAAAGTGAAATTATGAGCTTAAATGATTCTATAGAAATAATGAATATTATGGATTTTGCAAAAAACAGTAGTGTTGGATTACATTAATTCTATCAAGTGCTAGCTATCGGATAAATTTTTTCACTTTAAGGAGTGCATTTCTTTAGGGTGATTAAACTAAATGTATGAGCTATAATAATAGAAACAACTATATAAATTAAATACATATATAATGAAAAAATAATATGAATGTTATTAGATAAACTAGCAGAATTAAAGGAGGAATAAACTATGAAATTAGGTATTATTGGAGCAGGAATGATAGTTAAGGAACTTTTATCAATTACTCCACTTTTAGAAGATTTACAATTAGAAGCAATTTGTGGTACTCCCCAAAATGAAGAAAACATGAATGAATTAAAAAATAAATATGGAATTAAGAGGGTTTTATATAACTATGATGAATTATTAAGTCTTGACTTAGATGCAGTTTATATTGGATTACCTAATAATTTACACTTTGAGTATTCAAAAAAAGCATTAGAAGCAAACATAAATGTTATTGTTGAAAAACCATTTACTTCAACATATAAAGAAGCATTAATTTTAAGTGACTTAGCTAAAGAAAAGAAATTATTTTTATTTGAAGCAATTACTAATCAATATTTTCCTAATTATAAAAAAATAAAAGAGTTACTTAAAGAGCTAGGGGATATTAAAATTGTTCAATGCAATTATTCTCAATATTCCAGTAGGTATAATAATTTTAAAGAAGGAAATATATTACCTGCTTTTAATCCAGAATTCTCAGGCGGAGCATTAATGGATTTAAATATTTATAATATTCATTATGTAGTAGGTTTATTTGGAAAACCTAAAAATGTTGAATACTATCCAAACGTTGAAAAAGGAATAGATACATCTGGAATATTAATATTAGATTATGAAAAATTTAAATGTGTCTGTATTGGTGCAAAAGACTGTAAGGCACCTATTGCAAATAATATTCAAGGAGATAAGGGCTGTATATATCAAGATACTCCAGCAAATGTTTGCGAAAGATTTGAGTTATTAATGAATGATGGAACCAGCTCTAAAATAAATGAAAATAATTATGACCATCGTATGGTTAATGAATTTATTGAATTTTCAGACATGATTAAAAATAATGATTTAGAAAGATGCTATAAAATGTTAGATCATAGTGTAATAGTCAGTGAAATTCAAACAATTGCAAGAAAAAAAGGCGGGATTATATTCCCAGCAGATAATAAATAAAAGAGATGTTAATTATAAGAAGGAATTCTAAATGAGTTGTAGAAACTTAAAGGATTCCTTTTTTAGAACTATATCAGATATTGCTTAGAAATTATTCAAAGAACGAATAAAATAGTTCTATTTATATAAAGAAACTCAATTGAACTTCATAATGTACATAACATGTAATTAGTAGGAGGCACGAAACATGAAAGATAAAGAAATTCATAATTATATTAATGAAATATCTAAATTTCTTGCAGTTAGAGATATTGCTAAACTAGATTCTGTGGAGTTAGAAAAAGCTTTTGGAATTAGAAAAGTAGATGTATTGATTTTATTAGGGAATTCTATTCCTTATACTATTAAATGTGCTGTAGAAGCGCACAAAAATAACTTGTGTGATAAGATTCTTATTAATGGAGGCATAGGGCATTCAACTGAAATATTAAGGGAACAAATAAAAAAAGATGAAAAGTTTAACTGTATTCAAGTAGAAAATAGAGCAGAAGCAGATATATTTTTTGATATTATCACTAAAATCTATGATGTCCCAGATAATAAGATTATTGTAGAAAATCAATCTACTAATTGTGGTGATAATGCGTTAAAAGCAATTAATTTATTAAGCGAATTAGATATTTCATATAGTTCTCTCCTCCTAATTCAAGACCCTACAATGCAGCTTAGAACATATGCATCATTTCAAAAATATGTTGATAATAAAGAGATAAAGATTATAAATTACTCACCATTTGTTCCTCTAATTAATGGTGATTTAAAATTAATAAATAAAGATATTGATGGCATATGGGATGAAAAAAGATATTTAGAACTTATTATTGGAGAAATACCAAGATTAAGAGATGATATTAATGGGTATGGTCCTTGTGGAAAAAATTTTATCGTTCATGTTGATGTTCCTCATGAAATAGAAGAATATTATAATAGGTTAAAATCATTGGTTAAGTATAATGATTTAAATGGGAGATGTGATAGTAACAATATGATACTATCTAAACATAAATAGTATTTATACTTTGATATATGAAAGCAAAGTGATGGATTTTTTCCTACTAAAGTTGAATAGTTGTAAATAATATGAAGCAAAATAAAATGGTATCATGTGGTTATAATTAAAATATACTAATTACTAAGTTAATAATTAAGTAGGCGTTAAATATGTATGTATCTATTCCAATTAGTTTTTTAGTATCAGTTCGTTATGATGAAGATATTTTAAACGCAAAGAAAATACTAAAATTGCAAGAATACAATGGCTATAGTGGTTTTACAGATAAAATTATAAATAGAAAAGAATTAGTAATAGGAGTATCTTTACCTACCGAAAGAGATGAGAGATGGGTTAGGGATAGGGAAGCTATGGAAGCATATGCTAAAGAAAAAAATGTTACTTTAAAGATAGAAAATGCTGAATATGATGTAGCAAGGCAGGTTTCACAAGTAGAAAATCTAATATTACATGGCATAGATGTCTTAATTCTAGTAGCTATAGACGTATTAACTGCAGGCGAGATGGTTGAGAAAGCGAAGAAAGCAGGAATCAAGGTAGTAGCATATGAAGCGCTGATATTAAATACTGATCTGGATATATTTGTGGGATTCAATCACAAGAGGGCTGGGGAAATGCAAGGACGGTACCTTATTACTAACGTTCCAATAGGCAATTATATTATTATGTATTCAGATCTTCCATACGATACTTCGTTAAAAGATGGTGCAATGGAATATATAGAACCTTTAGTTATTATAGGAAATATAAAGATAATTGCAAATGAACCAATTAAAAACTGGGATCCAAAGATTGCTTTTAAGGTTGTGGAAGATGCCCTAATTTCCAATAATAATGAAGTTGATGCCATATTAGCACCGAATGATTCCATAGCAGGTGCTGCAATTGAAGCGTTGCAAATACAAGGGTTAGCAGGCAAGGTAGTAGTAACTGGACAAGATGCAGAATTGGCTGCTATTCGAAGAATAATTCAAGGAACTCAATCAATGACTCTATTCAAAGACACTAGGGAGTCAGCTAGGAAGACTATAGATGCGGCAATACAACTAGGCAATGGAGAAACTGTATTAACAGATAGTTGGATGTATAATGGTAAAATGCATGTACCATCAATTCTTATTACACCAGTGCTTATAGATAAAAAAAATATAAATACAGTTCTTATAGAAAGTGGATATTTAAAGAAGGAAGATGTTTATGAAAGAGAATAGTATATAAGGCTAGTAATTATAATGCAATTTTAGATGTGTATGGGATTATACTTTTGGATCAGTGGAATATTCACGAATTTTATTCAAAATCATAATAAAAAAACCTCCTAGAAATATTAGAATTTCTAATAGAGGTTTAATTTATTATGATTTACAAACTAAAAAGTTTCTTTATTTCCTCATACTTTTCATGGGTAAGTAAAGCATCTTTTTCAGTATCTTTTAGTTTAACCACATAAGTCCATCGTCCATATGGATAGATTTTTGTAATTAATGATAAATTGATAATATATGATTTGTGGCTTCTGAAAAACTGAGTATTATCTAGTTTTTCCTCTATGTCAGATAAAGAAATAGATGTTGTGAAGCTATCTGTCTTTGTATATATAACAGTGGAGCTTTCTTCTCTCTGCACTAATACGATTTCCTTTGTATCAACAAAGCTTATGCCATCTTTATTTTTTATCATAAGTTTATCCAAGCCTTTTTCATGCTTTATTATCTTATCTATACCATCTCCATAGCTAGGTTTATTCAGGGTTTTTATTCTATCTAAAGTCTGCATAACTCTTTCTATTTTGAAGGGTTTAATTAAATAATCAAAAGCATATAATTGAAATGCATCAGACATATATTCCGCATGTGCTGTTGCAAAAATAATTATAGTCTTTGGATCTATATCTGTTAACATTTTAGCACAATCTATACCACTGCCTCCAGGCATTTGAACATCAAGGAATACCACCTCAGGGCGATATTCCTTAAAGAGGCCTATAGCTTCTTCTGCATTATCTGTATCACCCACAATTTCAAAACCACCAGATTTATCTAATATTTTCTTTATTATGGTTCTCATTCCTTCTTCATCATCAACTATAAGCACTTTTATATTCATAGTAAACTTCTCCTAATTTTAAAATCTTCTTCTTTTTCTAGTTTTACTTTTTGGTTTTCCAACTATTTCTGAAAGTATAATAGCTTGCTGAAGTCTAACTGAGGTTAGTTCCTGAGTAATAGAATCTATTATCCCTTGTGGTTTTGAAGACATATCTTTTTGTTTCTTAGAATAATCATTATATTCATGATTATTATAAGAAGAACCATCTTTATTGGATTTATTATTTGTCATAGGAACATCTTTGTTAAATTCTATATTGTTATCTTCAGACTCAGTATAAATATTAAGATTCATATTATTATTAGAATTGTTTGGAAATTGGAAAATCTCAGTTTTTCCAAGCTTATCCATTATAATTGTTGGATCGTTGATAGTCTTTACGATAGTCTTTAATATATCCATAGTATCACTATATTTCATACTGTTCACTCTCCTAGGAGATTATTTTTTATCTTTATTTTCATTACCTAGAGTAGTGGCTTGATTTTTATTTCCAGCATTAGATATTGAACTTCTCATACCTGTATCTGCAATAACATTTTGCATATCATAATAGTCCATTATTCCAAGCTTTCCTTCTCTAAGTGCATAAGCCATTGCTTTTGGTACTTCTGCTTCAGATTCTACAACAGCAGCTCTCATTTCTTGTTCCTTAGCTACAGCCATTGCTCTTCTTTCTTCAGCTTTAGCTTGTGCTATATTTTTATCGGCTTCTGCTTGCAACGTTTGAAGTTGAGCTCCTATATTTCTTCCTACATCTACATCGGCTATATCTATAGATAGAATTTCGAAGGCTGTACCTGCATCTAATCCTTTATTTAATACGGTTTTTGAAATAGCATCTGGATTTTCGAGTACTATCTTATGACTAGAAGAAGAACCAACTGTAGTTACTATACCTTCACCAACTCTGGCTAAAATAGTTGCTTCTCCAGCTCCTCCAACTAGTCTTTCAAGGTTAGCTCTAACTGTAACTCTAGCTTTAACTAGAAGTTCGATACCATCTTTTGCAACTGCTGAAACATTTGGTGTTTCAATGACTCTTGGATTAACACTCATTTTAACTGCTTCTAAAACATCTCTACCTGCTAAATCAATAGCAGCTGCCTTTTCAAATTGTAAGTCTATATCAGCTCTGTGGGCTGCAATCAATGCATTTACTACATTATCTACATTACCTCCAGCTAAATAGTGGGCTTCTAATTGATTAACATTTAATCCCATACCAGCCTTTGTTGATTTTATAAGTGGAATTACTATTTTAGAAGGTACAACTCTTCTAAGTCTCATACCAACTAAATTGAATATACTTACTTTAACATTAGCTGCTAAAGATGAAACCCATAACCCTAGTGGTACAAATGTAAGAAATACAGAAACTAAAGATACTACTGCTATAATTACTATAATTGTAAATAAATAAGTGCTCATTAACAATCTCTCCTTTAAATGTTATTTTAGATTTTTAATTTTTTTACTAATAATTTTACTCCGCTAACTTTGAATATTTCAACCTTAGTTCCACTAGAAATATATTCACCCTCGGAAATTACATCGAATTTAACTCCGTCTATATCTACAGAGCCTGTTGGTCTTAAGTCTGTAACTGTAACACCTTTTTTCCCGAGTAAATAATCTAAATCAGAAGAACTAATATATCCATGTTCTTTCTTTTGTTCATCAGATAGTATTAGTGGTTTGAAAAATTTGCCTTTTGTGAAATACGTTAGAACCACCCCTAGCATAGCCCCTAGTACAGCGAGTATCGCTAATGCCATAACTAATGCTTGTGCAAAATTTTGAGCTGTTAGTACTACCGCCAGTATTAAACATATAGCACCGACGATTCCTGGAACTCCAAAGCCTGGAATATGCATTTCTAATAATATTAACCCAAAGCCTATAATTAGAAGAAAAACTGTTACAACTGTTATATCTGGTAAAAATACGCTCATATTTTTGTACCTCCTTTCTTAAGTGAAAATCCCAATTTTATATTTGGATATTTGAACTTACTCAGCGAACGAATGTGAGTCGAGTTTCCTTAAGTGAAAATCCAAATTTCATATTTGGACATTTGAACTTACTCAGCGAACGAATGTGAGTCGAGTTTCCTTATAAACATAATAATATTAATAATAAAGATTAGGAATAGAAAACTTCTAAACCATACACTTTTGAACTTCAAATGTCATTTATAAGTCTTTTGGATAGAATTATTTCAAAGGAAATCATTTATAATTCTTTCTTTGGTAGAATTATTTCAAAATACGTCCTTTGTTCATTGGAGGTAACTTCTATTGAACCATTAAATTTTTCAACAATTTCCTTAACTATAGTGAGTCCCATACCATCTCCATGGCTGCCTTTAGTGGTAAAACCTTCTTTAAATATATTATTTATAATTTCTTTAGGTATAATATCCCCATTATTTGATATGTTAATTCTTATATTTTGTACATCTTCAGCAAATTCAACAAGCATATACCTGTTATCAATCTTTAATTTTAAAGCAAATATTGCATTATCTATTATGTTGCCAATAACTCTGCAAAACTCCCATGGTTCCATATCAAGAGTTTTCAAATCACTTTTAATTTCTAGGTCCATTTCTATTTCATTTTTTTCTGCCATTTGCAATTTTGCTTGAAGCAGTGCATTTACTGCTGGTTTTGAAGTCTTTAAAGCCTTGCTAACTCTAACTATATCTTTGTAAACAGGCTCCATATATTTTCTTGCTTCATCAAATTCTTCAAGTTCCATTAATGAATAAATAACTTGAATATGGTTTAAATAGTCATGCCTTTGTGTTCTTAAAGTTTTATTAAAGGATTCAAGATAAGTTACTGTATCAATTAAATTATTACTGCCTTTTTTAAATAGTAGATTATAAAATATTATTCCTGTCATAATACTGTTAACACCTATGCTTATAGCTATAACATATATAATAAAATTTCCTTCAATCATATAAGGGTTTTTATTTTTATAATAGATAAATAATGTTATAAACACCACTTGTATTAAGTTTAAAAATATAGATATTAATACTATTTTAGATATATTGTAGGGTTGCTTTTTTAATGTCATGTGCTCACTCCTTATTTAGGTATATTCCAGAAAATAATAAGTTAGCATGCTAGTCTATTTCGTGCAATAAGGAAGATCGACTCGTATACACTCGCTGAGTACTCACAGAGTAAGCGACCATCATCAAATCATTGACTTGTTATTTTCTTTCATATGCCTTATAAATACCCAATACATTTTACCATATTCTTCTTAGTTTTAACCTTAAATATATTTAAGGTTAAAAAAATATAGATTGACTAGTATAATTAGAGTCTGTAAAATTAGTATAATAAAGAAAAAAATTGGGATAGTAAAGAAGAGTGAGGCGGTTTTAAATGAAAGACGATTTACTATACTCTGAAAACAAGAAAATAAATAGTAAATTCTTAAGAGATTCATTGATTGAAAAGGTGACTAAATTTAAAAGTCTAATTAATTATAGATTAAAATTTTTTAATTCAAGGAAAAAAGATAATTTAACGTTAGAATCTGTAAAAAAACAATATGAAGAACTTAAAGCTAAGAAAGAAGAATTTGAGAAGTATGAAGATGACTTATTAAAATATGATGATGAATTAAAAGATATGGATTATTGCTTAATAAAATCCAATGATTTAAATTCAGTTATTACTTGTAAAAAGAATACTTTATCTCAAAGATTTTTTAAATATATAAATGTAAAACTTGATAGTAAAGCGACAAATGCTTTAATGTTCTTTGATAAGGAAAATATTATAAAAATAGAAGAAGTTATAAATAAATTAGATAGAGATGAAATATTAATAGAAAAAACATATAAATTAAATAAATTTAATATTGAAAAAGTATGTGATTTATATATAAGCTATGAAGATAATAAATATATAATAAAGAATATAGAACCTTTTGATAAAGAGATATCTGGAACCTTGAGTGGAATTTCAAATGCATATGAAGAATATCATTTGCAAAATAAAGAAATAAGAGATAACTTTATTAAAGCTTTTTCAGATGCTAAATATGAATTGAATATTGCAAGTCCATGGATGAATAATTATGTAGTTAACGATGAATTAATAAATAAGATGGAGAAGTTACTTATAAGAGGCCGAATTGTTAAAATAATATATGGAATAGAGGAAAATAACTCATTTTCTAATTTAAAAAAGGATAATAACAATAAGAACAAAAATAGTGATAGAATAGCAGAAAAATTAAAAGAAAAATTCAAATGTTATGGTGATAATTTTAAAATAAAAAAAGTTAATTCACATAATAAACTTTTAATTTGCGATGAAAACTATTATATTGAGACAAGTTTTAATTTATTATCTTTTTCAGGAGAATATGATGAAAATTCCAATGATACTCGCGATGAAGGAGCAACTTATAGTACCAATATAGAAGTTATAAAAGATTTAAGAAGTAGATATTTTGATTTTTAATTGTTTTTAGAATAATAAATTAATATTAAACCCAGTAGGAGCATATCACATAAGTTATGTTACTACTGGGTTTATTTTATATTTAATATTAATTTCATTAAACAGGTGTATAAAATTAACATAAATAAAAGTTAAAAAAAAGCAAATAATAAGAAATAAAGAATTTTTTATAATAAGACCAAAGCAGATTACATAGGAGGAAAAAATGAAAAATAAATTAAAGTATGTGTTATTCATTTTTGTAAGTTTATTTATTATTATTCCTATTTTTGAAAAAGATATAATTAGTGCTTATGCATTAAGTAACGAAAAATGTATAGAAAATGAATGTATTACTAAGAACGATAAAAAAATAATTTATTTAACGTTTGACGATGGACCTAGTTACAAAGTTACCAATAAGGTTCTAGATATATTAAAAGAAAACGAAGTGAAAGCAACTTTTTTTTTAATAGGTAACCAGATAAAAGATAAAGAAGATGTGGTAAAAAGAATTTATGATGGAGGGCACAGTATAGGACTTCATACTTACACTCACAATTTTAGAAAGATTTATTGTGATGAAGATAAATTTATACAAGAAATGATGTCTTGTCGTAGTGAAATCCAAGAAGTTATTGGAATTGCACCAAATATAATTAGATTTCCTGGTGGTAGTTACAAGCATTTAAGTAAGAGTTATTTAAAAAAATTACATGATAATAATTTTAGGGTATATGACTGGAATATGGATAATTGTGATGGATTAAATCCAAAGATTCAACCATATAATTTATATACAAAAGCAATAGAAGGAAGTGATAAAATAAATAGCATCATATTACTTATGCATTGCACCGATATGAACAAGAACACTTGTCAAGCGCTCCCTAAAATAATAAATTATTACAAATCCCAAGGATATGAATTTAAGCTTATTACAGACGATACAGCAGAATTATACTTTCCAATAAAGAAATAAATATCTAACTTGAAGGAGGAAATTATATTTGAGCAATATAAATGGAATTGGAGTAAGCGTGCCAAGAAAAGAATCTTTTGATAAAGTCACAGGAGCAGCAATATATACTGATGATTTTGTAAGTCCTGGCATGTTATATGCAAAGATGCTCACAAGTCCTTATGCACATGCAAAAATTAATTCAATTGATGTATCTGAAGCTAAGAAATCTAAAGGTGTTCAAGCAATAATAACAGGAGATTATTTTCCAACTCTTAGTGGAACAATTATAGAGGATAGACCTCCAATAGCAAGAGATAAGGTACGTTATAATGGTGAACCAGTTGCTGTAGTTGTTGCAAATAGTGAACAGGAAGCTATGAAAGCATTAAAGCTTATAAATGTAGAGTATGAACATTTGCCAGTAGTTAATTCAATAAGTGAAGCTTTAAAAGAAAATCCTGTTCTCATACATGAAAATTTGGAGCAGTATACGCATGCAATACATACTGTTTATCCGGAGATAGGGACTAACATTTCAGACCGAATTAAAATAAGAAAGGGCGATAAAGCAAAAGGATGGGCAGAAAGTGATGTTACAGTAAGTGGAAGCTTTTCACTTCCTCAATCTGATCATATTGCTATGGAAACACGAATTGTAAGGGCACAAATTATGTCTAGCGGAAATGTAATAATTTATACATCTTCACAAGATCCATATTCAGTTAAGAAACTTTTAAGCAAATATTATAATGTGCCAGAAGGAAATATAGTTGTTAAAGTACCGTTTGTAGGAGGAGGTTTTGGGGGGAAGGCAGCTATTCAATTGGAGGTTATTGCATATCTTGCTTCAAAGGCTGTCAATGGCAAGTTGGTAAAATTAATAAATTCGAGGGAAGATGATATTAAAACTTCACCATGCAAAATGGGATTAGACTCAGACATAAAAATAGGAGCAACAAAAGATGGAATTATTAAAGTTCTGGAAGCCCAATATAAGGTTGATGGTGGAGCTTATGCAGATATTGTTCCACGTATTGCTAAGGCAATAGCAGTAGATTGTTCTGGACCATATAATATTGAAAATATATGGTGTGATTCAATATGTGTTTATACTAACCATACTTATGTTACTTCCTATCGTGGGTTTGGTCATGCAGAATATACCTTTTGTATGGAGAGAATGATGGATAAATTAGCAGCAAAGCTTAATAGTGATCCTTTGGAACTTAGGATGAAAAACGCTATAAAACCAGGCCAGTATACACCAACACAAGTAAAAACAACTTTAAGCAATATAGGAAGTTTACCAGATTGTATTACAAAATTAAAGGAATTAGCTAAATGGGATGAAGGTCAAGTCATAAAAACAGAAGAAGGCATGATAAGAGCAAAGGGAATGGGCTGCTTTTGGAAAACATCTAATTCACCTCCTGATGCAGTTTCAGGAGTTTTCCTTACTTTTAATGCAGATGGAAGTATAAATCTTAATAGCGGTGCGGTTGAAATTGGACCAGGAATGAAGACAGCATTAGCTCAGATACTTGCTGAGAAAATGAAAATGGATGTAGGCAGGATTCATGCATTAATGGGAGTAGATACTCAAGTTTCACCAGAACATTGGAAAACTGTTGCAAGTATGACAACTTTTATGGCAGGAAGGGCAGTTCTTAGGGCTGCTGAAGATCTTATAAAGCAATTAAAAAGCTTAGCAGCCGTTGCTATGAAAACTCCACCAGAAGATTTAGATATTGCAAATGAAAAAGTATATTTAAAGCAGGATCCAGAAATATATGTTGGGTTTAAAGATTTGGTACGAGGTTATAAACAAGCAAATGGTCTTGCAGTTGAAGGGCAGATACTTGGACGTGGAAGCTATATAATGACTCATATTACTAATTTAGATAAAGATACAGGGAAAGGAAAACCAGGACCAGCATGGACAGTGGGTGCTCAAGCTGTTGAAATTGAATATGATCCTGAAATATTTACATATAGGCTTTTAAAAGCCATTACAGTTATAGATGCAGGCAAAGTAATTAATCCTAAAACATCAAGAGGACTTGTAATGGGGGGAGTAAATATGGGCTTTGGAATAGCTACCAGTGAATCATTTGAATATGATAATGAGGGAAGGCTTCAAACTACCACACTTCGAACATATAAACCAATGAGAATTGGTGAAAATCCAGAATACATAATTGATTTCATTGAAACGCCTCAAATTGATGCACCCTTTGGAGCACGTGGATTTGCTGAACATGGCATAATAGCAATTCCAGCTGCATTTGCAAATGCAATGTCCTATGCAGCTGATTATGAATTTGATAAATTGCCTATAACACCCGAGGTAATTTGGAAGGCTAAGACTGGAGGCAAATATGATACCCTTTGATTTTGAATATTATAAACCTGAAACAATTGAGGAAGCTGTAGAGTTGTATGGTGAATTAAGCAGCAAAGGAAAGAAGCCTTTATATTATGGTGGTGGAACTGAGATAATTAGTATGTCAAGAGCTTATAATATATATACTGAAGCAGTAATTGATATAAAAGAAATTCTTGAGTGTAATGTTTTGGAATTGAAAGATAATATATTGACTATAGGCTGCGCCGTTACACTTACAAAAATTGCTGAAGCAAATTTATTTCCTTTGCTTAGTTTAGCAGTAAAAAGAATTGCAGATCATACTGTGCAGGATAAAATTACACTTGGAGGAAACATAGCTGGAACAATTATATATCGTGAATCGGTGTTGCCACTTCTTATATCTGATAGCAAAATCGTTATAGCAGGTTCAAGTGGCATTAAGCAAGTTTTATTTAAAGATGTGTTTTATAAAAGAATAAAGCTAAATCAAGGAGAATTAATAGTCAATGTAACCGTTGACGAAAGATTTCTTTCCCTGCCATATTTACATGCTAAAAGAACTAAAAGTGATAAAATAGACTATCCGTTAATTTCCATTGCAGCACTAAAAGATAATGATAGGATAAATATAGCTTTTAGTGGAGTTTGTGACTATCCATTTAGATCATCACTATTTGAAGAGTATTTAAATGATGCTAGTATACCAGTTGATTTTAGAATTAATAAAGCAATAGAGAATATACCCGGCAAAATATTAAGCGATTTAGTTGGGTCTAGTGATTTTAGAAAATTTATGCTAGGGAAAATGCTTGCAGAAATCTTAGAAAAAGATTGGAGGGATGAGTAAGTGCTGACTATCACTAAAAAAACTATATTAACATTAAATGTGAATGGAGAAGATAAAGAAGTTGCTACAAAGCCATCAGATGTTTTATTATATACTCTCCGCAATGAACTAGGACTTACAGGGGCTAAACCAGGGTGTGAAAATGGAGATTGTGGTTCATGTACTGTGCTTGTAGATGGGTGGCCAATAAAATCCTGTTTAATGCTTACAGTTGAAGCACTAGGTAAGAAAATAGTTACTGTTGAAGGATTGGAAAATGCACCAATACAAAAAGCTTTTGTAGATAATTTCAGCTTTCAATGTGGATATTGCACATCAGGATTCTTGATGGTTTGTCATGCTTTAGCTAATATTCATCCTGATGCAAATGATTATGTAATAGAAGAATGGTTGCAGTCTAACATTTGTAGATGTACAGGGTATGAGGAAATAAAAGATGCAATTAAATCAGTTATGGCGAGTAACCTTTAACAGATTAGAAAGATTAATATATTGGTGAAAGAAAAGGAAGTCTATTTATTTTTAGACTTCCTTGATTAGTAGATAGAATTAACTTTTGCTAATAACCATATAATCTCCACAAGTAAGCTGAACAACTTCTGCTTTTAGTGCTTTGGAGATATCCCTAGTTAATTGTTTTTGCTCTTCTAAGTTACTGGCAACCAAAATTAAAGGATTACCATTTTGTGCTCTGTCTTTACTTAAAGATATATATGCTACTATCTCACAACCTGTACTCATAATAATCAATCCTTTCTATTTAGCAGAGTTAGATTTCATTATTCTGTAGTTCTTTTTTACGCTTTCAAGAAGAGGAATCTTCTTGATGGTTTCGATAAATACAGCTTCATCATATATAATTGGAACCATTACTACTGCTATTCTGCCTGTGTCATAATCACATTTAGTATAGTGATATCTTTTAAGGCCTAGAATTCTACAGGCTTCAAATATAATTGCCTGCCTTTGACCATTATGATTAAGTATTCTATTAAAGTGTTTCTCTTTAGGGTAGATTACCGCTGCTATACCACTGTTTTTAACTAATTCTCTGGAAAAATCTGTGCCAAGATGATTTGTTACAAATATATCATCTACATATAGTTCTGAATTTTTCACAGTTATTTTAGCTAGATTTATATCAGCAATATCTCCAACAGCTTTGCCCTTTGAAAAAGTTTTAAGAATATAAAGTGAAATAACACCAGATAAAATTCCACATAATATATTTATTAGCATAATACTCTTAGGTACAATATGCATAGTTAAACTAGTTACAAAAGCTACTAATAATGAAAAATAATTTCTTGCTTCAAAGGTTTTAGCAATACCATCAATGTATGCTTCTCCTCTAAAAACATGTTCAACGCCATCAAGAGCTTGAAGACTTTCTTTTTCTATTCTTCTTACTTCACGAAACTGTTCAGTGGCAAAAACAAGAAATGTAACTGCTTCAAAGTTTTTTTCAAGTAATGCAGGAATTGCAATAGCTCCTATTCCAGCAGAGATAAATCCAGTTACTAAATGAATTAAATATCCATTAGGATAGCTGGGATATTGCCTATAGTCAACAATAAGAGTAATATATCTTGCTATAGTTCCGCATAATATTGGAACTAATATCAAAACAAGAGAATATTGTGAAAGCGCTTCTTTATCCATTAGATCCCTCCAAAGTACACAAGATTTATTAGTTAATGTACATTTACAAAGTATTAACATATGATAATTTCCGTAATATAGATAGAAATTATACATTTTTATTAAATTTTCAAGAGGATATTAATTTTAACATAAATTTTTCTAGTTGCCTTAAAACTTAATGAAAAACTTCTTAGCGGTAATTTCACTTTTTTGAGAGTTAGGCAATTTAGATTTGGAACTTTAATATTACAATAGTGTGGATGAAAATTTTATTACTAAGGGATGTGATTGTAACCTTTGATGTATAAAATTAATATAATGATAAAAGTAAATAATTGGTTTAGGAGTTTATTGTGTTATATAGTAGTAAATTTATAAGACAATCTTTGGAACTGCACCTTTTCTTCGCAAGAATCATGAAGGAACATTCTTTCTTTTTAGAAGTAGGATTTACTCCAAAGGATTCAAATTATGCAGATGAGGCAGATGCATTTAGAATTGAATTCGACAGACTTTTAGCTGATGTCATCTCTATTTCTGATGGTGTTGTAAGTGATGACGTATTGGAATCTGGTGAAGTAATAACACCTTTCACACTTGACGCTGAAAAATCATCAGCATATTATACAGGAGTTAAAATTGCAACTAAGATTACTAGCGAAGAAATTAAGTTAATAGGGGATTCTCTAAACAGAGAAAATAAAGAGATTCTTGAACGAAGAGTATTTGTAATTAATAATAGAGCAATGGAATTAACTAGAGGTTTAATAAGATTTAAGTCTAAATTACTATCAGATGTTTTATCATGTAAGGTATTTACAGTTAATTATCCTTTACTTATCGATCATATTATGAGAGAAGCAAAGTTTTATTTTACTTTGGTTAGCAGATTGCAAAATCACGAAGATATTGACCTAGAGAGAGAAGCCTATGTGCAGGAACTTTTCTGGAATAGAATTATGGCAGAACATTCAAAATTTATTCGTGGACTTCTTGATCCAACTGAAAATGAATTAATAAATACAGCAAATAACTTTGGAAATCAATTCGATAGATTAACAATAGAGGCAAGAGAAGCTATGAACCAATCAATTCCAATTTCTGAAGTTACAGATGATAGTTATAAAGCAACTGTAGCAATACGTAAATTTAAAGAACAAGGTACACAGGGATTAGTGGAATGTAAAATCAAATCTATAATATTACCATTACTAGGTGATCATACTTTACGTGAAGCAAATCATTATTTACGTTTATTAAAAATATTTAAAAAAGTACCAGATATGGATTTTAAATAAGTGTAATTTAAAAAAGTATTTTAATTTAAATTTTAAGTATTATATTTGCAGCTATAAAAACATTAAAACAAGGGATGTAAAAGTAATTTATATTAATTACTTTTACATAAAAAAAATTTATTATTTTCACGTTAAGAAGGCTAATGAATATAATACAGAGTATTTTAAATTATTGGAGGCAATTTCAATGGAAACCAATTATAACAGCTATGGTAGTTATAATAATGAAAATGATCAATCAAAAAAACAATCTTATGAAAGAAAAGGTCATAATCATGAATTTCAATCTAGTGTAGATTATGAAAAGGATGATGAAGGCATGGAACATAGTCATCGTGTTGCAGGTATAACCGGTCCTGCTATTAAATATGGTCAATCTCATGTTCACAAAGTTTATGGATTTGTAGATACTTCTGCTGATCATTATCATGAAATAAATGATACCACTAGTACGGCTCTTTATATTAATGATAAAAAACATGTGCATGTACTAAGAGGTAAAACAACTTATGATGATGGACATAAACATGATTATTATTTTACAACTTTAATAGAAGATCCAACTGGTGTACCAGAAAGTAGCAAGTAATTGAAAGGGAAGTTCAACCACATGATTTATTATGTATAGGTGTACCAATATATGCTAAGTATGTATAAAGCAATGTGAAAAAATAATTAATTGTTTCCTAAGCATAAATACTAAATGCTATTAATTTTTATTGCAAATTTAAATTTAACTTATAAGGCAAATGAATTAATATCCATGTAATTAACAGGTAATTCAACTTGAAATTGAACTACCTGTTTGTTCACATGGTAGAATTTTTTGATATTCGATTAATAGAATGTTATTTTAATAAATTATTGTATTAATCGAATATAATTTCTTTTACACTTTGTTCAAAAGGTATTAAAACACTTTTAATATTTCCATTGCTATCATAATTAAATGTAACAGGAATTACGTAAAACTCCATGAATGTCATAGCATTTATGATTAAGTGTATATTCTATATTATTATAAGTTAATTTTATATAATATATTATTAAGCTAACTACAAAACTCTGAATATAGTGGTTGTTATGAAACATACACAAATTGCAATGCAAGTAGGGATAAGTGCCGCAAGTACTGTCCATTTTAAACTTCCAGTTTCTTTTTTTATGGTTAAAAGGGTTGTAGCACATGGCCAATGTAATAAGCTAAATAGCATAGTATTAAGTGCAGTTAGGTAAGTCCAATTATTATTTAATAATATTTGCCTTAAAGAGTCTATACTATCAAATTCAACCATAGAACCTGTTGATAAATAGCACATCATTAATATTGGAAGTACAATTTCGTTTGCAGGCAAGCCTAATATAAATGCCATTAATATAAAACCATCTAAGCCAATTAGATTTGCAAAAGGGTTAAGAAAAGCAGCGATATGTCCAATGACACTTAAATCACCAATATACATATTAGCAAGTATCCAAGTTATTGCGCCTGCTGGAGCAGCTACAACTACTGCTCTCCATAGTACGAATATAGTTCTATCAATTATAGAAGTATATAAAACTCGTCCAATTTTAGGTACCCTGTAAGGTGGAAGCTCTAATGTAAATGTAGAAGGAACTCCCTTTAACATAGTTTTAGATAAACCATAAGATACTAATAGAGTTATGCCTATACCTATAACGACTAATCCGGTTATTGCGAGTGTTGGTAAAAAACTAAATTCGTTTCCACCTTTAGCAACAAGAAAAACAGTAGCTATGGCTATTAAAGTAGGAAATCTCCCATTACAAGGGACAAAGTTGTTAGTTAATATAGCAATTAATCTTTCTCTTGGAGATTCTATTATTCTACAAGATATTATTCCAGCTGCATTACATCCAAAGCCCATGCACATTGTTAAGCATTGCTTTCCATGTGCACAAGCTTTTTTAAATAAGTGATCAAGGTTAAAAGCTACTCTTGGCAAGTATCCCAAGTCTTCAAGGATTGTAAATATAGGGAAGAATATTGCCATAGGAGGAAGCATTACAGATACAACCCAGGCTAAGGTTCTATAAAGTCCAAGAACAAGAACACCATGAAGCCAATTTGGAGCATTTATGCTTGTAAACCATAAAGTAAGCTTTTCCTCAAAACTAAAAAGTACATCAGCAATCATTTTAGATGGTACATTGGCTCCTGAAATAGTAATCCAAAATACTGTAGCTAAAACTAAGAGCATTAATGGAATACCAATTATTTTTGAGGTAATATAATTATCAATAATTCGATCTCTATTAATTTTTGATCTATCTTCTTTTACATATTTATCTCTTACTTCTTCTGCTTTAATATAAATCTGTTCTGAAATATCATCTCTTATATTTTTCTTTTCATCATTACTAGCAGAAGATTTTGCTATCGTCAGTATTTCTTCTAATAATTTTCTATCTACATTATTAAAGATAGAATCCATCAATTTTTTATCGCCATCTATAATTCTTAAGGCTAGCCATCTGGAATTTACTTCTTTTATATTCTTTTCAATAATAGGTCGAATAGATTTAACTTTTTTTTCTATATAATCATTGTATATTACAGTATTAGGTTTTGGTTTAATCTGTCCAGCAGTAATTTTATATACCTCTTCCTTTAGTTCTTTTATACCTTGTCCACTTCTGGCTGCACATAAAACGACTGGAATACCAAGTTCTTTTTCTATGCCTTTGCCATTTATTACTATGTTTTTCTTTTTTGCTTCATCAATAAGATTTATACATAATATCACATTATCAGTTAATTCCATCACTTGATAAACAAGGTTTAAGTTTCTTTCAAGACAAGTTGCATCTGTAACAACTATTACTGCATCTGAATTACCAAAACAAATGAAATCTCTTGCTACTTCCTCTTCTACAGATGATGCGAATAATGAATAAGTACCAGGAAGATCCACTAATATATTTTCCTTGTTTTTATAAGCAAATTCTCCTCTTGCGTTTACGACTGTTTTACCTGGCCAATTGCCAGTGTGTTGATGTAGTCCTGTCAATGTATTAAATACAGTGCTTTTACCAGTGTTTGGATTACCAGCAAGTGCAATTACGTATTGATTTTCTTTTTTTTCAATTTTAAATATATCTGTCATGGCACTATTTTTGGTTGATTCAAATGTTAGCCCCATTATAAGCCTCCTGAAATATTATTAATATAAAAAAGCATGTAGTACCTGCTGTTATAACATTAAATAAAGTATAAATACAACTAATATTTAATAACAAATACTAAAGAAGCTTCTTCATTTCTAAGTGCTATCATGGCACCGCGAATATTATAAACAGTAGGGTCTCCAGATGGACCTTTTCTTACTACTTCTACCTTTGCACCTTTTGTAAGTCCTAGCGCAAGCATTCTTTCTCTTAACATTCCTGTTGCAGACAAATCTTCAACTTTTACAAAATTGCCAATTGAAATATTATTAAGATTTATCATATTATTTTCTCCTTCAAAATGTTCATTTTTTTAGATTAAGTTAACGTTTTTTATTTAAACTATATATTTTTCTATAGACTAATATTATAGATATGAAATATATATAGTTAAAATTTACAGAAAACTTAAAAAATTAATAGAATATTGAACTATATAAAAAATAATTTATACTGACCTAAAAATGTTTCCTTGAACTAACTTATAATATAATTTATGATTGTAGATTTTAGAATGTGACATGAAAGTGGATAAAAATTCAATAAATACTTTAAGTTTTCTTATATATCTTACAAACAAAAATATTTATTATAATTAATATATTTAACTATATCTGTTTCGACAGTAAAAACTCATGTTATAAATATATACTCTAAGCTTGGAGTTAAAAATAGAGTAGAGGCAGTAAATCAGGGGAGAAAAGTAATTGGGGATTAAAACTAGCTTAATAGCTGGATATTTTAATTAATTACTTTAAAATCACTTATTTCAGAGTGTAAATGCATTCTTAGATAAGTGATTTTTGTTTACAATTAAGCAATAATGCAGAAGTATTTGAAATAAAGAACTAGTGCTTTTAACAATTAAATTAAATACAAAAGGTATATTAGTTTTTTGCTGTAAGTATAAGAAAGATGGAAATTTGTAAATTATCGATTATTGATTATGGCAAGATGAACAAATTGACTTTAGAGTGAATAATATAATATAAGAAATACTTACTAATGAATATAGAGAGATAACATGAAGCGGGTGTTAAGATATGGATAGCTTTAATCTAATTATGTTTAATATAAGACGAGGATATTATAGATATATTGGTTCTGGCTCTAGTAGAAATGTATTTGATTTAGGAAATGGATATGTAATCAAAGTAGCAAAGAATATGGCTGGAATTGCACAAAATAAGTTGGAATATAATATTTCATATTATGATAAGTCAGATTTATTTGCAAAAGTTGTACAAGCTTCAAATGACTTCTATTTCCTAATAATGGAAAAGGCAGATAAGATAGATAACATTTCAGAGGTATTTGAGTATTTTAATGTTAGTGATAAAAAAGGATTGTTTCACTTAAAAAAATTACAAAACATTAAGAAAAATTATAATTTATTATTGGCTGATTTTGAGAGGAAAAGTAATTGGGGAATAATTAAGGGAAGACCCGTTATCATTGATTATGGTTTTACAAAGGAAGTCAGCCAAAAATATTATTAATCTATTTAGATATGGCAAGATATTATATATAATATCCTGTCATATTACATAACAACATTATATAATGAACATGAGAGTCTTATGCTAAAATCTATCAACTATATAAAAGCTTGAAATATGCTACATACTCAAGAAATTCTAAAATTACTCATCTAAAAATTAAGCTATATAAGTTATAATTAATTTTCTATATTAAAATAAGTTCTAGTAAATATATGTAGTTTATTTACTGGAACTTAAGCACAATCAAAAAAATAACAAGTCTATCTGCCAGCCTATTTTCCATCATCCATGGCATTTTTGACTTGTTATTTTCTTTCATATGCCTTATACATAATATTTATTAATTTACTTTAAAGATGTTAATAAGTAATGAAAGATAATTATGCATAGATTCTTTTATATCATAAGTGTCATCATGAAGACACCAGTCAAAGACAATACCTCTAGCTGCAATAAAAAGATAATCACATATTGCCTCAGGAGTCATACTAGATATTATTTCATTTTTATTTTGTCCTTCAAGTATGATTTCTTGCAATAAAATCTGCATAAATCTACCTTTTTGAGGAAATATTTTATTGTTAGAATTATATAATTGTTTCATTATCTCAATACCAACCAAATCATTATATATTCCATAGTAATCAAAGAATTCAATTATTTTATCTAAACTGTTAATACTTTTAATATTATTTTTGACTTCATTTTCAAAGTAGTCATCAGCTCGTTTATATATTTCTATAAGTATGTCATTTTTAGAGTTAAAATAGTTATAAAAAGAACCTACAGATACACCAGCCTTTTTGCATATATCTTCAATTTTTAATTTTTCATATCCTCGTTTTTCAAGCAATTCAATTGAAATTTTATAAAGTTTATTTTTAGTTTTTTGTGCTTGTAGCTGACGGCTATTTAATATTTCTTTTGCCATATATTTCTCCTCTAATTAAAAATATTCTAAAGTTAATTATATTTCATTAAGTTTTTTTGTCAAATAAAATAAAGTATAGAAATTTGTTATATTTTAATATTATATGGATTGACAAAGATATAACAAGGAAAGTATAATATAATTATTCGGTGAATCAATTCAGTGAATTAATTCGATAAAATAAATATTAGCAGAATACAATAAATAATGTGTGGAGGTATTTGTAATGAAAGCTAAATATCAAAATCTTTTTGAACCAATGAAAATTGGTAAACTAGAAATAAAAAACAGATTTGTAATGGCACCTATGGGTCCAGGTGGATTATGTGATGCAGATGGAACTTATAATGAGCGTGGAGTAGAATATTACGTTGAAAGAGCCAAAGGTGGAACAGGACTTATTATGACTGGCGTTACCATGGTTGAAAACGATATCGAGAAATGCGCACTACCATCAATGCCATGTCCTACATTAAATCCATTAAATTTTGTTAAGACTGGTAAGATGATGACTGAAAGAATACATGCACATGGTGCTAAAATATTTCTTCAATTATCAGCTGGATTTGGAAGAGTTAGTATACCTTCAATAGTAGGAAAAACAGCTGTAGCTCCATCACCAATTCCACATAGATGGATTGAAGGAGTTACTTGTAGAGAGTTAACAATTGAAGAAATTAAAACATATATTAGAAAATTTGCTGAATCAGCTGTAATTGCAAAAAAAGCAGGCTTTGATGGAGTAGAAATACATGCAGTTCATGAAGGATATCTTTTAGATCAATTTGCAATTTCTTTCTTTAATAATAGAACAGATGAATATGGTGGAAGTTTAAGAAATAGATTAAGATTTGCTATAGAAATAGTGCAAGCTATAAAAGAAGCATGTGGACAAGATTATCCAGTTTCTTTACGTTACAGTATTAAAAGCTTTATAAAAGATTGGAAGCAAGGTGGACTTCCAGGAGAAGAATTTGAAGAAAAGGGAAGAGATATAGAAGAAGGTATAGAAGCAGCAAAAATTCTTGAAGAAGCTGGTTATGATGCTTTTAATGGAGATGTTGGTTCATATGATTCATGGTATTGGGCTCATCCACCGATGTATCAAGAAAAAGGATTATATTTACCTTACAATGAAATTTTAAAGAAAATCCTTAAAGTCCCAGTTATAACAGCAGGAAGAATGGAAAATCCAGAATTAGCTAGTGATGCAATAGCACAAGGAAAAACTGATATGATAGCTCTTGGAAGACCATTACTTGCAGATGCAGAAATACCTAATAAAATATTAGCTGATGAATATGATAAAGTAAGACCATGTCTTTCTTGCCAAGAAGGATGTATGGGAAGATTAGCAACATATGCAACAATATCTTGTGCTGTTAATCCAGTTTGTGGTAGAGAAAATGAATATGGAATAAAACCTGCTGAAGTAAAAAAATCAGTTGTTATAGTAGGCGGAGGAGTAGCAGGTCTTGAATCAGCAAGAGTATGTGCTCTTAGAGGTCATAAAGTTACATTATTTGAAAAAACAGATAGACTTGGCGGAAATATAGTACCAGGTGGAGTACCTGATTTTAAAGATGATGATAGAGCTCTTGCTAAATGGTACACTAATGAATTAAAATCTTTAAATATAGAAGTTAATTACAATACAACAGTTACAAAAGAAATGCTTAAAGAATTAAAAGCTGATGAAGTTATATTAGCTACAGGATCTACTCCAAGAACTCTTAATATTGATAATTCTAAAAAAGTATTTACTGCTGAAGACGTGCTACTTGGAAAAGAAGATGCAGGAAAATCTACAATTATTATCGGAGCAGGACTTGTAGGCTGTGAAACAGCATTATGGCTAGTTGATCAAGGGAAAAAGGTTACTATTGTAGAATTACAAGATGGTATCTTAAAAGTTGGTGGACCACTATGCCATGCTAATGAGGATATGCTTAAGGATTTAGTTAAATTTAAGAATATTGACGTTAGATTAAACACATCTGTAGCTTCAGCAACTGATAATGGATTTATCTTAAAATCAGGAGATAAAGAAGAAGTTATAGAAGCTGATTCAGCTATAGTTTGTATAGGTTATGTTTCAGAAAAAAGTTTATATAATGATATAAGATTTGAAATGCCAAAAGTTCATTTAATAGGAGATGCAAGCCAAGTACAAAATATTATGTATGCTATATGGAATGCATATGAAGTTGCAAGAAATATATAATTAAAAATAAGATAAAAGTCATTTTTTAATGACGGTCAATTATTCGTAAAGATAGCTGATGACACAAAAACAATTTTTGTGTCATTAGCTATTTTTTTATTAAATTAAAGATTTTTGTTAAAGACTTTATGAGAATCATCATCTCATAATAAAGTTTCAATAAAATTTTTTAGAAAAACTACTTGACTTGGAGTGAACTCCAAGTGATAAGCTACATATTAGAACAAAGAAATACAAGTAAAAAAGTAAAAGTACGAAAATGAATTTTTAGAAGATTTAGTAAAAAATTCAATATAGAAATGATATTCTAATTGAACAAAGATGTTACAAAAAAGGAGGATATGGAGCGTATTTTTAATGAACAGTTAGAAAAGTGCTATGTTTGCTTTGGCGAAGCACGCCCGACGTACTTGAATTAACAATTAATAACAAAAAGAAAGTGAGGAACATAAAATTATAAATTTAAAAGATAAAAAATGTTTAATAGCCTATTTTTCACGTAAGGGGAAAAATTATTCAAGTGGAAGAATTGTAGATTTACAAATTGGTAATACAGAAGTAGTAGGAAAAATGATTGAGGAAATCACTGAAGGTGATATGTTTCATATAGAAGCAGTTGAATCTTATCCTAAGGATTATACAGAAACTACAAAGGTGGCGCAGGATGAACTGGATGCAAATGCTAGACCTGAAATTACAGATCATGTGGAAAACATGGAAGATTATGATGTAATATTTTTAGGATATCCAAATTGGTGGGGAACTATGCCAATGCCAGTGTTTACTTTCTTAGAAGAATATGATTTTTCTGAAAAAACGATTGTTCCGTTTTGTACTCATGAAGGAAGCGGGTTAGGCCATAGTGAAAAAGATATTGCAAGATTATGCCCAGAAGCTACCGTTTTGAAAGGCCTTGCTATCAATGGAACTAGTGCTGGCTCTGCGAAAACAAATGTATCTAATTGGTTAGATAAAATTTAAATTATAAAAATTTCACACTTGCTACTGATATGGTGAAACGCATTAATAGCAAGTGCGAAATTTACTAGAATTGGATATTGGACTAGCTTTCTAAAAAAGAGCTGGACAGGAATTAAAAGAAGAAAAAATTGAAATTGAAAAGTTTTTCATAAAACCTCTTGACTTGGAGTTCACTCTAGATGATAACCTATAACAAGTCTATCTGCCAGCCTATTTTCCGTCATCAATGAAGCTCGACTCGCTACGATCACTGAGTAAGCGATTCACACAAAATCATAGATTGCACTGTGTGAAAGTTCTGCTGACCAGATATAAAATTTGGAGCATCACTATTTATTTAAAATAGTTCTTGACTTGGAGTTCACTCCAACTGGTATTATGAAAAAATAGAAATGGAGGGTTATTATGAAAAAATTTTTATCAATTATTATAATGGTAGCAATGATTTTGACATTGGTGTCATGTGGAAGCGCCAAGGAGGAACAGAATAATGTAAGTCAGAGCGCATCAAATGAGACAACGCAAACTAAAACAGCAGAAAATACAAAAGATGCAAACGCATCTACAACCGAAAATAAAGGGAATACACAAGAGACTACAGCAAATAAATCAAATTCAAAGACTTTAATTGTATATTTCTCAAGAGTTGGTGCTACTAACTTTAGCGATAAGGTTGATGTAGTAGCATCAGCAAGTCTGAATTCTGGTAAGAATGGTTTAGTTGGTAATGCAGAAATTATTGCAAATATTATTAAAGAAGAAACCAATGGAGATGTTTTTCAGATTAAAACAGTAGATTCTTATTCAGAAACGTATGGCGATACTGTTGATCAGGCAGCAAAAGAAAAGAAAGATAATGCAAGACCGAAACTTTCTTCACATGTGGACAATATGGATAATTATGACATTATCTTTTTGGTATACCCAAACTGGTGGGGAACAATACCAATGCCAGTGTATACATTTTTAGAAGAATATAATTTTTCTGGAAAAACAATAATGCCTTTATGTACCCATGAAGGAAGTGCTATGGGAAGCAGTAAAGGTGATATTGCTTCACTTTGTCCAAATGCTAAATTGTTAGATGGACTTGCAATTAGAGGAAGAGATGTTAACTCATCAAATACGAAGGAATCTGTAAATGATTGGATAAAGAAATCAGGAATTGCAAATTAATTACAGGATTATTTTAAGTATGGTAATATAATGTATTATGTAATGGTAATTCGTTTGCGATTTTTTACAATAATGAATTAGGTTTCAGTTAAGCTGGAATAATAGTTATAGGTAAAAAAATACTTCTGATCTATTCTTATTTGATACACAGATTGTGAGTACCTTTGACGGTATGGAATGAAGGTGAGATATGAATAAAAATTTAAAAATTAAAATATCTATAGATATAATTATGACCATTCTTATGCTTTTGGAAATGGCATATCAGTTAACTGGTAATTTGTTTCATGAAATAACAGGAGTAACATTATTTGTACTATTTTTCTTGCATAATATGCTTAATATAAAATGGTACAAAGCAATTTATAAAGGCAAGTATAATTTGCGTCGTATTATAAGCACAGCGGTAAATGTCTTTCTATTATCATCAATGATACTTTTGATGATAACAGGAATCATGATATCAAAAGATGTGTTTACGTTTCTTGAAATAAGTGGTGGACTTGAGGTACGTGAGCTACATACCTTTGCGGCTGCATGGGGGTTAGTATTCATGTCTGTACATGTTGGGATGCATTGGCAAATGCTTATTAATATGACGACAAAAATAACAGAGCATACTGATAAGAAGAATATAGTAACCATTATTATGCGCCTTATAACGGTTGGTATTGTGGCATATGGAATTAAATCCTTTTTTGATTTGGATATGAGTTCAAAGTTATTCATGCAAACAACTTTTAGCTATTGGAATTTTGACGAATCGACCATAGGATTTTTCTTATCTTATCTATCAATTATGGGTATCTATATTGCAGTAACGTATTACTTATTAGCTTTAACAAATAAATTTCATAAGTAAAAGAAGCAATTTGCTTATATAGAAGTATACTCAAAAGAACACTTGACTCGGAGTGAACTCCAAGTGAGGAGGTATATATAGCAAAGAAATACAAGTAAAAAAAGTAAAGGCGGAAAAATAAGTTTTTAGAAGGTTTTATATGACCGTTATTACTTTCCCAGAAAGGGAAAAAACTACATTCACAAATTTCATTCGATAGAGGAGGTACTTTTCTATGACCATTACAGAAGTAAGTAAAAAATATGATATAACAGCAGATACACTAAGGTATTATGAGCGAATTGGTTTGATTCCAACAGTGAATCGAAATGCGAATGGAGTCAAGACATATACAGAAGAAGATTGTAAGTGGGTTTATTTTGCGAAATGTATGCGTGGTGCAGGACTTTCTATTGAAGTATTAATAGAGTACGTAGCCATGTTCCAACAAGGAAATTCTACAATCAAGGCTAGAAAAGAACTTTTGGTAGAACAACGTAGCCACCTTGCTGAAAAAATTAAAGAAATGCAGGAAACGTTTGAGCGTCTAGATAAGAAAATTGATGGATATGAAGAAAGAGTATTCGTAAAAGAAGAAGAATTAAAAAAATCAGATGATTAATTATAAAAAAACATGTCCTCTTCATTGTTATATTTGTATGGAATAACAGTGAAGAGGATTTTTATTCTCAAGCATTATAATTAGAATTAATTATAAATAGAGAAACTAGATAAGAAGATATAAGTGCAATCTATTAAACAAATTAATTTGTGGCGAAGAAATTTTTGGATTTTAAATTAAAAGTGACTGGAATATAATAAGCTAGTTACTTTTATAAAGTAACTATGATAGAATAATAATAGGTGGTGATTAGATATGGAAAAATATCATATGTGCCCAAGGTTTGAAAACGCCTTTGAATTGTTAGGAAAAAGATGGACCGGATTGATTATAAGAACATTATTAAATGGACAAAATCGATTTTCAGATATAGAAGAAGCAATTCCTAATATGAGTGCTCGTATGCTTACTGAAAGATTTAAGGAACTGGAGAAGGAAGGAATTATTTTAAGAAAAGTTTATCCAGAAACTCCAGTACGTATAGAGTATGAATTAACAGAAAAAGGTCGCGCTTTGCAAAGTGCCATGGATGAAATTCAAAAATGGGCAGAAAAATGGACCTAATTAAAATAATACAAAACTCATAAAGAATCTCCTATTAGTTTAGGGGGTTCTTTATATTTTTATCTACACAAAAATAAAAGTTTAAAAAAGGTCTAAAAATTTAAAATAAAAATATTCTTGACTAATTATAATAAATATGTGATAATCAATTCAAAGCTACTTACTAAATGTAACCAACTAAAGTAAAGTGATTAAGTAAACTTTTGTGAGTTACAGGAGATTTTTATTAAATAAGTAAATAGTATTTATATTAAAAGGAAACTCGACTCACATTCGTTCGCTGAGTAAGTTCAAGTTTCCAAATATAAAAGCTCCAAGGGAAAGTTCGAAGAACAAAATGTAAAATTTTGATTCTCACTTTTTGGACTTTCACTTAAAGTAATAAAAACAATATTTTATATAAACTAGGAGGAATGAATAATGTCAAAAGATTTTTTTACTGCTGTAGCAGATAGACGTACATTTTATGGAATTAGCAAGGAGTCAATGGTTTCAGATGATAGAATTAAGGAGATTATAGAGCATGCTGTTAAACATACACCATCATCATTTAACTCACAAAGTGCAAGGGTAGTACTGTTACTAGGAAATCATCATGATAAATTGTGGGATACTGCAAAGGAAGCTTTGAGAAAGATTGTACCAGCTGATCAATTCAGTTCTACTGAAGATAAAATAAATTCATTTAAAAGTGGATATGGCACAGTTTTATTCTTTGAAGATAATAGTGTAATAGAATCACTTCAAGAACAATTTGCACTATATAAAGATAATTTCCCAATCTGGTCTCAGCAAGCAAGTGGAATGCATCAATTTGTTGTTTGGACTGCGCTAGAAATTGAAGGGTTTGGAGCCTCTTTGCAACATTACAATGAGCTTATTGAAAATGATATAAAGAAAGAATGGAAAATACCTGACAACTGGAAGCTTATTGGACAAATGCCATTTGGAAAACCAATAGGACAGCCAGATGAAAAGCAATTTTTACCATTAGAAGAACGTATAAAAGTATTTAAATAAAAGTTCTTAAATAAATGTTGAATTAATGATTTGATCATAAAAGCTAGTGTGTAAGCACACACTAGCTTTTATTAATGTGTTAAGCAGATTAATATAAACATCTATTTTGCTTTGTTATTAAATGAGCATAATAGAACAAAAAGTAGAACTTTTAAAATTAATAAAGGGATAATAGGATGATAAATGAATTTGAAAAATTGTGTAGAAGTAGAAAATCAATAAGAAAATTTACTGATAAATTAATTGAAGAAGATAAAATTGAAAAAATACTTAATATTATAAATAGTGCTCCATCAGCAGGGAATTTGCAAGATTATGAAGTGATAGTCGTAAAATCTAAAGATAAAATTAGAGAGTTATATGAAGCTTCATTACAGCAAAAGTTTATATCTGAAGCACCAGTTGTTTTGGTTTTTGTGGCAAAACCACAGGAATCTTCAAAAATATATGGTAAAAGAGGAGAACAACTATATAGCATTCAAGGCGCAACTATTGCATGCACTTATGCAATGCTTGCTTGTGAAGCTTTAGGAATTTCTTCTACTTGGGTTGGAGCTTTTGAAGAAGATAAAATTAAAGAACTTCTGAGTTGTAGGGAAGATGAAATGGTGATTGCATTATTACCAATAGGCTATACTTTATCAAATAAAATTTCATTTATACATAGAAAAGATTTAAGTGAAATAGTGAGAGAAGTATAAATTATTAATTAACTTACATAAGGGAGGGAAATATGAAAAAAGAAACACAAGATAAATTTAATAAACTTATAAAACGTGTACCTTTTGAAGAAGGTGAGCATTGGGTATATTTTGGACATGGAGATGGTTGGGATAATAAATGTTCTAGATGTTATGCGAAACTTAAAGCAGGCATAAATCCAAACAATGAATGTATAAATTGCTGGAAGTTTGAAATTTGGGAAGATAACCTAACAAATCTAGATGAAACACTTTTATATTTATTAGAAGAGTCAGACAAAGATCATACTTTAAGCGGAAAAATGACGCGAGATAGGTCTAAAATTTATGAGGAAAAAGGTGAGAGATTAGGCACTGGAATCAGTCATTCAATACCAGAAGAGGCAAAGCCAGATCGATACTTAAGTGGAGAAATAGACAGTGATAGGGTTATATTAATATATAGTCAATCTATTGAAGAACGAGATATGAGAATAAACAAAATATTATCAGGGTTAAAGGAAAGAGGTCTTTACAAGAAGGATAGTTTTCCATATAGAAGGGGATGTATTGATCCCTATGAAAAATTAATTGGACCTTGGGAAAATTGGTTTGATATAAATAAAGATTATAATTTATAGAGGAGTGCATAAAAATGAAAGTTGAAGGAAAAACATTAATAAAGGATATAGTTAATATGGGGCCTAAAGCAGTAGAAACATTAATGAACTTTGGAATGGGATGTATTGGATGTCCTGCATCACAAAATGAGAGTATAGAAGAAGCTGCAGCAGTTCATGGAATTAATGTGGAGAATTTACTGCAAAGTCTAAACAATATTTAATAAACTTAAAGAATTTATATAAACGATAAATGTTTAAATGAATTATACATATGATGAAAAAATAAAAACAATGGAGGAAAACAAAAGATGATAAAATCAATAATTTCAAAGATAAAAAAGTGTGCATGTGGAGAGAGCAAGAGTGCAGATGATAATAAAATAGTATGTGGGTGTTTCAAAATTACTGAACAAGATTTAAAAGATGCTATCAAGAATGGTGCTAATTCATTTGAAGAGGTGCAAGGAATTACTAAAGTTGGCACTGGTTGTGGTAGGTGTGTAGAAGGTAATAAAAAATTAGTAAATCAATTATTATTAACTAAGAAGATTGATGAAAATCAAGTAGTATGTGGATGTTTTAAAGTTACAGTTCAAGATTTAGCAAATGCAGTTAAAAATGGTGCTAAATCATTTGAAGAAGTTCAAGCAATTACTAAAGTTGGTACTGGTTGTGGTAATTGTGTAGAAAGCAATAAAGCATTAGTTGCTCAATTATTAGCAAAATAATAATCATAAAATTTATGTAATAAATTACAGACTGTAGATAAATAGGGTTTTAGAACTTGTTCCTAAGTTTTGAAACCCTATTATTATATGTTCTTAAAACCACCACATCAACAATTTAGGAGGTATCCTTTTATGAAGAAGGACAATGAAAGTGAGATGTGTGTGATGAATTTGCGCTTACCTTCTCTATAATCGAAAATGAAAGTGGATACTTGATTAAAGAAAGTAGGTAGTTTACATATTTACATGCTTTCTCTTATATAAAACTGGTATTGCCGCTGCTATAAGGATCATACCCATAAAAGCGGGTGCGGCATGACCAAGTGATACATAGATTTGACCTCCAATGATAGGGCCAATCATTCTTGCTAAAGATTGAATAGATTGGCTACCTCCTTGAATCCTTCCTTGTTCACTAGAATCGACAGACTTGGAGAGCATCCCATTGAATGAAGGGCCAAAGATCGAATCACCAAAACCAAATATGAACATTCCAACGATAAAAAGAGGATAGAATGAGAACAAGGCAGATAGCGCAATAAGACCGTAGCCTATAATCTCCGAAACCATTCCAAGAATTGCTATCTGTTTATCACTAAATTTTATCAAAAGCTTTGGTATTATGAAACCTTGTGAAATGATGTCTTGGAAGCCCATAATTGAAAACATAAGCCCGATTAGCGCAGGCTGAAAGCTGAAAGTATCTATTGTAAATTGTGAAAAAACTGCCTGTAAAGATCCGTTGGGTATCCAAAGTAAGAACGCTGAGATAAGTAGCCTTTTTAAGCTTTTCATGGAAAGTAAGCTTGCAAGCTGTGTAAATGGATTCAGTCTTAAAAAGGTAATCTCTTTAAGTCTATTATTCTTGTTAAGGCTCTCAGGCATAAAAAAGAATCCATAAACAACATTCAATAAAGTTATTATTGCTCCAAAATACATGGGTACAGAATAACCAAACTTGGCAAGTAATCCGCCTAGAGTTGGGCCAATGACAGTGCCTACACCTACAACCGCACTCACCCATCCAAAGTATTTGGTTCTCTGCTCTGGAGGAATGATGTCTGCAAAATATGCGAAGATAGTGCTTATGGTCCCGCCTGTTATACCATCTATTATGCGCCCAGCAAATAGAATCCATAGAGCTCCTCCTATGCCAAAAATTAAGTACCCGATTGCGGAACCCAAAAGGCATACTAAGAGTACTGGACGACGGCCATATCTGTCGCTCAAAACTCCAAGTCCGGGAGCCGCAAAAAACACGCAGACTGCATAAACAGAGGTAAGCAGCGTAACAACTATAGCTTGTTCTCCTGGATTGCTTGTATAAGGCTGCACTAGGAATGGAACGACTGGTGCTATGATAGTGAAGCCTATTCCGCAAAGAAACACAGAGATAAGACCGAATATTAAAGCGTGTTTATCTACGGTTTGTTCTGTGCTTTGTTCATTGTGTGATTTAAATATGGACATTTAAATTCTCCTCTCAAAAGTTGTGATTTTGTTTCCTTGTCAACAAAATCATCGTATCATCATTTTGTTTCCTTGTCAACAAAATAAATGCGATAAAAATGCAGCCCGTTCTCAATAGAGTTGGACTGCCTGTGGTTTCATTTTCATTATTCAAATTTATCCGATAGCTAGCATCCGTAACACTTCCACTTTATAGGAAACTCCTCCTCCTAAAGTCAGATGAGTACTCACAGAGTAAGCGACCATCATCAAATCATAGATTTGAGATGTCTGCTTAACCGATTCACACTAAATCATTTTCATAAGGAAGTTAACTCGTATACACGAGTTAACTAAGTTCGAATACCCAAATACAAGATTTGGATTCTCACTTATCTGCTTAAGTGGGAGATAACGGCTGTACGCTCCTGGACATTGTGCCCCTTGAGGTTATAAGTTCAACTAAGATTCCGACTTAATATCTATACCCAGTTTTTTTATTTCTGCATCCAAATGATTACTATACTTTTCCACGAAGCTAAGCATACTGTCAAATTGCTCCTCGGTTACCTGCTCAAATACGGCTTTATCCCGCTCTTGAAACTCTTTGTGCAGTTTCTCATGGACTTTATAAATTACTTGCCCTTGTTCAGTAAGCCTAAAATAGATTTCTTTCTTATTATCTGGCTTCTGATAGCTTTCAATGACACCTTTTTTTATGAGCTTCTTGGTCATTTTGCTTATGGCGCCCCTAGTCATATAAAAGGACTCCGCAAGTTTTGTCACGTTGGAATCTACATTTCTTCCAATGTTTTCGATGCAATGTACTTCAGAAGACTTATAACCCTTAAAACTGTCTTCCATCTTAAGCTTATTAAGCCAAGCCATCTTGTTGTATAAGTCCCTGAAACGCATTTTGACCTGTTCTTCTTTGTTCATTGCCTGTCCTCCCACCCGTTGGTGTATTAACAATATTATATTAAATTTTTGTTTCTATTTCAACAATATTAAAATAATTATTTTAGGAATTGACTATACGTGAAAAAAGGGAGCCAAAAGCGTCTAAGTATTGAGTAAATAAACGCTAGTTATCATTTTCTTTACGTAGATGGTTTTTATTTAATATATTTGCATTTACATAGTCTCATTTTTTCTGAAAATCTAAAATAGAAAATTTTGCATTAATTTTCATTAGAGAATAAAATGCTGAAAATAACTAAAGATACATATATATTGATCAAATTTATTCAAATAAATCTAATGAATAATTTAGAATGATGATTGCAAAAAAAGGAGTTGGATTAATAATGCAAAGAAAAATAAGTCGCTTAATAATATTTTTAATACTTATAACACTGACTATGACGAGTGTAGCCTATGCACAACCAACAACAAGGCAAAATACACCGTATGGTCTAAAAATAGAGGACCTAAAAGGCAAACAAGATATTATTCAAAACTTACAACAAATGAAAAAATTAAGGGCAAATTTACTTGTAATAGATATAAGTGAGAACTCAACAGCGGAACAGTTAAGAAATACTGATAAAACTTTAGAAAATTATATAGAACAATTTAATGGTATTAGAAAAAATTTAGAAAATCATAGAAATTTATATAAAGATTCTTTTCCAGATGTATTTTTTGCAGAACAAATTTCATTTATAGCTGATAGTTTTATTATAAGTATGAGGCAACAACAAAATTTGATAAGAGCATTGGAGGATAACCGAGTTGAAGCAAAAAAACTATTTTATTCAAATTACTTAATACCAATATATTATTATCTTACTTTAGGAGACCAAATGATATCCTATATTGAGACCTATTTTGTAGTATCTTAAGTAAATTTGAATCTGTATGAATTCTAAAATATAGATACATAAAAATTAGAATTTTATGTATGATAATTTCAATTTTTATAAAACTAGCTAAATTAAAAAGTCATAGCTAGTTTTATCTATCATTTCTTCTGACACATTCATTGTATAAATGAATGCTGTTATCATATTCTTTGGTGCAATTGAAGAATAATTCTTATCAAACACTATATATTGTAATTTTACTGTTTTGTATAAATCTACATGGATTTTCCTTACAGTTTTTATTATAATAACCTTGGAATAAAAAGTAGGTATGCACTTTTGAGTAGTGCACTTATCAAAAGGAGAGTATAAATTATATGAATGTGCAATATGAAACTGAACAAATCCCATTCGAATATACCCTTAGAATTATCGGAGGCAAATGGAAAATGATAATATTATATAATTTTATTATTAAAGTGGCAGCAAATCCAATTTAATAATAAATTTGCTGTCACTTTGCTTATTGATATGAGCAAATTTCCTAAACTTATGCAAATTCTAATCGTAAAATATTATGATTTATTTTAGTTTATTATTGCCTTTATTTTTGTTATTTATGCCTTCATTTTTGTCAGTATTACTCTTATCGTTCTTGTTCTTATTGTATTGAGAAGAACCCATTAGTATCACCACCTTACTTTAATTTTTATTATTCTCAGAAAAAGTTTCTGTTATTCATTTTTGCAAACAAATTTTAGAAAGTAAACAGCAAAAAAAATTATATTATCTTCAAGTCCAGGAGAATCAGAAATTATGATATTTTATTGAATGAATTTATGATTTGAGCAAAAGAATCAAGCTTTATACATGGTATGCGTATGGATGATATTAATACTAGTATTAATAAGCAATCATATGAAATCGAAAAAATGATTTGATTATAGAAAAACATGTAATAAAATAGTAAAATTAAGTAAAAGTAAATTTAACTAATATAGTTAATATATTTTTGGATTGTAAGAAAGGTGATGACAATATGATAAATGTTACACTAGGTAGAACAGAAATAACAGTAAATAGAAATGGATTTGGTGCACTTCCAGTTCAACGTGTTTCTAATGAGGAAGCAGTAAAGTTATTAAGAAAAGCTTATGATAATGGTATCAATTTTTTTGATTCAGCAAGAAGTTATACTGATAGCGAGTATAAAATAGGTCTTGCCTTAAGTGATGTTAGGGAGAAAATAATTATTGCAACAAAAACACCATCTACTACGGCTCAAGGATTTTGGCATGATTTAGAAAATAGTCTTACTATGCTTAAAACAGATTATATCGATATTTATCAGTTTCATAATCCAAGCTTTTGTCCTAAACCCAATGATGGAACAGGGCTTTATGAAGCTATGTTAGAGGCAAAAAAACAAGGGAAAATTCGTTTTATAGGTATTACAAATCATAGACTTCCAGTAGCTATAGAAGCGGTTATTTCAGGACTTTATGATACTTTACAATTTCCATTTAGCTACCTTGCTGATAAAAAAGATGAGGATTTAGTAAATCTATGTAAGGAGAAGAATGTAGGTTATATCTGTATGAAGGCTTTGTCTGGTGGACTTATAACAAGAAGTGATGCTGCTTATGCATATCTTTCTGAATTTGACAACACTTTACCTATTTGGGGAGTTCAACGAGAAAATGAGCTTGATGAATTTATTTCTTATATAGAAAATCCTCCTATAATGACAGATGAGATTAAAGAATTTATTGAGAATGAAAGAAAAGAGCTTGTAGGTGAATTTTGTCGTGGCTGTGGATATTGTATGCCATGTCCTGCAGGTATCGAAATTAATAACTGTGCAAGAATGTCTCTGCTTCTTCGACGATCTCCAGCTGAAGGACATCTTTCAGAAGATGGGCAAGCTAAGATGAAAAAAATTGAAGACTGTATAGAGTGTGGTAATTGTAAGGCTCATTGTCCTTATGGCCTTGATACTCCAAATCTTTTGAAGAGAAACTATGAGGATTATAAAACATTTTTAAATCAATAAAATTAAAAGCATAGATAATGTGGAGAGACCGTTTATTTGCCTTAGGTCTCTCTTTTTGATTTAATTGATAAATATCCATATCTGTCTTTATTATCATAAAACATTAATTTTTTGTAATGAAATGCAAAGAGTATAATATATTAATCGTTTAAGGATAAAAAAACACATTTTACAGTACAATTATTGAATAGAGTCAATTAGAATGCTAAAGTTTACATTAGTAATTAAAATTATATACTAACATATGTTGTAGGAATTTAAAGCAATAGGGAAGTGGCTTTAAATTTATTTGAAAAAGGATACGTAATAATGAAAGAGGGATAGAAAATGTCAAAGATGATAAAGTGTAAAATTTGTGGTGTTGAGATTGAGTCAAATTCTAAATCTTGTTTGAATTGTGGAGAGATTAATAGTAATTCTATACAGGCGAAATACATTTTTGGAGCAATGGGAATATTCTTTTTGCTTATATTTTTCGGAGTCATAATGGGATATAATGGAATTGGTGGTAAAAAAGTAGATACCAATGTTGCTAATGCATTAACTGAAAATAATAGTGAAGCATCATCAGCTACAAGTAAAGATGAGCCTAAAAATCAAGATACAACAATAACATATAAAAATTTTTTAGATATAAAAATGGGAGAATCATATGATGATGTTGTTAAATTACTAGGGAATGGCAAAGAAAGCTCATCAAATGAGATAGATGGAATAGAAACAAAAATATATGAATGGAAACAGTCTGGAATTAGTTATATGACTGTTACTATACAAAATAATGCAGTGGTTGAAAAATCACAATTAGGGTTACAATCAATAGATTCTCAAATTACAATGGATAAATATAATCAAGTAGAGAATGGAATTTCATATGAGGAATTGTCAAAAATATTAGGTGAAGGTGAAATATTATCACAAGCTAAGCTTAATGATATAGAATCTAGTATTTATGAATATGTAAACAAAAATGAATCTAATGCTAGCTTTACATTTAGTGGAGGAAAGTTAATTGGAAAATCACAATATAATTTAGAGTAGAAGTAAAATTGAATATATTGATTACTAAAATATAAATTATATACTTGGATCTTAAACACTATTTATGTGGAAAGACATTTATAAAAATATCGAGTGTTTTTCCATTTAGTTAGATTTGTAGTATTTATATAAATACATTTAAATGCACAGCCAACTATAGATTTTGAATAGCGGGCGTGCATTTTTTTAGCATAATGAAGAAATGTTAAGTTATTTAATAAAAGAACTAAGCTTGTACATCAAATAGGAATGTACTTTTTATGCAAATATCTTCAAAAGGTACAAGCTATTCGAATGAAAAATTGATGATTTTACTAAATTTAAATGTACAAATATAGATTTTCTTTTTTGTAATACATAGGTTTCGAAATAGGTTTTAATTACTTAGTTTAAAGAATGATTGTACTGAAATTATATTTAGACAACAAACTATGTTTAACTTAATATTTGAATTATTTTCTAAGAATGTAACAAATAAACATAAAACAATATAAGTAGGGGGAGATATTTTATGAAAAAATATAGAAAAAAAGTACAAGCTACTCTTATAACAATTTCATTAAGTTTTTCTATATTGCTATCAAATAGCATTACAGTATTTGCTGCATCTAACAATGGTGCTGATGGGAATATAGCTCAAACACAAAATTCAAGTGTTAGTCCAAGCAAAGTATCAAGTGACGTTGTTCAAATTGCTAAGGATGAGTCAAAAAAAATTGAATCTCATGTTAAAAATGTTAAAAAAGACGGTAACAATAAAGTTATAACTTTAGATAGTTCTAATACAAGATTTAAAAATTTAAAAATAGGGGATATATTTATGATGGATTCTACAAAGGACAATCCTTTTGGCCTTGTAGGTAAGGTGGTTTCAAATACGACTACTGCTGATGGCAAAAATGTAGTAGAAATTACGAATCCCAAAATTGATGAATTGTTTTCTGAACTTAAATTTGATGTTAATAAATATTTAAAGAAAGTAGATTTAATATCTTCAAACTTTCCATCAGGTACTGCAATAAATTTTATTCCAAATGATAATCAGGGGGAAGATATTAAGATATCACTTCCAAATCTAAACTTTTCTTACAAAGGAATAAAAATTAATAATGCACCTACTATACTATTAAAAAATCCTTCTATAGCAACAAATTTGGATTTAAAAAAGTTATCAGGAATAAAGAACTTTGAAGCAAAGTTAAGTACTACAATAGAATGTGAAGATAAACTTAGTTTAAAAGGTGGTGCTGAGATACATGGCAATGATCTTGTTAAACTAGCTAATATGACTAATATTTTGGGTAGTAATAGTAATTCAATAGGCATAGATAACATAGCATCATTAAGTGGTGTTGATATGAATGATAAGATACTTTTAGGAAGTTTGACATATACAATAGGTAGTAATATTCCAGTTATAAGACCTGGTGGTTCAGTTACAGATATTCCATTAGGGGCTACTCTCTTTATATATATGACTTTGGATGGCAAAATTGAAGCTGAAGCTGATATAGATATGAAACAATCATGCTATATTGAAAAAGGAATAAACTTAAAGGGTGTAACAGTAGATAAGGTAATACCTGATAATACTAAAACTGGAGTTACAATAGACGGTACTGTAAGCGGTGATTTAAAAGTTGGTGTAGGAGCAGGCCTCGGAATTGTGGTAATTGGTATAATTCCTGCTGATGTAACAGTAGCTATTGTAGGAGATATTAATGGTACCGCAAAAGGTCAGATTGACATAATTAATAAAACGTGTACTGGTTCAGTTAATCTCAATGGATCAATAAAATTATTGTCAGAAGGAAATTTTAAATTGCAATTACAATTTTTAAAACTTCCTCCTATAAAAATAGATAAGACAATACCGTTTTTAGATAAAACTTTATATGATTGGAAGTATACAGCTAGTTTTGCAAGTCAAATAGGAACAAATAAAGTTATTCCTGCTGCAGCAACTACTACTTCTGCAGCTGTAGCAGTTGCTGCATAATTCCAGGAGTATAAGTTTTAGAACCTTAGTTTGTATTTCTATGTGATTTACAAGTAAGTTTGATATAAAATTAAAAATATTAAGATTTAGGCATCTATTTATAGATGTCTTTTTTGTTTATCAATGATATTTCCAAGTTTTTTTGACATCACTTTCACTATAACTTTTTCTAGTACTGGAGATGCAGAAAGCATGTGGTCAACTATAAAGAGTAAGGAAACGAATTTACTTGCTAAAGTAATTGGTACTCCAATTGTACTTTTAATTTATTTAGGTGCAGCTGGATCAATTGTTTGGTTAGATTTTTTCTATGGATTAGCAGTTGCAACATTTATTCCTAATATTATTATTAAACTGTTAGCATAACACTCAGTACCAAGTATTAAGGTCTTCTTAAATGAAAATTTATAGTATAATAAGGGTAAGCTATTTATGAATAATAGGTTATCCTTATTTTACTTTAGAGAAAAAATGAATTTATTATCTTCTATTGAGGCAGGACGCAAAAACGGTGTATCATCTCCAAAGTATGAAGAACGCATGAGAACGCATTTTATTAGATAAGAGCAGAGAGATAAATAAATTAGTGAATAGCTACATTTAAAAATAGAGGTTAGTATTATGTAAAACTTATCCCAAAGCATATAAAAACGTTGTTGTGGCAGTGGTAATGTCGTACTTTTTTAGGACACGATGGTGCATGGAGGTATCATCGTGTCCGTATTTATATAAATACTCTATATCTACTGATGGGATATTTATGCCCGCTGATTTATATTATATATATTACTTTTTTAAGTAATGCTCTAGTTGCAACAAGAGAAGGATTTGATCTGGGAATAAGCATTAAGTAAATATACATAATAAATACACAAGCTTAGTATTATAAAGATTCATGGCAAAAAATAGATGGAGATTGGTATTCATTTGATTCAGATGGATATGCAAGGCGTTCAGTATGGCTGCAAGATGAAGGTCATTGGTATTACTTAAAAGCTGATTCCAAAATGGCTAAATCTGAATAGCTTTGGGATGAGGGAGAATGCTATTGCTTTAATGAACATGGGGAATTATTTATGAATACAATAATGCCAGATGAGTACAAGGTTGACGAAACTGACGCATGGGTAGAATAAGATAAATTAATTTTATACTTTTCCCATTAATATTGGAAAAAGTATATCTATTCCAAAGCCAAAGTTATCATTGCTAAAATAATTTACTGATCCATTTAATGAAGTTACTCTATTTTCAATTCCAAGTAATCCATTTGATTTTATAATTTTATTACATCCAATGCCATTGTTAGTTAAAATAAGATTTATGTTATTATTTTCTATTGAAATTTTTATATTGATTTCCGTTGCCTTTCCATGTTTTATACTATTAGTTATGAATTCCTTAATAGTTTTATATATAGAATTCTTAATAATTGGATTTAGGTTGTCTAGATTTTCATCTGTATTAAAATTAATTCTCAGATTATCAAGTATATTGAAATTATTAATTATATCCTCAATAGAATCATTAAAAAACTTTATTTCTCGTTCGTCATTAAATAAACTAACTACGTCTCTTAGACTGTTAATGCTTGATTTTGCAATATATTCAGACTTAATTAATACTTCTTTCACTTTTTCAGTATTTATATCAAACATATTTCTAATTGCAAAAGTTCTTCTAAAGGGAAAATTAGATAATTAATAGTTCCAAATCCACCAATAAAATATGTTAATATTGAAGATAAGATGATAGCAAAGAGCAAGGACACGGTATGCATATCCCAAAAAGTTATAGTTAATTTAGTTTTTCTTATATAGTCATTTATTATCACTATAGTGATAAGGAAGAATAATATTAACATTGAAAAAATTTTATTATAATATAAATAATAAGTGCGAATAAATATAAATATAAATATAAATATAAAATGTTTAAAAATTTCAAAGCATTTTCTATACATAGGAATCTTATAACCTTTCATTACAATTACCATTCTTTTTCTTAAATTGAGTCTTAATACAATAAATAAAAAAGGTAGCAACCGAAGCCACCACCAGTCCATTTTGCAATTTAATTATAATCTAATAAATTTTATAATACAAGAGGTGAAATAGAGATAGTAGATGCAATAAAATACTATCTCTTTTAATATATTTGGATGAAAAAAATTATGAACACAATAGTATTATTGACAAAAGTTACTAATAACATACAATTGTCTTATAAGAAATTAGGAGAGTTAGTAATAGAGTTATTTGTATTAGTATTATTTTATGGTGAATTAGAAAGAAAATTAAGTTATTTGATGATATATCAGATGATTTAACTTATATTTTAATTCAACCATTTTTATATAAGAAAGTATTGAACTTCAAATAAGAATATATATAATAGGAGTGATATTTATGTATGATATTCAAAGAATAAGAGAAAAAATTAAGAGTTTAAATGAGTCAGAAGCTAAAAGTTTACTAATGATACTTTACGTAGGTTTGGATACTTTGAATACTGTAATAAACAGAAATGGTGGACAAGAGGATTTGAAAGAGATAGCAAAAGATTTAATTAATATATATAAGGAAATACCAGATAACATAAATAATATCGCAAATAATTCAATTAATAGAGAGAACAGTAAAAATAATAAATTTATATGCCAAATAGAAAAATAATACAAATTATAATAGTAAGAGTGTGCTTAGGGGATGGGAGTTGTAATCTCATACCCTTTATTTTATATTATTAATCTGAGGTAAGAGCATTTATTTAATATTTTTATTTAAATTTTTGGCTATGTTTTAATATAATGTTGAAATATAGCCTTAAAAAATTATAGGTGGGATTGTCCACCTATAATGCTTAATATTGAAAACTTATGACATTGTAATTCTTCTCCTTGGTGAATAATATAAGAAGAACACAAACCATAACTTGAATAATAGAGTTATAGCATACCTGTCTAAATATAACGTCTCACTTTATTCATATATTTTATATATTCTTCTCCGAATTTCTTAATACACCATCTTTCTTCTGAAAGAATAATCCAGTGTGCGGATACTTGAAAACCGATTAATAACGCAAGTAATATCAACGAATGTGTTAGTAATACACACCCTAAAAAATAAATAAAATATGCAATGTACATAGGATTGCGGGACACTCGGTATAATCCGTTTAAATTTATTCCATTCATTTTAGGATTAGCATAATTTACTACAGATACAGCATATAAAATAATTCCTAAATTATATATTACTAAACCTATGTAAAACCAATCAGGGTCAGTTTTGATTTTGAGTAATAATAGGTATAGTAAAATAAGGACGGTTGTAATTTGATAAACCCAGAATGCTACTTTTTCTCTTCCGATTAATGGAGCAAAGAACCTCGCACGTTTAAGTGATTCTTTGTCTATTATACTTAAAATACCATACCTAATAAGTATTAGTGGTATTACTGTCAAAAATGCATTCATTTTACCCCACCTTTTAGTTTTTTGCTCTATAACATTTCTATTTTAGTTAGTTCGCCTTTTCTAACTATTGTTCATTAGATTATAGTCCTGTATAACACTTATTATAACATAATTTACAAAATATCACACATACATTGGTTCTCTATTTTTTAAATCTTTTACTTTGGTATATGAATATGCTACATTGCTTTGAACTATAAAGTTTTTAGCCTTTATTATATCTTTATCTTTATCAAATACTTGAAGCGATTTGAACCACTTAATATAATTACTTATGTATTTTGTTGCAACACCATTAAACCTATTCATTCACTTCTTTAAATTGCTATGGAGAGCATTAATATGTTGAATATGATATAATCCTTCTTTATGTTTACCTCTTTTTATACGTTTATGTTCTAATGATAAATCATTTGCAAATTGAATATAACTTTTATGACTATTAGTACAAAGTATAGAACCTTTTGCCATATGTCCATAATATAATGTTTCTAATTCATTAGATGTAATTCTACCTTTACATGCTAATTTCATAATTAAATTACCTTGCCTATCAATAGCAGTAGCAATACAGACTTGTTCCTTTGAGATACCCCTTTTCTTAACTTGTTTACCTTTTTTACGAGAGTGTCTTGGCATGTTAGAAGGTTTTGTACCTTTAAAACTTTCAGCAAAAAATACTTCATTTGCTTCAACGACACCATCAACGTATCCTTTACCTAAAAATGTGCTTATACAATCAAGAATTTTATGTCGCCAAAAAAACTCGTTGCTATGTTAATTTCTACAATTTTAGCACTTTTCCTAATAGAGTAACCATTAACCATACACTTAGCGTATTTAAGCCACTTATCCAATGTTTTCTTACTTTTATAGGTTTCAGAATTAGTGAAATCAGTAAAAGTTTTCTTAGAATATTTGCAGATATATCTTTGTTTACCATTATACTTTCCATTTCTTGATATAGTTTCAGAGGTACAAAGTGGGCATACTTTTCCCTTAGAAAATCTAAATTCTTTAACTTCTTGTTCTACTTGACTTGCTTGTGAACCTAAGACAAGAATTTCTTCTAACGTTGATAATATTTGTTCTTTCTGATGTAATGGTAACTTTTCAATATCATTTAATATAGACTTCACATTTGGCATAATTCTACCTCCTAAACACTATTGTATTTATATTATAACCTATTTTTCTAATAAACATCCATTTTCAACACTTATTTAAAACATAGCTAAATTTTTTAATATGAATGAAAATTTAGAAGAAGAATTTATTGTATAGTGCTAAATAGTGAACTAATGAATGATGTAAGTAATAAAGAGAATACTAACTATGTCTAATTAATTTAAAAAGGAGAGATGGTATATGTTATTAAAAAAAGGGTCAAGTGATTCTAATGTTACTTATTTACAATACGGATTAAAAATTATGTGCTGTGATCCTGGTTCAATTGATGGTGATTTTGGAGATGTTACTTATAGCGCAGTAATAAAGTATCAAAAATTAAAAGGTCTATCTGTAGATGGTATTGTTGGAGATAATACATGGGGCAAACTAAAAACTGATATTACTCAAGTTCAACAAGCCTTAAACAATAAAGGATATTCTTTGGATGTTGATGGTATTGCAGGTCCTATTACTTATGGAGCAGTAGTAAAATTTCAAAGAGAACATAATCTTACACCAGATGGAATGGTTGGTCCTGCTACATGGGCAGCTTTAAAAGGTTCCGTAACTTCAACACCTGAACAAATAGTTACAATAAGTCAACTTAATACAATAGGCTGGAAAAATGTTTCTACATCTATGATAAATGAATTAAACAATTGCTTAAAGATATTTAATATAACAACTGTTGCAAGATTAAGACATTTTATAAGTCAATGTAGTCATGAATCTGGATGCGGATTTTATAGAAAAGAAGTTGCAAGTGGTGAAAATTATGAAGGCAGACAGGACTTAGGAAATATTTATCCTGGAGATGGTCCTAAATTTAAAGGCGCTGGATACATACAACTAACTGGAAGAACTAACTATCAAAAATTTGCAGACTATATAGGAGATTCTGCTATTATGAATGGTGTTAATTATGTTGCAGATAATTATCCATGGAGAAGTGCAGGATTTTGGTGGTATTCAAATAATATGAATGATTTATGTGATAAAGGGGCTTCTGTTGAAGAAGTAACGAAAAAAGTAAATGGTGGATATAATGGATTAGCAGAAAGGAAAAAATACTATAATATATGTGCTGAGATATTTAAATAGAAGGGTCTAGTCCAATATATAGTATATTTAAACATTCTTAAATTAATAGCTTAAAGACAGTAAAATTATTAAATTTATATGCCAAATAGAAAAATAATACCAATTATAATAGTAAGAGTGTGCTTAGGGTATGGGAGTTATAAACTGTACCCTTTATTTTTTGCTTAAATTTAAAATATAATACATTTAACTAAATTGCACAAATACTAGCAAGTATAGGTAAATTGAATAGAAATACTTAGTCTACCTTTATTTTTTTATCTTAATCTTAGATGCAAGTTATAAAATAAAAAGTTGTCATATGTTACTTTTTTGTCGTAAAATACAAAATCACATAATATATAGTTATTTAATGATAAAAAAAGTATTTTGAAGAAAAGAATATTGAAAATAATTATCTAAATGTTAATATAATATTGGACAATGTATTAACACACATATTCCCCAGTATAATTAGAAAACAATTTTCGAGCACTGAAAATAAGGGTAGTAGACAGTAGAAATATTGTCTGCTACTCTTTATTTTTCTGCAAAAGATTTGCTTTTAAATTACAAAAATACTTTTAGTTCTAGTTTGCCAATTGGAAGTCCATTAGGGTTGATACTATCACCAAACTTGTTGGTAGCCAGGAGTTGTAGTTCAATTGACTGCTCCAACTGATTGCTGTTCAACCCCAATTTATCAATTGCGTCAGTAATATCGATCCGTTGGATAGTCTTGAGTTCATGGTGATGCTCGTGATGTGTCGAATGTAAACCTTCAGCCCCAAAAATACCAAATGACCCACCATATACGTTAGACTCTCCATTAGAAGAAGATTTATTATGAACAAATATATCAACCATGAAAGACTCGCCATCACTAGCAATATCCTGAACTTCAACTACAACCCTAGGCTTAGGTTCCAGAAGTGTGCTTTCAGGAAACATGAAAGGAATTCTGCCTTCAGGCTCTGTTCGTGGCGCTGATGGGCAGGAAGCTGTTTCAAGCCCATCATATGTATAATCGAAACGTGGAGACGTAATGTCAATTGTATCAGCAACTGTCCAAGTTGGAAAGCCACTGAGTTGCTGAGTCATTAAATTAGATGGCGGATTTTGTTCAGGATTACACTTCTGCCAGATTGCCCATTGTCGATCTACATTAGAATGGTGTGACCAGAAAATGGGATCATAAGCAGCCCTAGGAACTGTAGACATATCTCCATTTGGACCACCTACCCAGACATGAATACTACCGTGGGGCCCTTGAATATCATCGTTGAAGTCAATGTAATTATTTTGTCTCATAGCAAGATTTACTGATGATGCAAAACTTCGCAAGCTATTTGGATCATGAGGAGGAACTCGGAAGGTCTGACGACTACGATCTTCAATTGGACCTGATGCAAGAGGATTTGGACGGATGTTTCCATCGTCATCAAAGTCAACATCTGAGTGTGCGGCAGCCATGCCTTGGCTCAGAGATTCGCTTGAGGTCCAGTCCCAAAAAGGAAGAGTTACTGTTGAATCGATAGCTTGAAGTGCCTGCTCAAACATACGTATGTAGACTCTATGCCACGGAAGAAACATAGGACTTCCATGTGGACATAGTCTTCTTGGGATACCATGATATCCTGCGAGGTCGATGTAACTTCCTATTCCATTCCGACGTTGTAGCTCTAACATCGCGCGGCGTAGAGCAAGTAATTCATTCATAGTGAGTGATCGTATTTCTTTTCGTATGTGCATGTTATTATCCTCCAGTCCATATACTCGTTAGAATTACATAAAATTTTAGTAATGCTACACAGTTCATTATAGTTTTAACTTGTTATCTGTTTTTTATGCAACTTCGTTATAAGTAGAAGGAAGAACTAGAAAATTAATTGCAGAAAAAAGAGCTATAGCAAATAAAACAGCAGCATACGCTACCAACAAATACATTTTGAAACTTTATTGTGGCTTATGTTATTTCTAAAAATCAAGAGGTAATATATAAAGCAAAAGAGATGGTATTTGGGCGATTCTAATAAATACTATCTCTTTTTTGAGTTATCATGTCACTATTACAATAATTGACAGATTAAATTTAAGATATACAGTGAATTAATGTTAAGCTATTATTGATTATAATTATAGCCATAATTTTTTTATGTAGGTATATTATAATTCTATCAAAAAAATTCCCTAGCATACTAAAAGAAATATATGTAAATTGTGTTGCATCAGATGTTATAAAATTTATGGCATTGGTGCATGGATTTAATAAATGATGTTATTTAAGTTAATTTAAACATATTTACTTTGGGACTATATCGAAAAATAATATATGTATAGTATTCTAAAACTTTCTATGATTAAAAAGGAATATAATTTATATAAATGCAAATGATATAATTGTTATAAATTTATATTTGATAAAGGAGATAAATACTATGAATAAATTACTAATTCCTATAAATACTAAATTTAAGAAAAATGATTCTGATGAAGCTATATTACATGTACAAAAATATTTAAAGCGATTTGGTTATTTAACAGCATCGGTAGATGGTGTTTTTGGTAATGAAACAGAAGCTGCATTAAAAAGTTATCAAAATTTAAACCATTTGGATGAAACGGGAAATATAAATAAAGAAACTATTGAACAAATATCATTACCTAGATGTGGGTGTCCTGATAAACGTAGTTCACTAGCTAATTTTAGAGCCCAAGGAAATAAATGGGAAAAGAACGATTTGACTTATAAATTTAAAAATTTCACATCAGATTTAAGTGAAGCTGATACTCGTTCAGCAATAGCTTCAGCATTTTCTATTTGGAGTAAGGTAGTTCCTTTAACATTTACAGAAGTTGATGACGAAGCTGATATTGTAATAGAATTCGCTACAGGGGATCATGATGATGGAGATCCTTTTGATAATGTAGGAAATGTATTAGCACATGCATATTACCCACCTCCAAATGGTGGAGAGTTGGCTGGCGATGTACACTTTGATGAGAGCGAGACTTGGTCTGTAAATGAATCTACATCTGGAATTGATCTTATTACAGTAGCAGCTCATGAATTAGGTCATTCTTTAGGATTAGATCACTCAGATGATAGGAATTCCATTATGTACGCTTCTTATAGTGGCGTACGTCGTTCTCTAAATGAAGATGATATACAAGGTATTCAATCTATATATACGACTGTATAAGGTTTATGTATTCACCACTTAATGCTAAGAGTTAAGAATGAAATTCAGGAATCCATTAAAAGGAGAATTGTAATGAATCAAATAAATTATTATATTGGAGTAATTAATCATAGATGAACATATGTAACTAGGATACCATTGAAATTAGAGACTGCTTTTTTATAGCAGATCAGATGGTGCTGCCCATTTTCCACTAAGAAAATTGGATGTTAGTTTATATGGAGGAAAAGCAGTAATAATATCAGATAATAATGGATACCAAACGCGAGTGATTGAAACTCTGGAAAACGAAGTTGTACAAGCATTGAAGGAGATGCTTTCTGGAAATCAAGATTGAGTCAAACGGTTTATGGAATAGTAAAAAGGAGATTTAATAAATACAAATAAGGTAGCAATTAATAGTTGCTGCCTTATTTTCATCTACAAATTATTAGGAGATAGAAAAGATTTATACATATATAATTATAGACAAAAACCATTAAATTTAATCAATGATTTTTAAATAGTAATCAGGAGCAATCCAACTACTGCTTTACTTTTTACATTTAAATGCATAAGAACCATAGGAATACTATGTGATAATATGTCCAACTACTGTATAATGTAAATGATATCAACATATCTATTTAGAGTTGATATCCTCATAATCTTTTTATTTTATAGAGGTGCAGTCATTAATTTGGCTGCATCTTTTAGTTGAATAAAACGGTGCAGAAAAATCTTCATCTGATGCTATATTACATTCTATATGTATGTAAATATTCTTCAAAGTTCCATGTATTTAAAAATGTTTCTGTACTTTTGTAGCCTTCGTCAAATAATTTTAATATTAATTCTTTTGATATATTAAAATCTGTAGTTTTTACTCCTAATGTTGGAACATTTATAGTTCTTATAGAATCCTTTTCTCGAATATATATATTTTCATTACGATTGAAAACCGTAGTAATTGTATCTGTTGTAAATGATATTATGTCTCTCTCTCCTTGAGAAGTGTAACTTTGCTCGTCACTTATTAGATTAAATCCAAAAGTAGGCCATCTTGGCGTTCCTTCAACATCAAAAATCCATATAGGAAAATTGCTTAGAAGTCCTCCATCTACTATAAAATTATAACTATTTTTATTTTCTAATTTTACAGGTTGAAAATAGAATGGAATTGAAGTACTCATTTGTACAGCCTTTGCTATCTCAAATTCCATAGGATCGATATCGTAATTTATTAAATCATTAGGCATAATGACAATATCTTTCTTAGTTATGTCGGACGCTATTATTTTGAGTCTTGATTTATTATCTAGAAATGCATCTTTGAATTTTAATTTATTCTTTTTACTTAATAATTCTGTAATCCATTCATATACATAAGAATTATTATATATTCCATTTTTGGACATTAATCTAAATGTAGACTCTAAAGTATTATATTTATCATTCTCTATAAATTTATTAAAATCTGTATTTAATATTATTTTTTTTAATTCTTTGCCAGTGTAACCAACAGATACTAAAGTTGAAATTATCGAACCAGATGAAGTACCAGCGCATCTTTCAAATTCGTAACCATGATCTTCAAGACAACAAACTGAACCAACAAAGGCCAATCCTTTAATTCCACCACCTTCAAATACCAAATCAACTTTCATAAATATCACTTCTTTCTATTCTTTTAACATATTGTCTCAATATTCTTATTTTTTTATGCAAAAATATTTTTTTGAATTAATACTATTTAAAAAATATTTAATTGAAATATGAATATATTTTCTATTTAGTAAAATAATAAATATATTAAATATTTCTATAAAAGATTAAGGCGTGGTGTAAATGAAGAATAATGAAGAAATAACAAAATTAATACCATATAAAGCATCAGATTTATAAAGTTTTCAAGTACCAAAAGGAAATGGAGGATTGTGATGAACACAAGAAATTACTATATTGGAGTAATTAAAGATGGAACAGCATATGTAACTAGGATACCATTGAAATTAGAGCCTGCTTTTTTTATAGCAGATCAGATAGGTGCTGCCCATTTTCCACTAAGAAAATTAGATGTTAGCTCATATGAAGGAAAAGCAGTAATAATATCAGATAATAATGGATACCAAGCGCGAGTGATTGAAACTCTGGAAGACGAAGTTACACAAGCATTGAAGGAGATGCTTTCTGGAAATCAAGATTGAGTCAAACGGTTTATGGAATAGTAAAAAGGAGATTTAATAAATACAAATAAGGTAGCAATTAATAATTGCTGCCTTATTTTCATCTACAAATTATTAGGAGATAGAAAAGATTTATACATATATAATTATAGACAAAAACCATTAAATTTAATCAATGATTTTTAAATAGTAATCAGGAGCAATCCAACTACTGCTTTACTTTTTACATTTAAATGCATAAGAACCATAGGAATACTATGTGATAATATGTCCAACTACTATATAATGTAAATGATATCAACATATATATTTAGAGTTGATATGCTCATAATCTTTTTATTTTATAGAGGTGTAGTCATTAAATTGGCTGCATTTTTTTGCTCCAAAATAAAAAGGCAGAGTCTAAGCTCTACCAGTCCATTTTGCAATTTTATTTTAACATATATAAATTAATATAAAAATAGATAGTAGGGTGGTATACTATCTATTTTTATTTGCTTAGGGAAATATTCTATTCATTTTAAATTATGAGTATGTTATGGAAATAATATACAAAACTTTTAAAAATTTTTCGTTATTTATTTTAATATTTGTTCATTAAAATTTGATACTATCTCGCCATTATGTTTTATGGAAGGTGTATTCATACAAAGGAAATTATTGATAAAGATTCATACTCATATACATATAGTATTAACGTTAAGAAACCTTTGCAGTGGTATATCTTAATTGTATCACCTCAACAATGCTTGGATGATTGCTCTAGAACAAATTTTAGCTTAAGGCACAATCAAAAAATAATAGACCAGTATGCTTGCATCTTTGGTCTATTATTTTTTTGATTGTGTTTAATTAGCTGATTAAATTCAGAAATTTTTATAATTAATAAGGTACTGTGGCGCAAATTGCAAAAAAGATGGCGCGTAATGATATTAAATTGTAATAAGATAAAGATTATAATCTTAACATAGAATGAAGTTAAATTTGTTGATGCAATAGATGACTATTACATCTGTAAAATATAGGAGGATTATATATGAGTAAAAAAGTAGCACTAATTACAGGAGCATCTAGTGGAATAGGAAGAGAATTTTCTCGTATTCACGCAGCAAACGGTGGAGACCTTGTTATAATTGCAAGAAGAGAAGATAAATTAAATGAACTGAAACAAGAATTAGAAAAGAAATATAATATTAAGGTAAAAGTTATTGCAAAGGACTTAACATTACCACAATCACCTATTGAAATTTATAATGAAGTGAAAGAAGCAGGCATCGAAGTAGATTACCTTATAAACAATGCTGGATTTGGAGGACGCGGTTATTTCCATGAGCGTCCAATGGAATTAGATTTACAAATGATTCAAGTTAATATAGTTACGCTCACTACTTTAACAAGGTTATTTTTGCCTGACTTTGTAAAAAGAAATAGTGGTAAGGTACTAAATGTATCATCAACAGCAGCACTTATGGCTGGGCCATTGCAAGCTGTTTACTATGCATCAAAAGCTTACGTTTTATCTTTTAGCAATGCAATAGCACAAGAATTACATGATACAAACATAACAGTTACAGCACTATTACCTGGTGCAACAGAAACAGAATTTGCAAAGACATCTGATATGAGTAATACACCTTTATTTGCAAAGACAGGAAGTCCACATCTTGTAGCAAAAGAGGGATACAATGCAATGTTACAAGGTAAATTAGATATTATTGCAGGGGTTACAGCTCCTCAGAAGGTTATGATGAGTATGTTACAATTTATGCCTAAAAAATTAATGTTAAAACAAATATATCAAATACAACAAGAAAAATAAAAATGAATAAATTCAAAAGGGAGTAAAATAAATGATTTTTTATTTCACAGGAACGGGTAATTCGGGGTATGTAACAAGCGAAATTGCAAAGGCAAATAATGATACAATAATTTCTATTTCTAAGCTAATTAATGAAGAAAAAAATTAGAATTTACTTTAAATGAGGGAGTAGTGAATGTTCTCAATGTTTAGCATGTATTCATTATTGTCCTAAAAAAGCAATACAATATGGCAAATCAACAATTAAAAAAGGGAGATATACTAATCCGTATTTTAGGAACATTAAAAAAATAATAGACCAGTATGCTTGTCTATTTCGAATCTGTGGTATATTATTTTATTTCATGTACCCTAAATAAATGTATACAGGTAGATATAGGAGGAGATTTAATGTCCAATAATAGATTTATACTAGATAGAAAATTTGCAGATTTAATCGAAAGTCTTGGCATATCAACTGCAGAAGTACTAAAGAAGTCTAACTTGCCTGAAGATTTATTTAGTCATAAAATACCTTCTTTAACAGCTATTGAATATATAAGACTTATGGAAATACTAAAAGAATTATCAAGTGATGAGTGCATCCCAATAAAGATTGGTACAATAGAAAATATAGAAACATTTTCTCCACCTATATTTGCAGCTTATTGCAGTAGGAATGCATTAACTTGTATGAAAAGAATATCAACATATAAAAAACTTATAGGACCATTAGTATTCTTAGTTAATGAAAATAAAGATAATATAACATTGGAGATGACTTTTGAAAATAAAGAAAATGAATTACCAGAGTTTTTAGTTGCAACAGAAATAGTATTTTTAGTACAACTTATTAGAAATGCTACTAAGACTCATGTTGTACCTAAAGAAGTGATGACAAAATATAAGATAGATAATGATAATTATAAAAAGTTTTTTGGAATAAGACCTAAAATAGGACCAAGAAACATATTGACTATATCAAAGGACGATGCACTACGTCCGTTTATAAGCCAAAATGATGTTATGTGGCAGTATTTTGAGCCAGAACTAAAAAGACGACTTAGTGAATTAGATATAGATGACACTTATGCAGCTAGAGTTAGAAGTGCACTTATAGAACTTTTACCAGCAGGAGAGGGAAGTATAGATGATGTGTCATCAAAATTAGGCTGTAGCACAAGAACTCTTCAAAGAAAATTAAAGGAAGAAGATACTACATTCCAAAAACAGCTAAACCATACCAGAGAACTACTGGCAAGGCATTATTTAAAAAATTCGGATATGACAAGTGATGATATAGCTTACCTCCTAGGGTATCAAGATTTAAATTCTTTTGTAAGAGCATTTCATATATGGACTGGTATAACAATAAGTGAGTATAAAAGGAGCATCTAAGTTTAGATGCTTTTCTGAAACAAAGATTGTATACTTGGTTAAGTATACAAAAGTAATATTGATATTACAAAGATTTAGCCTGTTTAATCATTAGGCGAATTTGTTTTGTTATCTGTTTCAAATGAATTTTTTTATGAAGCATTTAATGTTAAGGCTATACTTACAAAGGCAATTCCAATAGCCAATGAACGCATTGTGGAATTAAACAAGATGGGATATAAACCTATTAACAAAAAAATTAGAATATATGATGACTATTACTGTAGAGAAATTCAATATTAAAAAGTTTAAAGAAAACTAAAAATATTATTAGAAATAGGGTATCAAAAAAGATGCTCTATTTCTAATTAAAAAGTGCTATCACTTTTGCTCATCCTATCTGACTTAAAATAATAGTAATTTTAAAAAGCTTATTTTATAGCAAGCATAAATTTAATTTATAGAATAAGTAAAATATATAAATTTGATTATATGTTAAAAAGTTGATAATATCAATTTATATCTAAAATTCATGGGGAGGTTGAAAATGATTGAATATATTATAGTATGTCCGTTGGTTTTCCTTGCTGGTTTCGTAGACGCAATCGCAGGTGGAGGAGGACTTATATCACTTCCAGCATTTATACTTGCAGGGGTTCCTGTTCATTTTGCTATTGGTACAAACAAAATGAGTTCCAGTATGGGGACAGTTATATCTACATATCGTTATGCAAAAAATGGATACATAAAATTGAAATTGGCAGTTTGTAGTGCAGTTTGTGCTTTGATAGGATCACCACTTGGAGCTACAATTTCGTTGAAAATTGATGATTTTTACTTTAAAATTTTAATGCTAGCAATTCTGCCAATTACTGCATTCTATGTTCTGCGTAAGCGTGATTTTAAAGATAATCAATATACAGAAACACTAATAAATTATAAAACTTATATAATATGTATGTTGATTGCATTTCTTATAGGAATCTATGATGGTTTTTATGGTCCAGGAACAGGAACATTTTTATTATTATTATTAACTGGTATTGCTAATTTGCGTTTAAATACTGCTGCTGGAATAACAAAAGCTATTAATCTATCATCAAATATAGCTGGGCTAGTGACTTTTATTATAAATGGAAAAGTGTTCTTGCTTTTAGGTTTGATTGCAGGCTTGTTCAGTATTGCGGGAAATTATATTGGTGCTGGTTATTTTACAAAAGGCGGAGTGAAAATAGTACGTCCTGTAATTATAATTGTATTAACAGTTTTTTTTGTTAGAGTACTAGTTGAAATATTATAAATGTAATTTAAATTGTAGATATTATTTGATTATTAGGTCCTAGAATAAAAAACATTCTTATGCGATATATTTATTAAAAATAAATATATCGCATAAAGAATGTTTTTTTTATATTATATCGCCGCATGAACCATATTCCAATTTTCGAGATTTATTCACGATGTTGCTCTCCCCATACACACAGAGCATCCAATATCGGAATGAGAGATTGGCCATATGGTGATAAGCTATATTCAACTTTCGGTGGTATCTGCGGATATTCTGTTCTTATTATTAAGTTGTCTGCTTCAAGTTCCTTGAGTGATAAACTTAATGTTTTGTGAGATATTGTTCCAAGGTATCGTTTTAATTCGTTGTAACGGACTACCTTAAGCTCTGATAACCAATATAAAATAATCAGCTTATATTTGCCTGAAATTAACGACATTGTGTAACCAAAACCAGTGTCATTTATATTAATTCCGATAGGTGCGCATTCATTCATCTTTACACTCTCCTTTGGGTTAGTACCTAACTTTAATGTGCGTACTTTACTATAAGAATATATCACATTATAATAGTGGATACAAGGGAATATATTGGGTATATTCAATTGAATGACTCTAACTTGACGGAAGAAGGCTCAGTAAATATTTACCTTGTGATGAACAAAAATTTTGTCTTGAAAAGACTAAAAAAATTATATGGCTTAATTTGAAAGGAGCAAAAAATTATGAGATCACCAATGGAAGAATATGAAAAAGTAGAAGCAGTTGCGAGAAAGTTCGCAGAAAGTGTTGGAACAGGAAAAAGCGAAATTTGTAAACCATATTTCTATGACAAAGCGGTTATGTTTGGACATCTTGATGGTAAATTAGAAGCAGGAACAATCCAAAACCTATATGATAACATCGATGCAGCAGGATCTGATCCAAAATACATTTCAAGGGTAGATATACTTAGCCTTGAAGAAACTGCGGCTGTAGTACAAGTTATCGAAGAAAATTGGGGCGGACACGATTTTACTGACTATTTAATGATGTTGAAAATCGACGGTGAATGGAAGGTTGTAGCAAAGGTATATAATCAAAATTCCAAATAATCTTGATTGGACTTAATAAGGGATTGGATGTATCTTTGATCCAGCCCCTTATTCTGTAATATGATAAATTGAATTGTTTAATTTTCTTCCTTTTGGGTTTTGAAGTTATTTTATAGTTTTAGCGCAACTTTGGACGCTTTGCTAGTTGCTTTAAGCACTTTTTCAGCCTTTTCTTCATAGCTCAATACTAAACGTCCTTTACAAATTTTTGAGCTGAATTCCCTAAGGGATTATATACGTTTTCACTATATATATTAAAAGGAGAGTGTAAAGTATGGATTACAAAGATTGCTTATTGACAGGCTTGGATGTAAAAGATACATCTTTTGGTTACACATTGTCACTTATTGGTGGCAAATATAAAATGATTATTCTGTATTGGCTGTCTGAACGGAAAGTCATGCGACATAATGAGCTGCATCGTTGTATTGGAACAATTTCTTTCAAAACACTAAGCATTATGATAAAGGAACTACAGGAGGAAGAATTGATTATCCGCAAAGAGTATCATCAGATTCCTCCAAAAGTAGAATATTCTTTATCTAAGCGTGGGCTTTCTATTATGCCAGTACTGGATGAAATGTGTAAATGGGGAAAAGAAAATCGATCATACGCATCAAAAAAATTAGCAAAATAAACTTTAAAAATTAGTCATACGTAAATATTCAACATTTACATTTAGTAATTTACCTCGTTTTTATAAATTTTTCTTATAATTATATTATTTACATTTTATATTTAAGAAGAATATTATACAAGTTGTTGATGGTACAATTAAGGGGTATTAAAAATGCAAGCAGAAACAAGACTCGAAAATAAACAACAGTATTCGTTTCTGCTTGCAGGTTTCTGCCGATTTGAAAAGTATGGCTTTCGGTATAACAATATCAACAAGCAATGTTGGTGTATATGCATACGTCTAGGCAGATTATTTTTAGAAAGAAAGTCGGTAGTCTCTATTTACAACAATTACATATAGTTCCTGTTTTGCAATCCGAAGTAGCAGTGTTTTCATTTGTAGTGTAAGCATATGCTACTATTGAAGTTGCTGCTAAAGCTATTGTTAAGATTGCTGCTAATAGCATTCTTTTTTTATTCTTCATAATTAAGATTTTCCTTTCACATTTTTTTTAAATCACTAGATGTATTTATTCTCTATAAAATTATAAATACACCTAATGAAGATAATTCATGTGTCATCATATATTATAGTTATTCATCCAAGTTCGTTAATCTGATTTTAAGAATGATGATGGAATATTTTAGAGATTATTTTCCATTCACCATCTATTTTAAGCAAGTGATGAAAGTCAGTGTATATGACAACTTGTGCATCTTCTAAAACTACACGAGCAGAAGCTGCTGTACCTTCAAGGTCAAGGATATCAATCCTTCCTTTAAGATTTGGGGCAGGTCCCCCTTGATCAACAATATCATATAAACTTTGAATAGGTCCTTCTGATGGACCAACACCTTGTACATATCCATACATAGTTGCATCTTTATAAAAACTAGGTTTCATCACTTCGCTTTTGCCTAAACTAACGCCTTGGACATATCTATTTATCACCTCTGTAATTTCTTCGTAATCTTTTATTGTTGCTTTGCTCATTATACTAAATCCTCCTTAAGTAAATATTAAGATATTAATTAAATTTTATTACACAGATATACCTTTTTATCTGTTTTTGATGAGAAGACTCAATAACTGTACTTATGTTAAATCACAGCAATTTTCGCTTTTGGTTCCAGTATACTTTCAATGAAGTTCTAATATTCCCATATGTAACCTTCATTTCACAGAAGATTGTATGGTAGAAGAATTTATGCTCCTTCAAAGTAAATTTATTCCTCATATCACAATGCTTTGTGAGATAGAGAGTAATGATGTCTGGTTGTAGTGGCCACTACTAATTTAAAAACGTCTAAATTTACAGTTACTACTAAACTTCTCTTCATCCATATTCTATAACAAGATCAAATAGATGGAAAGTATGCACATTTACTTCATATACTTACCAAAAGGAGAGTGTAGAATGTTTTATATACAAAACTAGTATCATTTATATCGACTCTAGCGGGTATACATTTTTCATTCTTACACTCTACTTTGAGTTAGTATCTAACATGAATGTGCGTACTTTACACATTAATTTAACGAACTATAATTAGAGTTGCAAGCATAGAAAGCTTCAAATTGATAAGTTAGACTTATCAACTAAGACAATATGAAAGGAACGGTTGCATGAACAAAAAAATTATAGTGTTAAATGGAAGCCCAAGAGGAAAAGGTAATACTGCTTCACTGATTGATGAGTTTACAAGAGGTGCGGAAGAAGGCGGAAATACGGTTGTAAGGTTTGACTTACAAGAAATTGACATACACCCATGTCTGGGCTGTTTTGGAGGAGGAAAAAATTCAGAAAGTCCATGTGTTCAAAAAGATGATATGGAACAGATTTATCCTATATATAAAGATGCAGATATTGTAGTACTTGCTTCTCCTATGTACTACTGGAGTATTAGTGGACAACTTAAATGTGCCTTTGATCGTTTGTTTGCTGTGGCGGAATGCGATTCTAACTACGCAAATCCCAAAAAAAATTGTATGATGCTTATGGCTGCTGAGGGTAATTCAGAAAGAAATTTTGAATCAGTCGTACATTATTACAAAGCTTTGCTAAGTCATCTTAGATGGAAAGATTGCGGTATGGTATTAGCTGGTGGAAATATGGAAATAGGTGATATACAGAATAATGATAAGCAACTTGAAGAGGCAAGAAAACTTGGTGCATCGATAAAGTGATTGAAGGAAAAAGTATAAATAAGAAAATTGTATCAAAAACCTTTTATTAGCATGAATAATTAGGTTATGGAGGAAATATTATGAAAGCATTACTTATTAACGGAAGCCCGAATGAACATGGGTGTACTTATACAGCACTTAATGAAGTAGAAAAAACACTAAATAAGCATAATGTAGAAACAGAAATTTTATATCTTGGCAAGAAGATGATTGCGGGTTGCACTGCCTGTATGGCTTGCCTTAAAACAGGACGATGTGTGAAAAATGATTTGGCTACGGAGATTCAAGATAAACTAGATACATTTGATGCTATTATTGTTGGCTCACCAGTTTATTATGGTGGAGCAGCTGGACAATTAATAGCCTTCCTTGACCGCTTGTTCTTCCCAACTGAAAGCAGAATGGCAGGAAAGCTTGGAGCATCAGTGGTATCATGCCGTAGAGGAGGGGCGTCTGCAGCTTTTGATCAACTCAATAAGTATTTTACAATCAGCAATATGCCTGTTGTTTCCTCTCAATACTGGAATCAAGTACACGGCTTTACACCTGAAGATGTAATGAAAGATGAAGAAGGTTTACAGACAATGCGTACTCTTGGCGAAAATATGGCGTGGTTACTATCTTCTATTGAGGCTGGACGTAAAAACGGTGTGCCATCTCCAAAGTATGAAGAACGCATGAGAACGAATTTTATTAGATAAGAGCAGTGAAAGTAGACTATTTAATGTGTAAATTTATAAAAATTAGGAAATAAATAAAATGCTTAGAGGAAGAAAATATTAATTCGCCTTTAGTGCATCCTAAAATTATTCTAAGTAATGATGGATTTTGTTTATGAAAAAATGTAAATAATATTGAGAATCCGCATAATATATTAAATAAAAATTAAGGGAATACATAAAGTAGTAAGAACTTTATGTATTCCCTTAATTGATTCAAGATTATAATAAAAAAGGAGAATGTTAGTATTTGGATAGATAAATATATGGAAATAATATAATTATTACAACAATGGAGCATTAAAAAGCACTTTATTAATTAGTTTGTATTAATAAATTTAAGTTGAGATACTAATAAAGAAATAAAAACAAAATTGAATGTACTATTGAATAAATTATACATAGTTAGGGACAAATATATTATAGATGAGTTAGTACACACTTTTTCCAACATGCAATGAAAAACAATATATTAAATAAATGATATAATTATATTAATATAGACTTGTAAGATGAAATGAGGGGTTGAAAATGATTACAACATTATTAGAAAGAAGGCTATTCATTATACTTGAAATGCTAACTAATAATAAAGGCGTTGTTTTAGAAGATTTTGCAGAAGAATTAGGTGTTAGCACGAGAAGTATTAGAACTTACATTAAACAATTACAGGGGGAGATGCCTAGCAATATAGCAGAAATAATAAGAGACAGCAACTCAGAGTATAAACTAAATATAAAAGACAAGGAAAATTTTCAAGAAATATTAGATTTAAACAGAAGAAAAAAACAAGAATTTTCTCGATTAAATGATCCAGAGGAAAGAGTTGATTATTTAATTAACAGATTAGTAGAATTAAACGATATTGTGACAATAGATGATTTAGCAGAAGAGATTAATGTAGGTAGAACTACTTTAGTCAAAGATCTGAAAAAGGTAGATAAGTTATTGGAAGAGTATGGTTTAGTGCTAAAAAGAAAAACAAACTCAGGTATTAAAATTGAAGGAGATGAAATTAATCTAAGGCTAATTATACTTGAACATATATGTAAATCATATAATGATGCAATAATATTATTTGAAAATAATAATATTATTTCTAAAGAAGAAGTGGTTAAACTTAAAAATGATATAATAGTTAACCTTAAGAAAATTAAGTTTAGTTGTAATGAAACACTAATAGATAATTTAATAAGGTATATAGCAGTAATGTTATTAAGAATTAAAAATAATAACAAAATAAGTTTAGTCAATAAACAGTACAAAATAATTAGGGAATCTAAAGAATATTCTGCCGGAGAAATTATAAAAAACATAATTGAAAAATCACAAAATATAAAAATAGAAGATCCAGAAACAACCTTTATAGTAATGCCGTTACTAGGCAGAAATGCACCTCTTTATCATGAAGCATTAAGAAATTTGATAATTGGGGAAAACATAACATCTTTAAGAGAAGAAATTTTCAAAAAAGTTTTTGAATTTACAGGATTAAGCCTAGAGGAAGATAGTAAATTAATTCAAGGATTAGATTATCATTTGTATTATGCATTAAATAGGATCGTATTAAACATAAAGTATAAAAATCCTATGATAAAAGAAATAAAAGAAAAATTAAAATTATCATTTGAAGCTACTAAAATAGCAGCAACAGTAATAGAAGAAAAATATGAAGTTCAAGTAGGAGAAGATGAAATTGGATATTTAGCATTACATTTTGGTACTTATATAGAGAGGGCTAGTAAAAAATTTATAAAGATTAGTAATGCAGCAGTTATTTGTAGTACAGGTTTTGGTACAGCACAATTACTAATTATAAAATTAAAGAAAATACTAGGAGAAGATATTAATTTTAAATCTTTTTCAGATGGAGATTTTACAGAAGAAATAGCCCAAAAATATGATATGATATTTACCACTGTAGACTTAGATATAGATACAAATTCATCAATAGTAAAAATAACTTCAATTTTTGATGACAGTCAGTTAAAGGGTGAAATAGAAAGCCAAGTGTTTTTAAACAAAAGTAATAAAGTTACGATTAATACGGGAAAATATATTTTAAATAGAATATTAGATAAAAACTTGGTTTTTTATCTAAAAGAAAGTAGCTTAATGAAAAATTTAGAATATATGTTAGACAATTTAATAAAAGAAAATATTGTATCTAATAATTTCAAAAAAAGAGTTATAGATAGAGAAAAGAAAGCTGGAACAGCATTTGGTGGATATATAGCATTGCCACATGCAGTAGATGAAAAAGTAAATAGAGTTATAATTTCATATGGAGTATTAGATAAATTAATTGTAGTTGATGGAAAAGAAGTTGGACTGATAATACTAATGGTGATTCCATCTGAAAGTAAAAATAGTCAGGAAATGATTGTTAAAACATATCAAGAAATAATAGATTTATCCAATAATAAGAAAGTAGTGCAAGATTTAATTAAAACTGAACGATATGAAGAATTTGAAAAGGTTTTAGGGAGGCGATAATTTATGGATTCAGTTATGTTTTTAATATTAATAGGAATTACTGTTTGGATACTTAATTTTATCTTTGGGCTATTACAAATTAAAGATTTCAATAAAAACTATATAGAACTTAGAAAAGTAGGAAAAGTAGCAATAGGTAGAAAAAAAGGAAGACTTAGTTCGGGAACTATAGTATTAATTCAAATTAAAGATGATGGCTTAATTGAAGAATCAAGAATGATGCAAGGCGTAACAGTCACTGCACGAGTTAAAACGTTTAAAGGCCTAGAAGATAAATACATAGGGCAACTTGGTGAAAACGATTTGAAAAAATTCAACAAACCACTTAAAAAGGCAATCTTAGATGCTGTGAAAACTTACAATACTTTTAAGATTAAGGAGGTGAATAAAGAAAAAGAAAATCTAGAAGTGGTTGTTTAATATTTTTAATATAAAATGAGGAGGTTTTTTTATGACACAAATATTTGATATATTAGCGAAAGGTGCAGATTCATTTATGAATCTATTTAGAGCAGGTGGTAACCAATTTGTAGGATTTGTAACAGGTATAGTACCATTATTAATTGCATTACTTGTAACAATGAACGCAATAATAAAATTTATCGGTGATGAAAAGATAGAAGCATTGGCAATGAAATGCGCAAAAAATCCAGTAACAAGATATTTGCTACTACCAGTTGTGGGTACATTCGTATTTGCTAATCCAATGACATTATCACTAGGAAGGTTTATGCCAGAAAAATATAAACCAAGTTATTATGCAGCAGCAAGTTTCTCTTGTCACACAATGAATGGAATGTTTCCACACATCAACCCTGGTGAATTATTTATATTTTTAGGAATAGCAGCAGGTATTACTACATTAGGATTTTCTACTTCAGATTTAGCTATTAGATATTTACTTGTAGGTATGGTTACAAATTTCTTTAGAGGTTGGATAACAGATTTTACAACTTCATATGTAGAAAAACAACAAGGTGTTAAATTAAATACTGAAGTAAAATTAGGATAATTAAGATTAATAAGATAATAAATTAAGGAGTGAATAATTATGGATTATAAAAAAGTTAAGATTAATAAAGGATCAGGTGGATGGGGTGGTCCATTAATAATAGAACCTACAGAAAAGAAGAACAAAGTTGTATATATTACGGGAGGAGCGCAACCAGAAACAGCAGTAAAAATAGCAGAATTAACAGGATGTGAATTAATAGATGGATTCACAAATGGAGTTAAAGATGATGAGATTGCTTGCGTAATAATTAACTGTGGAGGAACATTAAGATGTGGAATTTATCCTCAAAAGAAAATTCCAACAGTAAATATTATGAAAACAGGTAGAAGTGGACCTTTAGCAATGTTTATAAAAGAAGATATATATGTTTCAGCAGTAAGACCAAAAGACGTAGAAGTAATAGAATAAATTAATTATTTATAAAAAAGGAGGCAAATTTAATGGGTTACGATACAAAGAAAAAGATTAGTCAACAAACTGGTGGCCTTGTTGGAAAAATAGGTATAGCAATAGGGAATGTTAGTAGTACATTATTCCAAGCTGGAAGAGATACTATTGATACAGTTATCCATACTATATTACCATTTATGGCATTTGTCGCAGTATTGATAGGTATTATAAATCAATCGGGAATTGGTAATTGGATTGCCAATCTACTTACACCTCTAATTGGTAATGTTGGTGGGCTGGTAGTGTTATCGATTATATGTTCATTTCCATTACTTTCACCATTCTTAGGACCTGGGGCAGTTATAGCTCAAATAGTTGGTGTACTAATAGGTACTGAAATTGGGAAAGGTAATATACCACCACACTTAGCTTTACCTGCATTATTTGCTATAAATGCGCAAGCAGCAGCAGATTTTATCCCAGTTGGATTAGGACTTGCAGAAGCAGAATCTGAGACAGTACAAGTCGGTGTTCCATCAGTTTTGTACTCAAGATTTTTAACAGGTGCACCTACAGTTGTAATAGCTTGGCTTGTTAGCTTTGGACTATATGATTAAATAAGACGTTAAATTAAGCAAGAAAGGGACAAGGTAAGTTTATGAAGATAATATATAAAACTAGAATAGAAGATATTGGTGAAAAGGCTCAAGAATTTATTGAAGCAAATATGTTTATAACATTTAAGGAAAATGCACCTGAAGAATTAAAAGAGTATTGTTTTATTCATGATGAAAATAATTTAACAGAAGAAATTAAAGCAGAAGATATACTATATATAGATGATACTATATATGAAATAAAGGCAGTAGGTGAATTGGTAAACACCAACTTAAATGAACTAGGACATATAACCTATAATTTTCTGGGAGAAGTAGCAGCTAAAGTAGGTGGAACTTTATACTTAGAAAAAAAAGAAATTGCACCAATTGGAGTTGGTACAATCTTAAAAATAATCAGAAAATAGTAATTAATATTAAAAATTAATATCAGAATCAATATAATTATAAGTATTTTTCATTAATTAGTCAATTAGCTAAAAATACTAACAAGCTAATAATTAGAATAGGTAAAATAAATTGTATATACGGAGGGACAAGTTATGACAAAGTCATGGTTAAATATAGAAGGAAAAACAGTAATAGTTACAGGCGGAGCATCTGGAATTGGAAAAGCTGTATCACAAGAATTTTTAAATAATGGAGCAAATGTAGTTGTATGTGATATGAGTCCTAATGCACCTGAATTTGATATAAATGATAATAGTGGAAAAATGTTATATCAAAATACAGATGTAACAAATTATGATAGTGTCAAAGAAATGATCTCAAATACAAAAGAAAAATTTGGAGCAATTGATATTTTAGTAAATAATGCGGGAATAAATATTCCTAGATTATTAGTAGATGTAAAAGAAGCTGAGGGTAAGTATGAATTAGATGAATCTGTTTTTGATAAGATAGTCAATGTTAATATAAAAGGAGTATTTTTCTGTGCACAAGCAGCTGCAAGAGAAATGATGAGGAAAGGTTCTGGTGTAATAATAAATATGTCATCAGAAAGCGGACTTGAAGGATCAGAGGGACAAAGTATTTACGCAGCAACAAAAAATGCTGTTAATTCATTTACAAGATCTTGGTCAAAGGAGCTAGGAAAGCAAGGGGTTAGAGTTGTTGGAGTAGCACCAGGAATATTAGAAGCAACAGGACTTAGGACTTTAGAATATGAATCTGCTTTATCATATACTCGTGGAATTTCAGTTGATGATTTAAGAGCAGGATATAGTAAAACTTCAACTACACCTCTTGGAAGATCAGGAAAATTGTCAGAAGTAGCACATTTGGTTTGTTATCTAGGATCTGAAAAAGCAAGCTATATTCATGGAGTTACTTATAATATAGCAGGAGGCAAAACAAGAGGTTAAGTTTATAATGCTCATAATAACACTTTATAATAAATAAACTATATTAATTATTGCAGTTGAGCTACTGGGATGCTTATCTGCAATAATTATTAAAAAAGAAAGTTAAAAAATTATCAATCAATTATGTTTCTATAATAAATTTTTAAATGAAATAGTTTTATAAATCAATATATAACAGACTTAGAAGAAAATTTTTTATAAGATTTTTAGCTATTTTAGTGGGTTTTATTATTATAAGAATAATTATGAATTATTAAGTAAGTTAATTTTATATCATTATTGTATAAATATATTCATATGATAGAGAGTTAAATTAATTATAGTAAAAAGTTGATTTCTTATAATTTAATATATTGATGATTATTTAACAAACAATCATTTAAGATCATATGATTATTTAATATAAAAACAATTTCTATAGTTTAATAGAAAATAAACTTACTTTAGAAGCGAATTTAGGTGAAGAATAAAATTACTTAAAAGAGTAAATCTACACGAGTGTAAAATTTTAAGTATTTCTATATTTATGTTTATTAAATTAATTTAAAGGGGCTGATATTAATGAAGGTGACAAATGTTCAAGAATTAATAGAAAAGTTGCAAGAAGTAAAAAATGCACAAAAAGAATTTTCAACTTACACACAAGAGCAAGTTGATAAAATTTTTAGAGAAGCAGCTATGGTTGTAGCTAATCATAGAATCAGTTTAGCAAAAATGGCTGTAGAAGAAACTGGCATGGGAATAATTGAAGATAAAGTTATTAAAAATCACTTTGCATCAGAATATATATACAACAAGTATAAAGATGAAAAAACTTGCGGAGTTGTAGAAAAAGATGAAGCCTTTGGAATGACTAAAATTGCGGAACCAATAGGTGTTGTTGCAGCTGTTATTCCAACAACTAATCCAACATCAACAGCAATTTTTAAAACATTAATAGCTTTAAAAACTAGAAATGGAATAATATTATCACCACATCCAAGAGCAAAAAATTCAACTATAGCTGCAGCTAAAATAGTTCTTAACGCAGCAGTTGAAGCTGGTGCTCCAAAAGGAATAATTGGATGGATAGATGAACCATCAGTTGAACTTTCACAAATGCTTATGAGAGAAGCTGATATAACACTTGCTACAGGAGGACCAGCAATGGTTAAAGCAGCTTATTCATCAGGTAAGCCAGCACTAGGTGTTGGTCCAGGTAATACACCAGTTATAATTGATGAAACTGCTCATATAAAGATGGCTGTAAATTCAATACTCCTTTCAAAAACTTTTGACAACGGAGTTATTTGTGCTTCGGAGCAATCAATAATCGCATTGGATTCAGTATATGAAAAAGTAAGAAATGAGTTCAAAGAAAGAGGGGCATATATACTTAATGCTAATGAAGCAGATAAAGTTAGAAAAGCAATATTTATAAATGGAACCATAAATGGAAAAATAGTTGGACAATCAGCCTATAAAATAGCTGAAATGGCAGGGGTTAAGGTTCCAGAATCAACTAAAGTGCTTATTGGAGAAGTAGAATCTGTAGGAGAAGAAGAACCATTTGCACATGAAAAATTATCTCCAGTGCTTGCTATGTATAAAGCAGGAAATTTTGATGATGCAGTAGAAAAAGCAAAAATACTTCTTGAATTAGGTGGACTTGGACATACATCTGTATTATATGTAGATTCAATAAATGGAAAAGAGAAAATAGCTAAGTTTGGTGGAGCTATGAAGACAGTAAGAACTTTTATCAATATGCCAGCATCACATGGTGCAAATGGAGATTTATACAACTTTAAAATAGCTCCTTCATTTACTCTAGGTTGTGGTTCATGGGGTGGAAACTCAATATCAGAAAATGTTGGACCTAAACATCTTTTAAATATTAAAAGTGTAGCTGAGAGGAGAGAAAATATGCTTTGGTTTAAAGTACCAGAAAAAATTTACTTTAAATTTGGATGTCTTGGATTTGCTTTAAGAGAATTAAAGGATATGAATAAAAAGAGAGCATTTATAGTAACCGATAAAGTTTTAGAACAATTGGGATATGTTGATAATGTTACAAGAGTTCTTGAAGAGATAGGGGTTAGCTATAAGATATTTTCAGAAGTGGAGCAAGATCCAACACTAGCTACAGCTAAAAAAGGTGTAGCAGAAATGTTAAGCTTTAATCCAGATACTATTATAGCAATTGGCGGAGGATCACCAATGGATGCAGCTAAAATTATGTGGGTACTATATGAGCATCCAGAACAAAAATTCGAAGACCTTGCTATGAGATTTATGGATATAAGAAAGAGATTATATAAATTCCCAAAACTTGGAGAAAAAGCTATGATGGTATCAATCCCAACATCAGCTGGTACTGGATCAGAAGTTACGCCATTTGCAGTTATAACTGATGAAAAATCAGGCGTTAAATATCCACTAGCTGACTATGAATTAACTCCGGATATGGCTATAATCGATGCAGAATTAATGATGAACATGCCAAAGAGTTTAACAGCTGCTTCAGGGATAGATGCTTTAATTCATGCTATAGAAGCATATGTATCAGTACTAGCTTCAGAATATACTAATGGACTGGCACTCGAAGCAATAAGATTAATATTTAAATATTTACCAGAAGCATATGAAGAAGGTGCAACAAATGTAAAAGCAAGAGAAAAAATGGCACATGCTTCAACTACAGCAGGTATGGCATTTGCTAACGCATTCTTAGGAGTATGCCATTCAATGGCACATAAGTTAGGTGCAGAACACCATATAGCGCACGGTGTTGCTAATGCATTACTAATTAATGAAGTTATAAGATTTAATGCAGTGGACAATCCATTAAAACAAACTGCATATCCTCAATATAAATATCCAAATGTTAAAACTAGATATGCTAGAATTGCTGATTATTTAAACTTAGGCGGAAAAACAGAAGATGAGAAAGTTGAATTACTAATTAAAGCTATAGAGAAATTAAAAGAAAAATTAAATTTACCAAAGACAATTAAAGATGCAGGAGTTACAGAGAAGAAATTCTATGCAACTTTAGATGAAATGTCAGAGCAGGCATTTGATGATCAATGTACAGGAGCTAACCCAAGATATCCGTTGATAAGTGAAATCAAACAAATGTTTATAAATACTTTTGATGAAGTAGAATAAATATGTTTATAAAGGGGCAGTAAATGTGAATATTGAAGAATGTAAAGAAATAATAAAGATGAGAGAAGAAATAGTAAGCATGAAAGATGAAATATCAAAATTAAATAATTTAGTATTTGATATGATAAAAGAGATTAAGATTAATACAAGTATAAAAATTAAAAGTGAAAATTCTAAGGAAATAGATGACATTTTGAGAAACTGTTTAGACAATTTTTAGTATAGAAGCTTATACTAAAAGGATAAGTGTAAGATTTTCGCTGAATAAAAATATAGGTAACAATTTAAAAGAATATATATTTTATAAAAATTATGTATGGAGGTAGGATAAGAAAATGAGTAAAGGGATATCGTTAGATTTATCAAAAGTTGCACCATTTTTAGAAGAAGCTGAACTTAGCAAGATGGAAAGTATGGTTAAAGCAGTTCATGAAGATTTGCATAACAGAACTGGCGCAGGTAATGACTTTTTAGGATGGATTGACCTTCCAATAGATTATGATAAAGAAGAATTTGCAAGAATAAAAAAAGCAGCAGAAAAAATTCAATCGGATTCTGATGTTTTAATAGTTATTGGAATTGGTGGATCATATCTTGGCGCTAGAGCAGCAATTGAGATGTTAACAAATAACTTCCATAATGTATTAGAAAAGGATAAGAGAAAGGTTCCACAAATATTCTTTGTTGGCAATAATATAAGTTCAACATATATGGCAGAACTTTTAGAAGTAATTGAAGGAAAAGATATAAGTTTAAATGTAATTTCCAAATCAGGTACAACTACAGAACCTGCAATTGCATTTAGAATTTTAAAATCATATTTAGAAAAGAAATATGGAGTAGTAGAAGCGAGAAAGAGAATATATGCAACAACAGATAAAGCTAAAGGAGCTTTAAAAACATTAGCTGATGCAGAAGGATATGAAAGCTTTGTAGTTCCAGATGACGTTGGAGGAAGATTTACAGTATTAACAGCAGTTGGATTATTACCAATAGCTGCAGCTGGAATCAATATTGACGAAATGATGAAAGGTGCTGCTGATGCAAGAGAAGCTTACTCAGTTCCAACAATTAAAGATAATGATGCCTATAAATATGCAGCAGCTAGAAATTCATTATATAACAAAGGAGCAGAAATTGAAGTATTAGTTAACTTTGAACCATCACTTCACTATTTTAATGAATGGTGGAAGCAATTATATGGAGAATCAGAAGGTAAAGATCACAAAGCATTATTTCCAGCAGCAGTTGATTTTTCAACTGATCTTCACTCATTGGGTCAATATATTCAAGATGGAAGAAGAATACTTTTTGAGACAGTTATAAATGTAGAAAAAACAAAATATGAAATCAATATAGAAGAAGCTGATAATGATTTAGATGGCTTAAATTTCTTAGCAGGAAAGTCTATGGATTTTGTTAATAAGAAAGCATTCCAAGGAACTTTATTAGCTCATAATGATGGAGGAGTTCCTAACATAGTATTAAATGTACCAGAACTTTCAGCATATTATTTTGGATACATGGTTTACTTCTTTGAAAAAGCTTGTGCAATAAGTGGATACCTTCTAGCAATAAATCCATTTAATCAACCAGGAGTTGAAGATTATAAGAAGAATATGTTTGCTCTACTCGGGAAACCTGGGTATGAAGAGTTGAAGGCAAAACTAGAGAAGAGACTTTAATTGAAAAATTAAAAAGTGATTCAAATAATAAATTTAGTTTAAACGGCCAAAGTCCTAAATTCCATTGGACTTTGGTCTTTTAGTCGTGCTTTAGAGATTTAGTTAAAATTTATTAATTTTGATCCGTTTTGCAACTTCAGTTATAAATTCGCCATCTATTCCTGTAAGCTCTTTTGAATTAGGAGCTATATAAGCAAAAGGAATATCGTTAGATGAAGAAATTGTTAATTGTTAATACGCCTTCTTCTTTAATTCTTTCTAATCTATCTTTTTGCTATTGTGGTTGATTTATGGATTTTAAAATTTTCTTTAAGATAACGTTCTTTTTTTGAGCAGCTGTTGAGTAGCACATATTTTTAATGTAAGCATAAGTTTGAACAGTATTATTTTTATAAAATATAAAATCAATAAATTTCTTTTCTTCGTCATTTAAATTATTAAGAGCAAATCTAAGTTCTTCATAATCACATTCTTCACAAAATAAATCTTCTAAACTAGTATTTTGTGAAGGAAAATTTGTTTCAATATCATTATGAAATGATAAGGCATCATTTCCTTCAGTAAATTTTTTTGTTTGGATTCTTTTTATAAGATCATTTATATTATTTCTAATGGCATTAGTAGCATAACCAACAAATCTATGCTTTTCTAAATTATATAAGGAAATACATTTAAAGAGAGTTTCATAACATTCATTTTGAATATCCCGACTTTCATATCTATCAATGAAAGTCTTTTTAGAAATATTAAGAATGAAAGGCTTAAATTCTTCTGCTAATTTTTCTTTTGATAGCATATCACCATTTTTACAATTGGTAACTAATTCTTCAATGTATTTAAAATTCATATAAACCTCCTGTTAATTAATGTTTATTTGTATATTTTGTAGAGGAAATAAAAATAATCTCTACATTATAGTATATATGTGTTTATTGCAGATATCTCATATAGAAAGAGAAAATTAATTAAGTTTTTAGTTGTGATGTGAGATTTTTTGTTAGAAGTTCTTAGTTGCAGCATAGCTACTTTTTTTACAATATAAATATACCCAGTATTTATTTTACGAGCATTCATGTCCTGGTATCTTATTATTCAGATAAGTCTTGCCTTCTAATGGTTTAAATCCAGATATCTCTATCTCTGTTATAGAGGGAAATGTAAAGTTAAGAGTATAATTATTTCCATAAAAAGTAGCTGTCATTCCATCTCCTGTAAAAACTGCTGTATTTGTAAGGAAAATAACCTTTTTATTTTCTGTTTTCCTATCTACTTCATAAGCAGTAAAATCAAAAGAAGTATTATTTACATTAGAAATTACAACTTCACAATAATTTTTTAAATTTAAGTCATTATCTCCCAAACACCTCTCATCCCAATAAGTGCCTTCATACAATTTAACTTTACTATTTACTTTTTGAGAGACATTATTTTTATCTTTTACTAATTGTTCATTTGGACTTATTTTAGTAGACTGTATAGAATTTGTATTATTTAAATCTGTTTCTTTTTTTTCATCAACACTATTTTGCTCATTAGTAGCTTGTATTGGATTATTAATATCTTTTGAACTATCTTCTAAAGTTTGGTTTTCATTAGTAGCTTGTATAGATTTATTTGCTTTTTTATCACTATTACAACCAACTAAAATGAAAATCAAACTTAAACAAAATATCAAAACTAAGTTCTTTTTCATAATTCAAACCCCTTTAATTTAAAAATTAATAATTATAATAATAGTATATTAAAAGTATCTATTTTATCTATAGATTACCTGTAAAAAGTTTAGATTATTACCGAATATTAACTTTTGAGTTATTATATAAATATTTTAAATTATGGGATGGTTTGTAATAGGTATAGTGCAAATTATATATAGTGCTTAATTTTTTTTATCTAAATTAAAGAAAATAATTTTAAATTAATCCAGATTGATGAAGATTAAAGTAAATTATTTTCTTATTCAAACTAATAAATCTATGATAACTAGACACATTTCTATTTGTGTCTAATTATAAGACATATTTCTTGTTTTGTTTTTTGAACAAACTTAAATATGCTTTTATAATACAGTTATAGAGAAAAAAGAAAATATTTACGTCTTTAAAAGGAGGAAAAATAAATGAAAGTAAATAAAACACCGCTTATTGAGAATTTAAAAAATAATCATTATGGAGTTGGTACATTTTTTGATTTAGAAAAAGATTTATTATGGAAAAAAGAATATAATTTAAATTCATGGTTTGTAATTGGTCATGCAGAAGCCGAAAATCATACCTTGAATTTCTTATTTCACTTAATGCTTATGAATAATGAAGGACAACCACCTGTTATGCAATCTGTTGTTTCCATAACGGATGAGACAACAGGATGGTATTATGGAGATGATATAGTTTTACCTGTATCAAGTATAGAAATTTCAGAAGATAATCTAGGTATAAAGGTGCCTAATGGATCTATGTCAGGAAATTTAGAAAAGATGACATTTAAAGCACAAATAGCAAATGGAAGTATCGATGTAATTGCAAAACCTGTAGGTTTCCCAATATATAACGCTGGTACTGGATATTTTCCACTTTTAGATATGAAGGTTCATCAATATTCTATTCCTATTATGGAGACTATTGGAAGCATTACGATTGAAGGACATACATATGAAATAAATGGTACTTCTTGGTTTGATCGTCAATGGCAGAATCAAGGAAAGGAAATTACAGGACATTGGACTTGGATGGACTTAAATTTAGATAATGGTGATAGACTAAGCCTTTGGGATGTAGTAGATGATGCTACTAATATTGAAACTGCTTGGGCAACTGTTCTTCATCCAGATGGAACACAAGCTGTAGTAGCAGTAGAGCCTTTAAGAAAAGGAGAAGCTAATTACTGGACTAGTGAAAAATCTAAACAGACTTATCCAACTCACTGGATTGTAAAAATACCTGAATATGATGCATGCTTGGAAGTTACACCAGCACCAGCAGAGCAGGAAATAGTATCAGTAGTACCTCCACTTAACAAATATGAAGGTGCAAGTGCAGTAAAAGGTACTTATAAAGGCAAACAAGTAAACGGCTATTGTTATGTGGAATTAGTAGGTTATTGGCGTTAACACTATTTCAGCATAATTTAAAAGATGTATTTAATATAATAAATTTAGACATATTAATATGAATGATGAGTATTAAACAATTATATTTATAAAAATAGGATTAAGCGAAAAAAGCTTAGTCCTATTTTTGTTTTAAATAAAGATGGAATTTTTAAAGCTGCTGTATTAACAATTGTCAATTCATTAATCTGTAAATGATTGTATAGATATTGTATAATTATATGGATATGAAGAAAATAAAATCATATTTTAGAATTACAGATGGATAAAGGGGAAGGAAAATGACTGATATGAAATCCACAGCTAAAAAAGATTTGCGAATAGATAGAACTCATAAGATATTATGCAATGCATTATTGGATCTTTTAAAGAATCATACATTTGAAGAGATACGAGTAAAAGATATATGTGAAAAAGCTATGGTACATAGATCTACATTTTATACGCATTTTGAAGACAAAAATCATTTATTAACATATGGTCTTCAGGACATGATAAATTTAATCACCTCTTTAAAAACATCTAAAAGTGATACTGAAACAGCTAATGAAATAATCCAAAAAGTATTTAATCACGTATATGAAAATCACAGTTTATATGAATTACTGCTTTATAAATGTAATAGCAATACTACAATAAGTATTTTTCAAGAACAGATTTCTTATGATTTCAAGAATAAGTTAGCTCATGAAGCAGAAAACGAAGAAAAATCGGCTATGAACCTTGAAATTGCTTCACAATTTTATGCAGGGGCAATCATCTCTGTCATAACCTGGTGGCTGAAAAAAGGAATGTTAATTCCTATTGAACAAATATCTGAGGAGTTAACTGTTTTGCTTTTAGGAAAACAGTCGTATTTCAGTATAAATAACTATTAGAATTCTAGATAATGATTTTACTTGAGAAAGGCACCACATCACCACTCAAGTCTCACAATACATTCAAGGTGACTGGTTGTCATACTCCTGCAATAATGTAACGATAATGTTCTTCTTACCTTCAGTCATTCTGAGCAATTCTCTTGTTTTTATTGCCATGATAAAAGGCATTCTATGATTTTTATTTATTATAGAATGCCTTAAGGGTATACTTAATTTCCAGACTTTATTTTATAGATTCTTATTTAACATAGCCTAAATTAGACATGGTTGAAACCCGTGTTGATTATTAATATTAAACTTTACCTTGATAAAGCGATATGTCCAATTAAAGTAACTAGTGCTATAACAGCAAAAAAATTATGATACAATATCCATGACTTTGTATTTTTAAGTCTTTTTTTGATATAAAAACAAGCGGCAGAAGCAATACAACTTAGTAGACAAATTGTTCCCATGATATATGGTAATATTCCAACTTGTGAAAAATGTGAAAATGATAGAATACCATGAAGTACTGCAGAAACAATTAATATAGTTGCAACAGGTTTATGAGTTTTCATAAGTTTTGTATCTATTTTTTAAAAAAGGTAGACTGCTTTTTATTAAGCCTTTTTGTAATAAATTTTACTATAAGAATCATTAAACACATAGCAGCTATTATTGACGCTATATGATCTATTCTTTCAATTAGAATCATTCTACTTTAAATTTGCAAATCTATTTTCTATTTGCTTAAGCCACTTTACCTTTTTTTCTTTTGGACTGGATTTTACCATGTTTAAGCTCAGCCATTTCACATTTTTACATCCTGTTTTCTGTAAAGTTCCCCTTATGAAAGCCTTTTTTATTGCATTACCAAAAAGTAACTTGTACATTATTGAGGGGGTATTCATAGTGGTTATTACCGTAACACCTTTGAGTTTATTCAGTAATGTAACCATCCCATAACCTGAACTCGTGTAATCATAGGTTTCTCCAGGGAAAATTACTTTATCAATAAACCCTTTCATTAAAGCAGGCATTAATTCCCACCAAATAGGGAATATAAAAACTAGATGATCCGCTGCTTTTACGCGTTGCACATATTCCATTGCTTTTGCGTCTATGGATTTTTTATTTCTAAATGCTAATAAGTCTTCAGAAGTCATAACTGGATTAAATTTATCGCGATCCAAATGAATGATATCAATTTCGTGACCTGCTTTGCCAAGACCACTTTGAACTGAATTTAAGATAGCGTTGCAATAACTTCCTTCATATGGATGATTAAAAACAATGACAACTCTCATAACAAATATCCTCCAATGTCTTTATTTAATATTTATTATAAGTTTAACCTCTATGTCGAATAGATGCATTAACAATTGTTAATATCAGATGATAATTTATTACGAATTCTGCTTAAAGAAACAGGTGTTATGCCTAAATACGACGCAATATAATGGTGAGGAATGCGTTCTAAAATTTGTGATTTTTGTGAGCATAGTTCAATGTATCTTTTTTGTGGGGAATTTTTTATTCGAGAAAGAAACAATTTATTATAATGCACGAATCTTTCTGCCAATATTTGAGTTGAGTATTCCTTTAGTTGAGGAAACATATTTAACAATTTTTGATAATCATCTTTTTTTATAACCGTAAGATGTGAAAACTCAAGAGTTTCTAAATTGAATAAACTTGGCTCATTAAAGTAAAAGCTCTCATAGGAAGATACCCCTTGTTGTTCGAAAAAAAATTGAAATGTAATATCTCTTCCATCATCATTAAACCATAATCTTAAGCAACCTTGATTTATAAAGTATAAGCAAGTAGCTATATCTCCTTCTTTTAAAAGTGTTGTCTTTGGAGGAACTCGAACATCAGTAAACATTGTTTTGATTTTTTCCCAATTATCGTTTATATCAGGTATAGAATCATAAAAATATGAATTCATAGCAGTATTCAACTCCTTTTCAATAATATCACTCTCATGTTAGCTTATTCATTCCGCAGTGACCAAGGTACAATAAATAACCAAAGTATAAATTTCCACGTTCTGTTCTCCTGCAGATCCAGATACAAAACGAATTGGAAAGCAATGATTCAGTAAATATACCATATGAAATGATAAAGAATACATTAAGTGACTTTCTTAAGCTACTTGAAATCACTGCTCCAAAAGATAAAAGTTTTACTACAATTAATTATAGGTAAGATAACTATAAAAAACAAGAAAGATATAGATAGAGTAGAGCTAAACTTTCCTTGCTGATTGCTAAGACTGAGGAAGTGCGTGGAAATCAGCATACTAGATAACAATGTTCAATGGGATTCATGTGAATTTGTAAGAAGTATATTCATGCGTACGTCATAATTAGATAATATGAATTATATTGCTATTTAATAAAAATTCATATATAATAATTTCAGCAACATATTGATAACGAATATCATTTACAAATGATGCTAAGTATCGTCAATGTTTTTGAAAAAAATTATTAAACATCTTAACTTATTTATATATTTTATAAAGAGTTTTGAATGCTATTTAATAAAAAGATTAAAAAGAATTTTGGTGATATCAAGTGAAACTTGATTCAGGTGGGGTTTGATCCCCAGCTGAATCTTAGTTGAACTTATCCAGGAGCTTGCAGCCGTTATCTCCCACTTAAGCAGATAAGTGAGAATCCAAATCTTGTATTTGGGTATTCGAACTTAGTTAACTCGTGTATACGAGTTAACTTCCTTATGAAAATGATTTAGTGTGAATCGGTTAAGCAGACATCTCAAATCTATGATTTGATGATGGTCGCTTACTCTGTGAGTACTCATCTGACTTTAGGAAGAGGAGTTTCAAATACGTGGGAGTGTTACGGATGCTAGCTATCGGATAAATAGAGAGGGTGATAAAAACAATTTGGGAAAGTACATAATACATAGGTTAATCCACTTAATACCTGTTTTATTTGGAATAACATTTTTAACATTTGCGCTTACATATCTTTCTCCAGGTGACCCAGCAGAATTAATGCTTAGTGCGACTGGAATTACTCCATCTCCTGAACTTATACAGCAAGTTAGGGGAGAATTGGGATTAAATAAGCCGTTTTTAATTCAATATTTCAATTGGCTAACAAGTGTGTTCGGAGGAGATTTTGGTATTTCCTATAAATATAGCAAACCAGTATTGGATTTAATATTAAGAGCTTTGCCTGCTACTTTTAAGCTTGCAGGAATGACAATGTTAATGACGATGATTATAGCACTTCCACTTGGGATACTATCAGCACTACATAGAAATAAGTTATTAGATAACATAATTAGAGTAATATCATTCATTGGAATATCACTGCCGGCACCTTGGATTGCAGTAATACTAATGTACATATTTGCTCTGAAGCTTAAAATGCTTCCAGTGATGGGTAATGCAAACTGGACAAGTATTATATTGCCTTCGGCTTCAATGACAATTTTATTAGCATCTAGATATATTAGGCAGGTAAGGGTATATATACTTGAAGAGATATCTCAAGATTATGTAATTGGTGCAAAAGCTAGAGGAGTTAAGGATAGAGCTGTACTATTAAGGCACGTTCTGAGGAGTACTTTAGTACCAATTATAACTCAATTGGGATTATCCTTTGGAGTGCTACTTGGAGGGGCAGTTATTATAGAAACTATCTTTTCTTGGCCAGGAGTGGGGAAATTAGCTATAGAGGCTATATTCACAAGAGATTATCCATTAATACAAGGGTATGTTGTATGGATGACTATTATTTATATGCTAATTAATATGCTGGTAGATATTTCATATTATATTTTAGATCCACGCATGCGTTTAGAAAAGGGGGCTTAATTTGGAAGGTACAATCTTAATTTTAAGAAAAAATAAATCATTTGCGTTTATTTGTATGTTAGCACTTGGTTTAGTTACAATAGGTATACTTGCACCATATATAGCTCCCTATGATCCACTTAAAACAGACATGATGAATTCACTAAAGGGACCAAATGCTATGTTTCTACTAGGTACAGATCAATTAGGAAGGGATTTACTTTCTAGAATATTACATGGAACATTGAATTCTTTAAAAATGACATTCAGTCTAGTAGTGATAATATTTATAATTGGAACAGCATTAGGTACCTTGGCAGGTTACTTTGGTGGAATAGTTGATACAATAGTAATGCGATTTTGTGATATTTTCCTTGCATTTCCTGGAATTATTTTTGCTATTGCAGTTGCAGGAGTACTTGGACCTAGTTCAATAAATACTGTTATAGCCTTAGCAGTAGTAAATTGGCCTAAATATGCACGCTTGAGTCGTGGATTAGCCATGTCTATAAGAAAAAAAGATTACATTAAAGCCGCCAAAATGGGAGGTGCCAAAGAGTATCAGATAATTTTAAGGTATGTACTGCCTAATATTATACCATCTCTTATTGTAATGGCTACTATGGATATAGGAACTATGCTGCTCGAAATCTCATCCCTTTCGTTTTTAGGTCTTGGCGCTCAGCCACCTACTCCAGAATGGGGTTATATGATTAATGAAGGTAGAACATACATACAAACTGCACCTTGGCTTATGATATATCCAGGTATTGCAATGTTTATAACTGTAACTATATTCAATTTACTCGGAGAAAACATTAGAGATATATTAGATCCCAATAAACAATATGAAGGAGAAATTTAACGAATGAAAAAGAAATTAGTAATTTTAAGTTTAATAATTATGTTGTTTACAAGCCTTGTTGCTTGTACAAATAGCAATTCTCAGAATAATGCTGGTAAAAATGAAGCAAAAAACATTGTAGTTGGACTAAATCTGTATCAAACAAATTTAGACCCAGCTCTTGAATGGAATGGTTGGTATGTTTCCATGTATGGTATAGGTGAAACTTTAGTTAAGTTTAATAAAAATATGGAGGTAGAACCTCTGCTTTCTGATTCATGGAAAAAAGCAGATGCTTTAACTTGGCAGTTCCATATTAGAGAAGGAGTTAAATTCCAAAATGGTACTCCCCTTACAGCAAGTGCTGTAAAGTCATCCATGGAAAGAGCATTGAAAGCAAACCCTAGAACACAGGAAATGCTAAATGTTAATTCTATAACAGCAGATGGGCAAGAGCTTACTATAACTACAAAAGCGCCTCATACAACACTACTCGGGAATCTTGCAGATCCTATAAATTTAATAATAGATACTAGTATGGCTGAGGATACTATCGCTAAAGCCCCAGTAGGTACAGGTCCATTCAAAATTAAATCATATACTGATAGTTCTGAGGTAGTAGTAGAAAGATATGATGATTATTGGGGTGGAAAAGCACTTATAAATCAATCGACTTTCAAATATATTAAAGACGATAATACACGTTCAATGGCACTACAATCAGGAGAAATAGATGTAGCAAACAATGTTTCAATTAATAATTTATCGCTATTTGAGGATGAGTCTAAATATAAAATAAGCACAACGACTAGTCTTAGAATAGTAATGTCATATTTTAATTTTAGCAATGAGTTCCTAAAAGATCCAGCAGTCCGCATGGCTATTGCTTTAGGTGTTGATAGAGAATCTTATGCGAGTACGCTCCTAAAAGGTACTGCTGTACCAGCTACAGGACCTTTCCCAGGATCATTGCCTTTTGGAGATAAGAACCTTACTGGATATAAGTATGATCAAGCAGAAGCAATTAAAATATTAAATGATGCAGGATATAAAGATAATGATGGTGATAAAATTTTAGAGAAGAATGGTAAAAAGTTAGCATTAAATATTGCTGTATTCCCAACACGTGCTGAGATTCCAGTAATTGGAGAAGCAATGCAAGCACAGCTTAAAGAGATTGGTATAGATGCTAGTTTAAAATCTTATGAAACTGTAAATCCAATTTTAAAGAGTGGAGATTTTGATCTTTGTTTATACAATGTAAATACAGCAACAACAGGAGATCCACAGTCATTTTTGGAGTTATATTTTAGAACTGGTGGAAGCACAAACTTTGGAAAATACAGTAATGCAAATGTGGATGCCCTAATCGATCAATATAAAAATGAATATGACACTGAAAAGAGATATGATATGGCTACAAAAGTACAACAGACTCTAATTGATGATAATGCAGGTTTATTCCTAGTTACGCCAATGAGTAATAGAGTAAGCAAGAGTACAGTTAGTGGAATGGAAGTTTATCCAATTGATTTCTATATGTTGGATAACAAAGTAGATATAAAATGATAGATAAAAAAATCTTAGATATAAATAATTTATACATAAGATATGGGAAGCAAGAGCCTGTAGTGAAAAATGTAAATATGTCAATTAACCATAAAGAGATAGTTGGGATAGTAGGCGAAAGTGGAAGTGGAAAATCAACGCTTATACGTGCAATATTAGGTATACTCCCTACAGGAAGCAGTATTTCTTCTGGAAACATTATTTTTAAGGATAGAAATATTCTTGAATATTCTAAGAAAGATTGGAGAGAAATGCGAGGAAATAGGATAGCAATCATATTTCAAGATACAGGGCGGTCATTAACTCCTATCTTAAAGATTGGAGACCAATTTATTGAAACTATAAGGAGTCACTTTGATATTTCAAAGCTTGATGCACATGATAAAGCTATTGATATGCTTGGAAAAATGAGGTTGCCTGATGCAGATCGTATAATGAATTCATATCCATTTGAACTCAGTGGTGGTATGAAGCAAAGAGTTGCTATAGCTATGGCAATGACTATGGAACCAGAACTTCTCTTAGCTGATGAGCCTACAAGTTCTCTTGATGTAACTATCCAAGCACAGGTTGTAAGAGAAATGATGGAACTTAGAGATAATTTTAACACAAGTATAATAATAGTTACTCATAATATGGGGGTAGCGTCTTATATGTGTGATAAAATTGGAGTAATGAATCAGGGTAAATTAGTTGAATGGGGAATAAAAGATCAGGTTATAAATAACCCAAAGAGTGAATACACTAGAAGTCTGTTATCAGCAGTACCTGAACTAGGAGGATACAACATTGAGGGAAGAGAAAGAAACAATACTTAAAATTAAAAATCTTACAAAGAAGTTTAATCTACAAAATGGTAAGAAATTAACTGCAGTTGATAATGTAAGTTTTGAATTATATGAAGGTGAATGTTTAGGGATTGTTGGTGAAAGTGGTTGTGGTAAAAGTACCATAGCAAAAATTCTGACTCAATTGGAAATTGTAACTTCAGGGAATATCATTTATAAATCTAAGGATATTACTAATCTGAAGGGTGAAGAGCTTAGACAAAATCGAAGAAATCTTCAAATGATATTTCAAGATGCTGCTGAATCCTTCAATCCCCGTATGAAAATTGGAGAGATTGTAAGTGAGCCGCTTCTAAACTTCAAGCTTATGAATAAACGCGAGGCTGAAACGGAAGCAAAAAAACTACTTGCCATGGTTGGGATAACCGAGGATTTTATGAAAAGATACCCTCATCAGTTAAGTGGAGGACAAAAGCAGAGAGTTGCAATAGCAAGAGCAGTATCTCTGCAGCCTGAAATTATAGTATGTGATGAAGCTACATCTGCTTTAGATGTTTCTATACAGGAACAAGTCATTAAGCTGCTTATGAATTTGCAAAAAGAGAAGGGGCTGTCATATATTTTTATAGGTCATGATTTGGCAGTAGTTAGAAATATAAGTCATAGAATCATAGTAATGTATCTTGGACGAATTGTTGAAGTAATTGATAGTAATAAGCTTATTACAGATGCTGCTCATCCATATACGAAAGCATTATTAGATTCAGTATTCTCTGTTAAAATGAAAAATAAAACTGAAATAGAAAGCATAAAAGGATAGGTGCCAAGCCCTTCTGAAATACAGATTGGATGCGCCTTTAGCTCAAGATGTACAAAATGCATGGATAAATGCTTAAAGGAAAAACCGGAACTAAAAGAAATAGGAACAAATCATTTCACTGCTTGTCATCTATTCGAAGAATAGAAAAGATTATTTTGACTTTTACATCATGACTTGTCAAATAGTAAGAGCACTACTTATGATATAGAAAAGTTATAAGTAGTGCTTTTTATTTTAAATAGTAGAGGAGAAATTAATCTTTACGTATGAATTGTAAAAGCTAATGAATGATATGGGAAGATAGGAGTTGACTAAATTAAAGATGTTTAAATTTGATACAGAAAAAATATTTACTAATAAAAAATATATAATCTTACTAGCAATTTTATGTACATTTTTATGGGGAAGTGCATATCCAGCAATTAAGCTGGGGTATGACGTTTTTGGAATACATTCAGATGATAGTTACTTAAAATTAATATTCGCTGGATACAGATTTTTAATAGCTGGAATAATTTTAATCACTATACAGAAGTTAATGGGAAAAAGTATAATGCCTAAATCTATAGGTGATTTTAAAGGCTTTATGTTATTAGGATTTATATATACTCTAATGCAGTATGTATTTCTTTATATAGGTATGGCTAATACCACAGGAGTAAAGAGTTCTATACTTGGTTCGTTAAGTTCCTTTATAAGTATTTTCCTTGTTCACTTTATTTATAAAGATGACAAGCTATCTGCAAAAAAGATTACAGGTTGTATTATTGGGTTTTTATCAATCATAGTGCTTAACTTTGAAGTTGGTACAATAAACGGATCGTTTAAATTAATGGGTGATGGACTTCTAATTTTTTCAGCATTAATGGGTTCTGTTGGAAGTATATATAATAAAAACTTAGTAAAGACAAATGATGTTTTTGTTATAACAGGATGGCAGCTTATATTTGGAAGTTTAATGCTTATTATAATAGGAAAATCAGCTGGTGGAAATCTGTCCATTGCATCTGCAGAATCTGGAATATTATTATTATATATGGCACTTTTATCATCTGTGGCATTAGTAATATGGTCTACGCTATATAAATATAATAAAGTTGGAAATATCACTATGTATAACTTTTTAACACCTATATTTGGTGCAATACTATCTGCTTTCTTACTTGGAGAGTCAATATTTGAGGTTAAAAGCTTGATAGCCTTAGCTTTAGCTTGCACGGGTATATGGATTGTTAATCGGAAGTAAAGAACAATTTTTGAATTTTTTATAAAAAAATTTGTAATGAATCAATGTAGAAAAAATATTATCTGCAGCAGATGGACCAGCATAATTATATGCGCCCTGTTTTGAATACTGAAGATACATTTCAAATTTTTCTTAATTATCATTTTTCTACGTGTGAAAGACTAGAACTGCTAGGAGCAAGTGCATATACAGTAGATATTTTGAGAAAGGAATAAGTAAAGAGAAGATAGTTAAGATTGTCTTGATTATGAAGAGCCCTTGAAAATACAAGTTTAGTATTTTCAAGGGTTTTAATTAATTATTTAGGCTATGTTAATGAATAGTGTTGATAATATAATAAATTTAAAGTGAAGCAATTTTAAACCTTCCCTTAATTTACACTTTTATGAAAACACTTTAAAACAGAGTCGCTTGGAAGCATAATATACCATTACTAAATCCTTTTATAATATTTCCTTCCTGTTTTATATAAACTGGGTTACATCCATAGACAGGATGAATATATTTTACTTCTATCTCATTAGTTTGAGTTGTATCACGAAGTTCTTTTAGGATAAACATTCCTTGTACAACTGGATTTTCTGTAAGGTGAATGGAATTTGTATCTCCTGTTAGATGACTAAAATCTGCAATTTCTTCTTTTGAAAAATTACGCCATAAAGTACCAGTATCTTCAACAATTTCTGGTTGAACAGGTTCTTTAACTGTTACATTCATCATTAAATAAACCGTTAATGTTTCTGTAATTTTATTATTATCATATCCACTACAATTGATTACACAAAGTTTCCTATTACTTTTTACAACTTCATTTTTATAAGTTTCCTTATCTGATTTGGGTTGAAATCGTTGATATTTTATTTTAGCAATAAATGCACCATCATAAAAAAAATCTTCCTTTGTAGTAAATGCTCTAAATAAATCTATCATTTTATTATTCTCCTATATCACTGTTATAATATCCCACAAAAATTATAATTGTGTTCTTATTTAATTATACAGAATATCAATTATAATTCCAATACTTAACATTACTATATATAAATTGCTTCTCTAATTTTAAAATCATTTAACTTAGTATTAGAATGAGAAGTGTGTGATTGAATTAATAAACGCTTAGTTTTTACGGTATCTTTTTCAGTATCAAAGAATTGTAACCATTTAAACCAGTACATATAATTTGCAAGATACTTTTTTACTACTTAGAATACAAAGAAAGACAAGAAAAATATAATTATAGTAAAAAATATTCTTAAAAAGAAATACTATTTTAAAATAGATACATATATTTTATATAATAGTAGAATTTATAAAAGTAAGGAGATTTATTATGATTATCAATAAAGTATTTTATAAATCAATATTTAAAAACTTATTTTCTGATTCCTGTAAAATTAAATTTTGGGATGGAGAGATTGTAAATTATGGCGAAGGAGAATCTAAATTTGAAATAATTTTTAATAAACCTATTCCTAAAGCTGATATCCTTAGTGATCCTTCATTAGCCTTTGGTGAAGCTTATATGACTAAAAAAATAGACATAGTAGGCAGTATTGAAGATGTTGTAGCATCTATATATAACAATAAGGAAAGCTTCCTAGGTAATAGTAGTAAATATGCACATATAATTAAGAAAATTTCAAATAATCTTAAAAATAGTAAGGAGAATGTTCATAATCATTATGACATTGGAAATGACTTTTATAAATTATGGCTAGATGAGAGCATGACTTACTCTTGTGCATACTTTAAAACTCCTGAAGATACTTTATATCAAGCTCAAGAAAATAAAGTAAATCATATTTTGAAAAAACTATCATTAAAAGAAGGTCAAACATTACTTGATATAGGTTGTGGATGGGGTGAATTAATTCTTAATGCAGCTAAAAAGTATAAAGTTAAAGCTATGGGTGTAACTCTAAGTACTGAACAATTTGTTAGAGTTCAAGAGAGAATAAAAGAAGAAGGTTTAAGCAATCTTGTTGAAGTTCAACTTATGGACTATAGAGAAATAAAAGACAGAAAATTTGACAGAGTAGCAAGCATTGGCATGGTAGAACATGTTGGGAAAGATCATCTTAATGAATATTTTACTAAAGTTAATGAGTTATTAACTGATGGTGGATTATCAATGCTTCATTGTATAACAGATCAAGAAGATAATGAAGAAGGTGGAACAAATTCATGGATTAATAAATATATTTTCCCAGGTGGATACGTACCATCGGTTAGAGAATTAATTTGTCACATAGCATCTGAAAAACTTTGTTTAATTGATGTAGAAGACCTTAGAAGACATTATGGAAAAACTTTAGAAATTTGGATAGAAAATTTTGAAAATGCAGTACCTGAAATAAGTAAAACTAAGGATGAAACATTTATAAGAATGTGGAGATTATATTTAAATGCATGTGCAGCATCTTTTAAGTGTGGTAACATTTATATTCATCAATTCTTATTTACTAAAGGAGTAAATAATGAATTACCATGGACTAGAGAATATATATATGAAAATAATTAATGGTAAGGCTATGTGATAAGATTATCTGAAAAACAGCAGGATTTAAAATCTAAGAGATGTTTTATTGAGAAAAGTTTTGTAAGATAAAAGGACGGGATATAGTTCTGTAATAGGAATTATATCCACTCTTTTAGGCACATGAAAGAAAATAATAAGTCCAAAATCCGATGCATATTGACTTGTTATTTATTTGAATGTGCCTTAAAGAAAAACAATGAATGTTGAGTATAATCAGTTGCGCGTACGATTAAATTCCATTTCTAATACTGTATTTACAGTATGTTTACCTAAATTATCTAAAGAACTATATTTGTCTAATAAACATTTTTCTTCTTCTGTTAAGTACAGCTTTACTTCTATATTTTTATCATCCCATCCCATTAAGCAAGAGGGAGTTGTTTCTAAAATTATTGCAAGTTTTTCAATTTTATCAGAAGGTATATTTGAGATTACACCACTTTCATATCTTTGAAGAGTTGGTTTACTAATAGATAATTTTTTAGAAACATCCTCTAATGTGAGATTTAATTCTAATCGTCTATTTTTTATATTCTCTTTCAAACCCATCTTATATCTCCTCTTAATTTTATATTAGGTACATGAAAATAAATAACAAGTCCAAAGTTGCCAATATAAGTTCCGATATGCAGCATAGCTGCTCTTTTCTAAGGAGTGGATATTTTTCATCAGGCAAGGAGACGAATTGCCCTCATAGCGGGCCTATTAGGGAAATTTGCCGACGCAGCATGATGAGAAATAGGCTGGCAAATGGACTTGTTATTTTTTGATTGTGCCTTAAAAAGTAATTATATTTATCTTTTATTTTACGGCTTGTAGTCAATAAATTAAAAGATTTTAAATAGATTATAATGTTTATTTACTATTTAATTTATGACTATAGTAGATAAATTAAATAGTATTTTTAATTTATTATATTATAGCATCTGTTTCTAGATATGTAACGATTATTCCCTAAAAGATGGAAAAATGTACCTAAAAGGTATTGACAAAAATAACCATAAAATATAACATATTACTTAATAAGTAACGAGGGGGTTAAGATGATATTAATTAATGAGTTAAAAGGGAAGATAAAAGCAAAAGGATATACACAGGAAAAATTAGCGAAAGAATTAGGTATGTCCCCCAAAACATTAGGTAATAAACTTAACAAAGGTATATTTGGATCTGACGAAATTGAGCAAATGATAAGAATTTTAGATATACAAAATCCAATGGAAATTTTTTTTGCAAAGGAAGTTACTTAATAAGTAAAAAGCATAGCTTAAAAAGTGGATTTTATGGCTTAAAAAGTATGATTAGGATTTTGAATTTATCGTTTTATATGTTAATCATAAAATTATTGGCAAAGTATTATAGAAAGAAGGGATTTAAAATGATAAGAAAATTTGAGGGTATGACAGCTAATGATTTAATAGAAATATTAAAAGAAGTGCCAAGAGATACAAAGATATGCACTGAAATGTTAGGAGAAAACTTTCCAGTAAAGCAAGTTGAGCAATGTATTTATTATGAGTGGAATAAGGGAAAAAAGGTATGCGAGTATAAAGGGGTTTTAATCAAGTGAAACTTTAGAAAATAGAAATTCCATGACATTTATCATTTAATAAGTTGGTTTAGAAATACCTTAGGCACAATCAAAAAAATAACAAGTCTATCTGCAAGCCTATTTGGACTTGTTATTTTCTTTCATGTGCCTTACAGAAAGAAGGGAGTAATTGTGAATTTTAAAGTATTAAAATACTATGTGTTTACTTGTGAACTAATAGGAGTTACTCCATCTTTTGAAGGTCTTGAAAAATTCAAAAGATTTTATATGTGGGAGCGTAATAAATATGGGAGATGCTAAATGGGTTAAATTTGAAGTTAATATGTTTGATGATACTAAACTTAAGATAATAGATAATATGACTGAAAGGGATTCTATCCATTATATATGGACCAGATTGATTGTTTTAGCAGGGAAAATAAATTGTGGTGGATATTTTTGTATTACGGATAATATAGCATATACAATTAAGACTTTTGCAATAGAATTTAATAGATCAATTGAGGAAGTAAAAACTGCTATTAAAGTATTAAAAAAAATAGAAATGATTGAATTCACAGAAGACAAGGTTTTCAAAATTAAGAATTGGGATAAGCATCAAAATGTTGAGGGGCTGGAGAGGCTTAGAAATCAAAATAATCAAAGAGTTGCTAAACATAGAGCTAAAAAGAAAGAAAATAAAGAATCAAATGAAGAAGAAGTAAGTAGCGATGTGCTAGAAATAAATGAAAGTAATACGCAAATTAATAATAATGAAGAGATTAATAATAATGAAGGGATTAATAATAATAGAGAAATTAATAATAATGAAGAAATTAATGATAAACATAATTTAATTAAACATGATGAAGAAAATACTTCTATTGTTATTAAGGAATTAGCGGATTCTAAAGATAATATTGTTGAGAATATCAATATTATTGATAATAATTCAAATGATAGTTGTAATGTTACATATAATGATAGTAATTCAAGTTGTAACATTACTGTAATGGAACAGAAGAAGAAAGAGAAAAAGAATAAGATAGAGAATAAGATGGAGAAGAAGATAGAGAGTGATTTTAGCGTGTATCATGAAAAGAACAATAATATAATTGAGTTTTTTGAGTCAGCAGATTCACAAAAACCCAAAATAAATACTAGTAGTCAAGAGGCAGCCAGCTTATTAACGTATTATGAAAACATAACTGGAATAGTGGGTAAACTCAATTTTGGTGCAATTAAATTAGCTATTGATATGCATGGAGAAAAACAAGTTAAGAAGGCTATTGATAAGGCTTTAGAACTAAATAAAATGGATATGCCTTATATTAATGGCATACTAAAAAATTGGAAAAGAAAAGGATATCCGGAAGATGATGTGGAGGTAAAGAAAAATGGATTTACAAGCATTGGAAAGAGTAACAAAGCAGATAAAAATGAATTTACAGGATTCAAGCCAAAGAAACCACGAGACATCACAGAAAAGGAGCGAAAAGGGGCTCAAAAAGAGCTTATATAAGTGTGATAAATGCGAGGATACTGGATGGATTTTGACACCACAGGAACATATGCAGCCTTTGGCTATAGCATGTGAATGTAGGAAAAGTGAAAAGCTTAAGAATGAATGGAAGTCTTTAGGAATTAATACTGAAATGTGCAAACATAAATTTTCAAATTTTCAAGTATGGAATGAAGCTTCACAAAGAGCAAAAGATACTGCAGTAGCTTATTATAATGATTTTGACATGGTTAGAAATGGGAGAAGAAACAGTATTTTATTTTGTGGTCAAGTAGGTGGTGGAAAAACTCACTTAAGTGTTGCTCTTGCAATAAATTTTTTGAAAAATAAGACTAAAGTTGTATATATGCCTTATCGTGATGTAATTACAAAGATAAAGCAAAATATGATAGATGCTGAATATTACTGTAAACTGATTTCTAATTATCAAATATGTGAGGTGCTACTTATTGATGACCTCTTCAAAGGAAAAATTAATGAGAGTGACATAAATATTATGTTTGAAATCATTAATTATAGATATCTTAATTTTCTACCTATTATCGCCAGCAGTGAATTTTCAATTGATAGATTATTAGCTTTTGATGAGGGGGTAGGGTCAAGAATTTATGAGATGTGCAAAGATTATGTTGTAGAAATTGAAAAAGATATTAGCAATAATTATAGGCTTAAATAAAATTTTAGGCGGAGAAATGAAAGGATCAGGAATGGTAAGAAATGTTAATCAACCTGGAAGAATTGTAATACCAATGGAAATAAGAAAGATAATGTCTATTAATATAAGAGATCCTTTAGAAATTGCTAAAGAAAATAATCAAATAACATTAAGAAAATATAAATACAGTTCCTACTCAAACAATAGATAAGCTATGTGTTAAGATATAGAAACTGTATTATAACATATATAATTTATTTTTCTAGTATATTTTTCAGTTTTTCAATTTCAGACGTTAACTGATTTATACGTAACTCTAGAGATTCTATTTTATTGACTTCATTTTTAATAGAGTTTATATTATTATCAGAATTTGAGTTTTTATCCTTACTTTTGCTTGAATTTTTATTATCATTGCTTGAGCTAGTATTTTGATTGGTATTTGTGGAGGATGTGTTACAAAATGGATTAGTTACATTATAATATATACGATTGAAATATCTTCCTGGTCCTCCTTGAAAGTATTGTTGTTGAGCATTATATGTTAAAATTGCTTGGCCAACTAGTTGCAACCAGTTCCCAACTGCATTTTGAACATTAAAAGGAATACTTCCAGCTACTATATTTCCAAGTATTTCTCCTATTACAATGAATAACTCAGGATCTAAAGATTGAAATCCATTTGGTATATCACTACATCCCATATTACAAGAGTTATTTGTTGCATTATTGTTACTTGTATCATTTGCATTATTACTACTCTTATTACAATTAGTATATCCACAAGCTCTCGCTAAATCTTCAAAACTATTCCATCCGTTGAATTCCAAAGTTTCCTCTTAAATATAAGTGCTTTCATTTATTATATTATTTTCATTTTAGAACTGTTACTTTTAATGTCTACCCATCCTATCACTCAATATTTTTTTAGATGGAACTAAGAACGGCACGACTTAAGCAAATTTATTTGAAATTATGAACATAAAGCAGATGAAGCTAAAACTAGATACTAACTAATTCAAAATTTCAATATGTTTTTATAAAAATATATCAATAAAAATATATCAATAAAAATAGAAGCTCATCCTCTAAAGGATAAGCTTCTATCTTCAAAATTCAATACTAAGCAATATCATACTTAGTGATTTTTCTTTCAGTTAATTGTGCACTTTCTTTTTGCACAAGAGCACCAGTAGTTGTTAAAAAAATGTTTTTTGCAATAATAGTGTCCATTAAAGTGTTAGTTTCTGCTTCTGTCATAGTAGACTTAACACCAGTTATGCTTAGGGTAGATTTAATACCTTTTGCAGTTAAAAAAACCATTGATAATACATACTCCATTTAAAATTACCTCCTTCCTTAAATTTAGGTTAACAAATAGCAATTAACAAGTCAGGCTGAGGCTTACAATTAACTTTTGAAAAGTTAATTGCCATCTGCCATTTGATTAATCTTTAATTAGGCTTTGACTAAATCAGATAAAACAGTTAAAGATACATCTCTAGAACTTGCTTCTAAAACGCTTTTAATAGCTTCTGCCACATCATAGGCATTTTGTAAATCTACATCATTTCTCAAATTTGAGAAAGTCTTTTTGCTGTAGATTGGATCGCCAGCTTTATCAATCCCTTTTTGAACTTCAATATTAAGTGAAGTTCCAGTTATAACTTTAGATACAGCCATATATTTCACATCCTTTCGTTTTATTTTCATATAGGATATATGTGGGAAAATGAATTATTACATAGATATATCAAAATTTAATTATGTTATGTATAGATTTTAAATTGTGTGTAGCAACTAATAAAAAATTGTTCTCTGAAAATTGAATAGTGTTATGTTTACAATATATGCTATAATTAATTCATTATGGCAAAATATAATGAAGATAATTTATATTAATCACATTATGAATTTTTAGGGGGATGTTTTCATGTTAAAACATAAGGGAACAAAAATAATAGAAACTCAAAGATTTATATTAAGACAGTTTAAAGAGGAAGATGCAGCAGATATGTTTAATAATTGGGCATCTGATGATGAGGTTACCAGATATCTCTCTTGGCCAACTCATAGTGACATTGAGGTAAGTAAAAAAATACTTGAAATGTGGATTGATGAATACAGTAGCCAAGAAAATTATAATTGGGCAATAGAAATAAAGGAAAATAGAAGTGTAGTTGGTTCCATTGCGCTTATGAATATAGACAATAATATTGAAAACTGTGAAATTGGTTATTGCATAAGTAAGACCTTTTGGAACAAAAGGATAACAACTGAAGCTTTTTCTGCGATCATTAATTTCGCTTTTAAAGAAGTAGGGTTTGAACGTATAACTGGACGTCATCATGTTGAAAATACTGCCTCTGGACGAGTTATGGAAAAGTGTGGTTTAAAATATGAAGGTACTTTAAGAAAGATACATAAAATTAATATTGGTTCACTAGTAGATTGTAAATATTATTCAATATTAAAGGAAGAATATGTAGGTTAGTATAACAATCGTTATATTTTATTATTTATGATAGAAGCTGGAACATCTTCTGATAATATAGGTTCTCAAGTAATTTTAATTCAGAAAGAGTTTCAATTTACTGGATGTTATAATAAATATATTTATCAGAATGGGAAATGGAATGATAGTGTAAATTTTGAGAAAATACTCTATTTAACTAATATGTTCATTATATATTAGAGAAAGATATGATGGTGATAAATGTGAAAGATTTAACTGTAGTAACTATGAAAGATGTAATTGAAACATTGTAACTATTAATTGAAAAATACAAATTTAATGTAGATGTACTTTCAAAACTATTAGATGTGAAAAAAGAGGTTCTTTTAAGCAAAGATGAAAAAAAGATATTTGAGAATTCTAAAGATTGGCCTAAAATGTCTAATTTAATTTTTATGCTTGAGCTTACTGCGAGAGATGATGCTGATTTAAAAATCGGGGCATTTTTGCAAGTTTTACTAGAATATCATGGTATTACAGCAGAAACAATTGCATTGATGTCTGGAGTTGATGAAAAAGACGTTATTTATTTGGTGGAAAATCCTACATTAGTATCTTTGGAAAGTAAATATAAAATATCGAAAACAGTAATGACACTACGTTTTTTTGTGAAGGAATTAGAACCATAAATTTCAATTTAATTGTGATGTTATAAGTTTCTTTTTTTATTCATTTTAAGTACCCTTTATTTTTTAGTTTTATGGGCAATATCCCAACGCCAACAGCCCCATGCTAGATACGAAGTTTTCTCTAAATGAAATTTTGAGAATACATGACTTACAAAATATGATATTATTTGTATGTGATGGTAAAAAAACAGGCAATAACTTTTATTAATATAACTTTATCCGATAGCTAGCATCCGTAACACTCCTACTTATTTGAAACTTCTCTTCCTAAAGTCAGATGAGTACTCACAGAGTAAGCGACCATCATCAAATCATAGATGCCCACAGGGAAAGTTCGAAGAACGAAATATAAAATTTCGATTCTCACTTTTGAGATGTCTGCTTAACCGATTCACACTAAATCATTTTCATAAGGAAATTAACTCGTATACACGAGTTAACTAAGTTCGAATACCCAAATACAAGATTTGAATTCTCACTTATCTGCTTAAGTGGGAGATAACGGCTGCACGCTCCTGGACTAGCTGCCCCTTGAGGTTATAAGTTCAACTAAGATTCACATGGGGATCAAACCCCACCTGAATCAAGTTTCACTTGATAGAAACGGAGGTACAATAATGTCAGTTAAGAGAAATGGAGATGGCAGTATCACTATTAAAAACAATGATATTGAAAGTACTATTTGTGGGCTAACACGAATAACGGATGATAAATGGGACGAAAAATTCCAGCAGTGGATGAAGGAGTGTGCTAAATTAGTAACTCCATGTACCCATACATTTAAGGAAACAGAACAGTATTTTTTAGAAAAGTGTGATGCTCTGCCTATTGCCATAAATGATCACCGTATGAAAAGTTTTCAATTAGACGTGATTATGAAACATTGCAAAGATAAACTAGAGCATCAAGCATCAGAATTTTCATTTGATATGACAGACGAAGAAATAGAAAAATGGCGTGAAGAAGATAATGCTATGCGTCAGGAAGTAATGGACTCTTCTCCTCAACAGTTTGGACTTAATATCCGTGGATACTATTTGCCTCATACAGAACGTAATGAAGTTATTTATGAACAATCTTATCAAGAAGTAGAAAAAGTTATGGAAAATACTAATCAAGATGCTAAGCAAGTTAAAATGCAGGATATTTGTTTCTTTTTTGAGGAAACTACGGGACATTATCAGTTCAACGGTAGTGGATGTAGCCTAAAGAATCAATTGATAGTTTTTATGGGTGTAAGCGAGACTGATATAGAAAGTTATAGTCAACGTTTCTTGACATATATTGCTGAATTGCATGACATGGGAAATTTACCTAAGTTGATTTAAGACAGATAAATTTTTCAATTATTTAGTATATTCCTTGGCTATGGTTAATTCACATTCTTCTCATATTTAGTATTAAAGATAGAGTGTATTTATGATTTATTGAATAAGGTTATATTTACAAAATGAGTTATAATTGGATTATAATAGTTAATAAATATGTATCATTAAATTATAGTAACTAAAAAATATATAGTTTTAGGAGGTATTAAAAATTGAAAAAAGATTTTGATTTAACAAAAGTTACTACACCGATATTGTTAGAACTTTTAAAGGATGAAATTCCCTCACCAGAATGTTTTCTGAAAGAGTGTAAATTATCTCTTCCAAACTTTGAGAGTACCATTGATAAAAAGTTTCCGCTTGACTTAATAAAATTTATTTCTATGCCATTATGGGTATACATAAATTTAAAAAATAAGTTAGGCGCTGAAAAAGCATTTGAAATAATGCGAATAGCATTACTTACAGGTGGAGTGGCAAAACAAAGTATTTTATTTGATTCTATTAATAAACCAAGAACTTTTGAGAATTTTATCGAACAGGAATTGCAAATCAATAAAACAGGAACAACTAAATGGAATAACCTGGAAATAATTTCTAAGGATAAAAGTAAATTTGAGATAAAAATAACTAAATGCCTTTATCATGAATTAACAACTTCTCTACAAATTCCTGAAGCAACAAAATTAATTTGCCAAGTAGATAATGCAGTATTTAATTCTTACTTACCTGAAGAAGTCATATTTCATCGTAATGGTTTGAATCGACGTATTGCAGATGGATGTAATGAATGTCATTTTGTTTGGGAATGCAAAAATAAAATTGAACATAAATAATCATTAATATTCTTATAGTATGAAACGATAAAAATAAATAACGAATTGTAAAATCGCATTATTCAAGAGATGAACTGCACCCTGTCAAGTAGACAGTGAAAATAATAAAAAATAGTTTAAGCGGCTAAAGCTCTAAATTCCAAAGGACTTAGTCCGTTTAATCTTTTTTGTAATCTTTTGTTATTATAGAAACTTATATAGTCATCAATTGCATTGGAAAGTTCCTCATATGTATCATATTTATGTAGATAATACTTTTCGCACTTTAGGATTCCCCAAAATGCTTCCATAGGACCGTTATCTATACATTTACCTACTCTAGACATACTTTGT